>Ga0307372_10000189_pt1 | contig 105930 bp, 103 predicted proteins | sample OX1MG_FD_202533 | JGI IMG/M metagenome (GOLD analysis project Ga0307372, IMG submission 202533) | Soil microbial communities from Risofladan, Vaasa, Finland - OX-1 | ecosystem: Environmental > Terrestrial > Soil > Coastal area > Acid sulfate soil | place: Finland: Risofladan, Vaasa... | reverse complement strand
GTCTGTGGCGAACGGCAGCGCCTCTCCAGCTCCTGCCGATCCTTCCGCGAAATGCGGACCTCTCTTGCTTCGGGAATCATCCCAATCTTGAATCACGACTCACCTTCCATGAAAAGGGGGTACTAGAGCAAGATCGGCTGAGATCGGATCACACCCCCTCACCCTTCCCTCTCCCCCAAATCGGGGGAGAGGGTTGCTTTGGGTTCGCGAGGCGCAGCCGAGCGTTACCCAAAGCTGGGTGAAGGGGAAATGTGTCAACTCAATCCGATCACGCGCTGGCCGCTGATCGATCGGCCGCAAAAGCGGGGCGGGCGCCGGACGGCGTCCGCCCTTGCTTTATTTGCCGCATGGATTCGCCTATATCCCTGGCCATGCGCGGCACGCCCTTCGTCAAAATGCACGGTCTCGGCAACGACTTCGTCGTGCTCGACGCGCGCGCCAAGCCGATCGCGCTCGACGACAAGGCGGCCGAGGCGATCGCCGCGCGCCATACGGGCGTCGGCTGCGACCAGCTCATCGTGATCGAGCAGCCGCGCCGAGCGGGCGCCGCCGCTTTCATGCGCATCCGCAACGCCGACGGCGGCGAGGTCGAGGCCTGCGGCAACGCCGCGCGCTGCGTCGCCGACATGATCATGCGCGAGACCGGCGGCGCGAGCGTGACGCTCGAGACCGCGGCGGGTGTGATCGCGGCGCGCGCCGCCGGCAAGGATCGCATCGCGGTCGACATGGGCGCGCCGCGCTGGGGCTGGCGCGATATTCCGCTGGCGCGCGAGTGCGACACCGATCATCTGCCGCTCGCGCTCGTTTCGTTGACGGACGGTATCGCGACGAGCATGGGCAATCCGCATGCGACGTTCTTCGTCGCCGATGTCGGCGCCCTCGACATCGCCGCGCTCGGACCGAAGCTGGAGCACGACACGCTGTTTCCGCAACGCGCCAATATCGGCGTGGCGCAGATCCTGGCGCGCGACAAGATCCGCCTGCGCGTGTGGGAGCGCGGCGCCGGCCTGACGCCGGCCTGCGGCACCGGTGCCTGTGCCGCGTTGGTGGCGGCGAGCCGCCGCGGCCTGACGGGGCGCAGCGCCGAGGTCGTCGCCGACGGCGGCGCGCTGACCATCGAATGGCGCGCCGACAACCACGTGATCATGACCGGACCGGTCGCCGTCAGCTTCACCGGCGTGATCGATCCGTCGCTGCTGCCGGCCTGACCGTGGCGGCGCAGATCGTCACCTTCGGCTGCCGCTTGAACGCCTTCGAGTCCGAGGTGATGCGCCGCCACGCCGCGGCGGCCGGCCTCGACGACGCCGTGATCGTCAACACCTGCGCCGTGACCGCCGAGGCCGAGCGCCAGGCGCGCCAGGCGATCCGGCGCGCGCGGCGCGAGCATCCGACCGCGCGCATCATCGTCACCGGCTGCGCGGCGCAGATCGATCCGGCGCGCTACGCCGCGATGCCCGAGATCGACCGCGTGCTCGGCAACGCCGAGAAGCTCAAGGCCGAGAGCTGGCGCGGCGACGCGCGCGTTGCGGTTAGCGACATCATGGCGGTGCGCGAGACCGCGTCGCATCTGGTCGACGGCTTCGACAACCGCGCGCGCGCCTTTCTCGAAGTGCAGCAGGGCTGCGACCATCGCTGCACGTTCTGCGTCATTCCGCTCGGCCGCGGGCCGAGCCGTTCGGTTCCGGCGGGCGCGGTCGTCGACCAGGCGCGCGCGCTGGTGGCGGCGGGCTATCGCGAGCTGGTGGTGACCGGTGTCGACCTCACGGCCTACGGCGCCGATCTGCCGGGCCGGCCGTCGCTGGGCGCGCTGGCGCGGCGGATCCTGACGCTGGTGCCCGCGCTCGAACGGCTGCGCCTGTCGTCGCTCGATCCGGCGGAGATCGACGACGCGCTGTGGCGTCTCATCGCCGACGAGCCGCGCCTGATGCCGCATCTTCACCTGTCGCTCCAGGCGGGCGACGACCTGATCCTGAAGCGCATGAAGCGGCGCCATACGCGTGCGCAGGCCTTGAGCGTCGCACGGCGCGCGCGCGATCTCAGGCCCGGCATCGCGCTCGGCGCCGATCTGATCGCGGGATTCCCTACCGAGGACGAGGCGATGTTCGGCCATACGCTCGATGTCGTCGGCGAGGCCGGGCTCGATTACCTCCACGTCTTTCCGTTCAGCGCCCGCGCCGGCACGCCGGCTGCGCGCATGCCGCTTCTGCCCAAGGCCGTGGTGCGCGAGCGCGCGGCGCGGCTGCGGGCGGCGGGTGCGGCGGCGCTCGAACGCGCGCTGCGCGCCCGGATTGGCAGCGAGGCGAATGTGCTGATCGAGCAGCCCGGCTTTGGCCGCAGCGAGCATTACGCGCCGGTATCGGTCGCGGGCGAGGCGGCGGTCGGCGCGATCGCGCGGGTGCGCCTGACCGGCGCGACGGCCGACCGGCTGATCGGCATCGCCGCATGAGCAACGGTTTTTTCGCCCGGCTCAAATCGGGCCTGGCGCGCTCGTCGCGTAATCTCACGGACAGCATCGCCGGCGTTCTCACCAAGCGGAAGCTCGACGACGCGGCGCTCGACGCACTCGAGGAAACCCTGATCGCGGCCGATCTCGGCACGCGCCTCGCGGCCCAGGTGGTCGAGCGCTTGCGCAAGGAGCGCTTCGGCAAGGAAGCGTCCGAGGCCGACATCCGCGCCGTGCTCGCCGAGGAGATCGCGCGCACGTTGACGCCGGCCGAGGCACCGCTGGCGCTCGACGACGATCACGCAGCCCGTCCGTTCGTCGTGCTGGTCGTCGGCGTCAACGGCGGCGGCAAGACGACGACCATCGGCAAGCTGGCGAAGCGCTTCACCGGCGAGGGACGCAGCGTGATGCTCGCCGCCGGCGACACCTTCAGGGCCGCCGCGACGGAGCAGCTCACGATCTGGGGCGAGCGGGTCGGCGCGCGCGTGATCGCGGGACCGGCGGGCGGCGATGCGGCCGGTCTCGCCTTCGATGCCCTCGCCGCCGCCAAGAAGGACAGGGCCGACGTGCTGCTGATCGACACCGCCGGGAGGCTGCACAACAAGGCCAACCTCATGGCCGAGCTCGAGAAGATCGTGCGCGTTTTGAAGAAGGCCGATCCGGCCGCGCCGCACGCCGTGCTGCTGGTGCTCGACGCCACCGTCGGCCAGAACGCGCAAGTGCAGGCGCAGGCCTTCCGCGACATGGTCGGCGTCACCGGCCTGGTGATGACCAAGCTCGACGGCACGGCGAAGGGCGGCGTGCTGGTGGCGATCGCCGAGGCGTTCAAGCTCCCCGTGCATTTCATCGGCATCGGCGAGGGCGCCGACGATCTCCGGCCGTTCGCGGCGAAGGACTTCGCGCGGAGTTTGGTGGGGCTGGAATAACAAGGAAGAGGGGCCTTCGTACCTCTGCGGCCCAGCCCACGAGCCCAGCCGAGCTTGCCAAATCTAGCCCGGCGTTCTAATATACGTTAGAACACCGACAGTGAGGGCAGCCATGCTGGCACTCAAGATCACCAAGGTCGGCAACTCGGCGGGATTGCTGCTGCCGAAGGAAGCCCTGGCGCGGCTCAAGGTCGAGCAGGGCGACGTCGTCTATCTCACCGACGCGCCGGATGGCTATCGCATCACGAGCTATGAACCCAACTTCGAGCACGACATGAAACTGGCGCGCCGCGTCACGCGCAAGCGGAGGAACGCGCTGCGCGAACTCGCCAAATGACGGAATGGCGGTGGATCGACGAGGCCGTCATTCTCGCGATCCACGACGAACAGCTCGCCGAGCACGGCGGGCGTATGGGATTACGCGACCGGGGACTTTTGCAGTCGGCCTTGGCGCGTCCCGTCCATCGCGCCGCTTATGGCAAAAGCGACGTCTTCGATTTGGCCGCCGCCTATGCGTTCGGAATCGCGCGCGATCATCCCTTCGTCGACGGCAACAAGCGCACCGCTTATGTCGCGGCGGAATTGTTTCTGCTGAAGCACGGCTACGAGCTTACGACCAGCGATGCGGATGCCGTGATCGCCATGTTGCGCCTTGCCGAGGGCGCGATGAGCGAACGAGCGTTCGCCGACTGGCTGCGCGGCGGGAGTGTCGTGTTCGAGACTTAGCGGCGTTCGTCCGAGCTCGCGCGATCGAGCACCCGCGCCGGATGGAGCGCCGCGCGGCCGGCGCCGTCGGCGATCTGGCAGCGACAGCTCGTGCCGGCTGCAACCACGATCGCGTCGGGCGCAGCGGCGCGGATTTTCGGCAGCACCGACAGCTCGCCGATCTCGAGCGACATGTCGTAATGCTCGGCTTCGTAGCCGAAGGCGCCGGCCATGCCGCAACAGGTCGATTCGAAGGTCTCGACGGCGAGGCCGGGCACGAGCCTGAGCACCGCCGCGCTCGCCGGCGCAGTGTTGAACGCCTTCTGATGACAGTGCGTATGCAGCACGGCTTTGCCGGCCAGCGGCTTGAGGACGAGCTTGAACCGTCCGGCGGCGGTCTCCGCGGCGACGAATTCCTCGAACAGCACGGCCGCCCTGGCGAGCGCCTCGGCATCGGCGCCCGGCAGCAGCGCCGGAAATTCGTCGCGCAGCGTCAGCAGGCATGACGGCTCGAGGCCGACGATGGGCACGCCGCGCGCGACGAAGGGCTTGAGCGCCGCGATCGTGCGCCGCGCCTCTTCCTTGGCTTCGTTGGTCAAGCCGACCGACAGGAAGGTGCGGCCGCAGCAGAGCGGCCGCTCGTCGCGCAAGCTCGCCGGCAGCACCGTGTAACCGGCGCGCTCGAGCACGCGGACGGCGGCGCGCGCATTCTCGGGCTCGAACCAGCGGTTGAAGGTGTCGGCGAAGAGCACGACCTCGCGGCGTGGTCCAGCGCCGGTGCCGGGCACATCGACATAGGGCCGTTCGTGCCAGCGCGGCAGCGCGCGCCGCGCGCCGAAGCCCAGGAGCGTCTCGCTCAGCCGCGCCAGGCCGGGCAGGCGATCACGCAGATTCAAAAGCGCACCGAGCCGCGACGCATACGGCGCGTAGCGCGGCAGGTAAGCGATCAGCCGCTCGCGCAGGCTCAGCGCGTGCGTCTTGCGGTATTGGTGCAGGAACTCGATCTTCATGCGCGCCATGTCGACGCCGGTCGGGCATTCGCGCTTGCAGCCCTTGCACGCGATGCACAGCTCCATCGTCTCGCGCATGGCCTCGGCGGTCAGCGCGCCTGCGCCGAGCTGGCCTGACAGCGCGAGGCGCAGCGTGTTGGCGCGGCCGCGCGTCAGGTGTTGTTCGTCCAACGTGGCCCGATAGGACGGACACATCACGCCGGCGTCGCGCGCGCGGCAGGCGCCGTTGTTGTTGCACATCTCGACCGCGCCGGCGAAGCCGCCCCACGCCGACCAGTCGAGCGCCGTGTCGATCGGTTGCGTCGCGTAATCGGGCTTGAAGCGGAACAGCGAGCGGTCGTCCATCCTCGGCGGATTCACGATCTTGCCGGGATTCATCCGACCCGCGGGGTCGAATGTGTCCTTCACCTCCGCGAAGGCGTGCACCAGCCGCGCGCCGAACATCGGCGCGTGGAATTCCGAACGCACCAGGCCGTCGCCGTGCTCGCCCGAATGCGAGCCTTTGTATTCGCGCACCATCGCGAAGGCCTCCTCGGCGATGGCGCGCAGCTTCTTGACCTCGATCTCCTGCTTGAGATTCAAAACCGGCCGCACGTGCAGGCAGCCGACCGAGGCGTGCGCGTACCACGTGCCGCTGGTGCCGTGCTTCTTGAAGACGGCGTCGAGGCGCGCGGTGTAGTCGGGAAGGTCTTCCAAGGGCACGGCGCAATCTTCGATGAAGGAGACCGGTTTCCCGTCGCCCTTCATCGACATCATGATGTTGAGGCCTTGCTTGCGCACCGACCAGACCGCGGTCTGGAACGCATCGTCGGCGATCTCGACCACGCCGCCCGGATGGCCGAGCGTGCCCATCAGGCCGACGAGCTGCTTCAGCCGGCGCAAATTGTCGGCCGCGTCCTCGCCCGCGAATTCGACCAGCAGCAGCGCCTCGGGCTCGCCCGTGACGAAGCGATCGACGGTGGCGCGGAACAGCGGAATGTCGCGCGCCAGATCGATCATGGTGCGGTCGACCAGCTCGACCGCCGCCGGCTCGAGCGCGACGATCGGCTTCGCCGCCTGCATCGCGCCGTAGAAGCTCGGGAAATGGCAGACGCCGAGGACGCGATGCGGCGGGATCGGCTGGAGGTCGAGCTCGATCGCGTTGAAGAAGGCGAGGGTGCCTTCGGAGCCGACCAGCAGATGCGCCATGTTGTGGCCGGCGTCCGCAATCATATCGATGTTGTAGCCGCCGACGCGGCGCTGCAGCTTCGGGAAGCGCGCGGCGATCTCGTCGCGCTCGCGGTTGTGCAGCGCGCGCATGGTGCGCACCAGATCGCGGTAGCGCTCCGGCATCGGTTTTTCGCCGGCGATATTCCCGAAATTACCCGGCACTTCGCCGAAGGTGGCGGTCGTGCCGTCGGGCAGCAGCGCATCGATCGCGCGCACGTTGTGCACCATGTTGCCGTAGCGCAGGCTGCGCGTGCCGCAGGAATTGTTCGCCGTCATGCCGCCGATGGTGGCGCGATCGCCAGTCGAAACGTCGACCGGAAAGAACAGGTTCTTGCTCTTGAGCTGGCGGTTCAAACGGTCCATCACGACACCGGGCTGGACGCGCACCCGCCGGCGCTCGACGTCGACCGTAAGCACCTGGTTCATATACTTGCTGCAATCGAGCACCAGGGCGCGGCCGACGGTCTGGCCGCATTGCGACGTGCCGCCGCCGCGCGGCAGCAGCGGTGCGCCCTCCTCGCGCGCGATGGCAAAGGCGGACGCCACGTCCTCGCTGTCGCGCGGCACCACCACGCCGATAGGCTCGATCTGGTAGATCGATGCATCCGTCGCATAGCGACCGCGCGCGAAGGCGTCGAACAGCACGTCGCCCTTGAGCGCGCGCCGAAGGCGGTTTTCGAGCGTGGTTGCCGTCACGGCGCGAATTAGACGGGAACGCGGCCGGAAATGCCAGCGACAGAAAGGGCTTTGCATTCGTCGACCAGCCGGTCGTCGGGCAGTTGGTTGTGCTGCCGCAAGCGGCTCAACCGTCTGCGCGGTCTTGCTGGCGGCCCGCGGCGCGTCTAGGCTCAGCCCGAGCCGGCGAATGCCGGCGCCGGTCAAGGGGAGGAGCCAATGAAAAAGCTTTCGCTTGTCGCCGTCCTGATCGCGATGGCGGCGCTCGCGTCGCCGGTTCGCGCCGCGCCGCAGGAATTGAAATTCGGCCATGTCGGTTCGCCGGGATCGCTGTTTGATCTGTCGGCCCAGCATTTTGCGCAACTCGCCAACGCCAAGCTCGGCGACCGCTACAAGGTGGTGGTCTACGGCTCGAGCCAGCTAGGCGGCGACAAGGAACTCCTGCAGAAGCTCAAGCTCGGCACGATCGATTTCGCGCTGCCCTCGACGGTGATGTCGTCCGAGGTCGATCTCTTCGGCCTGTTCGAGCTGCCCTATCTGGTGCGCAATCGTGATCACATGAAACGCATCGAGAAGGCGATCTTTTGGCCGGTTCTCGCACCGGCGGCCGAGAAGCGCGGCTACAAGATTCTGGCCGTGTGGGAAAACGGCTTCCGCCAGATCACCAACAACGTGCGCCCGATCGTCAAGCCCGCGGATCTCAAGGGCCTCAAGCTGCGCGTGCCGCAGGGCAAGTGGCGGGTGAAGATGTTCGAAGCCTATGGCGCGAGCCCGAGTCCGATGAAGCTGTCCGAGGTGTTCGTCGCGCTGCAGACCGGCGTGATGGACGGGCAGGAAAACCCGCTGTCGCAGATCTACGCTTCGAAGTTCCAGGAAGTGCAGAAATACCTGTCGCTGACTGGCCACGTCTACACGCCGGCCTACGTCACCGCCGGCGCCAAGAAATTCGCGACGCTGCCGCCCGACGTGCAGAAAATCCTGATCGACGCGGCGCGGCAAAACCAGGCCTTCGTCTACGCCACCGCCGCGCAACAGGACAAGGAGCTGCTCGGCAAAATGAAGGCGGCCGGCATGAAGGTGAATGCGGCGGACAAAGACGCCTTCATCGCGGCGTCGAAGCCGATCTATGCCGAATTCGCCCAAGAAGTGCCGGGCGCGCAAAAACTGATCGACGAGGCGATCAAGCTCGGGAAGACGCACTGAAAGGCTGTGGCTTGTTGTCCTGCATTCGTCGGCTGCTCGAGCGCGCGCTTGAAATCATCGCCATCGTCCTGCTGACCGTCCTGTCGGTCCTGGTTCTGGCGGGGGTCTTCTTCCGCACGATCGAGCATCCGATCATCTGGTATGACGAGGTTGCGTCGGTGCTGCTGGCGTGGCTGACCTATTTCGGGGCGGCGCTCGCGGCCTTGAGGCGCGCGCATATCGGCTGCCCGGGCATCGTCGCCATGCTGCCGCCGTGGCAGCGCCGTGCGGTGCTCATGCTCGCCGAGCTCTGCGTCTTCGGGTTCTTCGTGCTGCTCGCCTATACCGGCTGGCAGGTTTTCGAGGTCGTTGCCGGCGACACGCTGGTCACCCTGCCGTGGGTGTCGCAGCAACTCGCCCAGTCGATCATCCCGATCGGCGCGGTGTTGTTCATCGTCGCCGAAGCGCTGAGCTTGCCCGAAGCCTGGCGCGGCCACGCCAGCCACAGCGTGGTGGAAGGCGATATCGTCGAGCAGACCACGGCGACGGAATAGTGCGGCATGGCGATCTTCTACCTGTTCCTGGGGCTGCTGGCGTTGACGGTCATCGACGTGCCGATCGCGGTCGGTCTCGGCGTCTGCGCGGCGGTCGGCATCACGATCACGCAAGGCACAGACGCGCTCGCCAATATCGGAGTCGACATGTATCACGGCGCGACGAGCTTTCCGCTGCTCGCCGTGCCGTTGTTCATCCTGTCGGGCGCGATCATGAACGCTTCGGGTATTTCGCGGCGGTTGATCGCGTTCGTCACCGCGCTGGTCGGCTTTGTGCGCGGCGGATTGTCGATCGTCTCGATCGTCACCTCGATGTTCTTCGCCGAGATTTCGGGCTCAGCGGTGGCCGACGTAGCCGCGCTCGGCTCGATCCTGATTCCCGCGATGAAGGCCAAGCACTATCCGACCGAATTTGCCGCTGCGGTGATGTCGTCCGCCGCGACCCTCGCGGTCATCATCCCGCCATCGATCCCGATGGTGCTCTACGCCGTGATGGCCGATACCTCTGTCGTACAGCTCTTCGTCGCCGGCATCGTGCCGGGCATCATCGGCGGCTTCCTGCTGATGGCGGTCGCCTATGCCTTCGCCGTCAAATACAACTATCCGGTCGAGGAGGCCTTCCGGCTGTCGCAGGTCGCGCGCACCTTCCGCGATGCGATCTGGGCTTTCGTTTTGCCGATCATCATTCTCGGCACAATTTTCGGCGGCATCGTCACGGCGACCGAAGGCGCCGGCATGGCGGTGCTCGCGGCGTTCGTGGTTGGCGCGCTGATCTATCGCGAGCTCGATCTTCGCCAGCTGAAGGAGGCGATGGTCGAAGGCGCGATCCAGACCGCTGTGGTGATGCTGCTGGTCGCAAGCTCGACGGTCGTCGGTTCGTTCCTCACCGAAATGCAGGCGCCGCAACAGCTTGCCGCCGCCATCACCGGCTTCACGCACGACAAGATCGTCGTGCTGCTGCTGCTCAATGTCTTGTTCCTGTTCCTGGGCCTGTTCCTGCATTCGGCGGCCGCGATCATCTTGACCGTGCCCATCGTCCTGCCTTTGGTTAAGGCCGTGGGCATCGATCCGGTGCATTTCGGGCTCATCGTCACCATCAATCTCGGTATCGGCCAGCAAACGCCGCCCGTGGCCAGCGTCCTGATGACTGCATCCGCGATCGCCAAGGCCGACATCTGGGCGGTCACTCGCGTCAACGTCTGGTTCGTTATGGTGCTCGTTTTCGTGCTCGCACTCTGCACTTACGTGCCCTTCGTGCCCATGGCGCTCGTCGATCACTTTTACCGCTAGGCCGCCGCCACGGTGTCGCACCTCAAAGCGGGCCTTGCGGCTCAAGGGTGATTCCGGGCAAATTCTCGCCTCTTTCCACCAGGAGCATTCATCATGGCGTTTCGGAGCGGCCGGCATTCCTTGCAGATTCCCGGCCCGACCAACCTGCCGGATCGCGTCTTGCGCGCGATGGATCAACCGCTCATCGACCACCGCGGTCCCGAGTTTCCGGCCATTACGAAGGCTGTCGTTGCCGGTTTGAAGCGCGTGTTCAAGTGCTCGGGGCCGATCGCGATCTATCCGGCGTCGGGCACCGGCGCGTGGGAAGCGGCGATCCTCAATACGCTGTCGTCCGGCGACAAGGTGCTCGCGTTCGAGACCGGCCAATTCGCAACGCTGTGGCGCAACCTGGCGCAGTGCCATGGCATCGAGGTCGACCTGATCCCGGGCGATTGGCGGCATCCGGCCGACCCGGCGCAATGCGAGGCCAAGCTCGCCGCCGACAAGGGCCACGCGATCAAGGCGGTCCTCGTTCTCCAAAGTGAAACCTCAACGGGCGTTGCCAGCGACATCGCCGGCATACGCCGCGCGATCGACCGCGCGCGCCATCCGGCGCTGTTGCTGGTTGACACGATCTCGTCGCTGGCCATCCAGGATTTCCGGCATGACGAGTGGGGCGTCGACGTGGCGGTCGGCGGCTCGCAGAAGGGCCTGATGCTGCCGCCGGGGTTGAGTTTCAACGCGATCTCCAAGAAGGCGATCGCCGCGAGCAAGGTGGCGAAACTTCCACGCGCTTATTTCGATTGGCAGCCGATGATCGATGCCAACGACAGCGGCTATTTTCCATACACGCCAGCAACCTTGATGTTCTTCGGGCTCAAGGAAGCTGTCGCGATGCTCGACGAGGAAGGGCTCGACAATGTGTTCGCCCGACACGACCGGTTCGCCGAGGCGACGCGGCGCGCGGTGCGCAGTTGGGGTCTCGAAATTCAGTGCGCCGATCCCAAGGCCTATACGCCGAGCCTGACCGCCGTGCGCGTCCCGGATGGCTTCAACGCCGACGAAGTGCGCAAGACCATCCTCGACCGCTTCGACGTCGCACTCGGCGCGGGCCTCGGCAAGGTCGCGGGCAAGGTCTTCCGCATCGGCCATCTCGCCTATATCAATGAAACGCTGCTGCTTGGCACGCTGGGCGGCGTCGAGCTTGGCTTGGCTGCTTCTGGCGTGCCGATCAAGCGCGGCGGCATCAACGCCGCGATGGATTATCTCGGCGGCAACACGCTGGCGGCGTCTACGCCTGCACCGGCGGTGGCGGCGGCGCGCCGCTGAGATGGCGCTGGAGCGGCTTGCCGCCCTCCTGATTCAAGCGCGCATTTCCGGCAAGCGGATCGGCGAGATTCAGCCGGATCTTGCGCCATCCGACGAGGCCGCGGCCTATGCGCTGCAAGATCTGGTTGTCGACAAGCTCGGCGTGCGCGTCGCCGCGTGGAAGGTCGGCGCGGCCAGTCCGGTATCGCGGCCGACCTGCGCGCCGATCTTCGCCGGCCACGTAGCGAAAAGCCCCGCGCATCTGCTGACGTCGCGTGACAGCCTCAACGGCGTCGAGGCCGAGCTCGCCTTTCGTATGGGACGCGATCTGCCGGCCCGCGCGACACCGTATGGCGAAGACGAGGTCTGGCAAGCGATCGATAGCCTGCACGTCGCCATCGAGTACCTCGATTCACGCTTCCAAGACCGTACGACAACGCCGGACTTCGCCGTGCTTGCCGACAACATCTCGAATGGTGGTCTCTGCTGGGGTCCTGCCGTCGAGGACTGGCGCCGGGCCGGTCTCGCGAAGCCGGAAGCGCGGTTGGTGATCGACGGCCAGGAAGCGGCGAAGGCGGTCGGCGGCAACGCTGCCGGCCATCCGCGACGCCTTGTCGCCTGGCTCGCCAATCACTTAGCGCAGCGCGGCAGACCTTTGGTGGCGGGCATGTTCGTGACCACCGGTAGTCACACCGGCCTCCATATCGCTCCGCTGCGCGCGCTAGTCGTCGCCCGTTTTACCGGTCTCGGCGAAGCGCAACTGACCCTGGTCGGCGTGTGATCGGCGGCTTTCTTCGGCTTTACAAGCTGTTTACCGAACGTTAACCATGTTTTACGAGGATTCGTCCCGCTTGCCGTGCGGTCGGGCGGCGCCGATACTTTGGCAGCGAGAAGATTTGTGCGGGATTTCTCTGTGACCGAGACCTCGATCCCGAAACGCCAGACGGTCGTCATCGTCGACGATCGCGCGACCAATCTGAAGATCCTGGAGCGTCTCGCGCAGTCCCTCGAACAGGTCGATGTCCGCCTTTTTGATCATCCGCAGCGGGCGCTCGACGACGCTGCGCAGTCGCCGCCCGACTTGGTGCTGACGGATTTCAACATGCCCGATCTCGACGGCGCAGCTTTCATCCGCCGGTTTCGCGAGATCGCTTCGTGCGCCGATGTTCCGGTGATCGTCGTCACCGCGTACGAGGACCGCGACCTGCGCTACCAGGCGCTCGAGGCCGGCGCGACGGACTTCCTGCTGAGTCCTGTCGACCACCACGAGTTCCGCGTACGCTCGCGCAACCTGCTGACGCTGCGTCGACAGCAGTTGCTGCTGCGGGCGCGCGCCTCGTCGCTCGAGGAGAAGATTGTCGAAGACGCGCGCCGCCACCGCGATGCGCTGCGCGAAAGCCACGAACTTCTGCTGCGCGTGATCGACGCCGTGCCGCTCGCTGTCGTCGCGAGCGACCGTGACGGCCGCTACGTCTTCGTCAACGACTGGTTCGCGCGCAGCGTTGGCAAGGTGCCCGCGGCGATTATCGGCCAGACGCCGGTCGCGGTCAGCGCTGGACCCTACGCGCGCGAATCGATGGAGCGCGACAAACGCATCATCGTCGGGCTCGAGCCGGATGGCTCGTTCGAGCATACGGTAACCATGCCTGACGGCGAAGAACGCGTCGTGCTCAGCAGCAAAGCGCTGCTGCGCGATGCGTCGGGCCGCCCGATGCTGGTGGTGAGCGCGGCGCTCGACATCACCGCGCGCAAGGAGGCGGAGCTCGCGCTGATCGCCGCCAAGGAGGAAGCCGAGCTCGCCAGCCGCAGCAAATCCGAGTTCCTCGCGAACATGAGTCACGAGCTGCGCACGCCACTCAACGCCATCATCGGTTTCTCGCAGGTGATGGCCGACGAGGTGATGGGGCCACTCGGCAGCCCGCGCTATGCCGGTTATGCGCGGGACATCTGCGCTTCGGCGCAGCATCTTCTCGGCATCATCAGCGACATCCTCGATGTTTCCAAGCTCGAGGCCGGCAAGGTCGAGCTCGACGAGGAGGACGTCGAGCTGCCACATATGATGCGCGACGTGCTTCAGCTCGTCGCCGAACGCGCGCGCGCGATCGACATCACCATCGACACCGATCTGCCGCCCGATCTGCCGCGATTGCGTGCCGACGGCCTCAAGCTCAAGCAGGTGCTGCTCAACCTCGTCACCAACGCGATCAAGTTCAGCCATGGCGGCGGGCGTGTCGAGCTTGCCGCTCGCTACAGTCCCGACGGCTTCGAGATCACCGTCACGGATCACGGCATCGGCATGGACCCGGTCGAGATCCAGACCGCCGTCACTCGGTTCGGCCAAGTCGCGAGCACTTGGAGCCGCCGCCACGCCGGAACCGGTCTCGGCTTGCCGTTGGCGATCGGCTTGGTCGAGCTGCACGGCGGCCACCTGACAATCGAGAGCCGGAAGGATGTCGGCACGACCGTTCATGTCCAGCTGCCCGCCGAACGCGCCCTTGCCGCCACGGCGCCCGTGAGCGCCTGACCCGCTAGTTATCGTCGCAAGGCGAGGCCCAACCAGCTAGCCGTAGATTTTTCGCCCTCGGCGCGGCAGAATCACGATTCGACCCCGCATCAGATTCGGGGGAGGGTCGGAAAAGCTGCATGAGCGAACGGCTGGAGCCAGCAAGCGCATCCGCCGCCGGACGCGTCGGACACGGGGGGCGTCGCGTCACCATCGCGCTCGCGCTCTTTGCTGTTGCCGCGCCCATGGTGCTTGCTGCGGTCGCCGTGCTCCGCCTCGGCGGTGCCGTCGATCCGGCGATTGCACTGCTCGCGCTGGCGCTCGTCCTGCTCGGGCCGGGACTGGCGGCGATCGTCGTCACCGTCAAGGGCATGGCGACGGTCGCGGCGGCGCTCGCCGGCATGCGCGAATCCGAGCCGCAGCAGGCGGTGGTGCGCGTTTTCTTCACCGGTGTCGTGCTTGTCTATCTTGCTGCGCTCGCCGGACTCGGCGTGGGTCCGCATATATTGCTGCCGCTGCTTGCCGTCGATGTTCCAGGGGTTCTCGTCGCCTGGCTGCTCCTCGTCCATCTGATCGCCGACCCACAGGCCGCATCGCCGCGGCGGCTCGCCGCCATGCTCAGCGACGTCGTCTTTATCTCGGTCTTTCTGCATGTCGGCGACGGCTACGCGGCACCGTGGTTCTCGATCTATCTCTGGGTCATCTTCGGTTTCGGCTTTCGCTATGGCTTGCGCGAGCTGGCGATCAGCGCGGTGCTGTCGGTGGTCGGGTTCGGGGTCGTCGTCGCGACGACGCCCTACTGGCAGGCGCGGCCGGCGGAATCGGCCGGCGTCTATGTCGCGCTGGCGTTGCTGCCGAGCTATGCCGCAACGCTCGTTCGCCGCCTCCATGCGGCGCGTGCGGCTGCGGAGGAAGCCGCGGCCGCGAAGAGCCGCTTCCTTGCCGTCATGAGTCACGAGCTGCGGACGCCGCTCAACAGCTTCATCGGCATGGGCGCGCTGTTCGCCCGCACTAACCTCGACGCCGAGCAACGCGACATGCTCGCCACGATGCGGCTGTCGGCGCAGACGTTGCTCGGTTTGATCAACGATTTGCTCGACCTGTCGAAGCTCGAGGCGGGCAAGCTGCGGCCCGCAGTGGAAAGCTTCGCCTTGCCGGAACTGCTGGGTGGTGTCATCGCGCTGATCAGGCCACAGGCCGAGGCTAAGCATCTGGCGCTCACCTTGAGCATCGACCCGCGCCTGCCGGTCGGTTATCGCGGCGCGCCGCTGCAGCTCCGCCAAGTGCTGATCAATCTGGTCGCGAATGCGATCAAGTTTACGCCGCGTGGCCGTATCGCTCTGACGGCGTCGCTCGTGGAACGCGCCGGAGCGCAAGTGCGGCTTTGTCTCGCGATCAAGGACGAAGGCGTCGGAATTCCTCCCGAAGCGCTGGATCGCATCTTCGAGGTATTTGAGCAAGCCGATGATACCGTGGCCCGCCGCTTCGGCGGCACCGGCCTCGGCCTCGCCATTTCGAAGCAGCTGGTCGACCTGATGGGCGGCACGATCGCGGTGACGAGCGAACCGGGCAGGGGCTCGACCTTCACCGTGACTTTGACCCTCGATGTCGATGCCGCGGCGCCGATGGCCGCGCCCGAACTCGCCGCTCGGCAGGTTGCGCTGGTGTCGCGGGACGGCGACCTCGCGTCCCTGGTGCAGGAGCGCGTGCGCGCTTGGCACGGCGAGTTGCGCTGGCACCAGGATGACGAGACTGCATTTGCAGATCTTGCGGCGTCCGCCAGCAAATTCGCCCTGATTCTGCTCGACGGCCGCGCCAGTCCGATGGCGGCACTGGCGTTCGCGCATCGGCTGATGACGGGCGCTGCCGAGGGGCCGGGTGTCGTCTTCATTGCGCCCGAGCGGGGCAGCGATGCCGTCGCTGGCATCGGCGGTTCCGAACTCGCGGCCGTGATCGAGGCGCCGGTGCGACCCGAGGCGCTGGCCAGCGCACTGATGAGCGCCCTGGCCAGCGATCCGCGCCAGTATCGTGCCGATGCAACGCTGGTCGAGGCCGCATCCGCGCCACAGCCGGCGCTGCGGGCTGCGACGCCAGCGGTGCCTGCTCCGGTAACGCCGCCGAAGCCGGCGCGTTCGCTCAAGGTGCTGGTTGCGGACGACAATGCCGCCAATTGCAAGATCCTCAAGAAGGTTCTGGAGATGGCGGGTCATCAGGCGGTGGTCGTCGGCGACGGCGAAGAGGCGCTGGCGACGCTCGAACGCGAGCGCTTCGACCTCGCGCTGCTCGATATCAACATGCCCGACGTCACCGGCTACGAGGTCGCCAAGCTCTACCGCATGAGCCATGTCGGCGAGTGGCGGCTGCCGATCGTCGCGCTCACCGCCGACGTTACCAGCGAGACCGAACGGCTTTGCCGCGAAGCCGGCATGGACGCGGTGCTAACCAAGCCGATGGAGCCGGCTCAGCTGCTTGCCGCGCTTGTCGAGCTCCATGCCAAGGCGGAATCCGGCGACCGGCGCGCGATGATCGTGCCGCCGGTGGTGACACCGATCTCGGCTCATCCACGCTTCGTGCCTGATGCCGGCAGCGTGGTCGACGAGCACACGTTCGCTGCCCTCCGAAATTTGGGCGGCAGCGAGTTCATCACCGAAGTGGTCGACACTTTCCGCAAGGATGCACGACGATTGATCGAGGATTTGCGCCAAGCGGTCGAGCACGGCGACTTGCGCGACTTCCGCGACGTGACGCATTCGCTCCGGAGCGGCGCGGCCAACGTGGGCGGCGTACGACTGTGCGAGACGCTGACGGCGATGCGCGACGTGACTGCGAACGATTTGTCGCGGACCGGGCCCGCCTATTTCGACAAGATCGTCAATGAGTTCTCACGGCTCGATGCCAGTCTCGAGCAGTTGATGCGGGCAGAACGCCGCGGGTGACGAGCCTGCGTGGCGCGACAATTCGGACCGCGCGATGACAAACACACAGGCACGCCGGGACGAGTTCCGCCGGCACTATAGCGCCGAGTTGGCGCATAATCCCGCGCCGCTCGCGCGGCTGGGCAAGCTTGCGGACGCGCGGCGGCTTACGCTGGTTTTCGGCGCACGCGACAAACGCCATAACTAAGCGGTTGTTCTGAAGGGGTTGCTTGCTGGCCGAGGCTCTAAGCGCGCTCGCCGCGCCGCACTTGCGCGGTGACGAGTCGTTCCATCCGTTTGAGGTCCGATTCTTCGAGCTTGAAGGCGGCCTCGACCCAGAGATCGGCAATGCGCGTCATTTCTTCGAAGGTCACCGGATTGACCAGACGCCGGGCACGGTAGAGGGCGCGCTGAGCGGCGTAGCGGCGCTCGCGTCGGCCGATGAAATCATAGAACGCCTGCATGCCCTGGCCATCGGCCGCCAGAACGTCGACGACGCCGAGGGCGTGAAGTTGCTCGGCGGTATAGATCTCGCCGCTCATGATGAGCCGCTCGGCAATGCCCGGCGCGATACGGCGGGCGAGGAAGCTGTAAGCGCCCATGCCCGGGAACAGATTGAACAGGATCTCGGGCAAACCGAACTTGGCGCCGCGCTCCGCGACGATCAAGTTCGAGCTCAATACCGCCTCGAAGCCGCCACCCAGTGCATCGCCCTGCACCAGCGCGACGGAAATGAGCGGCAGGTCGAAGCCGAGTCCGGTGGCATTGGTGAAACCGATTTCACAGCAGGTATGGGCGTAGCGGCGGAGCGCGGCGCGGTCGCGGTTGCGTATCAGGGTGGAGAAGAGCTCGAGATCGCCGCCAAGATTCCAGATTTGCGGCGTGCGCGAGGCGAGCACCATATAACGCAGCGGCGGCTCGCCAATGACGCGGTCGCCGAACAAGCCGCGCACCAAACGCTGGATCGCCTGTGCCTCGCGCAACAGCGCCGGCGTGAAGCACGGCCGGCCGGCGTACTTGAAATAGCAGAAGAGAATCTTCTTCTCGCGGTCGTAGGTGAGCTCGAACTCGCTGAAGCGCTGGCCGGATATCGCGGCTTCGACCGGATCAGGCAGCCGTTCGACGTCGGCGGTGCGCGCCGCGGTCAAGCGGTCCTGCACCAGATCGGCGAGCTGCGTTACCGTCGTCATGTCGTCCCCCGGTTCTCGGGAAAAGCGCTGCTCCCGTGACGAGATCGCGGGAGACGTAGTTAAGCTAAGATTAATTTCTTAAGTAAATCAAGGAGTTTTTAACCACTCTTTAAGTTCTAACTCAACCATACCTAGGGGGGTCAGACACGACGAGCCGCTAGAGATTCGGTCCGTGCGAGTCGCGGCAGATGGCGCGTTGCGGCTTTTGCGACACACTACCGTGTGTTCGCTCGCGCGCGATTCGGACGCGAGCCGAGGGAGAGTCAGTCCGATGTTCGAGGGCTTCACACGTACGATGATCGAGACCAGCGGCGCACGCATTGTCACCGTCCACGGCGGCGAGGGACCGCCGGTGTTGCTGATGCACGGCAATCCGTTCACCCATGTTTCGTGGCATCGTGTCGCACCCGTGCTTGCCAAGGAGTTCACCGTGGTCTGCACCGATTTGCGCGGCTACGGCGATTCCTCGAAGCCCAAACCGGCCGCCGATCATGCCAACTATTCGTTCCGCGTCATGGCGCAGGACAACGTCGAGATCATGGCTAAGCTCGGTTTCACGCACTTCGCCGCAGCCGGTCACGATCGCGGCGCTCGCGTGCTACATCGCATGTGCCTCGATCATCCCGACAAGATCGCGCGGGCCGCGATCGTCGACATCATTCCGACCCGCCATCTGCTCAATCACGTATCACGTGCCTGGGGACTATTCTCTTGGCATTGGTTCTTCATGGCGCAGCCTTACGATTTGCCTGAACGCATGATGCTCGCCGATCCCGAGTTCTATCTGCGCAAGAAGCTGGGCAAAGGTCCGGAGGGCCTCAAGTTCTTTGCACCGGAAGCGCTCGCCGAATATCTGCGCTGCTTCAAGAATCCGGAGACGGTGCGTGGCATGTGCGAGGATTACCGCGCCACTTTCGGCATAGACCTGGCCACGGACGACGCTGATTTCGTAGCCGGCCGAAAGATTGACTGCCCCGTCCTGTTGCTTTGGGGCGCCACAGGTGGCGTCGGCCGCAATCACGAACCGCTGGAGGTCTGGCGCGGCTACGCGACCGACATTCGCGACGCAAAGGCGCTGCCGTGCGGCCATTACGTGCCCGAACAATGCCCCGACGAGACAGCCGCCGCCTTACGCACCTTTTTCGCGTCATAGCCGCGCCGGCTGCGTCAGCTGCGTGCCGTGATCCTGTTTGCGGCCTTCGCCGCCTGGGCCAGGGCCTGCACTGCGGAATACGTGAGGCGCGTCTCGACCGTGCCGTCTTGCAGCGTCTTAAGCGTCCAGATGCGCTCTTTCATGCCTTCGCCGGCGAGATGGATGATGCCGAGCGGCCGATGCGGCTCATGCGGCTCGATCACCAGGTTTTTCTCGGCGTCGAACATCGGCGTGCCCTTGCCGCAGAACCAGTTGCAATAGGCAGGCAGCAGCGTCGCCGGCGCGCCCTGCACGAAGACGGCGCGGTTGAGCGAGGTCTGGTCCGACAGGAAGAAACTGATATTACCCTGGTAAGCGCATGGGCCCGGATGGAACCGCTTCAGCGCGCGTGCGTAGTTGTCGGACCATAGCCGCCAATGCGGCGCGTCGCCTTTGAGTGCGAAGACGCCGGCATTGAGTATGGCATTGCGCCCATAGCGATAACCCTCGCGCATGCCGAAGGCCCAGGCGAAGGCCTTCTGGTTCTGACCCCAGAATTTCGGCCGCTTGTGGATGGTCCAATAGCCGCGGTCGATCTCAGGCACGATCGCAAGGTTGCCGCGCGCGGCGCCCCGGATGAAGAGCTCGAGCACGCCGGCATCTTGCACCCAGCAATCGGCGTCGATCCAGAGATAGATGTCGTAACCGGGGAAGTGCCTGGGCAAATGCGGCCGACCGGCGAGCACCTTGAAGGAATTTGGCGGATGCGAGCGGGGCGGGTACGGAAGATCCCAGCCGAGCGGTGCGATGGTCGCGCCGTACTCGCGCTTCAGGCTGTCGCGCTGGGCATCGGTGAAGCCGATGTCGAGAATCGACAGCGGATAAAGCCGCTCGTCGAGGCCACGGCGCAATGACACGAGCAGGTCGGTCAGCAGACCGAAATAGCCCGCGTCGCCGGCGGTGACGATGGTGACCGAGGAGCCGCGCGCCACGGACGAGACCTTTCGCGGAAGAGGCTGCGGCTCTCTTAGCGCCTTCCCGCCATTGCGGGCAAGGGGCCGCGCCGCAACCTATTGCACGAGCGGCGAACCAGCGGGATCGAGGTCGATCCCGCGGATATCGGCCTGGCCCGCCAGCAGCCGCACATATTGTCGTAGGGCTCTTTGCTGCACGCGCGCCGTCAAGGCATCGGCGATACGCTCGCGCACGGCCTCGAAGGGCAGAACGGTCCCGTCCACTCGGCGCTCAATCGAGACGATGTGGAAGCCGTACCGCGTCTTGACCAGACGCGGCAAGATGCCGATCCAACCGTCGCCGAACAGCGCCCGCTCGAATTCCGGCACGGTTTCACCGCGGCCAATCTGGCCCAGATTGCCGCCATGCTGGCCCGAGGGGCAATTGGACAGGGTGTGAGCCAATGCCTCAAACGTCTTCGGATTTGTCGCCACGGCGGCCAAAGTCTGCTCCGCCTTGGTGCGCACGAGGTCCAGCGGGCTGCCGGGCGTGACCTGAAACAGGATATGGCGCGCGAAAACCAGATCGCCGCTGCGAAACGAATCGATGTGGGTGTCGTAATAGCGGCGACATTCGTCTTCTACAGCCGGTGGAATCATTACCTCGCGGTCGAGCAGTTGCTCGATCGCCCGCGTCGCCGTGTCGCCGTCGGCGTCGGCGTCGTCGTCGAGGAGACCCGCCGCAACCGCACGTTGGCGCAACAATTCGCGCACCGCCGCGACCGCCGGCGACGGAAAGCCGACGGGTTCGACGGCGACGCCGTTGACGACGATGCCGCCCGGATCACCGCTCATGCGACCGGCCCCGACCGGCGCGTGCGTACAAGTTGGTAGGGACGGAAGACATAAGTGAGCGCGCCGACGCCACTCCAGATGTGAACCATGCGCGTGAACGGCGAGACGAGAAAGATGGTGAAGCCGAGAAGGATGTGTAGGCGGTAGATGATCGGAGTGCCGATGAGCGAATTGGCGATGCCGCCCTGAAAGGTGACGATGCCCTTTACGTAATTCGTCATAATCTCGAACATCGCGCCGTCCATGTGCTGTGCCGACAGCGGCACCGTCAACAGGCCCAGCGCCAGCTGCAGCCACAGCACGAAGACGATGGCGATGTCCCATTTGCGGCTGTTGACGCGGATGCGCGGGTCGGCCAGTCGTCGGTGAATCAGGATCGACAGGCCAACAATCGCGACCGCACCGGCGACGCCGCCGGCGACCATCGCGATGAGCTGATGTCGCGCCGGATCGAGCGCCCAGCGCATCGCCCAGTCAGGTATCAAGAAGCCGACGAAATGACCCGCGATCACGACGAGTACGCCGTAGTGAAACAGATTGGAGCCAACGCGCAGCTCGCGCTTGCGCAATATCTGCGAAGAATCGCTCTTCCAGGTGAACGGATCGCGGTCGTAGCGAACAAGACTGCCGAACAGCAGGATCGCCAGGGCGAGATAGGGATAGATGCCGAAAAAGAACTCGTTAAGATACGCGGCAAAATCCATCACGTCCCCCCGATATCCGGCGCAGAGCCGGTCGAATCCGGCAGTTGCGGGCCAAAGGCCGGCTGCTCGATCCACTCGCGATCGAGATCTTCGGACTCGCTCGTGCGGCGCGATGCTGCCTTACGATCGAGCGCGGCCTCGCCCGCGACGGTCAGCAAAGCCTGGAAAATTACGCTGTAGGTGCTGCCACGTCGGTGCAGGGCCTCACCCACCGCGCGCAAGATGTGGGCGCAATCACTGAGCATCGCCTTGGCCTCGGTCAAGTCCCGGCAGCTCAGGTATTCGAGCACGACCGGCAGGTAGTCGGGCAATTCGTTCGCCGTGACGCTGAAACCGGCGCGCTCGTAGAGCGCCTTGAGATCCACCATAGCGTCGCCGCGCGCGCGGGTGTCGCCGTGGACATGCTCGAACAGATGGAGCGAGGTGGCGCGGCCGCGGTCGAACATGTCGACGTATTGTTCCTCTGTCCAGAGCGGATCGGCATCGCCCAGCAGCTCAACAAGACCCGCAAGCGCAGTGCGATCTTGCCGCGTGATCAGCGGCGAGACGCGCAGCACCTCGGCGATCTCCGGCAGAGCGTCGCGCAGCTCAGGCCGCGGGTAGGTCAGCAGGGCCCCGAGAGCGCGCAGGACGATCATCGGCGAATCGTTCATCGGTGGCTCCCGTCAATCATCCAGCATCCGGATCGGCACGGGCTTGGTCCGGCCGATCTTGCCGCCGAACAAACTCGGCGTGCTCTCGCCCGCATCGCAGCCGTTGCCGAACGAAAAGCCGCAGCCGCCGCGCAAGGCATAGGCGTTCTCGGCCTCCTCGCGATGCGCCGTCGGAATCACGAAGCGGTCCTCGTAATTGGCGATGGCGAGATAGCGATGCATGTCCTCGACCTGGGCGAGGCTGAGGCCTGCCTGTTCCAACACCGCCATGTTATCGCCGCTGCCCAGCTGGCGGCCGCGGAAGAAGGCGCGCATTGCCAACAGCCGCTCGAGGGCCGCGACGATCGGCGCCTCGGCGCCGGCGGTCAGGAGATTGGCGAGGTAGCGGATCGGGATGCGCAAGGAACGGACGTCGGGCAACTCACCCGCCGCACCGACCTGGCCCGCATTCGCGCGCGACTGGATCGGAGACAGGGGCGGCACGTACCACACCATCGGCAGGGTGCGGTACTCTGGATGGAGCGGAAAGGCGATCTTCCATTCGACGGCCATCTTGTAAGCGGGCGACCGTTTCGCCGCCTCGAGCCACGCCTCCGGTATGCCGCCGGCACGCGCCTCAGCCTCGATCTTGGGATCATTCGGATCGAGGAACAGGCCTAACTGCGCCTCGTACAAGTCCGCGGGCTTTTCCACGCTGGCGGCCCGCTCGATACCGTCGGCGTCATAGAGCAGCACGCCGAGATAGCGAATGCGGCCGACGCAAGTTTCGGAGCATACCGTGGGCTGGCCCGATTCGATGCGCGGATAGCAGAAGATGCATTTCTCCGCTTTGCCCGTGGTCCAGTTGTAATAGATCTTCTTGTAGGGACAGCCCGACACGCACATGCGCCAGCCGCGGCACTTGTCCTGATCGATCAGGACGATGCCGTCTTCTTCGCGCTTGTAGATCGAGCCGGACGGACAAGAGGCGACGCAGCTCGGATTGAGGCAGTGCTCGCACAGCCGCGGCAGGTACATCATGAAGGTGTTTTCGAACTCGCCGTAGATGTCCTTCTGCATCTGGTCGAAATTGTAGTCCTGCGAGCGCTTGGCGAATTCGCCGCCGAGAATTTCCTCCCAGTTCGGGCCCCATTCGATCTTGTCCATCGTGCGGCCGGTGACCAGCGAGATCGGGCGGGCGACCGGCGCGGTCGGCAATTCGGGCGCCGTGTGCAGATACTCGTAGTCGAAGGTGAAGGGCTCGTAATAGTCGTCGATCTCGGGCAGGTTCGGATTGGCGAAGATGTTTGCGAGGATCGCCCACTTGCCGCCCTGCTTCGGCACGATCCCGCCGCTGCGCCTGCGTTCCCAGCCGCCGCGCCAGCGCTCCTGATTTTCCCAGTCTTTCGGATAGCCGATGCCGGGCTTGCTCTCGACGTTGTTGAACCACGCGTATTCCATGCCCGGCCGCGAGGTCCACACGTTCTTGCAAGTGACCGAGCAGGTGTGACACCCGATGCACTTGTCGAGGTTCAACACCATGGCGATCTGTGCGCGGATTTTCATGGTCGCGAACCCCCGTCACTCCGCAGCGCGCGGTTCCGGCGCGTTCATCCAGTCAACCTTCGCCATCTTGCGCACGATGACGAATTCGTCGCGGTTCGACCCGACCGTGCCGTAGTAATTGAATCCGTAGGACAGCTGCGCATATCCGCCGATCATGTGTGTCGGCTTGAGCACTGCGCGCGTCACCGAATTGTGGATACCGCCGCGCTGGCCGGTAATTTCCGATCCGGGCACGTTCACGATCTTCTCCTGGGCGTGATACATGAGGCACATGCCTTCGTGGACGCGCTGGCTCACCACCGCCCGCGCCGTGATCGCGCCGTTGAGGTTGTAGAGCTCGATCCAGTCGTTGTCCTCGATGCCCGCCTGCTTCGCGTCGGTCTCCGATATCCAGACGATCGGGCCGCCGCGCGATAGCGTCAGCATCAGCAGGTTGTCGGTATAGGTGGAGTGGATCCCCCATTTCTGATGCGGCGTGATGAAATTGAGGACGATTTCCCTTTCGCCGTTGCCGCGCTTGCCCAGCAGCGGCGCCACGGTGCGGGTATCGACCGGCGGCCGGTAGGATGCGAAGCCCTCGCCGAAATCGCGCAGCCAGCGATGGTCCTGATAGAACTGCTGACGGCCGGTCAGCGTTCGCCATGGAATCAATTCGTGGACGTTGGTGTAGCCGGCGGTATAGCTCACGGCCTCGCTCTCGATGCCGGACCAGATGGGCGACGATATGATCTTGCGCGGCTGCGCCTGAACGTCGCGGAAGCGGATTTTTTCATCCTCGCGCGCCTTGGCGAGGTGGTGATGCTGGCGACCGGTGATGCGCGAGAGCGCGTCCCAGGCCTTGATCGCGACGTGGCCGTTGGTCTCAGGCGCCAGATAAAGGATGACTTCCGCGGCATCGATATCGCTTTCGATGCGCGGACGGCCCTTGGTCGGACCTTCGGCAACGGTGTAATTGAGCTGCGCCAGGCCCTTCACCTCGGCTTCGGTGTTCCAGCTGATTCCCTTGCCGCCGTTGCCGAGCTTGTCGAGCAGCGGGCCGAGCGCGGTAAAGCGCCGATAGGTGTTGGGATAGTCGCGCTCGACGATCGTGATTTGCGGCGCGGTCTTCCCGGGAACGAGATCGCACTCGCCCTTTTTCCAGTCGTGCACCTCGAACGGCTGCGCGAGCTCGCCTGGGGTGTCGTGCATGATCGGCGTCAGCACGACGTCCTGCTCGACGCCGAGGTGGCCGGGAACCAGCTCGGAGAACTTGTGCGCGATCGCCTTGTAGATCTCCCAGTCGCTGCGCGACTCCCACACCGGATCCACTGCCGCCGACAGCGGGTGGATGAACGGATGCATGTCCGAGGTGTTGAGGTCGTTCTTCTCGTACCAGGTCGCCGTCGGCAGCACGACGTCGGAATAGAGGCAGCTCGTGGACATGCGGAAGTCGAGCGTCACGACGAGGTCGATTTTGCCCTCGGGCGCCGGATCGCGCCACGCGACCTCCTTGGGCTTCTGTTCGCCCATCTCGCCGAGGTCTTTGCCCTGCAGGCCGTGACGAGTGCCGAGGAAATGGCGCAGGAAATACTCGTGTCCCTTGCCCGAGGAGCCGAACAGGTTCGAACGCCAGATGAACAGGTTGCGCGGGAAGTTGACCGGGTTGTCGGGGTCCTCGCACGCCATCCGCACGCGGCCGCTCTTGAGGCCATCGACGACGTGCGCCTTGACGTCCTGGCCGCCGCGGCGCGCCTCGGCGGCGAGCGTCAACGGATTGACGTTGAGCTGCGGCGATGACGGCAGCCAGCCCATGCGTTCGGCGCGAACGTTGAGGTCGATGAAGCTGCCGCGATAAGCTGCGGCGTCGGCCAGGAGCGACAGCAGCTCGTCGACGCGCAGCTTTTCGTAACGCCATTGATCGGAATGCGCGTAGAAGAACGACGTGCCGTTCATCTGGCGCGGCGGCCGTACCCAATCCAACGCGAAGGCCAGCACGGTCCAGCCGGTCTGCGGCCGCAGCTTCTCCTGACCGACATAGTGCGCCCAGCCGCCGCCCGAGACGCCGACCGTGCCGCACATCATCAGGACGTTGATGATGCTGCGGTAGTTCATGTCCTGGTGGTACCAATGGTTCATGCCGGCGCCGATGATCACCATCGAGCGGCCGTTGGTCTTTTCGGCGTTCTCGGCGAAGTCGCGCGCCACGGCGATCGCCTTCTCGGCGGGCACGCCGGTAATCGGCTCCTGCCAAGCGGGTGTGTAAGGGACGTTGTCGGCAAAGGAGCGCGCGCCTTCGCCGCCGAGCCCACGGTCGAGCCCGTAATTGGCGCAGAGCAGATCGAAGACCGTGGCGACGCAGGCGTCGCCATCGGCGAACTCGACGCGCCGAACCGGCACCCGGCGAACGAGCACGTCGGTGCCCTGATCGTTGCCGGCGAAGCGCTCGTGGGGCTGATTGCCGAAATAGGGAAACGCGACGGCCACCGCGTCGTCGCGGTGGTCGAGCAGCGACAGCATCAGCCGCACCTCGCGGCCCGAGGCGCCGTCCTTCGGCTCGAGATTCCATCGCCCCGCCTCGCCGCTGCCTTCCGCCGGCCAGCGATAGCCGATGGCGCCTTGCGGCGAGACGATCTCGCCCGAGATCTCGTCGAAGGCGGCGGTCTTCCATTCCGGACGCGACGCGCGCGCGGCCGCGCCCGGCAGATCGCTGGCGCGCGCATAGCGATCGGGGATCCAGTGTTCGCCGCGGCGGACGAGCCGGACCAACATGGGCATGTCGGTATAGCGCCGGCAGTAATCCTGGAAGTACGGAACTTGCCGATCGAGAAAGAACTCGCGCAGGATGACGTGACCCATCGCCATGGCGAGTGCCGCGTCGGTGCCCTGCTTGGGATGCAGCCAGAGATCCGATAGTTTGGCGACCTCGGCATAGTCCGGCGTGATCGCCACAACCTTGGTGCCGTTGTAGCGTGCCTCGACGAAGAAGTGGGCGTCGGGCGTCCGCGTTTGGGGCACGTTCGAGCCCCAGGCGATGACATAGCTGGAGTTGTACCAATCGGCCGATTCCGGCACGTCGGTCTGCTCGCCCCAAGTCTGCGGGCTCGACGGCGGCAGATCGCAATACCAGTCGTAGAACGACAGCAAGGTGCCGCCGATGAGGCTGAGATAGCGCGCGCCCGATGCGTACGAGACCATCGACATGGCGGGGATCGGCGAGAATCCCACGACGCGGTCGGGACCAAAGGTCTTGATCGTGTAGACGTTGGCCGCGGCGATAATCTCGGTCACTTCGTCCCAGGTCGAACGCACGAACCCGCCGCGGCCGCGCAGGGATTTGTATACGCGCGCGCGTTCGGGATCGCCGACAATCGCGGCCCAAGCCGTCACGGGATCGTTGGTCTTACGGGCCTCGCGCCATAGCCGCAGCAGCGGTCCGCGCACCATCGGGTATTTCAGCCGGCTCGCGCTGTAGAGATACCAACTGTAGGAGGCGCCACGCGAACAGCCGCGCGGCTCGTGATTGGGCATATCGGGGCGCGTGCGCGGATAGTCGGTCTGCTGCGTCTCCCAGGTAACGACGCCACCCTTGACGTAGATCTTCCAGCTACACGAGCCGGTACAGTTCACGCCATGCGTGGAGCGCACGATTTTGTCGTGCTGCCAACGTTGGCGATAGCCCTCTTCCCAGTCGCGATTCTCGCGGCGGACTTCGCCGTGGCCGTCGGCGAATGGTTCGCGCGTGCGGGTCAGGTAGTTCAGTCGGTCTAGAAAATGGCCCATCACCAAACTCCGATTCGCTGAACGCTCCAAGCGCGGCCAGAACTTCGGCTGTCGTCTCGCTTGATGTGGCCCGGCGCAGTTCGCCTACCTATGCCGCCCGCTGAGCCTGCCGCGATTTCCGCAAATCGATACGATGGAAATTCCACGACACCGCAATGGCGATCGCGGCCAAGATCACATAGGCAAAAAATCCGCCGGCGTAGCCGGGTGTACCCAGCGCGTCGACTGTGGCGCCGAGGAAGGGCGGAATGATGAATCCGCCCAAAGCGCCGAGCCCGCCGACCAGGCCTGACGCGCCACCGACCGCCTTCGGCACGTATTTCGGCACCATCTTGAAAACGGCGGCGTTGCCGATCCCCATGCCGAGGGCGACCAGGATTTCGCCAGCGAGGTCCTGGTAGAAATTTCTAATGAAGGTGAGCACCAGCGCTCCCAGCAGCACCAGGATGAACGACGCGATCGCCGTGCGTTCGCCGCCGACCTTCTCGGACAACCGACCGCCGAAGATCCGTACGAGCGCGGCGACGATCGCAAAGCCCAGACCACCGACCACGCCCGCCGCGCGGGGACCTAGGTGATGGAGATTGATCCAATAGATCGGGAACCAAGCGGTGAGCGCGAGAAAGCCGCCGAACGATACGAAATAAAGCGTGACCAAACCCCAGGTGCGGGTGTCCTCGGCGGCGGTGATGACCGCTTGCCAGACCGTCCCCGTCGGAAACAGCTCCTGGCCTCGCTCTTTGGCGATCTTCCGGCTCTGCTCGATGTCGAGCCCTTGACGGCGCAGTTGAAAGAAATAGGCGTCGTGAGCCCAAAACATATAAACCGTCGCCCCGACCGCGAGGAAAAGGAGCCACGCGAGATATGAACCGGCGAGCCCCCAGGCCGCGATCGCAAACGGCAGAATCAGCGTGAAGATGCCCGGCGCGAGATTGCCGATTCCGCCATAGGCACCGAGCACGGTGCCCTGACGGGATTGCGGATACCAGTACGAGACCTGCGGGATGCCGACCGAAAAACTGGCGACACCGCATCCGCTGAGGAATCCGAACATGACAATGATCGGATAGGCACTGACGGTCAGGGTCTTGACCGTAACGAGAATAAATACCAGGCCCCACATGCCGATCAGCGACAGTCCGAACAGCGTAAGCATGGGCAACCGTCCGCCGACGCGGTCGACCCAGGCGCCGAACGGGATACGCAGCAACGACCCGGTCAGCTGCGGCGCAGCGACAAGCAGGCCGAGCGCTAAACCGCCGAGCTGCATCTGGCTCTGAAAATATTTTGCGGCCGGTCCATAGAGCGCGACAGCGGCAAAGCCGACGAAAAATCCCCAGGTGCCGAGCGCTAGGCCTTGCGCCGGGCTTCCCGCCAGCGTGTATGCCGCCTCGAGGTTGCCGAAACTCGCCTTGCTGGTTTGGTCATCCATTGCTGGCTCCGCCACTGCCGCATGCTGGGACTAAACCCCGCACGCCCTTCGGGTCGCCAGTTGCGCCAAAATTAAGGGCGTACACCTTGATCCATATCAAGGACTAACTAATTTCCTAAATCGGGGGACAATGCGTCAGGGGGCAGTTCGGACACAATGTAAGAGCTGTGAGAGTGGAGCGAGCCCCGGCGCAGTGGCAACTATGGGGACGTACCCGACCACGAGGCTGTGTCGATCAGGAAACTTCGCCGCGGCGCCTGGTGCATGGACATCAGTGTCCGCGTGGCGCGACGACCTTGCGTAGCTCCCACAGCAATCCCGCGAACGCGAGCGTCCACGCGACCAGCGCCACCACGAACATCGCCGCCGGCAACGGACGCAGAAACGGCAGGTCGAGCGCCGACGCCATTTGTCGCGTGGCCACGCTATACATCCCCAAAGGGAACACTGCTCCCCAGTACAGCGGATCGTAGCGCAGCGGGAACCGCTGGATGACGTGCCGCCATACGCCGAGCACGAGGAGCATCGGGATCCACCACGTCCCCGTGGCCCAGTAAAACACCGTGAAACCCTTGAGGAACGGCAGCAGTGACGCGAGAAACGGCGCGTCCGGCGTGTTCTCCACCAGCCGCGCACCGGCCAGGGCGGAGATCGCCATTGCGCCCATGTTAATCCAGTAGGGCGGCGTGAGATCGCTCGGCGAGAAGGCGAAGAAGCTGTAGCGATAAAAGATCAACGAGATGATCCAGATATAGAACATCCCGCCCCACAACCACATCGAGAGCGCGAAGAAGTTTAGCTCGAGCCGGTAAGGCTGTGGCCAGTGCCGCGCAATGAGCGCAGCCAGCAATGCGACCGACTGGGTGGCGACCACCGCGATAAGCCAGGCGCCTGTGATGCCGTCCTCAAGGGGTGGCTTGTCGCGCTTGACGGTAAACGCCGTGAAGACCGTGTAGGTGAGGCCGATCCAAAGCACGATGCCCAACGCCAGAAACGAGGTTGCCGCCGCTAGGCTGCGTGTGATCAGCAGGAGTTGAACGCCGAGGATGCACGACCCTGCAACCGCGGTGAAGAAGCCAGGCCCGAGCCGGTGGTCGGTCATATCGGCGAAGAGCAAGCGCGGGTAGCGGATGGCGCGGAGCGCGGTCAATCCCGCCAGCACCGCGTAGGCAATCAGGTTGAACACGAACAGGGCCATCGCGACGATGGGGAGGTGAAAATCCGCGGCGGCGATCGACACGATGCCGGTGGCCATCACCAGGGCGAAATAAGCAGGCTGGAGGTGTTTCATCGCCCGCACACGGCATGCATACATCGCGGCCGTTGGTCAGGTCCCACCGTCGCGCCTTCCCAGCTAAATGCCGCCCGCTGCAACCTTCGTCGCGACCGCATCCACCGGCATCACCGCCGCGGCGGTGACGCCGGTCAGGGCAGCGACGCGGAAATGCGCGTCGCCCGCAGCGAGCAGCGGGCTCGGTGAGGCGCCCGACGGGTGGCTTGCCAGGACCGCCAACAAGATGATGGCGAGCGCGGCAGTGAACACGAGGAAGCCGTGGCGCATGATTAGACCCACTTGTTTTGTGGGTCGATAGGACACGTTTACTCGATTCTCCGACCATGATCTGAATCAAGTCGTATCGCGTATTTGAAGCGCCACAATGGCATGCTGGAATTAGTTTCATGGTTGGGTTGAAACTAATTTTAGACTGGAGTCACATGGCTGATCGCATTGCTCGCCGGATCGGCGTTTTTGATTACGGCTTCCGCATCTTCTTCCTGCTCGCGCCGCTCTATGGCGCGCTTGCCGTCGCGCTGTGGATTCCCGCCTTTCTGGGCTGGGTTGCGCCGCCGCTGACGGTGACGCCGGCGCTGTTGCATGCGCACGAGATGATTTTCGGCTTCGCCGGCGCAGCGCTTGCCGGGTTCTTCCTGACTGCCGTGCCGAATTGGACCGGCGCGCTGCCACTGCGCGGCGTCGGGCTTATAGCGCTCGCCGCGGTCTGGCTCCTCGGCCGCGTCGGCATGATTGCAATCGCGACAATCCCCGCATGGCTTGCGGCCAGCGCCGACCTGTTGTTCATGCCGGCGCTCGCGCTGGCGGTGTTCCGACCGCTGCTTCACGCCAGGAAGCCGCACAATCTGATGCTGCTGGTGCCGCTGGCGCTGTTCTGGGCTGCGGATTGGACGATGCAGCTGGAGTTCATCGGCCGGACGACGTCAACCGCCGCCCGTGGTGCGCGCGTCGGCATCGACGTGCTGCTGCTCCTTATCACGGTCATCGGCGGGCGCATCGTGCCTGCGTTCACTGGCAACGCCTTGCGCGCCGCCGGCGTCGTCGCGACGCTGAAGACCTCACGGCTGCTCGATGGCTTGGCTGTTGGTGCCATGGCTTTGCTGCTCGGTGTCGAGGCCGCGACCGGCCTCAGCGCAGCGACAGGCGCGACCGCGCTGCTCGCTGCCGTCCTCAACGGCGCGCGTCTTGTCCAATGGCGAGGCGAGCGGACATTGGCGTCCCCTATCCTCTGGGTCCTTCATCTCGGCTATCTATGGCTGGTTGTCGGCCTCGCGCTCAAAGGCGCCGCCGCCTTCGCGCTCGCCCCCGAGACCGTGGCGATCCATGCATTGGCGCTGGGTGCCATCGGGACGATGATCTTCGCCGTCATGTCGCGCGCGGGCCTCGGCCATACGGGGCGTCCGCTCAGGGCCCATCCAGCAACGGCGTTGGCTTATGTCTTGGTCTCGATTGCGGCTGCGCTGCGGGTCGCCGCCGGCATCGATACGGCGGCTTTCGTGCCGCTCTTGTGGATATCGGGCGTCGCCTGGATTACGGCCGCGCTAATATTCCTCGTGGTCTACGTGCCGATCCTGTTCTGGCCGACGGGTCAAATCGACCGCTAACCATAAGGCTGGCGCGTATTTAGCAAGATTGCAGGAAATTGCCGCGATGGCGCGCCCGGAGAGATTCGAACTCCCAACCCCCAGATCCGTAGTCTGGTGCTCTATCCAGTTGAGCTACGGGCGCCGCGGCGGAACGTGTTCCGCATAAATCGGGGCGCAAGCTAGCGGCATCAAGGGACGATAGCAAGCCGGCGCGCCGCGCCGATCCGCGGTCGCTAAACGCTTGTCGGGGTTTGCCGCCTTGCGTAGACTGCCGGGACGTAACGGGGGCAATTCCGACATGTCGATTCGTGCGAGCCATTGCGCTATCCTTGCGACGGCGTTGCTGCTTGGCGGCTGCGCCTATGCCGACGACCTGTTCGGGACGAACTGGTCCGGCGAGCATCCCAGCACGAGCAGCGCGCCGCCGGCGCAGACCACCACCTATTCGATCCCGCCGTCGCCTGCCGAGGCGAACGCGATGCCGATGGCCGGTACGGGTTCGGCGACCGGCACGCCGACCGGGACCATTGTCGGCCAGAAGGTCCAGAGCCTGCGCGGCGACCTCGGGCGGCTCAAGGGCAACGTTGCGCAGCACCAGCAGGATTTCGGCGCTGCGCGCGGTTCGGTGCAGCGCGACTCGCAGGCCTATTTCGACACCGTGGCGCGGATCAATTCGCGGTTGCAAACCGGCACCACCCCCGGCAATCCGAATCTCATCGCGCAGTGGAATCAGGCACAGACTTCGCTCGATCGTTTGAGCGGCGATATCGGCCTGCTCAACCGGGTCTCGACCCAGGCCGCTGCCGATGCGTCGTTCGCGTCTTATCTCTCGAACGCGACGCGAGACGCATTCGCCCTGCAGGGCGCGGTCGACGAGGATCATCGCCAGCTGTCCGAGATCCAGACCGAAGTCGATGCGACCAGCGTCAAACTCGATTCCTTGTTGAACGCGATCAGCGACGAGATCGCCCGGCAGAGCAACTACGTCGCCAACGAGCGCGATAATCTGATTACCCTGTCGCAGGCGATCAAGAACGGCCGCCTCTTTGGGCCGAGCCTGGCGACCCGCGCCTTCGCCGCGGCGCCGGTGGCGCGAGCGCCGCTGCCGGCGCACCGTGCGGCGGCTGCACCGCGGCCGACGGCCGCCGCCGGGAATCGGCCCCTCGTCGTGATCCGGTTCGACCGCCCGAACGTGACCTATGAAGAGGCGCTCTACACGGCGGTCAGCCGTGCGCTCGAGCGCAAACCCTCGGCGACTTTCGAGCTCGTTGCGGTCGCGCCGAGCTCAGGTACGGCAGCCCAGGTTGCGGTCAACTCAAACGCATCGAAGCACAACGCGGAAGATGTGATGCGCTCGCTGACCAATATGGGTCTGCCGGCCGATCGCGTGACGCTCTCGGCGACGACGAGCGGCGACGTCCACAGCAACGAAGTCCGCATCTACGTCCGCTGATCGGCACGCCGCTAGGCGGCGTTCGTCCGACACGCTATCGTGCGGCATGACCGCGCCGGAGCCATCCACCAAGACATTTCCGGTCTCGTGGGAGGAGCTGCACCGCCATTCGCGGGCGCTCGCTTGGCGGCTCCTCGACCTGGGTCCGTGGCGCAGTGTCATTGCCGTCACCCGCGGCGGCCTCGTGCCCGCCGCCATCGTTGCACGCGAACTCGACGTGCGTTTGGTTGATACCATCTGCGTCGCCAGCTACGACGACCGCGAGCAGGGTCCGGTCAAAGTGCTGAAAAGTGCCGGTGGCGACGGCGCCGATCATCTCATCGTCGATGATCTGGTCGACACGGGCCGCACTGCCGAAGTCGTGCGTCGCATGCTGCCGAAGGCCCATTTCGCGACCGTCTATGCGAAACCCAGGGGCCGTCCGCTCGTCGACACCTTCATTACGGAAGTCAGCCAGGACACCTGGATCCTGTTTCCGTGGGACATCGAACCACAATTCGTGCCGCCGATCGCGAACGCGCGCGGCGTTAGGCGGTGAGCGCGGACTATCCGGTCGTGACTATTGCGCCCGGCCGCCACAAGCGCGCCGAGCAGGGCCATCCCTGGGTCTATTCGAACGAAATCCAGATGGACATGGCGGCCAAGGCGCTGCCTCCGGGTAGCATCGTTCGGCTCGCCGCGGCATCAGGCAGGCCGCTCGGCGTGGCGACGTTCAATCCGCACGCGCTGATCGCGGCGCGCATCGTCGATCGGGATCCGGCATGCACCATCGACAGGGATTTCATCGCCGCGCGGCTTGATACGGCGGTCCGACTGCGCCACCGGCTCTATCCGGAGCCATTCTATCGCGCCGTGCATGCCGAGGCGGACGGTCTGCCGGGGCTGGTCGTCGATCGCTTCGGCGGCGTTGTTGTCGCACAGCTCAATACAGCCGGCATGGCGCGGCTCGAAGGCGAGGTCATAGCGGCGCTCGACGCTGTCCTCGCGCCCAGGGCCGTGGTGCTGCGCGACGATGGTGCCGGACGCAAGCTCGAGGACTTGGCCGAGGAAGTCCGCGTCGCCACAGGCGCGGTCGACGAGCCGGTCGAGCTTGCCGAGAACGGCGTGCGGTTCTTCGCCGATCTTTTACGCGGGCAGAAAACCGGCTGGTTCTATGACCAGCGCGAGAACCGGCGTGTGGTCTCTGCGCTGGCGAAAGATTGCCGGCTGCTCGACGCCTATTGCTTCGCGGGCGGTTTCGCCGTAACGGCGGCGCGCGCCGGCGCGACCGAGGTCGTCGCGATCGACCGGTCAGAAGCGGCGCTCGAGCTTGCCGGCCGAGCGGCGGCCGCAAATGGCGTGGAGGCACGATGCCGCTTCGCGCGCGCCGAGGCGTTTACCGAACTCGAACGCCTGGCGGCAGCTGGTGAGCGTTTTGACGTCGTCGTCGCTGATCCGCCGGCTTTCGTCAAATCGAAGAAGGATCTGGGCGCCGGCCTGCGCGGTTATCGCAAGCTGGCGCGTCTCGCCGCGGCCGTTGTCGCGCCGCGCGGCTTGCTCTTTATCGCGTCGTGCTCGCACAACGTCGGCGTGGCCGAGTTCGCCGAGGCTGTCCGCCGTGGCATCGTCGACGCCGGCCGCAGCGGACGCATTCTGCAAAGCGCCGGCGCGGCGCCGGACCATCCGGTGCATCCCTTCCTGCCGGAAAGCGCGTACTTGAAGTCCCAGTTTCTGGCGCTCGATTAGGCGTCGATCTCCGCCGGCAGCGTGAGCGCGAAGACCGTGCCGTCGGCATCGCTCCGTTCGAGCGTGATTTCGCCGCCATGCGCTCGCATCACCTCGCGTGCGATGGCGAGACCGAGTCCGGTGCCACCGGGCCGTGCGGAGCCGGAAAAAGGTGTGAACAGATGTTGCCGCGCCTTGGGTGGTAGGCCGGGGCCGTCGTCACTGACGGCGATGCGCAAGCCGGTGCCGTTCAGCTGCGCTTTGATGGTGCAGGTCTGGGCGCCGCACTCGGAAGCGTTGCGTGCCAGGTTTTCCAGCACGCGGAAGAGTTGATCGCGATCGGCATGGGCCGTCAGTTCCGCGGGAACTTCGTTGACGACGCTGAAACCGTTGCCATTCGGTCGCGTGTTCGCGCCGACGAGTTCGTCTGCCAGCGCCGCCAGGGCAAAGTGGCTGCGGTGCAGTGGCGGCGCGGTGTCACGCGTGTAATTCAGCGTGCCTGTGCACAGGGCCACCGCCCGATCGATCGCCGCCAGCAGCGCCGGAACGACGCGCTTCACGTCGGGTGAATCGCTGCCGGCCAAGCTGTCGGAAGTGAGACGCGCGGTCGACAGAATGCCGCGTAGGTCGTGGTTGATCTTCGATACGGCCGTGCCGAGTGCGGCGAGCCGATCTTTCTGGCGCAGCGACTGGCGTACCGTCTCTTGCATGGCGGCAAGCTCGCGTTCGGCAAGGCCGACTTCGTCACCGCGCCCCGACGGACGGATGATGCGCGATTCGTCCTCCGGGTTGTCGCGGAACGCCATCATGCTCGCAGTCATGCGACGGAGCGGTGCCACCAGAAGCCATCGTAGCGTGAGGTAAACCAGCGCCGCAGTGATGAGCGAGATGACGAACGAGACGGCAAAAACTCGCCCGCCGAATTCCCACAGCTGGCTGCGCAGGGGCGCCTCGTCGAGCACGACCTCGACGGTGACGCTGCGGTCCTTGGGCGAGACGCCGAGCACGCGAAACGCCCGGTTGCCGGAATGGAATAGCGTTGCGACCGTGTCGCCCATCATGTGCAACATGGATTCGGTGCGCAGATCATAGGTTGCGGCCACCGATGGCGGCATGTTCTGCGCCAGCATGAGCGTGCGGTCCGTCATGTGGACGACGATGCCGTGGGCACCGACATGGGCGAGCAGCATATCCGAGAGCTGCTTGCTCACCATGTTGTCGGGCGTGGCCTCGAGCGCGAAGATCGCGAGATGCGCCGCGTCGATGCGATCCTCGAGATAAGTCAGCCGCTCGCGGGTAACCGAGGGGACGAAGACCAGCACGACGCTCGCCATGACGAACACGACCGTCAGGATGAGCAGGCGGGCGGAAAGGCCTCCTCCGATGCGATTGCTGCTCTGTTCGGCCATGCCCCTCCGCCGACGGTGCCGCCGATCCGATCCGGCGGCCATCCTAAGCCATTGACCGCTCTCGCTTTGTCACTTTGGCGCGAGGCTGTGGCGTTGACTTAGGCCACTCGCTCTCGTATACAGCGCCGGCGATTTTGCGAGAAGCCTCGCCGGAGTGATTGCCGTGAAGCGCACTTATCAGCCGAGCAAACTTGTCCGCAAGCGCCGCCACGGCTTTCGCGCGCGCATGGCGACGGTCGGCGGGCGCCGTGTTCTGACGACCCGTCGCGCCAAGGGTCGCAAGCGTCTATCGGCCTGACCGAGGGTTGCGGCCGAGGAGGCGCACCCGATGACCAAGATCGCGCGCCTGAAGCGGCGCGCCGAATTCCTTGCCGTTGCCGCAAGCCGGCGCAAACACGTCACGCCCGGCCTGATCCTGCAAGCGGCACCTCGTGCCGGCGCGGTCGTGCCGCGGGTCGGCTTCACTGCCAGCAAGAAGGTCGGCATCGCGGTCGCGCGCAATCGCGCGCGCCGGCGCCTGCGCGCCGCGGCCGAGCGCGTCATTGGCCGGCACGCCGCGCCCGCGCACGATTTCGTGTTGATTGCGCGAACGGCGACGCTGACCCGTCCATTCGACGCACTGCTCGGCGACCTCGAAGCGGCACTGAAGCAGGTCGGTGCTTACCGCGGTAACGGCAGCCAAGCCAAGGGAGGTGCGCCGTGAGTCTGGCGCTCCGGATTCTCATCCGGGCCTACCAGCTGCTGGTCGCACCGGTACTGGGTGCGAACTGCCGCTATTGGCCGAGCTGCTCGCATTACGCGGCCGAGGCGGTGCACCTGCATGGCGCCGCGCGCGGCTCGTGGCTCGCGGTGAAGCGGATCGCGCGTTGTCACCCGTGGGGCGGATCGGGTGTCGACCCGGTGCCGCCGGCGTGGAGCTGAGATGGACCAGCGCAACCTGTTCATCGCCATCGCGGTCTCGATCGTGATCCTGGTCGGCTTCCAATATCTGTCCGAGCGCATCTGGCCGCCCGCGCCACCGCCGCCGCCGACGCAGCAGGCGAAAACGGGTGTCGCGGGCAACGCGGCGACACCCGGCGCAACCAGGGCGCCGGCTGCCGGTGCTCCGACGGTTGCCGGCGAAGCCAAAACCGCGCCGCGCGCCCAGGTGCTGGCTGCCACGCCGCGCGTTGCCATCGATACGCCGCGCCTCAAGGGCTCGATCAATCTGATCGGCGGTCGCATCGATGACTTGACGCTGCGCACGTACCGCGAGACGGTCGATCCGAAGAGTCCTGAAATCGTGTTGCTCGCACCCGATGGCAGCGAGCATCCCTATTTCCTCCAGTTCGGCTGGGTTGCCGCCGACCCGGCGGTGAAAGTGCCGGGCTCCGACACGCGCTGGACTGCGGCGGGCGGCGCGCTCACGCCCACCCATCCGATCGACCTCACCTGGGACAATGGGGCTGGACTCAAGTTCACGCGGCACATCGCCGTCGACCCCGAGTACATGTTCACGATCACCGACTATGTGACCAACAGCGGCAACGCGACGGTCAAGCTCTCGCCCTATGTCGTCGACGTGCGCAAGGGCGCGATCGAGATCTCGCGCACGTACTTGCTACATGAAGGTCCAATCGGTGTCGCCGACGGCAAGCTGCACGACGGTTCGTGCGTCATTCTGCTCGGATGCGATCCGTTCAATTACGACGAGATGAAAAAGAACTCGCACGAGCAGTTCGCCACAAAGGGCGGCTGGTTCGGCTTCACCGACAAGTACTGGCTGACATCGCTGGTGCCGCCGCAAAGCGCCCAAGTGACGGCGGAGCTACAATACGGCAAGTCCGGCGGCGTCAACGTCTATCAGGCCGATTACATTGGGCCGGCGCGCGACGTTGCGCCGGGTACGACCGTGACGGAAGAGAGCCATGCTTTCGCCGGCGCGAAAGAGGTCGCGCTGCTCGATCGCTACGAGACGCAGTACGGCATTCCGAACTTCGACCGCGCGATCGATTTCGGCTGGTTCTACTGGATCACCAAGCCGATCTTCCTGACTCTCGATTTCTTCTACAAGCTGATCGGCAATTTCGGGCTCGCCATCATGCTGCTCACCGTCATCATCAAGCTCGTCTTCTTCCCGCTGGCGAACAAGTCCTATCGCGCGATGAGCAAGATGAAGAAGCTCCAGCCGGAGATGCAGAAGTTGCGCGAGAAATTCGGCGACGACAAGCAGAAGCTCAATCAGGAAATGATGGCGCTCTACAAGCGCGTCGGCGCCAACCCGATGGCGGGGTGCCTGCCGATCGTCATCCAGATTCCGGTCTTCTTCTCGCTTTATAAGGTGCTCTACGTCACCATCGAGATGCGGCACGCGCCGTTCTACGGCTGGATTCACGATTTGTCGGCGCCCGATCCCACAACGTTCGTCAATCTGTTCGGCCTGTTGCCCTTCGCGCCGCCCCACCTCGCATTCCTGCCGGTCTCGCTCCTGCACATCGGCGTGTGGCCGCTGATCATGGGCCTGACGATGTTCCTGCAGCAGAAGCTCAACCCCCAGCCGCCCGACCCGGTCCAGGCCAAGATGTTCATGGTCCTGCCGGTGGTGTTCACCTTCATGCTGGCGCACTTCGCCGCCGGCCTGGTCATCTATTGGAGTTGGAACAACTTGCTCTCGATCGCGCAGCAATGGGTGATCATGCGGCGCGCCGGCGCGGCCTGACGCCATGACCGCCGCCGCGCCATCCGCCGGCGGTCCGGCGGAGATCGAGCGTGGCCGCCGGCTGTTCGCCGCCGAGAGCCGCTTTGTAGCCGCCGCCGATAAGCCGGCGGCGCTGCCGCCCGAGTGCCTGCCCGAGGTGGCGTTTCTCGGGCGCTCCAATGTCGGCAAGTCGAGCCTGCTGAATGCGCTGACGGGTCGCAAAAGCCTCGCTCGCGTTTCGCGCACGCCCGGCCGCACCCGCGCGATCAATTTCTTTTCCGTCGGCGATCGCCTGATGCTCGTCGACCTGCCGGGCTACGGTTACGCCGCGGTGTCGCGTGCCGAAGCGCGACGCTGGGGCGAGACCGTGAACTTCTATCTTGCCCGCCGCAGCGTACTGACGCGCGCCCTGCTGCTGGTCGATGTACGCCACGGCATCAAGGACGCGGATCGTCTCGCCCTCGACCTGCTCGCGCATCACGCGATCGCGGTTATGGCCATTCTCACCAAGGCCGACGAGCTCTCGGCGGCCGAGCGCGATACGCGCGTTGCCGCGACGGCCGCTGCCCTCGCGCGCCAGCCGGGTGTTTTCCCCGTTGTGCCCGCGACCAGCGCCGAAACTGGTCTCGGCATTCCCGAACTCCGCGCGCTGCTCGCCGCGCTGGCGACCTAGCGCCGATGCGGCTATAAACCCCCGCCATGAGCGAGAAGATCCAGCCGACGCGGCCCGACGCCGCCATGAAGGCAGCGACGCTGTCAGAAGCGCTGCCCTACATGAAGCGCTATGCTGGGAAGACCATCGTCGTCAAATACGGCGGCCACGCGATGGGCGACATCGAAATCGCCGATCGGTTCGCGCGCGACGTCGTCCTACTCAAGCAGGTCGGCATTAATCCGATCGTCGTGCACGGCGGTGGTCCGCAGATCGGCCAGATGCTGGAGCGGCTCAAGATCAAGAGCTCGTTCGTGGGCGGCCTACGCGTCACGGATCAGGCGACTGTCGAGATCGTCGAGATGGTCTTGTCGGGCTCGATCAACAAGGAGCTCGTCGCGGCGGTGAACCGCGCCGGCGGCCGCGCCATCGGACTTTCCGGCAAGGACGCCGATTTGATCCGCGCGCGCAAACTCACCCGCAAGCAAGCCGATCCCGGCAGTCACATCGAAAAGGTGCTCGACTTGGGCTTCGTCGGCGAGCCCTACGCGGTCGATGCGCCGGTGCTCGAGTATTTCATCAAGTCCGACATCATCCCCGTGATCGCGCCGATCGGCGTCGGCACGGCCGGTGAGACCTACAACATCAATGCCGACACGGCGGCCGGCGCGGTCGCTGCGGCGGTCAAGGCCGCGCGGCTGCTGCTGCTGACCGATGTGCCCGGCGTCCTCGACGCGAACAAGCAGCTGGTGCACGAGCTGACCGTGACAGACGCCAAGGCGATGATCGCCGCCGGCACGATCTCGGGCGGCATGATTCCGAAGGTTGAGACGTGCATCGAGGCGGTCGAGGGCGGCGTTGAGGCGGCGGTCATCATCGACGGCCGCGTGCCGCACGCCATCCTGCTCGAGCTCTTCGCCGAGGGCGCCGGCACGTTGATCCGGCGGCGAAAGATCGCTGCACGCGCCGCGCGGCGAGCCTAAGCCACCTCGCGCGGCGCGGTGGCGCCGTCGGTTTCGACGGCGAGCGCGTTTTCCAGTCGTCGGCGCGCCGCATCTTGTTCGCCCGCGAGCGCGAGCCGCGCAACCGGACCGTCGAGCAGCCGATCCCAGAACGCTCGTCGCGTCGTCGGGTCGGGAATCCGCCGCCGCACGTGCACCCGGAATTCGCCGGCGAGTGCCGCGAGCGCGCCCAGTCGCCGCGGCACGATGGCATCAAGTGTCTCGCGCAAGCGTCGCGCCAGCGCCGGCGATGCGCCGCCGGTCGATATCGCCAAAACAACGGGTGCGCGGTCGATCACCGCTGGCATGATGAAGCTGCACAGTTCGGGCCGGTCCGATACGTTCACCAGGATGCCGCGCGCCCGCGCCGCGCGCGATACGGTTCGACCCAACACGAGGTCGACATCCGCCGCGATCACCAGCATGCAGCCATCAAGGTCGTCGGGCGCGAACTGTGTCGTGATCGCGACATGCGCTCCGGCATGGCGCAGTGCCGCAGCCTTGCGCTGCGCTTCCGGCCCCGAGCCGACGACGAGACAGCGCTTGTCGGCGAGATCGAGAAAGATCGGGAAATGTCCTGGCATCAGTAAACGTCCTTCACGAAGCGGCCTTCGCGCCCGAGTTGGGCTAGGTACGCCTTGGCGGCGCCAGTGCCCATACGACCCTGCCGAGCGATGATGGCGGCGAGCGCGGCCTCGACATCGCGGCCCATCGCCATTGCGCCGCAGACGTAGACATATGCGCCGTCATTGAGCCAGCTCCAGAGCCGGGCCGATTGTTCGCGCATGCGTTGCTGCACATAGACGCGCTCGGGTTGGTCGCGCGAGAACGCGACGTCGAGCCGCGTTAGCAGGCCATCCTTCTGCCAGGCCGTCAGCTCCTCCTCGTAAAGGAAGTCCGTCGCGCGGTGTTGGTCACCGAAAAATAGCCAGTTTCGGCCCTTGGCAGCGTTTTCCCGGCGCTCCTGCAGAAATGCCCGGAATGGCGCAATCCCCGTGCCCGGTCCGATCATGATTGTCGGTGAATCGTCCGACCGCGGCGGGCGGAATGGATGGGCGGGCGGTTGGATGAAGACGGGCATTTCGAGGTCCGTGGTCGCGCGCTCGGCGAGAAAGCACGATGCGACCCCTTTGCGCACGCGACCGCGCTTTTCCCAGCGCGTCGCCGCGACCGTCAAATGCACTTCGCCGCCGTGCACCAGCGGCGAGCAGGCGATCGAGTACAGGCGCGGCTGCAGCGGTGCCAGCGCGGATATCATCTCCTGTAGCGGCGGCCGCGCCGACGGGAATACGGTCAAGAGCTCGAGCAGATCGGCGCCTTCGGGTTCCGCGCCGGGATAGCCTTCCGCAAGCGCCTGAAGCTTCTGCGATTGGTCCGGATCGCGGGCGCGTGAGGCCAAAATCTCGACGGCTTCGTCCGATGGCCGGCCGATATCGCAGACGCGGGTCAGCGCGTCGACGAGCGACCGTCGGCTGCCGTCTGGGCAATCGACATCCGTGTTCGGGTCGGCGCCTAGAGCCTCGATTATGGCCGCGGCGGTCTCGGGGCAGTTGGTCGGTATGATGCCGAGGCTGTCGCCCGACTCATAGCGCGGGCCCGAGCCGTAGAGGTTTAGAACGATCTGCCGGGTATCCTTGGCCGAGCCCGTGCGGTTGAGAGGCAGCGCGCTGCGAAAGCGCGCGGTCACCGTGGCTGGACCCGACGACGACGGCGCGGCAGCCGCTAGTGCGACGGCCGCTGGCGCGCCGGCGGCGACTGGCGGGCCGCTTTCGAGAAGCTCCTTCAGTTTGCGGGCGGTTTCCTTGCCGCCGGGAACGCACCGAGTCAGCGCCTTTTCAGTCCCGGCAGCGACGGCGGCGGCGTAGGTATGACAGAGATAACCGCACTGACCGCAATCCTGCTGTGCCATCGCCGCCATCAGCAGCTGCGGCATGGGTCGGCCAGCGGCAAGTTCCATCCGCTGGTCCATCGGCAGCGAGGCATCGTGCCAAGGAAATTCCTCGCGCGGCGGTGCCGACGCGGCAGCCGGCAACGCGCCGGCAATATCCGGCGCGTAATAGGCCGCGATCCAGCCGTTGATGAAGGCGCGCTCAGAGCTGTTGAAGGGCGCGTTTTCGGGTACGAGCGGCGCGATGTGACTCACAATACCGGCTCCGCCGCAAACATCGCTTGCAGTTCGTCGACCGAATGCCGGTTGGTAAACTCCTGGAAGGATTCGGCCTCGCGGCGCTGCGCGAGATAGGCGCGCAGCAGCGCCTCGAGCCGGTCGGCGACGTCGGCGAAGGGCACGTCGCGCGCCACTTCACGCGCGAGGCTGCGCTCGCCGCCGGCACCGCCACCGACGACGACGGTGTAGCCCTCGATCATGTCGTCGCCTTGCGCGACCTTGACGCCAAGAAGGCCGATATCGCCGACATAGTGCTGGGCGCACGAATTGGGACAGCCGGTGAGATGGATGTTGAGCGGCCTGTCGAGCTTGACCCGCGCCTCGAGATATTGCGCGAGATAAAGCGCTTGAGCCTTGGTATCTGTGGCGGCGAACTTGCAACCGGTATTGCCGGTGCACGCCACCAGCGCGCCGCGGATCGGCGACGCCTCGGCATTCAGGCCGATCTCCTCGATCGCCTTGCGCGCGCCGGGCAGCTTGGCGTCGCTGATGTCCGATAGGATGACGTTCTGCCAGACCGTGAGCCGGATGGTGCCGCTGCCGAATTGCGTCGCGATCGCCGCAAGGCCGCGCATCTGTGCGGCGCTGAGGCGCCCGACCGGCAGCACGACGCCGATATAATTCATTCCCTTCTGTTTTTGCTTATGAACGCCGATATGGCCGTGCTTGAGCAACGGACCATGTGGCATGCACTGCTCCGGCGGCACGCGCGGCGGCTTGAATGATATCTCCTTCTCGACCTCGGTCATGAAGCGCTCCATGCCCCAGTCATCGATCAGGTACTTGAGCCGCGCGCGCTTGCGGTCGGTGCGGTCGCCATAGGCGATGAAGACGCGGACGACGGCGACGGCGGCGGCGATGCATTCCTCGGGCTTGAGCAAGATGCCCGCGTCGCGCGCGAAGCCGCCGTGGCCGGTGATGCCGCCGAGATACATCCGGAAATAGATTCCCGGTGGCACGGGCGCGCCGTCGCCGACGCGGACCGCGGCGAAACCGATGTCGTTGGTATCCTCGAGCACGCTGACCTGGCCGCCACCGTCGAACGCGATGTTGAACTTGCGCGGCAAGCCGTAGAGCTCGCGATGATTGAGAATCGTGAAATGCAACGCCCGGGCGAGCGGCCGCGTGTCGATCAGCTCCGTCGGATCGATGCCGGCTGTCGGGCTGCCGGTGATGTTGCGAATGTTGTCCGCGCCGGCGCCGCGCGTGGTCAGACCGAGGTCCTGAATGCCCATCACCAGCTCGACCAGTGCATTCGGCTGGATTTCGCGCAGTTGCAGGTTGGCACGGGTGGTGACGTCGACGTAACCGCCGGCCTGCGTTTCAGCGAGATTGGCGAGACCTTCGACCTGATGCGCGCTCAGGATTCCATTGGGGATGCGCAGCCGGCACATGAAAGAGTCTTGCGTCGGCGCCACGTAGAACAGGCCGAAGAATTTGTGCCAGAAGACGTCGAGGCCCTTGGGCGCACGGTTGGCAGCAGCCTCGGCGACGATCTCGTCCCAGCGATCAAGCGGATGCGCCTTGCGCTTGGTTTCCTCCTCGGGCGCGAGCTTTTTCCCGGCCGCGACAAACCGGTCCTGTGCGACGCGATGAATCGCGTCGGGCGCCGCGCCCGCGCCGCTCGTCGGACCGCCATTACGCGCCGCCACCGCGGCGAGGAAGCCTTCGAGATACTGTTTTTGCTCGTCGGTCAGGGTCGCGTCGGCAGGCATGCAAAGTTCACCACGGGGCGTCCTTCGTGGTGCGTTGCAACGACGATGCCAGAGCGCTGCACTCGCAAATTGGCTGCGGAACGCGGCAAAGCAAGCAGTGAAATGTCGCCGCGGATGGCGTTCTGCCTAAGAAATATATCGATCAAGGCTATATCTGCGGAATTTTTGCGCATGATTTAAAACCGCCCAGAAAATAGCCAATTAACCTTGTCTCCGCCGCGATTTGATGCACCGCACAAATGTCCGCCGGTGAAAGCGGCGCGCAAACCGCTAGGCGGCGCGCTGGCACGCTCCTTGCGGGACATCATTCAGAGCTGGTTCCGGGCGCATGCGCGCCAGGATTTCGATCCGCTCGGAAGCAGACGGTTTCGGAGAGCAATCATGACCACGTCCGATCGCCAAGCGAATTCTCGTGCCTTGTCGCGACGCCAGGTGTTGCGGCGAGGAGCGAGCGCAATCGCGTTGGCGAGCCTCGGCGTACCGGCCATTCGGCGCGCTCGCGCCACAGTCGAAAAGGACACGTTGAAATTCGGCTTCATCAAGCTCACCGACATGGCGCCTTTGGCGATCGCCCGGGAGCTCGGCTATTTCGAGGACGAGGGTCTCTACGTCAGCCTCGAGCCGCAAGCAAACTGGAAAGTGCTGCTCGACGGCGTCATCAGCGGCGCGCTCGACGGGGCGCACATGCTGGCCGGTCAGCCGCTTGGCGCCACGATCGGTGTCGGCACCAAGGCGCACATCGTCACGCCGTTCTCGATGGATCTGAACGGTAACGGCATCACCGTCTCGAACGCGGTTTGGGCGGCGATGAAAAAACACGTGCCGCTCCGCGCCGACGGCAAGCCGGTCCATCCGATCAAAGCCGACGCGTTGCGGCCGGTGGTCGAGCAATACAAGAGCGACGGCAAGCCGTTCAACATGGGCATGGTATTTCCGCTGTCGACGCACAATTACGAATTGCGCTACTGGCTCGCCGCTGGCGGCCTCAAGCCCGGATACTATTCGCCGAGCGACAACAGCGGCCAGATCATGGCCGACGTACTGCTCTCGGTGACGCCGCCGCCGCAAATGCCGGCCACGCTCGAGGCCGGCACGATCCTCGGCTACTGCGTCGGCGAGCCGTGGAACCAGCAGGCGGTCTTCAAGAAGATCGGCGTACCGGTCATCGCCGATTACCAGATTTGGAAGAACAAGCCGGAGAAGGTGTTCGGCCTCACCGCCGATTTTGCAGCCAAATATCCGCAAACGACGGTTGCGATCACCAAGGCGCTGATCCGCGCCGGCATGTGGCTCGACGCCGATAACAACGCCAACCGACTCAAGGCGGTGAAGATTTTGGCGCAGCCGAATTACGTCGGCGCCGACGCCAACGTGATCGCGAACTCGATGACCGGCACGTTCGAATACGAGCCCGGCGACAAGCGCGCCGCGCCCGATTTCAACGTGTTCTTCCGCTATTACGCGACTCAACCGTTCTATTCCCACGCCATCTGGTACCTGACCCAAATGCGGCGCTGGGGCCAGATTGCAATCAGCCAGCCCGATAGTTGGTACGACTCGGTCGCCAAGAGCGTCTACCGCCCGGATCTCTACTTCGCCGCCGCCAAACTGCTCGTGAGCGAAGGCAAGGCGAAGCAGCCGGATTTCCTGTGGAGCAGCGACGGCTATCTGCCGCCGAACAACGCATTCATCGATGGCATCGAATACGACGGCCGCAAGCCCAACGCTTATCTGGCCAAGCTTTTGATCGGGCTCAAGCATGGCCAGCGCATCGAGGGAACCAAGGTCACCGGCTGACGAAGATATCGAGCGGTCGCGTGTAGGAGCCTGTAACGTATGACTTCGCTTACCGAAATTTCCGCCGCCGCGCCGAGCCGGCTTGTCGCGCGCCGTCGCCGAATCATCGCCGCCATCGAGCGTTCGGCGGCCTACCTGAAGCTGTTCGGGTTCGGCTGGGTCGCGCCGTTCGCGCTGCTTGCCGCCGGCGAGAATCCGAAGGCCCAGGCCAAGGAGCTCTGGCGCCAGCTCGGCATTCCGCTGCTGGCAATCGCGGCCTTCATCGCGCTGTGGGGCGCGCTTGCGCCTCGCGTGCATACGAGCCTCGGCGCCTTGCCGGGTCCGGCGCAGGTCTGGGCCCAGACGGAGAACCTCTATGCCGATTACCGTGGCGAGCGCCACCGGGCGCAAGCCTTCTACGAGCGTCAGGAGAGACGCAACGCCGAATTGCTCGCCGCCGACCCGCACGCCGTCGTCAAAATCCACCCCTATACCGGGCAGCCGACGTTCCTTGATCAGATCTGCACCAGCCTCGAAACTGTGTTCGCCGGCTTCTTGCTGGCAACGCTCGTAGCGGTTCCTCTCGGCGTCTTGTGCGGTCTCTCGCCGGGCGTCAATGCCGCGTTCAATCCGTTGATCCAGCTGTTCAAGCCGGTGTCGCCGCTGGCCTGGCTACCGATTGTCACGATGGTCGTGAGTGCTCTCTATGTGAGCAACGATCCGACGCTGCCGAAATCATTCATCATTTCGGCGGTCACGGTGACGCTGTGCTCGCTCTGGCCGGCGCTTATCAACACGGCCGTCGGCGTGGCCTCGATCGACCGCGATCTCGTCAACGTTGGCCGCGTGCTGCGGCTGAGTTGGCCGGCCATGCTGATACGGCTCGTCCTGCCGTCGTCGCTGCCGCTCATCTTCACCGGCCTGCGGCTCTCCCTCGGGGTCGGCTGGATGGTGCTGATTGCCGCGGAAATGCTGGCGCAGAACCCGGGTCTCGGGAAATTCGTCTGGGATGAGTTTCAAAACGGCTCTTCCCAGTCGTTGGCGAACATCATGGTCGCGGTGCTGGTCATCGGCAGCATCGGCTTCATCCTCGATCGCATGATGCTGGCGCTTCAGGCGGCCTTCACCCATTCCACTCGGTGAGCGGGTCATGTCGATCCTAACTCTCGAGAACGTGAGCAAGCGCTACGGCATGGGTGCCGGAGGCAGCGACGTGCTGCGCGATATCTCATTGAACATTGCCGATGGCGAGTTCATCGCCATCGTCGGCTTCTCAGGCTCCGGCAAGACGACGCTCATTTCGCTGATGGCGGGTCTGATCGCACCCGACGACGGTCGCATCCGGTTCAAGAACCAACCGGTCAGCGCTCCGGATCCGGCACGCGGCCTCGTATTCCAGAACTATTCGCTGATGCCGTGGCTCACGGTCGGCGGGAACATTGCGCTCGCGGTCGATGCGGTTGGTGGTCGGCAAACGAAGACCGCCCGCGCCGCGCGCGTGCGACACTACGTGGATCTCGTCGGGCTCGGCCCGGCGATCGATCGGCGCCCAGCGGAGCTGTCGGGCGGAATGCGTCAGCGTGTCGCGCTCGCGCGTGCACTGGCGATGGAACCCGAGCTCCTGCTGCTCGACGAGCCGCTGTCGGCGCTCGATGCGCTTACGCGCGCGAAGCTTCAGGACGAAATCGAGGCGATTTGGTCGAAGGAGCGCCGGACCGTCGTGCTCGTCACCAACGATGTCGACGAGGCGATTCTACTGGCCGATCGGATCATTCCGCTCAATCCGGGACCGAGTGCGACGCTCGGGCCGGCGTTCGACGTAAAGCTGCCGCGTCCGCGCGAGCGGACGGCGATGACGCACGATCCAGAATTTAAGCGACTGCGGGCTGCCGTGACGCAATACTTGATCGACGTCGGCATTCGGCGCGTTGCCGCGGATGATGGGCTGGTACTGCCGTCGGTTACCCCGGTCAGTTTTGTCGGCGCGCCGCCCAAGGCCTATCGCGATGCCGCGGCGAGCCCGCTCGAGTCGCGCTATGTCGAATTCTCGCAAGTCACGAAGGTCTACCCGTCCGCACGCGGTCCGATCACCGTGGTCGACGGCTTCGACCTCAAGATTGCGAAGGGTGAATTCGTTTCACTCATCGGCCATTCGGGTTGCGGCAAGTCGACGGTATTGTCGATGGCGGCAGGCCTCAACCCGATCACAGCGGGCGGCATCGTGCTCGATGGCCGCGAGGTGACCTCGGCGGGGCCGGATCGCGCCGTCGTCTTTCAGGCACCGTCACTCTTTCCATGGCTGACCGCCGCCGAAAATGTTGCGATTGGCGTCGACCGTGTCTATCCCCGCGCCAGTCGCCAGGAGCGTGCCGACATTGTCGGCTATTACCTGTCGCGTGTCGGGCTTGGCGGCGCCCTGCACAAACGTGCCTCCGAACTGTCGAATGGCATGCGCCAACGCGTCGGCATCGCGCGGGCGTTCGCGCTGTCGCCCAAGCTTCTATTGCTCGACGAGCCGTTCGGAATGCTCGACAGCTTAACGCGCTGGGAGTTGCAGCAGGTTCTGATGGAAGTTTGGACGCGGACGCGGGTTACCGCGATCTGCGTCACCCATGACATCGACGAAGCGATCCTGCTCGCCGATCGAGTCGTGATGATGACCAACGGTCCGCGTGCGCGGATAGGCCGCGTGATGACGATCGATATGCCCCGTCCGCGATTGCGACGCCCCATGCTCGAGCATCCGCGCTACTACGAGTATCGCAGCGAGCTGCTCAAATTCCTCGAGGAGTTCGAGCACGGCGCGAGGGCGCCGACGCCCGGGACGGCGAAGAGCGCGGCATAAAGCAGGAGGTCGCCATGACTCCGCGACAGACGATGCTGGTGCAAACGAGCTTCGCCCAAGTTGCGCCGATCGCCGACCAGGCTGCGGCCCTGTTCTATGGCCGCCTTTTCGAGGTCGCACCGCAACTTCGCTCGCTCTTCCACGGCGACATGCAGGCGCAAGGCGCGAAGCTGATGGCGGCGATGACGATGGTTGTCGACGACCTCGGCACGATCGAGGCGATCGCCCCCGCGGTGCAGACCCTCGCCAAGCGGCATGTCAGCTACGGCGTCGTGGCCGAGCACTACGATACCGTCGGCGCGACGTTGCTCTGGACGCTCGAGCAAGGACTCGGCGCCGCATTCACGCCCGAGGTGCGAGCGGCATGGGTGGCGGCTTATGCGGCGCTCGCCGACATGATGGTCACGGCGGCCTATGGCGCCTGACAGTCGGCCTCCTGACGCACGGACCGGCCGCGAGCGGCTGGTAATCGTCGGCGCCGGGATGGCGGCGGCGCGTCTCGTCGCCGAGCTTGGCCGGTGCTGCCCGGGGCGGCATGTCGTCACCGTCGTCGGCGGCGAGCGACGACCGCCCTATAACCGCATCCTGTTGTCGCCGCTACTTGCGGGTGAACGCGCCGTCGACGATTTGGCGCTCGAGGACTCGCAGGCGCTGCCGGGTGTTGCGTACACGCTCTGCGATCCAGTGGTCGCCATCGATCGCGCCGCGCGCGTGGTCGTCACCGCGGGCGGCACCAACATCCGATACGATCACCTGGTTTTGGCGGTCGGTTCGACACCGCTACACCCCGAAATTCGCGGCATTGCATTCGATGGTGTCTACACGTTCCGCGACTACGACGACGCCGCAGCGCTGATTGCCGCGAGCCGGGCGGCGCGCCGGGCGATCGTCGTTGGCGGTGGACTGTTGGGGCTCGAGGCTGCCTATGGATTGAGGCAGCGCGGCGTCGCGGTCACGGTGGTCCATCTCACGTCGTGGTTGATGGAACGTCAGCTCGACGCGGCGGCCGGCTCGCTCCTGCGCGACCTGCTTGTCCGCCGCGGCGTCGACGTCGTGCTCGAGGCCGAGACAATAGCGATCACCGGCGACGGCCGGGCAACCGGCGTGGCGCTGCGCGACGGCCGCGAGCTTTCCGCCGACCTGGTGGTCTTCGCCATTGGTATCCGGCCCAATACCGCTCTGGCGCGCGCGGCGGGCCTCGCGGTCGGCCGCGGCATCATCGTCGACGACGCGTTGATGACGAGCGATCCCGCGATCCTGGCGCTCGGCGAGTGCGTCGAGCATCGCGGCAAAACCTATGGGCTCGTTGCGCCACTGTGGGAGCAGGCTGCGGTGATTGCGAGGAGGCTGGCCGGCGACAGCGCCTGCTATGGCGGGTCGTGCACCGCCGCGACGCTCAAAGTCAGCGGCGTCGAGCTTTACTCGGCCGGTCGCATCGCCGCCGAGGCCACGGACGAAGAAATTATTTACGAGGATCCGGCCACGGGCATCTATCGCAAGCTCGTGGTCCAAGATGGTCGGCTCGCCGGCGCCGTGCTGCTGGGCGATGCGCGCGATGCCGCCTGGTACGGCGAACTCATGCGCCGGCAAGACGATATCAGCGGCATGCGCGCCGACATGATTTTTGGCCGCGCCTTCGTCGACAACGCAGCATGACCGCCGCGTCGGTGCGCACGACGTGTCCTTATTGCGGCGTCGGCTGCGGTATTGTCGCGGTGCCCGACGGGCATGGCGGCGCTGCAGTTGCCGGCGACCCGGGCCATCCTGCGAATCTCGGTCGGCTCTGCGCGAAGGGTTCAGCGTTGGGCGAAACGCTGTCGCTGGAAGGTCGCCTGCTGTACCCAGAAATCGGCGGTCGGCGCGTGGGCTGGGACGTCGCGCTTGATGCGGTCGCCGACGGCCTGCGCGACGCGCGCGACCGCTTCGGTCCACAGGCTGTCGCGTTCTACGTCTCGGGTCAGCTGCTCACCGAGGACTATTACGTCGCCAACAAGCTGAGCAAAGGATTCATCGGCACGTCGAATCTCGATACGAACTCGCGACTGTGCATGGCCTCGTCGGTCGCCGGCCATCGCCGCGCCTTCGGTTCCGACACCGTGCCGGGCTGCTATGCCGATTTCGAGCAGGCCGATCTCGTCGTGCTGGTTGGTTCGAATCTCGCGTGGTGCCATCCGGTACTCTACCAGCGCGTGATGGCGGCGCGCGCGGCGCGCGGCACGCGCCTGGTGGTTGTCGATCCGCGGCGCACGGCAAGTAGCGCCGATGCCGATCTGCATCTCGGCCTCGCATCGGGCAGCGATGCCCTGTTATTCAACGGATTGCTGGTCGAGCTCGACCGCCGCGGCCGGATCGATCACGGGCTTACGGCGACGATCGCATCAGGTCTGGACGGCGCTCTCGCGGCGGCGCGGGCGTCCGCGTCCGATTTGCCGACGGTTGCCACCGGTTGCGGTCTTCCACCCGCCGATGTCGCGCAATTCTTCGACCTGTTCGCGCGACACGAGCGCACGGTCACGGCCTATTCGCAGGGCATCAACCAGTCGACCAGCGGTACCGACAAGGTCAACGCGATTCTCAACGTCCATCTGTCGACCGGCCGAATCGGGCGGCCAGGCATGGGACCGTTCTCGCTCACCGGACAGCCCAATGCTATGGGCGGGCGTGAGGTCGGTGCGCTCGCCAATCAGCTCGCGGCCCATATGGATTACGGCGATCCGGACGCCATCGATCGCGTGCGGCGCTTCTGGCGCGCGCCCGCGATTGCGACCAGCGCCGGGCCCAAGGCGGTGGAGCTGTTCGAGCGGGTTGCCCAAGGCGCGATCAAGGCGCTGTGGATCGTCGCGACCAACCCCGCGGTTAGCCTGCCGCAGTCCGATTTCGTCCGGCGGGCGCTCGACGCATGCCCACTGGTCATCGTGTCCGATGCGATGCGCTGGAGCGACACGGTCGCCCGCGCCCATATCCGCCTGCCGGCGCTCGCCTGGGGCGAGAAGGACGGCACGGTGACGAATTCGGAGCGGCGAATCTCGCGTCAACGGGCATTCCTGCCGCCACCGGGCGAAGCGCGCGCCGATTGGTGGATCATCGCCGAAGTCGCGAAGCGGCTCGGCTTCGGCGCGGCTTTCGATTATCGCGGCCCCGGCGATATCTTCCGCGACCACGCCGCGCTCTCGGGCTTCGAGAACGGCGGTGCGCGCGATTTCGATATCTCGGGTCTCGCGACGCTCGACGATGGAGCCTATGCCACATTGGCACCGGTGCAATGGCCGGTAACGACGGCTAACCCCGCGGGCACCGAACGCCTGTTCGGCGCCGGCGGCTATTTCACCGCCGACCGCCGGGCACGGCTCGTGGCGGTGACGCCGCGGCCACCGTCGCATCCAGCCGACGACAACTTTCCGATTCTGCTCAACACCGGACGCGAACGCGACCACTGGCACACCCTCAACCGTTCCGGCAAGTCGCCGCGGCTGGCGCTTTGCGCGCCCGAGCCGCAGGTCGCGCTTCATCCACGCGACGCGCAACAAGCCGAGGTCGCTGATGGTGGCTTGGTGCGGCTCGAAAGCCGATGGGGTACGACGGTGGCCCGTGCCAGGGTGAGCGTCGATCAAAGCGGCGGTACTGCTTTCGGCCCGATGCATTGGAGCGACCAATTCGCCTCGGGCGGACGCATCAATGCGCTCGGGCATTCGGCAGTCGATCCGATCTCGGGACAACCGGAGCTCAAGGCAATTCCCGTTCGTCTCACGCCCGTCGTGATCGCTTGGGAAGCGACGGCGCTATTGCGCGACCGTCCCGCCGCGCCATCGACATCGTATTGGGCGTTGTCGGCGGGCGCCGGACATTGGCGGCTACTCGCCGCCGGCAGGGGCGAGCCTGCCGCGGCGCTCGCCACATTGGCGACAACGCTGCCGCCAGGCGAGCGGCTGGTCTTGCGGGATCCGGCTGGCCGCCGCCATCGGTTGGCGGTCGTCGCGCAAGGCCGCGTGGCCGCCTGGATCGACGTCGCGTTGCCGGGCGCGCGTCCGGACGTGACCTGGGTTGCGAGCCTCTTCGCCAAAGCCGTCCTGACCGCCACGGAACGCTGCGCACTGCTTGCCGCTCGCGCCGGCCCAGGCGTGGCGGCCGAGGGCCCGATTGTCTGTGCCTGCTACGGCGTCGGACAGGCGCGCCTCCGCCGCGTCATTCGCGAGCGCGCGATTGCCAACGTCGCCGGTATCGGCGTCGCGCTGGGTGCCGGAACGGGTTGCGGCTCCTGCATCCCCGAACTCAAGGCGCTCCTGGCAGAGACCGCTTGATTGGCGCACCACAGGCTGGCCGCCAGCTGCATGCCCAAGATTTGCGATGTAAACATGCGTTTTTGCCGAATATATGTGCACGTTTCAGCGTTGCCCAGAATATAGACAGCTTTTGCGCAGTTGGGGCAGCGAATGATGCAGCGCACCGTAACCGCCGACATCAGTTCGGCGGAAATCGCGCGGTGCCGGTGCTGGCACGCTCCTTGCGGCGTGTCGATCAGAGGCCGGCATTGCGCGCCGATCCAAAGGGGTGCGGCGACAAGCCGGCGAGCGACCACCAACTGAGCGAGGCATCAATGTATCTCGAGACCGTCGACAAGCTCGCCGCCACCGCGGCAGCCAAGAGCGCCTTTCTCAAGCGCTCGCCGTTCGGATTTCTGCTGAGTGCGATGATGGCCGGCGCCTATGTCGGACTCGGCATCATCCTGATCTTCAGCGTCGGGTCCGACGTCGATCCGGCCTATCGGCCGCTGATCATGGGAGTCTCGTTCGGTATCGCCCTGACCCTCGTGATCTTCGCCGGCTCCGACCTGTTCACCGGCCACACCATGTTCATGCCGCTGGGTGTCCTGCGCGGCAAGGCCAAGTTCGGCGATTTGCTGGGTTGCTGGACCGGCTCGTGGATCGGCAACCTGCTCGGCAGCGCGCTGCTCGCCGTGATCTTCATCGCCGGCGGCGGCGGCCTGATGTTGCATTCGAAGAGCCAGTTCATCTTTGCCGTCGCGGCGGCCAAGATGAACGCACCTGCGCTGTCGCTGTTTGCGCGCGCGATCCTCTGCAACTGGCTCGTCTGCCTGGCGATCTGGATGGCGGCGCGCATGGAAAGCGACGCCGCCAAGTGCATCGCGATCTTCTGGTGCTTGTTTGGCTTCATCGGCAGCGGCTACGAGCACTCGGTCGCGAACATGACGCTGCTGCTGATCGCACTGCTGGGGCCGCATCCCGACACCGTGACGTGGGCGGGATTCGGCTGGAACATGCTGTGGGTCTCGCTCGGCAATATCGTCGCCGGCGCCGGATTTATGGCGCTTGGCTACTGGGCGGCCTCGCGGCCGCAGCTTGCCGCAGCCGGCAGTCTCGCGACCGCCCCCGGCGCGGCTGACTAGCATCCGATTCGCAGGAACAGGCGCCGCGGTCGCGCGGCGCCTGTTTTTGCGTGCATCGAGGCATCGACAAAGCGACGCGGGTGCGCCATATAACGCTCGCGCCCATGAGCCTGATCGATTCACCGTCGCCGCAAATCCGTTCGTTCGACCGCATCGACACCTGGGTCTTCGATCTCGACAACACGCTCTATCCGTCGTCCTGCCGCCTCTATGTCGAGGTCGAGCAGCGCATGGCGCGCTACATCATGGACGAGCTCAAGCTCGATCTCGACGGCGCGCATGCCCTGCGCCGGCGCTATTTCCAGGAGCACGGCACGACGCTGCGCGGCTTGATGAACGAATATGGCATCGAGCCGCGGCATTTTCTCGACTACGTCCACGAGATCGACGTCTCCGCGGTACAGCCCGCGCCGGCGCTGGATCGGGCGCTGACGGCGCTGCGGGGACGCAAGATCGTCTTCACCAACGGCACGCGGCGTCACGCCGAGCGGGTGCTCGATCGACTCGAGCTTGCTGGGCATTTCGACGCCATCCATGACATCGTCGCCATCGACTACCGGCCGAAGCCGAACGCTGCCGGTTACCGGGAGCTGATCAAGACTTATGCCGTCGTGCCGTCGCGTGCCGCGATGGTCGAGGACATGGCGCGCAACCTGCCGCCGGCGGCGGCGCTCGGTATGACGACGGTCTGGCTGCGCGGCGGTCCGCACGCCGAGGTCGACGAGGCGCAAGCCGCATCCATCCACCATACGATCGACGACCTGACCAGCTTTCTCGCGGCGCTCAGTCCGGCAGAGGAATGAATTCCTCGCTGTCGCCCGGGATGCGCGGGAAGCGGCCCGCTTTCCAATCCCGTTTCGCTTGCTCGATCCGTTCGGCCGAGCTCGAAACCAGGTTCCACCAGATGTGACGGTCGCCGTCGAGCGGCTCGCCGCCGAGGAGCAGCAAATGCGCGGGCTCGACCGCCTTGATGGCGGCCCGCACCTTGCTGTCGAACACCAGCATTTGCGGCGGCACGTGCCGCGCGCCGGCGCATTCGACTGCGCCTTCGAGCAGATACGCCGCGCGCTGCGCGTAGTCCGGCGCCACGCTCAGCACCGCGCCGGCGCGCAGGGTGACGTCGGCATAGAACAGCGGCGATTGCGTCGCCACCGGCGAGGTTTGACCGAACAGCGCGCCAGCGATGAGCCGCGCGGAAATGCCGTCGCCGTCGATTAGCGGCAGGGAAGCGGCTGGATAGTGCTCGAAGTTCGGGTCGATCTCCTCGCGCGCCCGCGGCAGCGCCACCCAGCTCTGGATGCCATAGATTGGCGACGCGTGTTGGCGGGTCTCCGCCGGCGTGCGCTCGGAATGGACGATGCCGCGTCCGGCAGTCATCCAGTTGACGGCGCCAGGACGGATGACCTGCGCGTTGCCCAGGCTGTCGCGGTGCATGATCTCGCCGCCGAGCAGATAGGTGACAGTCGCTAGGCCGATATGCGGATGCGGCCGGACGTCGAGGCCCGTGCCGGCCCGGAACATCGTCGGTCCGAAGTGGTCGAAGAAGATGAACGGGCCAACCATGTGCCGCTTGGCAAAGGGCAGCACGCGGCGTACCTCGAAGCCGTCGCCGAGGTCGCGCGTGCGCGGCTGGATCACCAGGTCGATCGCCGCCGCCTGATCGCCCTCGGTTGCGGGCTCGCGCGCGGGTTGCCAACTCATCGGCGCCTCCTTATCGGCACTCTAGCGCCGCCCGGCGACGGTTGACAGCGCAGGGCGCGCACCGCATTTTGCGCGCGCCATGGATGTTCCGCGCCTGCAAGCCACCATCGACGCTGCCTGGGACGCGCGCGACCGCCTCGACGCCAAGACCAAGATGGCGGCGCGCAAAGCGGTCGCGGCGACGCTCGACCGGCTCGATGCCGGCACGTTGCGCGTCGCCACGAAGCGCGACGGCCAGTGGCAGGTCGAGCAATGGCTCAAGAAGGCTGTGCTGTTGTCGTTCCGCCTCACCGACATGACGCCCATTGCCGGCGGGCCCGGCGGCGCCAAATGGTGGGACAAGGTGCCGTCGAAGTTCGCGGGCTGGAGTGCGGCCAAGTTCAAGAAGGCGGGCTTTCGCGCCGTACCGGGTGCCGTGGTGCGCCATTCGGCCTATATCGCGCCCGGCGTCGTGCTGATGCCGAGCTTCGTCAATGTCGGCGCCTACGTTGGCGAAGGCACGATGATCGACACATGGTCGACGGTCGGCTCCTGCGCCCAGATCGGGCGCAACTGCCACATCTCGGGCGGCGTCGGCATCGGTGGCGTGCTCGAGCCGGTGCAGGCGCAGCCGGTGATCGTCGAAGACAACTGCTTCATCGGCGCGCGGAGCGAGGTGGCGGAGGGCGCGATCGTCGAAGAAGGCGCGGTCTTGGCGATGGGCTGCTTCATCGGCGCCTCGACCAAGGTCGTGGACCGTGCGACGGGCGAGACTTTCCTCGGTCGCGTGCCCGCCTATTCGGTCGTCGTCCCGGGCAGCTTGCCGGCGCGCGCGCCGGGCGGGCCGAACCTCGCCTGTTGCGTCATCGTCAAGCGGGTCGACGAGCGCACGCGGTCGCGCACGTCGATCAACGAATTGCTGCGCGACTGATGTCTCCCAAAGCCGCCACGATCGATCCCACGACGCTCACTGTCGAGCTGGTGCGTTTCGCGAGCGTGACGCCCAAGGACGAGGGTGCGATCGCCCACCTCGCGCGTGTGCTGGCGGGCATCGGCTTCGCCTGCGAGATTCTCGAATTCGCCGAGCCCGGCACGGAAAAGGTGCTGAACCTCTATGCGCGGCTCGGAACGTCTGGCCGCAATATATGCTTTGCCGGGCATACCGACGTCGTGCCAGCGGGCAACGTCGCCAACTGGTCGGTCGATCCCTTCGCCGGAACGGTCAAGGACGGCGTGCTCATCGGCCGCGGCGCCGCCGACATGAAGAGCGCCATTGCCAGCTTCGCCGCGGCGGCGGAACGGTTCGTCGCGGCGCGCGGCCACGATTTCGGCGGCTCGATCAGCCTGCTGATCACCGGCGACGAGGAGGCCGTGGCGATCAACGGCACGCGCAAGGTGCTCGAGGCCCTCGCCAGGCGCGGTGAGAAGCTCGATGCCTGCATCGTCGGTGAGCCGACCAGCCGCAAAGAGCTCGGCGACATGATCAAGATCGGCCGGCGCGGCAGCCTCAACGGCACGCTCACGGCCTTCGGCGTCCAGGGGCACACCGCCTACCCGCATTTTGCCGACAACGCGGCGCATCGCCTGATCCGGATGCTCGACGCGCTGACGCGCGAGCCGATCGACGACGGCAGCGCGCAGTTCGAGCCGTCCAATCTCCAGGTGGCGACGATCGATATCGGCAATCCCGCTGCCAACATCATCCCGGATCGGGCCAGGGCCGTCTTCAACGTTCGGTTCAACGATCGATGGACCGGCAAGACGATCGAATCCTGGGTGCGCGAGCGCCTCGACCGCGCTGGCGGCAAATACGAGCTCGCGATCCAGGTCAGTGGCGAATCGTTCCTCGTTCCGCCGGGCGAGGTCAGCGAGAAGCTCACCCGCGCCATCGAAGCCGTCACCGGCCGACGGCCTGCGCTGTCGACCGGCGGCGGAACCTCGGACGCACGCTTCATCCAACGCTATTGCCCGGTCGCGGAATTCGGCCTGGTCGGCGACACCGCGCATAAGGTTAACGAGTGCGCCAGCATTAACGATATTGAGGTTCTGACAAAGATTTACTCGTCCTTCCTTGAACTTTACTTCGCCGGACGATAAGCTTTTTAGGCGAAATCGATTTAACTCGCCTTTAACCGCTTACCGTTAATTTTTCCACTATGGCAAATCCTGCCTGGCTGCGCGTACTGCGTGTGGGGCTTGCGGCCGCGTTTTGCGGCTTGGCGAGCGGCACCGCATTGGCGGGTGAAGCGCCGCCAAAGCCCCATGGCGTCGTCACAGCCTTCATCGTCGGTCTGCGTCAGACGGTTTCCGATTCGAGCGCCCGCGTCCTCGGCGAGGCGGCGCAGTGGCTGGGCAAGCTCGAACTTGGCACCGGCGCGATCGGCGACCTGCGGCCCGGCATCAGTGCGCTTGCGCTCCAGGCAACGGGCCATACCGCGGTTCGGGTCGCCAGGATCGTGCCGCTCGGCGTGCGCGATGCCTCCGAGAGCGACGATGCGCCTGCTGCCGCGCATCGGCAGACGCGCCTCGGCCTGCACGAGCTGGCTGCGGCGACGGTTGTGCGCGGCGACCCCAACTGGATGGTCGGTCACGCGCAGCCGAATCTCGGTATCGAGATCGGCGACGCGGCGGTCGATCCCGAGACCTACCTCACCGGCAATCTCAATCGCGGCCCCGTCGTTGGCGCCGCGCTTGCCGAACATTCGCTCGGCGGCCATGACGTCGAGATCGGATTGCCGCTGCCGGCGCTGCCCGAGATGCACGTCACCGCCGCGCGTTATTGGTGGGGCGACCGCACGTTCCTGCAAGAGGTGCAGGGCTATCGGGTTGGCCTCAGCTACGACATCAACCAGCATCTGCGCTTCGAAGGTGGCCGCAGTGAGGACCAGGTTCACGGTATCGCTGGATTTTTCGGCCTAAGCTATACGGTACCGCTCGACACCAAGCGGCCGCCGGGCGTGATGCCGCTCAACAACTAGGCCGTTTCGGGATAGATCACCGCGATGAGGTAGAGGCCATCGGCCGGCGCGGTCGGTCCGCCTGCGCGGCGGTCGCGTGCATCGAGCGCCCGCTTGATGTCGGCGGGTTCCCACTTGCCGGCGCCGACCAGCTTGAGCGTGCCGACCATGTTGCGCACCTGGTGGTGCAGGAACGAGCGCGCCCGCGCGTCGATCCAGATCTCCTCGCCGGCGCGCGTCACATCGAGCGCATCCAATGTCTTCACCGGCGACTTCGCCTGGCACAGCGTATCGCGGAAGGTGGTGAAATCGTGCTTGCCGACGAGCACGCGTGAAGCCGCCTGCATTGCTGCCACGTCGAGCGCGGGACCGACATGCCATACGCGGCCGCGTTCGAGCGCCGCCGGCGGTCGCCGGTTGAGGATGCGATACCGGTAAGCGCGGCCGCGCGCCGAGCGTCGCGCATCGAACGTATCGGCGACGTGCTCGACGGCGAGAATCGCGACCGCGTTCGGCTTGACGTGCTGGTTGAGCGCGCTGCGGATCACGTCGGGCGGCTTCTCGCGCGGCAGGTCGACGTGAGCGACCTGGGCCAGGGCATGAACGCCGGCGTCGGTGCGGCCGGCACCGTGCACGGTGAGGCGTTTACCGCAAAACCGCGTGACCGCGGTTTCGAGGATCGCCTGCACCGACAGGCCCTTCGCCTGCCGCTGCCAGCCAACCAGGCCGCGGCCGTCGTATTCGACGGTCAGCTTGTAGCGGGGCATGGCAGCACCGTGCCGCGCGGAATCGCGTAGCCGCGCAGGAATTCGTCGGTGGCGAGGGCGGCGCGACCCGCCCGCTGCAAACGCGTCGGCCGTAGCGCGCCGTCGCCGCACGCGATCGTCAGCGCATCGTCGAGCACGGTTCCCGGCGCTGCGCCGGCCGGCGCCTCGCTGAGCATGGCGGCAAGCACGCGAATACGCTCGGTGTCGCGGGTGAAATAGGTGCCGGGAAAGATATCGAACGCGCGCACGGCGCGTTCGAGCTCGGCCGCCGGTTTCCGCCAATCGAGTGCGCCTTCGTCGCGGCGAAGCTTTCGCGCATAGGTCGCCCCGTCGGCCGGCTGCAGCTTGGGGTTGAGCTTGCCTTCCGCCGCGGCGGCAAGCGCCGCGACGATCAAACGCGCGCCGAGCGCGGCCAGCTCGTCGTGGAGCGCCGTGGCGCCCGTGCCCGGCGCAATCGGCAACCGTTCGGCCAGCAGCACCGGTCCGGTATCGAGACCCTCGTCCATGCGCATGATCGAGATGCCGGTGTCGCGGTCGCCGGCGAGGAGTGCGCGCTCGATCGGCGCCGCGCCGCGCCAGCGCGGCAGCAGCGAGGCATGGACGTTGAGGCAGCCGAGCCGCGGCGCGCCGAGCATCGCTTTGGGCAGGATCAGGCCGTAAGCGGCGACGACAGCGGCATCGAGATTCAGCGCCGCGAATTTGCCCGCGGCTGCTTCGTCGAGCTTCGCCGGCGTCTCGACCGGAATGCCGCGCGCTTCCGCCAGCTCATGCACCGGTGACCGGGTGACGCGATGGCCGCGGCCGGCAGGCCGCGGCGGTTGGGTGTAGACCGCGACGATTTCGTGTCCGGCCTCGATCAGGGCCGCGAGAATGCGTGCGGCGAAAGCTGGCGTGCCCAGAAACGCAAGGCGCAGCTTGGCCGCCGGATGGGGCGCCATCGCGCCCTCAGGCGGGAACCGGAGACTTGAGACGCTTGGTCTTGGTGAGCTTGCGCAGGATGATGCTGCGCTTCAGCGCCGAAATGTGGTCGACGAACAGCACGCCATCGAGATGATCGATCTCGTGCTGGATGCAGGTGGCGAGCAGGCCCCTGGCCTCGAGCTCGCGGATTTCGTTCTGCTCGTCGAGGTAGCGCAGCCGGATCGCCACCGGGCGCTCGACATCGGCACATTGCTCGGGGAGCGACAAACAGCCCTCGCTGCACACCACCGTCTCGTCCGATTCCCAGACGATTTCGGGGTTCGCGATCTTGACCGGTTGGCGCTTCTCGCCCTCGCGTGCGCAATCGACGACGATGACGCGCTCCAGAACGCCGACCTGTGGCGCCGACAGCCCGATGCCGTTGGATTCGTACATGGTATCGAGCATGTCGGCCATCAGCTTGCGCACGCGCGCGTCCACCTTGGCGACCAGCTTGGACTTGCGTTTGAGCCGCGGATCGGGCGCAACAATGATCGGCATGAGGGCCATGATGGCCATTTAGGTAGGACTTCGGGCCGAGTCCGTCAACGGATAGCTGGCGCCGTGCGGCTGGGCTACCATGCGCGGCATGGAGATTATTCTCGGGCTTGCGGTGGTCGTGCTGCTGGCGCTCGCGGCGTGGCTGTCCCATGCCCGCAGCAGGGCCGAGCGAGACTTGGCCGTGGCGCGCGAGCGGCTCGTGCAGGCCGAGCGGCGCGGCGGCGAGTTTGAGCAGCTTAAGGCCGCCATGCTGCAATCGGCGCAAGCGGCGATGCTGGCTACGGCAGGCGAGCTCAACAATCAACTGCTTGCCAGCCACAAGGCCGAGAATGCGGAGGCGAAGAAAGAGGCCGAGGCGCGCGTCCAGCAAGCGTCCGAGACGTTCCTCAAGCAGGTTGACGAGCTGGCAAAGCGCGTCGCCGAGATCGGCGGGCAGGTGCGCGAGAACGACCGCGTCATCGACACGGTGTGGCGCTCATTATCGAGCCCGGGCGGCGCCGGGCAACTCGCCGAGATCGGCCTCGCCAACACGCTGCAGTCGTTCGGCCTCGAGCAGGGCCGCGACTACGTATTGCAGTTCTCGACCACCGACAGCGAGACCGGCAGGCGTCTGCGGCCGGACGCGGTCGTGTTCCTGCCCAACGACTGGACCGTGGTCGTGGATTGCAAGGCGTCCAAGTTCCTGCTCGACATCGCGACGCACGAAGGCACTGAAAAGGAAGAGGCGGCCTGGGTCGGTCTTGCCGCGACCATGAATCAGCATCTGAAGACGCTTGCCTCGAAGGACTACCAGAGCGCGGTGCTGGCGGCTTGCCGAGATTCGGGCCGGAGCGCCGATGCCGGGCGCATGCTTTCGCTCATGTATCTGCCGAGCGAGGCGGCGCTCGAGAAGGTGCGCCGCGTTGACCCCGAATTCATGGGCAGGGCGCGCGCCGCCGGCATCAATCCAGTTGACCCTGACAAGCTCTATTTCGCGCTGTCATTCGCGTCGGCCGAGATCGGCCTCGCGCGCCGCGCCGAGAACCACGAGCGGATCATCGACGGCACCCGCGCGCTGATCGAAGCGCTGGGCGTGGTGCTGGGCCACGCGCTCGCGGTCGGCAAGGGGCTCAAGTCGGCCTCCGACAGCTACGGCGCCTTTGCCGCCTCGGTGAACAAACGGCTGCTGCCGCGCACCCGCAATCTCGGCAAGCTCGGCGTCCAGCCGCCGAAGCCGCTGCCCGGCGGCCTGCCCGAGATCAGCGTCACCGAAGGCAAGACCATCGAAGGCGAGGCAGGGGAGGTCGAGACCCCCGCGCCGCCGCCGCGGCCGCGTCTCATCGGCGAATAGCTATTCCGGCTGCAGCAGCTTGCGCGCCGCGAGCGCGGCGCTGAGCGTGCCTTCGTCGAGATAATCGAGCTCGCCGCCGACCGGCACGCCGTGCGCCAGGCGCGAGATGCGAACGCCGGTTTCGGCCAGCCGGTCCATGACGTAATGCGCCGTGGTCTGGCCTTCGACGGTGGCGTTCATCGCCAGGATGACCTCGCGTGCCTTGCCCTGCACGACTCGCTTCACCAGCGGCTCGATGCGCAAATCCTCCGGTCCGACGCCATCGAGTGCCGACAGCGTACCGCCGAGCACGTGATAGAGCCCCTTGTACGAGGCCGAGCGCTCGATAGCCCAGAGGTCCGCGACATCCTCGATTACGCAGATGAGGCTCTGGTCGCGCCGCGGATCGCGGCACAGTGCGCAGGGATCGGCGGTGTCGAGATTGCCGCAGAGCGAGCATGGCCGGACCTTCGCGGCGGTCTCGGTCAACGCCGCTGCCAGCGGCTCCATCAGGCTCTCGCGCCGCTTCAACAAGAACAGCGCCGCGCGCCGCGCCGAACGCGGACCGAGGCCGGGAAGTTTCGACAGCAGCTGGATAAGACGATCGAGCTCGAGCACTTAGAACGGCAGCTTCATGCCCGGCGGTAGCTTGAGTCCGCCGGTGAGCTTCTCGGTTTCCTCGGCGATATGGCGCTCGACACGGCTCTTGGCGTCGTTGAATGCCGCAACGATCAGGTCTTCGAGCACCTCGGTTTCGTTGGAATCGACGATCGATTTGTCGAGCTTGATCTTCTTCACGTCGCCCTTGCCGTTGAGCGTGACGGCAACCATCCCGCCGCCCGAGACGCCGATAACCTCGACCGCGGCGAGGCGCTCCTGCATCTCCTGCATGCGCGCCTGCATTTGCTGCGCCTGCTTGAGCATTTGACCGAGATTGTTCACAGGAAATCGTCTCCCTCGATCGGATCTTCGGTGATCACGGCGTCCTCTTCGGGGTCCGCCGGTGCAACAACGGTTGTTTCCGTCGCCTTTTCGCGCACCGCCTCGATCCGCGCGCCGGGAAAGGCCTCGAGCACGGCGCGCACCAACGGATGATTCGCGGCTTCGCTCTTGAGGCCGGCGGCACGTGCCGCGTCCTGCTCGCGCAGAGTTGCCTCGCCTGGCTCGCCCGAGACACTGACCACCCAACGCCGTCCCGTCCATTCGGTCAGGAGCTGGCCGAGTCGGTTGGTCAGGTCGCGCGGCGCCGCCTCGGTCGGACGCAATTCGACGCGGCCGATCTCGAATCGCACCAGGTGGACGTTGCCGTAGAGATGGCTGCGCAGGAGTGGCTCGCGGCGCCGCTCGAAGAGCTGGACCACCTCGAAAAAGCTCTGCGGACCGGCCGGCATCGTCTCGCTCGCTGGCAGCTCGCGCGGCTGCAGGCGCGGCGCCGCGGTGGCGCCGGAGTCGATCGGCATGCGTGGCGCGGATGTGATGCGCGGCCCTGACGCGGGGCTGTTCGCAGGCGTCTGGGCGCCATTGCCGGCACCTTCCAGCGCCTTGATCAGATCGGCCGGCGCCGGCAGATCGGCGACGTAGGCGATGCGCACGAGCACCATTTCGGCGGCCTGGATCGGCGATGGTGCGCTCTGCACCTCACCGAGGCCTTTGAGCAGCATCTGCCAGGCGCGCGCCAACTCGGCCATGCCGAGCCTCTGCGCCAGCGGCAGGGCGCGGCCGCGCTCGCCCTCGAAGCCGTCGCCCGAATCGGGCGCGAGCTTGAGCCGCGTCAGGTGATAGGCCAGGTCGAGCAGCTCCTGCAGCGCCAGCGCCGGATCGGCGCCGCCCTGGTAGAGGTCGTCCATGCGTTGCACCGCGCCGGCGGCATCGCCTTTGAGCACCGTCTCGAGCAGGTCGAAGACCAGGCCACGATCGGCCACGCCGAGCATCTCCCGCACGGACGCTTCGGTGACCTTGCCGGCGCCGAGCGCGATCGCCTGGTCGAGGATCGACAGGCCGTCGCGCACCGAGCCGTCGGCGGCGCGCGCGATCAGGGCGATCGCGTCGGCCTCGGCCTCGACTTTCTCGGCAGCGACGATCTTGGCGTAATGCTGCGCCAGGATCTCGGCCGGCACGCGGCGCAGCGAGAAGCGCTGGCAGCGCGACAGCACCGTCACCGGCACCTTGTGAATCTCGGTCGTCGCGAAGATGAATTTGACGTCCGGTGGCGGCTCTTCGAGTGTCTTCAGCAGCGCGTTGAAGGCGTTCTTCGACAACATATGCACTTCGTCGATGATGTAGATCTTGAACCGCGCCGAGACCGGCTTGTAGCGCACGCCGTCGGTCAGCTCGCGGATGTCGTCGACGCCGGTGCGCGAGGCCGCGTCCATCTCCATCACGTCGACGTGGCGGTCCTCGGCGATCGCATGGCAATGTTCGCACTGGCCACAGGGCTCGACCGTCGGTCCGCCCTTGCCGTCGGGGCCGATGCAATTGAGTGCGCGGGCGATGATGCGCGCGGTCGTGGTCTTGCCGACGCCGCGCACGCCGGTGAGGATGAACGCATGGGCGATGCGGCCGGCGGCGATCGCATTGGCAAGCGTCCGGACCATCGCTTCCTGGCCGATCAGCTCGGCGAAGGTGGTCGGGCGGTATTTGCGCGCGAGCACGCGATAGACGCTGCCCGGCTCGCTCATGTGACTTGCCTCTCCGTGGGAGCGCGGTGGGAGACTGAACGCCGACCCAGGCCGGAACTCGTTACGGCTGCTTCCTTCCGGACCTGACCGGGTTGGCGAGGGGCCTGTCCGCCGCCAGCCTCCCATGCCACTATATCAGGCGATCCCATCGGCCGCGCAAGACCGACGACGGCGCGATTTGCGCAGCGGCGGGACTCGGCAAGAGGAGCGGCATGCGCGACCTGCCCAATTTCTATGCCGGCGGGCTCGACCGCGTCGCGCATCGGCGCAAGGACACGGCATGGCTGGCGGCCCAGCTCGAACACGCCGGCACGCGGTTCGTGCCGGTGTGGCAGGCGCGGAACCTGGTGCTCGGTGCCGACGGCTTGGCGCCGCGCGCGGTGCTGCTGGAGCGCGCGCAATTCGTGCCGGACGGCGACGTCGTGCTGCTCGGCCTCGCGGGCGACCACGCCTATTTCGCCATCGACCTGTCGCATCGCGACGAGCCGCTCGCCAAGCTGCCGGCGCCGCCAGGCAGCGAATTCATCGATCTGCGCCGTGTCGGACCGCTCCTGCCGCGCGACGAATCCGCCCTGCTCGCCTACGCCCGCGGCATGGTCCATTGGCACCGGCGGCATCGCCACTGCGCGGTCTGCGGCGCGCCGAGCCTGATGGCGGACGCCGGCCACATGCGCCGTTGCACCGATGCGGCCTGCAACGCCACGCATTTCCCGCGCACCGATCCGGCGGTGATCATGCTGGTGACCGACGGCACGCGCTGCCTGCTCGGCCAGCAGCCGACCTGGCCGAGCGGCATGCACTCGACGCTCGCCGGCTTCGTCGAGCCGGGCGAGAGTCTCGAAGAAGCCGTGGCGCGCGAGGTGCGCGAGGAGACCGGCGTCGCGGTAACCGACATCGTCTACCACTCGTCCCAGCCCTGGCCGTTTCCATCGTCGCTCATGCTGGGCTTCACGGCCCGCGCCGTGACGCACGAGTTGGCGCTTGCGGGCAGCGAGCTCGAGCACGCGGCGTGGTATGAGCGCGACTGGATCGTCGGCCATACCGACGACGACGAATTTCGCCTGCCGCGGCGCGACTCGGTGGCGCGGCGGCTGATCGAGGATTGGCTTAAAAGCCCCTGAGCACCTGGGTGACGTGCTCGACCTGCGGCGCGCCGTCGAAGCAGTCGCCGACCAGCGCGCGCCACTTCTGGAAATCCGGCGAGCCGCGGAAGTCGACGGTGTGGTTCTCGAGTGTCGCCCACTGGACCATCAGGCGGTAACGGCGCGGATGCTCGACGGAGCGCCGCAGCTCGAGTCCGCTGCAACCCTTCGCCGTCTTGAACAGCGGCAGCGCATTCTTGACGCCGGCCTCGAATTTGGCCTCGCTGCCGGTCTTGACGTCGATCTGGGCGATTTCGAGGATCATGGGTCTTTCCGTGAGCGGCGGGCGGCCTTGAGGCGGAAGGGATGCGCCGGATAGGTGCCGAGGATCTTCAATTCGCGCGTGACGAAGTCGAGCTCCTCGAGCGCGAGCCTGACCGGCCGCGAATCCGGATGGCCTTCGATGTCGGCGTAGAACTGCGTCGCGGTGAACTCGCCGCCGACCATGTAGCTCTCGAGCTTGGTCATGTTGATGCCGTTGGTCGCGAATCCACCGAGCGCCTTGTAGAGCGCTGCCGGCACGTTCCGGACCCGGAACACGAACGAAGTCACCACGGGCCGGCCGTTGTTGGGCGGCGTCCTCGGCTGGCGCGCCATCACCAGGAAGCGCGTGGTGTTGTGCCCGGCGTCCTCGATGTTGCGCTTGAGTGGCTTGAGCTTGTAGATCCGGCCCGCAAGCTCGGAGGCGATGACCGCCACGCTGGTGTCGCCGCTCTGCGCGAGCTCGGCGGCGGCGCCGGCGGTGTCGGCGCTCACCACCGGCTTGAGGCCGAGCTTGCGGATCAGTCGCCGGCATTGCGACAACGCATGGACGTGGCTGCGCACGGTCTTGATGGTCTTGAGCGACGCGCCCGGCACGACGAGGAGCTGATGCTTCACGCGCTCGAAATGCTCGCCGACGATGAAGAGGCCGGATTCGGGCAGCAGGTGATGGATGTCGGCGACGCGGCCGGCGACCGAGTTCTCGATCGGCAGCATGGCGAGCTCCGCACCGCCGCGCCTGACCGCCGCGATCACGTCCTCGAATCCGGGACAGGCGAGCGTCGCCTTTTTTGGGAAGACGTGCCGGCAGGCGAGATCGGAATAAGCGCCCGGTGCGCCCTGAAAGGCGATGCAGCGCGAGGATCGTCGTTTTGCGGCAGTCATTGGCGGGCGGGGTCCGGGCGCGTCCGCATCAGCGCGCGGGCGCGTTCGAGGTCGGCCGGAGTATCGACGCCGAACGGCACCGCGTCAACGAGCCCCGCGTCGATGCGAATGCCGGCATCGAGCGCGCGGAGCTGCTCGAGATTCTCGCGCTGCTCGTTGGCGCTGGGCGGCAAAGCGACGAACCGCGCCAACGCGCCGCGGCGATAGGCATAGAGGCCGATGTGATGGTAGGGCTTGCCGCCAGCGGCCGGCGGCGTCGCGCCGCGCGAGAAGGCGAGGGCGCGCGCCGTCGTCTTGCCGCTAAAATCGGCCCACAGCTTGACGACGCTGCGGCTGTCGATTTCGCCGGGCTCGAGCGCGGCCGCGAGGGTTGCGATGTCGCACGCCGGATCGGCCAGCGGCGCGAGCGCGGCGCGGATCGCCTGCGGATCAAGCAGTGGCAAATCGCCCTGCACGTTCACGATCACGTCGTGCGTGGCGCGCGGGTCGACCGCCTGCAGCACCTCGAAGATGCGGTCCGAGCCCGACGGATGGTCGGAACGCGTCGGCACCGCACGACCGCCGGCGCGCGCAACCGCATCGATGATCGCGGCATCCGCAGCGGCGACGACCACCGGTCCGATCGCCGCTTCAGTCGCGCGCCGCCAGACCTGGACGATCATCGGCGCACCGCCGATCTCGGCCAACGGCTTGTCGGGTAGCCGCGTCGATGCCAAGCGAGCCGGGATGAGGATGATCGGATTCAGAACTGTGGCCTTTGGTCGCCGCGGTTTGGCCCGGAGCAGGGCGCGAATTGCGGCGTTATGCCGCATGGAGGCCGGCCCCTGCAACCGGCCTTTTTCCGGCAGATTTCGTTTGAGTTGGCGGGGAAAATTGAGTTTCCTGCCGCCCGGCCGAGCGCACGAGGGGGATTGAGCTTCGCATGTCGTTCGAGATGAACAAGATCGCGGGGGCGATACTGGTGGCGATGATCGTCGCCATGGTGTCAGGCATCATCGCATCCAAGCTGGTCGAGCCCACGCCGCTCAAGAAGAACGCCTACGAGGTTGCGGCGGCGCCCGAAGCCCAGCCGAGCCAGAAGGCAGCCGCGCCGGCTGGGCCCCAGCCGATCGAGCCGTTGCTCGCCAGTGCGAACATCGACGCGGGCAAGAGCCACACGGCGGTCTGCCAGACCTGTCATACGTTCGACAAGGGCGGTGCCAACAAGATCGGTCCCAATCTGTACGGCATCGTCGGCTCGCCGATTGCCGAGGACCGCAACGGCTTCGCTTTCTCTGACGCGCTCAAGAGCAAGGGCAAGGGACAAACCTGGACGGTCGACAATTTGAACGATTGGCTGACCAATCCGCAGCATTTCGCGTCCGGCACCAAGATGACCTTTGCCGGCGACGCGAAAGCCAAGGATCGCGCGGACATCATTGCCTACCTCAATTCGCTGAGCGACCATCCGCAGCCGCTACCGACAGCACCGGCCGCGCCGGCTCAACCAGCCGGCACCGCCAAGCCCTCTAGCAATCCGCCGCCCGCCGCGCAGCCCTCTGGCAAGTAGCCGCCGACGCCCTAGAATGGGGGCGCCATGACGGAACGGGTCACGGCCGCACACTTGGCGCTTGCCGGCGCGCTCGCCGACAAGGCGGGTGCGGTCATCCGCCGCTATTTCCGCAGCGGCGTCATCGTCGAAAGCAAGCCCGACGACACGCCCGTCACGGTGGCCGACCGCGAGGCCGAGGCGGAGATGCGCGCCCTGATCGAGGCGCGCTTTCCCGATCACGGCGTGCTCGGCGAGGAACATGGCCGCACGCGGCCGGAAGCGGATTACGTCTGGGTCATCGATCCGATCGACGGCACCAAGTCGTTCATCTCGGGCGTCCCGCTGTTCGGCGTGCTGATCGCGCTCACGTTCAAAGGCCTGCCGGTGCTTGGCGTCATCGACCAGCCGATCCTGCGCGAGCGCTGGCTTGGTGCCGACGGCCGCAAGACCACGCTCAACGGCAAGCCGGTTGCGACGCGCGCCTGTTCGGCTCTCGGTGATGCGACGCTTTACGCGACGTCGCCCGAGATGTTCGTGGGCGGCGATGCCCAGGCCTTCGCGCGCGTCCGCGATGCGGTCAAGCTCGCGCGCTACGGCGCCGACTGCTACGCCTACGGCCTGTTGGCCGCCGGTTTCGTCGATTTAGTGATCGAGTCCGGACTCAAGCCTTATGATTTCTGCGCGCTTGCGCCGGTGATCGAGGGCGCTGGCGGCGAGATGAGCGACTGGACCGGCGAGACGCTGTCGTTGCGTTCGAATGGTCGGGTCATGGCCGCGGGCGATCCGGCCCTGGCGGCCGTCGCACGATCGGCGCTTGCGGGCAAATAACGATTCCGGCGGCGCCGGTCGCCGACTAAAGTGCGCCGGTATGAAACGCGCCCTCGCGCTCGTCGTCGCGCTCGTTGCCGGGCTTTGCTGCGCCGCGGCGCCGTCGCTTGCTCAGCCGCGCTATGGCCTGTCGCTGTTCGGCGATCTCAAATATCCGCCGGGCTTCAAGCATTTCGACTACGTCAATCCCGACGCGCCCAAGGGCGGCGCAATCAAGTACGAGGCGATCGGGACCTTCGATTCTTTCAATCCGTTCATCCTCAAGGGTGATCCGGCTGCCGGCGCCGGCCTGATGTTCGACACCCTGATGGTACGGTCGGACGACGAGCCAGCTTCCTCCTACGGGCTCATTGCCCAAAGCGTGGAGGTCGCGCCCGACAAAAAATCGGTGATCTACAACCTGCGGACGGAGGCGCGATTCTGGGACGGTACGCCGATCACCGCGGACGACGTGGTATGGACATTCAACACCCTCAAGGCCAAGGGTGCGCCGCCTTACCGGCTCATCTATGCCGACGTGCTCAAGGCCGAGGCGCTGGGGCCGCATCGCGTGCAATTTTCCTTCCGCACCGAAACGAACCGTCAGCTGCCATTGATCATCGGCGACATGCCCGTCCTGTCGCGGGCCTATTGGTCGAAACGCGACTTCGAGACGCCATCGCTCGATGTTCCGATGGGGAGCGGACCGTACAAGGTCGAGACCTTCGGCGCCGGGCGCTATGTCGTCTATCGGCGCGTCGCGAATTACTGGGCGAAGAATCTGCCCGTCAACGTCGGGCGCTATAACTTCGACGAAATCCGCTACGACTATTATCGCGACCAGTCGGTGGCACTCGAGGCATTCAAGGCCGGTGCCTACGACATCCGGATGGAGAACGTCGCCAAGAACTGGGCCGTCGGCTACGACAGCCCGGCGCTGACCGCCGGCTGGATCAAGAAGGAGGCGATTCCGAACAAGGTGCCCCAGGGCATGCAGGCGTTCGGCTTCAATCTCCGCAATCCTTTGTTCCAGAACCGGGCCGTGCGTGAAGCCCTCAGCGAGCTGTTCGACTTCGAATGGAGCAATCGGACGCTGTTCTATGGCGCCTATAGGCGCACCGAGAGCTACTTCGCCAACTCGGATCTCGCCTCATCAGGCCTTCCGCCAACCGACGAGCTCGCGATTCTCGACAAGTACCGCGGCCAGATTCCGGCCGACGTCTTCACCAAGGTGTTCAAGGCGCCGACCACCGATGGCAGCGGAGACATCCGGCCGAATATCCGCGCCGCGCTCAAGTTGCTTGCTTCCGCAGGCTGGACCGTCAAGGGCGGCAAATTGGTCAATGCGCAGGGCCGGCAATTCCAATTCGAATTCCTGCTCGAACAGCCCGAATTCGAGCGCGTCGTGCTGCCCTTCGCGCAGAATCTCGCGCGCATCGGGATCATCTGCAACGTCCGGACGATCGACCAGGCACAATACATCAACCGAATGAACAACTTCGACTTTGACATGACGGTGGTCCTCTTCCCGGAGGATCTGACGCCAGGCAACGAGCAGCGGGACTACTGGACCTCCGCCTCCGCCGAACAAAAGGGTAGCAGCAACCTGTTGGGGATCAAATCGAAGCCGGTCGACGATCTCGTGGACCTCGTCGTCAATGCGCCGGACCGGCAGAGCCTCGTAACGCGCGTCCATGTGCTCGACCGCGTGCTGCTCGCGGGCTATTACGTAATTCCCAACTGGTACCTTGGCTATTTCCGCGTGGCGCACTGGGACAAGTTCGGGCGGCCGAAGACCAATCCGCCGTATGCGCTGGCACTCAACACTTGGTGGTACGACAAGGCGCGTGCCGACGCGCTCGCCGCGCGGCGGAAATAGCCTCCGATGCTGGCCTATGCGCTGCGCCGCATCCTGCTCATCGTTCCGACGCTGTTCGCGATCATCCTGGTCAATTTCGTCATCGTGCAGGCCGCTCCCGGCGGGCCGGTCGATCAACTCATCGCGCAATTGAAGGGCACCGGCGCCGGGGCGATATCGCGCGTTACCGGAGGTGGCGGCGAGCTTGGCCTGAACGCGACGTCCGCGGCACAGGCCGCGAATCAGACTCGCGGCGCGCGCGGCCTCGATCCGCAGTTCATCGCCGAGCTCAACAAACTCTACGGCTTCGACAAGCCACCGGCCGAGCGCTTCCTGTTGATGATGAAGAACTACGTGACCTTCAATTTCGGCGAAAGCTTCTATCAAGGGCGTCCCGTGCTGAGCTTGATCGCCGAGAAATTGCCGGTGTCGATCTCACTCGGTCTGTGGGCGACCTTGATCACCTATCTCGTCTCGATTCCGCTTGGCATCCGTAAGGCGGTGCGCGACGGCAGCCGCTTCGACATCTGGAGCAGCGGCGTGATCATCGTCGGCTACGCCATTCCGTCATTTCTCTTCGCGGTGCTGCTGATCGTGCTGTTCGCCGGCGGCAGTTATCTGTCGATCTTTCCGTTGCGCGGACTTGTCTCGGACAACTGGTCGAGCCTCGACTGGCCGCACCGTATCCTCGATTACTTCTGGCACATCGCGCTGCCGGTGACCGCGTTGATGATCGGCGGGTTCGCCAGCCTCACCATGCTCACCAAGAATTCGTTTCTCGAGGAGATCAACAAGCAGTACGTCATGACCGCGCGCGCCAAGGGCTTGACCGAGCGCCGCGTGCTCTACGGCCACGTCTTCCGCAACGCCATGCTGCTGGTGATCGCGGGCTTTCCCGCGGCCTTCGTCGCCATCCTGTTCACCGGCGCGCTGCTGGTCGAGGTGATTTTCTCGCTCGATGGGCTGGGCTATCTCGGTTACCAGGCGGCGATCGGCCGCGATTATCCCGTGATGTTCGCGACGGTCTACATCTACACGCTGGTCGGCCTGGTGATGAAGCTGATCAGCGACCTGACCTACATGTGGGTCGATCCACGCATCGATTTCGGGACGCGCGGCCAGTGACTTCGCCGGCGCTGATTCCACGGCCGCTCGGTCGCCGCCGCCTGCTCGGCCTGCCGATCAGCGTCGTCGCGCACCACCGCCTGCTGCGCTTCGCCGCCAACCGGCGCGGCTTCTGGTCGTTGTGGGTGTTCCTGGTGCTGTTCGGGCTCAGCCTGTTCGCCGAATTCATCGCCAACGACCGGCCGCTGATCGTGTCTTACGACGGCCATTGGTTCTGCCCGGTTCTGACCGACTACACCGAACAAAGTTTCGGCGGCGATCTGCCGATCCTGGCCGATTATCGCGACAAGGAGGTCGCGGCCCGCATCGGCGCGCATGGCTGGATGCTGTGGCCCGTGATCCCCTTCAGCTACGATACGATCAATTTCAATCTCGGCCGGCCAGCGCCCTCGCCGCCGTCGGCGCGGGACTGGCTCGGCACCGACGACCAGGGCCGCGACGTGCTGGCGCGGCTGATCTACGGCTTCCGGCTGTCGGTTCTATTCGGTCTCGCTCTCACCGTATCGAGCTCGATCATCGGCGTCACCGCCGGCGCCATTCAGGGCTATTACGGCGGCATCGTCGACATCTCGTTCCAGCGCTTTCTCGAGATCTGGTCGGGCCTGCCGGTGCTCTATCTGCTCATCATACTCTCGAGCATCGTCCAGCCGAATTTCTGGTGGCTGCTCGGCATCATGCTGCTGTTTTCGTGGATGTCGCTGGTCGATCTGGTGCGCGCCGAGTTCCTGCGCGCGCGCAATTTCGACTATGTGCGCGCGGCGCGCGCGCTTGGCGTCTCCGATCCGGTGATCATCTGGCGACATATGCTGCCGAATGCCATGGTAGCGACGCTGACGTTCCTGCCCTTCATCCTCAACGGCTCGATCACCACGCTGACCTCGCTCGACTTTCTCGGCTTCGGCCTGCCGCCGGGCTCGCCCTCATTGGGCGAGCTGCTGGCCGAAGGCAAGGCCAACCTCCAGGCGCCCTGGCTGGGTCTGACGGCATTCTTCGTCCTCGCTTTCATGCTGAGCCTGCTGATCTTCATCGGCGAGGCCGTGCGCGACGCCTTCGATCCGCGGAAGGGTGGGTGATGGCGCTGCTCGAAGTCAAAAACCTCGGCGTGAATTTCGTGTTGCCCGATCGCACGGTCGAGGCGGTGAAGGGCGCGTCGTTCGCGCTGGATAAGGGTACGACGCTGGCGCTGGTCGGCGAATCGGGCTCCGGCAAGACCGTGACGGCGTTGTCGATCCTTCAGCTGTTGGCGTCGCCGCCGGCGCGCTATTCGCCTGGCAGCAGCGTTCGTTTCGACGGCGCCGAGCTCGTCGGCGCGGCGGAATCGGAGCTGCGCCACATCCGCGGCGGGCGCATCGCGATGGTCTTTCAGGAGCCGATGACCTCGCTCAATCCGCTGCATACCGTGGCGAAGCAGATCGGCGAGGCGCTTTGGCTGCACAAGCGGATGAACGGCGCGCCCGCGCGCGCCCGCACGATCGAGTTGCTGCGCCTGGTGGGCCTGCCGGAGGCGGAGAGCCGCCTCGAATCCTATCCGCACCAGCTCTCGGGCGGCCAGCGCCAGCGCGTGATGATCGCCATGGCGCTCGCCAACGAACCCGATCTGCTGATCGCCGACGAGCCGACGACGGCGCTCGATGTTACGGTGCAGGCGCAGATCCTGAAGTTGCTGAAGGACTTGCAGGCGCGCTTCGGCATGGCGCTGCTGCTCATCACCCACGATCTCGGCGTGGTGCGCAAGATGGCGGATCAGGTCTGCGTCATGACCAAGGGCGAGATCGTCGAGACCGGCGCCGCGCGCGACGTGTTCGATCGCCCGCGCCATCCCTATACCCGCCATCTGCTCGATGCCCAACCCAAGGGTGCTCCGGTCGTGCCGCCGGCCGGTGCGCCGGTGCTGATGGACGGCAAGGACATCAAGGTCTGGTTTCCGATCAAGACGGGGTTCTTCCGCCGCATCACCGGCTTCATCAAGGCCGTGGACGGCATCGACCTGCGCGTGCGCGCGGGCGAAACCCTCGGCGTGGTCGGCGAATCGGGCTCCGGCAAGACGACGCTCGGCCTCGCGCTGCTGCGGCTGGTCGAAAGCCGCGGCGTCATCGCCTATGACGGCAAGCGGCTCGACCAGCTGTCCGGCCGAGCGATGCGGCCGCTGCGCCGGGAGCTGCAGATCGTCTTCCAGGATCCGTATTCGAGCCTGTCGCCGCGCCTCACCATTGGCCAAATCGTCGAGGAGGGCCTCAAGGTGCACGGTCTCGGCGGCGACGCGGCCGGACGCCGCCGTTTGGTCGAGGAGGCGCTCGACGCCGTGGCGCTGCCGCGCGATGCCGTCGATCGCTATCCGCATGAATTCTCCGGCGGTATGCGGCAGCGGCTCGCCTTCGCGCGCATCCTGGCACTGCGGCCGCGCCTGATCGTGCTCGACGAGCCAACCTCGGCGCTCGACATGTCGCTGCAAGCGCAGATGGTTGACCTGCTGCGCGATCTGCAGCGGCGCTACGGCATCGCCTACCTGTTCATCAGCCACGATCTGCGCGTGGTGAAAGCTTTGGCGCACGAAGTCCTGGTGATGAAGGACGGCAAGGCGGTGGAGCAGGGGTCCGCGCGTGAAATCTTCGACGCGCCGCGCGCCGCCTATACCCGTGCGCTGATGGCCGCCGCGTTCGAACTGGAAACGGTCGAGGGCGCAGGCGGCGTGTAGCGCCTAATCGCCGAGCTTCCAGCGCGCCATCAGCTTGCGCGTCGCCGCATAATCCGGATGATCGACGGTCCAGCCGTGTCGCAGATAGGCACGCGCCGTCAGCCGGTTGCCGCGCCAGCCCAGGAACAGATCGATTAGGAAGAACGCGGCCGTGAAGCCGATGCCGGCGATCATTTCGATCCGTCCGGCGAGGAACCGGTCGGCGATGAACCACGCGAGCAGGATCGCCAGCACGACTGCGCCCCAGGCGTGCAGCTTGCGCCAGAACAGCGGCAGACCGAGAAGCGGTGACAGCACGAACAGATCCCAGGCGAAGCCGTCCTTGATCCACCGGATGCGGCCGCCACCTGGCGGCTTGAGGCCGAGCCGGACGGCCGGCGGTTCCGCCGCGCGCTTGCCGGCGCCTTCGCGCTTGAGCCTCATGGCTGGCCGTAGCGCTCGACGACGAACGCGTAGAGCGCGCGCAACGCCAGCGCCTCGCCGCCCTCGGGCCGCCCCGGTCGCGACTTGGCGTTCCAGGCGTAGCTGTCGAGGTGCGCCCAGGGAATTTCGGGCGGCACGAAGTCGGCAAGGAACAGCGCGGCGGTGATGGCGCCGGCGAACGAACCTTCGCTCACATTGTTGAGGTCGGCGACCGGCGTCTTGAGCGTTTCGCGATAAGGCTGCCACAGCGGCAGTCGCCAGAGAGGATCGCTCTCGCGCGTACCCGCCGCCCGCATCTGCGCGGCGAGGCCGTCGTCGCGGATGAACAGCGCCGGTAGATCGGGACCGAGCGCGACCCGCGCGGCGCCGGTGAGCGTCGCGATGTCGACGATCAGGTCCGGACGCTCGCTCGCGGCCTCGGCCAATGCGTCGCACAGGATCAGCCGGCCCTCGGCATCGGTGTTGCCGATCTCGACCGTGAGGCCTTGCCGCGTGCGCACGATGTCGCCCGGTCGCAGCGCGTCGCCGCTGACCGCATTGTCCACCGCCGGCACGAGGATGCGCAGCCGGACGCCAATTCCCGCATCCATGATCGCGTCGCCGAGCGCGAGCAGCGTCGCTGCACCGCCCATGTCCTTCTTCATCAGGCGCATGCCCGACGCGGTCTTGAGGTCGAGTCCGCCGCTGTCGAAGCATACGCCTTTGCCGACCAACGTCAGCTTGGGCGCGCCGGCGTCGCCCCAGGTGAGATCGATGATGCGTGGCGGCCGCGTGCTGGCGCGGCCGACGGCGTGGATCGTCGGATAGTTCGCCGCGAGCAGATCGTCCCCGACGATGGCGGTGCAGCGCGCGCCATACTGCGCCGCGAGCGCTTCCACGGCCTGTTGCAGCTCAGCCGGACCCATCGCCTCGGCGGGCGTGTTGATCAGATCACGCGCCCGGCATTGCGCGCGCGCCAAGCGCATGACGAGCCTGCGATTGGCATGTCGGGGCCAGGCGAGGCGCGCCGGCGGGCGCTTGCGCGCGCGATAGCGGGTGAAAGCATAGGCGCCGAGCGCCCAACCCAGCGCATGACGGGTCGCACGCTCGCCGTCGCTCGCGGCGTCGAGCACGTACGTGCCTTCAGGCAGGGCTTCGGGCAACGCGGCCAAATCCCACACCGGGTCCTGGCCGCCGGCCGCGACCAACACGCGCAGGGACTTGCCGTCGCTGTCCGGCACCAAGAGGTGGGTTCCGGGCTCGGCCGTGAAGCGCGTCGCGTCGACCCAGCGCGCCGCCGCGGCGCCCAATGCGCCGACCGTCGCGACGAGCCCGTCGCGCGTCACCACCGTCACGGGCACGGCGCCGGCTTGGCTCTCGACCAGCGCTGCGAGCGCCGACTCGTCGGTCACGACTCTTCTCCGCTCCTGAGCGCGGCCGGGGTTGCGTTGTATCTCGCCGGCCGCCACGATGACGGCGCGAGGATACCCGATGGCGGACACCACCATCTATATCGGCAACCGGAACTACTCATCGTGGTCGCTGCGCGCCTGGCTGATGCTCAGGCAGACCGCCGCCACCTTCGAGTCGATCCTCATCCCGCTTTACGGGCCTGGCAGCAAAGACGAGATCCTCCGCCATTCGCCGTCGGGCAAGGTACCGGCGCTGCACCACGGCGATGTCACGGTCTGGGACTCGCTGGCGATCGGCGAGTATCTTGCCGAGACCTTTCCCGAGGCCCGCTTGTGGCCGGCCGCAGCTGCGGCGCGCGCCTGCGCGCGCTCGGTCAGCGCCGAGATGCACGCCGGGTTCGTCAGCTTGCGCCGCCACCTGCCGATGAACATGCGCCGCGTCGTCAAGCCGCGGCCCCTGACGGAGGAGGTGCAGGCGGACGTCACGCGTATCGCAGCGATATGGCGCGATTGCCGTCGCCGCTTCGCCGGCAGCGGTGCTTTCCTGTTCGGCGAATTCGGCATCGCCGACGCGATGTATGCGCCGGTCGTGAGCCGGCTGCGGAGCTACGCCGTGCCGATCGATCGGGACACCGTGTCGTATTGCGAAGCGGTCGAGCGTCATCCGCCGTATCAGGAATGGCGCGCCGCGGCCAAGGACGAGCCGATGGTTGTGCCGGAGTTCGAAGTCTGATGCCATATACGGTCACTATCGTGTGTTTGGCGAATTCCAGAAAAACGTCTGGCCGATGTGTGGCTGGAAAAACAGTTGATGGGCGACGGTTCGGCGAATGGGTCCGGCCGATCAGTATCAGGCGAACCGAAGAGGTTTCAGAAGAAGAACGCCGTTACGAAGATGGGGCTGACCCCCGCGTCCGAGATATTATCCGCATTCCGATGCTCGAGCGTCGTCCATCAGCGCATCAAACCGAGAACCAGCTTATCGATGCCGAGGAGTATTGGGCGAAAGAGAGGCGCGCGTCTTGGGAGGATTGCATTCGTGCCGTCGATAACGCACTAGGCCCACTCTGGGCTAATGGCTTCTCTACCTACAATGGACTCGATGATCAGATTCCGGAGAATCGGCTAGCCGGCATAACTGATTCACTTCGCCTCATCGGGCCGGTGCAAATACAACTACAAGTCGGCGTGGAGGGCGGGGTGTACGCGCCTGCCAAGCGAAAAGTGCGTGCCGAGTTTCAGTTCAATGGCGAACGGTATAAGCTTGCCGTAACCGATCCGGTGATTGAGCGCACCTACTTGGGGCGTGGCCTCGGTGCATATGACCTGGATCAGGCGTTGCTCTGCGTGAGTTTGGGCGACGTGTGGAACGGCAATGCGTATAAATTCGCGGCCGCGATTCTCACGCCTGATCGTGAGGTTTAGGGTGATGCAACATCCAGTCTACACAATTGGGCATTCGACACACTCGTCCAGCTTTTTCCGAAATCTGCTGTTACTACATTCTGTAACAGCAGTTTGTGACGTGCGCTCTCGCCCCTATAGCAGAACGAATCCACAATTTAATCGCGAAACGTTGAGGAGCGAGTTGAAAAAAGAAGGCGTTGCATATGTGTTTCTTGGCTCCGAGTTGGGTGCACGACCGTCTGATAGCGGCTGTTACGAAGATGGTCGGGCGAAATATCGGTTGATAGGTGCCACCGATGCATTTAAGCGCGGTATAGAGCGCGTAATTGAGGGCTCAAAGACTCATGCAGTTGCATTGATGTGCGCGGAAAAGGATCCGCTGCAATGTCACCGTACGATCTTAGTCGGGCAGGCACTTTATGAAGCGGGCATGCCTGTCCGGCACATTTTGCCGGACGGAAGTGTCGAAATGCATGAGGCCGCTTGTGAACGCTTAATCGTCAATCTCAAGATGTCGGATGTCGATATTTTCCGTACCAAGGCTGAGATTTTAGCTGATGCGTTACGCTCCCAGGCCGAACTCATCGAATTTCGTGAAGCTTCGGCGGGGGAGTTCTCAAGCGCCGATCCGAATTATCGACGCACGCTTCAACGAAATCGGATTCACAGATGAAGATTTTTACCATCGGATTTACAAAGAAAAGTGCCGAACGTTTTTTTTCAAAGCTAAAAAACGCGCATGTTTCCAAACTTGTGGATGTGCGACTCAATAACGTTTCGCAGCTTGCCGGTTTTAGTAAGAAGGATGACCTAAGCTATTTCACAAAACAAATTTGCGGCATCGAATACGTCCATCTGCCGCAACTAGCGCCAACGCAGGACATGCTCGATGAATACAAGAAGGGCAGCGGAGACTGGGCGCTATACGAAAGAAAGTTCTTGGATCTAATGGCAAGCCGTCACATCGAAGACATGGACCGTTCGAGGCTCGATGGGGGTTGCTTACTTTGTAGCGAAGACAAGCCGCATCATTGCCACCGCCGCCTCGTTGCCGAATATTTACGCGACAAGTGGCGAGACGTTGAGATCGAGCACCTCTAACAGGCTGCTGAAAAACTCTGATGCGAAGCCGAATCACGCAACATAAGAATCATCGAGAGCCCTCTCGCGAATCGTTCTTGCGTGAACTGGTCGCCATGCGAATCAATGTTGCGTCTTCTCGCGTCCAAAAACGTTTTTCAGCAGCCTGCTAATTACGCGTAGTCTCTATTGGTCTGAGTCGAAAAGTCCGGGTTGATTGCTAGACACTTCGTCACGAGCATCCTTCTCGGAGCTCTTTTCCGCGGCACCTTCTGCAGCAGATGCCAGCTCGGCCTGTGCAAGAAAAAAGCCCTCTGCAAAGACCGAAAGCATTTCAAGCTTATCCTGATCTGAAACTCGCGGTATGTCGTTTGCGTCAATCACTTTGAGTTCGCGGGGCTCGTCAGGCTCAGGAATGCTGAAATCCAAAATCGCGAAGTTAGCGCCTTCGAGGTCAGGGTCTTGGAGAAGAACATCCTCAACAATCGTAACAAACAATGACAGCCGTTTGTTCGCGAGAGGGTTTCTGCGCCAGAAACTGAACCATGGGAAATGGATTTGCCCGCCTGCGCCGTAAATCAACGGAGATCGAACGGGACCATGAGCCCTTGGCCTATGGGATAGTATCGTCGATCAACAGCCTGCACGAACGACGGTGAAATACCTTCAAAATAATCCCTGATAAGAGGAAGAACTTCTAGAAGGTTCGCTCTCACATCAGGCCGAGGTATCCCACGTCGAATCCCTTCGACGATCTGTTCGTACGGCTGTCGCAATACGAGCATGTCGCGCACCGCAGAGAACAGCGGCTCATAATTGAATGTTGGTGCGTTGTTTACGAGGTGAACGAGGAGCCGTTTGATTTGTTGCGGGTCGTCCCGCCAATTACGGGCGAGGTGCTGCAGGGATGGTACCTTCAGTCTGGCCATCAAGACCTCTCGTCGTCACTGAATCGAAAACGGCGTCCGGGCCTTCGAGTAAAATTTCTCGATCAAGCCATTGTCAATTTTCATTCCTGGATTCGCACGCCCCGAATGGTTCCATACGGTCTCCCATGGACCACCCAGCGCATGACTTAACTTCACTAATTCACTCGCACTGAGTCGGCTGTAAAAGTCAACTACATTGCCTAAGAGACTCTGCGTTTCCGCGTTAAACTCGTATTCGACCTCAGTCCTTTCTCCGGATAGCGGATCAATTTTGGTCGCACGCCCGATGATCGGCTTGTCGTCAAACGCCTTAAATTCGCGGTAGAGGTACTGAAGAACAGGGCCGAACTGCCAAGCCTCGAAATTATGCTTTATGAGCGGTCGTCGCAGCTCGATCAGCGACCATACGTGGCAGAAATAGACGATTTTTTGGAGAGACAGGTTCGTCACCGATCTCCCCTTCGATTCGCAAAAATCGAGTACGAAATTAGCGACTGCGCGGCCGTCAGTACCCATCATACCGCCCTTGAAATTCACGTTATGTTCTTATCGCCTTTTTGGTCAGATTCCAAGGGTTTTGGCAGAGATCGCGACTCGACCTATCGCTCGAGCGCTTTGACACCGGGTAGCGTCTTGCCCTCGAGCCATTCGAGGAAGGCGCCGCCTGCGGTCGACACGTAAGTCAGTTGATCGAGGACGCCCGCCTGATGCAGCGCCGCGACCGTATCGCCGCCGCCGGCCACGCTCACCAGGCGGTGCGCGCGCGTGAGCGCGGCGACCTGCTGGGCAACGGCGACGGTCGCCTTGTCGAAGGGCTTGGTCTCGAAGGCGCCGATTGGCCCGTTCCACACCAGCGTGCGGCAAGCCGCCAGCTTCTCGCAAATCAGCGCCACGGTTTGCGGCCCGACGTCGAGGATCATCGTGTCCGGCGGCACGCGATCGATGGCGACGGTTTGCGTTGCGACGCCGGCTTTCAGGTCGGCGGCCACGACTGCGTCGACCGGCAGCACGATCTCGCAGGCAGCGGATTTTGCCCTGGCGGCGAGGCCGCGCGCGGTGTCGGTCATGTCGCGCTCGACCAGCGATTTGCCGACCGGCCTGCCTTCGGCCAGCAGCAGCGTGTTGGCCATGGCGCCGCCAATGATCAGGAGCTGCACTTTGGTCACGAGGTTGTCGAGCAGGTCGAGCTTGGTCGAAACTTTGGCGCCGCCGACGATCGCCGCCACCGGCTTCGCGGGGTTATCGAGCGCCCGGTCGAGCGCAATCAGCTCGGCCTGCATCAGCCGGCCGGCGTAGGCGGGCAATAGGTGGGCGACCGCTTCGGTCGAGGCGTGTGCGCGATGTGCCGCCGAGAAGGCGTCGTCGACGTAGACGTCGCCGAGACCGGCCAGTGCGGTGGCGAAGGCCGGATCGTTCTTTTCCTCGCCCTTGTGAAACCGGAGATTTTCGAGGAGCGCGACTTCGCCGTTGCGCAAGCCCTGAACCGCTTGCTGCGCTGGCGCCCCGACGCAATCGTCGGCGAAGGCGACATGCCGGCCGCCGAGAGCTGCGGACAGCGCCGGCACGATCGGCCGCAGCGACAATTCGGGCTCGCGATTCTTCGGACGCCCGAAATGCGACATGACGACGACGCGCGCGCCGCGCTTGGCGAGCTCGCTGATGGTAGGCGCCAATCGTTCGATGCGCGTCGCGTCGGTCACCTTGCCGTGCACGACCGGCACGTTGAGGTCGGCGCGCACGAGGACGCGCTTGCCGCTGGGGTCGAGGTCGTCGAGGGTCCGGAACCGGGCCATGTGCAGCACGCGCGCCGGGCGCGCTCAAGCGTCGCTGGGCGCGACCCAGGGAATGGTCTGGAATTCGATGCCGTCGTCGGCAAGCGCGCGCGAATCCTCGGGCGTCGCGTCGCCGTAGATGCCGCGCGCGCTGGCCGTGCCGTTATGAATGGCACGTGCTTCGGCGGCGAATTGCGGTCCGACGTTTTCACAGTGGGTCTCGACGTGCCGGCGCAACACCTGGAGCGCCCGCCGCACGTCTTCCGCGCGCGGCGGCTTATTGGCTGCGTCGGACGATGCCGCGCGCATAGGCCGCGGCGCCATCGGCGCCTTGTCGACCTCGCCGCTGCCACATTCCGGACACGCCACTTGGCCGCGTGCGTTCTGTCGGTTGAAGGTGGCGCCGTCGCGGAACCAGCCTTCGAACTCGTGTCCGCTGGCGCATTTTAGCTTGAACAGGATCATTCCGGGGTCTTAACCCTTTGATCGACGAGACGTTCCGCCAAAGATGGTTTTAGCCACTGCCGGGGTCAAGTGCTAATGCGCCCGCAAACCGCCTTCGATCCGCCGCCGTCGCCGTGGGTCGCGCGCCACATCGGATCGATCCGGGCCCGCGGCACGGTGCTCGACCTTGCTGCCGGCGGCGGCCGGCATACGCGGCTGCTGCTGGAGCGAGGGTATACGGTAACCGCCGTCGATCGGGACACGGGAGCGCTCGAAGCCGCGGTCGCCGGCCATCCGGCGTGCCGCGTCGTCGGGCTCGACCTCGAAAGCGGCCAAGGCTGGCAGCTGGGCGACGGCTACGATGGAATCGTCGTCACGAATTACCTCTACCGCCCGCTTTTCGCCGATCTGGCGGCGGCATTGGGGGCGGGCGGCGTGCTCATCTATGAAACGTTCATGCTCGGCAATGAACGCTTCGGCAAGCCGAGCAATCCCGATTTCTTGCTGCGGCCCAACGAGCTGATCGAGGCGTTCGCGCCGCGCCTGACGGTGCTCGCTTTCGAGCAGGGAATCGTGCGCCGTCCCCGCCCGGCGGCGATCCAGCGTCTTGCGGCCATAAAAGGCGGTATAATCCCGCTCGACTGATGGTGGAGGTCGCTATGGTGCGCAAGCTCAGGCTCAATGTCGGCTGGCACGACCGGCTCATTCGCATCCTCATCGGGCTGGCGATCGCCGCCGGAATCTGGATCTGGTTCACCAATGAACGCTGGCTCGCGTTGATCGGGATCGTTCCGATCCTGACCGCGATCGGCGGCTGGTGCCCCGTCTACGAGGTGCTCGGCATGACCACCGATACGACGGTGACCCGCGAAAGCTGAATCGTGCCGGCCGGTCGCGATGATACGGTTAATCGGCCGCCGCGATCGTTGCGCGATTGGGCGCGGCAAACAGGCGGTCGTGCGTCAACGACGGCACTGCGCGTCGCGTCTCGGCGGCTTTCGCCGGATCGATGGCGGCCGTAATGATGCCGACGCCATCCTCGGCCTCGGCCAAGATCTCGCCCCAGGGCGCGACGATCAGCGCGTGCCCGAACGTGCGTCGGCCGCCGCCATGTTCACCCCATTGCGCAGGCGCGAAGACGAAGCAGCCGTTTTCGATGGCACGGGCGCGCAGCAGCACGTGCCAATGCGCGCGGCCGGTCGGCACGGTGAAGGCTGACGGCACGGCGAGGCAGTCTGCGCCGGCCTTGGCCAAGGCACGATACAGATGGGGGAAGCGCAGGTCGTAGCAGACCGTCATGCCGAGGCGGCCCCACGGAAGATCCGCGACGACGGCCTTGTCGCCGGGCTTGTAGGTTTGCGATTCGCGATGTCGTTCGCCCGTCGTCAGGTCGACGTCGAACATGTGAATCTTGTCATAGCGCGCCGCGATCTCGCCCTGCGGCGAGATGAGGAAAGAGCGATTCGAAAGCCGTTCGGCGTCTTTGTCGCGCACGACGACCGAGCCGAGCAACAGCCACGCGCTCGTTTCGCGCGCCAATTCACGAAACGCGGCGACCATCGCGTGCTCGTTTTCCGGTCGTGCCTTGTCGAGCGCCAGTGCGCGCTTGGGCTCGATCATGTCGCTGACTTCGGGCGTCATGATCAGCTCGGCGCCGCGATCGCGCGCGCGCCGGACCAGTTCCGACGCGGCCGCGACGTTCGCTTCGATCGCTGGGCCGGATGTCATTTGGATGCAGGCGACCGTGAAGCTCTTGCTCATGCGCCGATTCCCAGCAGCGGGTCCAACTTGCCGTCGCGGTCGAGCGCCGCCAATTCGTCCGAGCCGCCGATATACCGGCCATCGATGAAGATCTGCGGCACGGTTCGCCGCCCGCCGGCGCGCTTGACCATTTCGGCGCGCCGGTCGTCGTCCATCATCACGTCGATGTCGTCGAAGCTAACGCCCTTCCTTTGCAGCAGGCTGCGCGCCCGCGAGCAATAGGGACAGAACATCGTGGTATAGAGCTCGACCTTGGCCACGGCTGATTATCTGGTCGGCATCATGGTTAAATCAACTCACAGATCGGGCCGCACCGTTCGTGCCAGGGTCAGGACGTCGACCGCTTTGGCGCCCGAATCCAGCAGGACGCGCGCGCATTCGGTGACCGTGGCGCCGGTGGTGAGGACGTCGTCGACCAGCAGCACGCGTCGGCCGCCGACACTGCGGCCGCGTTTCAGGACGAAGGCGCCGCGGACGTTGCGGCGGCGCTCGGCGCGACCGCTGCGGCCCTGCGACGGCGTCGCACGACGGCGCTGCAAGAGATCGGCCTCGACTGGTGGCCCACCGCCGGCGGCAAGCGCGTGGGCGAGAACCGCCGCCTGGTTGTAGCGGCGCGCGAAGAGTCGCGTCCAATGCAAGGGCACCGGCGCGATCACGTCGCACGTGGCGAGCAACTCCGCTCCCGCGCGGCGCATGAACAGGCCCAGCGCCGGCGCGAGCTGCAGCTTGTCGCCGTGCTTGAATGCCAGCACCAGAGTCCTGCTCGCCTCGTCGTACCGCATCGCCGCCCGGGCGTGCGCGTAAAGCGGCATCTCGCGGGCGCAAGCGCCGCAAACCGCACCGGAACCGAGGTCGACCTCGAACGGCAAGCCGCACCGCGCGCAGCACGGCGGCTGGAGAAAGGCGATACTGCGCCAGCACGAGGCACACAACGCGCCATCGCCGCCGATTTCGCCACCGCATTTGAGGAAATACGGTGCCTTTTTGACATACTTCCCGCTCACCCTTCGTGGAGAACGGCCCCTTCCGTACGAGCGGCATCCCAAGACACTCGGGGAGCATCTCAAGAAGCACCGCCTTACCCTGAAGCTCACACAGCGGGACGTGGTCCAGCGGCTTCGAATCCATCACCAGACCTATATGGCCTGGGAAAACGATCAAGCGGCGCCCAGAGACTATCACTGGGGCGGGATCATCGGCTTTCTCGGCTATGATCCTCGGCCATGCTGACGGTTGACCGTAAGGATGGCTGACGCTCCCGACCAATTAACAAGGCCCCGGGGCCTCTATCGGCTCAAGGACGGTGAAATCCGACGTGCGGATTGCTACTGGCCCTCGGATTGTGCAAATTCCTCATGGGCGACCTGGCAGATCGTCGCATGGATCCAGATCAATGGCCATTTCCGTCATTGAATTAATATTGCCAACGGGGAAAACCGTAAAACAATGGAGTTAGCCATGCCGGACGATCCAAAGATGGCCCCAAAGGCGGCCACTTGGCCCAAGGAGTGGAGTGCCAATTTCGAGCCGATGTTCGCGATGAACCGGAGCGCGTTCGAGGTCTGGGCGAACGGTATGGCCAGCCTCACGCACGAGATGGCGCAGTTCATGCAATCGCGTCTCCTCGAAGATTCGATGATGTGGGAGACGCTCGCCACGTGCCGCGATCCCGCTGATGCCGGCGAGTGCCACAGGCGGTTCGCCGCCAAGGCCAGCACGGACTATACCGAAGCCGCGCAGAAGTTCTCGCGCCTGATGCTGGACATCGCGAACAGCTACGGCTCGGGTCTGCGGCACGCCGCTCCTAAAGTCGCAGCCTGAATACGCTCCGCATCGCGATCACGATTGGGGCATTTAGCTCGGGGACCGACAGGGAGGCAGCATCACGACCGAATACATCGTCGGCTTAAGGTTTGAGACTCGATCCGAAGTTTTGACGATCGAGGCCGAGGATGCGCTAATTGCCGCGCTCAAGGTCAAGCATGATCACCCCGAGGCGGTCATTTCCTACGTTCGCAAATCCAATCGGCGCGGCGATCGTCGCCATCCCCATCGGAAGGAATGAAGGGCTGGCGGTAACCCTTCCGATGCTCATGCCGACTCTGCATTTAGCTTCCATCAGACCGTCGCTAACGCCCCTTTCAGTACATGACCGAATTTGAAAATGCCCAATTAAGGGCGGCCGTCGAGCGAATGTACGGCGGCCGGGCAACACTTGTGCAGGCGGTTCCGGTCAAAGAGACGTTCGTTGGTGCGGCAGTATGGGAGGGCGTGGTGCACATCTTCGACCTAAAGGAGAACCCGAACGCCACCCGCGCCTATGCATGGTCGTCGCCGATTGAAGGAAGCGCGCAGCGCCGGTTCTTTGCCATGCTGCATATGGGGGCAATCACGTCGCCGGTTGAGGCGGTAAGGGCGACTATCGTGCCGGAACATTGAATGGGCCCTTCGGGATGGCGCTCACCGCATTGAATGGACCTTCCCATTCAAGAATTTCCGCGAGGCTCTGACATTCGTTCAGCAGGTGGGTGAGCTTGCTGAATCTGAACGCCATCATCCGGACATCAGCTTCGGTTGGGGCAGGCGAGGGTGCGCCGCAACCCTGTTGCCAGCAACTTTAGGACTTCACCCTGTGATCTTCCACGTGTGCTAAGCAGGCTTCTTGAACCTGAGGAAGAGCTGAAGAGCTAATGCATCAGACGGTATTGCGGCTGGTTCCGGAGCTTCCACTATTTCTCATGACCGCCGTCACGACGCACTTGGTCATGTCGTTTGGGCAAACGGTGATGCATTACAAGCTCGGCCACCACCCAATGGGCGGTAGGTTTTTCCGCAACCACATCAATTTCCATCACACCCACTATTCCAAAGAGCATCTTGTCTCGCGGACGTACCTCGGTGAGGAAGGCAACAATACGCCCTTCTTCTTCATTCCCGTGTGTCTGGTCGGAGCGTGTACCTACTTTATCCTGCCGGTTGATCTCTTCGTGGTTCAGGTCATCGCCTGTGCAGCGTCCTTCTACGCGCACGTCTTTTTCGACAAAGAATACCATGTCGAGGGATCGCGGCTTCTGCGGTTTGCGTGGTTTAGACGGATGCAGGAGCTTCACTTCGCTCATCACCGGCATGCGGACTGCAATTTCGCGGTGATCGATTTCTTCTGGGATAGGATCCTCGGTACCTATAGAAGGCCGGAGGTCTGATTCAGATCAATAGGACCCTTCGGATCACGGAAGTGACGCCAGATGAAGTCTTCGGCGATCCCGCGTAAAGGACATTGACCGTCCCGGCGGCGCGTGCGCGGGGTGCCAGTGTAAGGCACGAAACGGAAACCATAAGACTAAGCGCCAGAGAAGCAACGCCGCGAATGATTCGTTTGCAGGGTTTTTGCCGAACCATCCTTAGATGCTCGCTTCTTACGAATACGACGATAGGTAAAGAACGCTTTTTGAGTGGTGCGCTCTCGCGGCGGCAACTTCGACCATCCGGCCTGCCAACTTCGAGCCAAGGGCATCGTTTGGATATTCTCGCGCACGGCATAGCGCGCCATATCCGCCGCGTGCCGCCGGTCGACGTGTCCCTCGTCGAGAGATGGCTGATTGAGCAGATGACCGCCTTCATTCGCGGCGGACGTCGTCGGTTTTGTCGTTGGCGCCGTCGCAGGAGCGGCCGGCCGATGGTGTGTGGCCGGCTACAGGCCGAAATAGGCCTCGCGCACCGCGTCGTTGGATTCGAGCGTGGCCCGCGTCCCCGACAGCTTGACGCGTCCGTGATCGATGAGGAAACCTCGGGTTGCGAGCGCGAGGAACGCCACGTTCTGCTCGGCGATGAGCAACGAGGTGCCGCCGCCGATGGTCGTCTTCAAGACCTCGATCACCTGCTTGACGAAGACCGGCGCGAGGCCGGACGACGGTTCGTCCATCAGCAGCAGCTTCGGCTGTGAGACCAGCACCTTGGCGATGCCGAGCATCTTGCGCTGGCCGCCCGAGAGCGAGGCGGCGGCGCTGCGACGCCGCTCTGCGAGGTCGGGGAACAGTTCGAACAGGCGCACGCTGCGCTTGCGGACATCCGCATCGCTCAGGAAATAGCCGCCGAGCCGGATGTTCTCGTCGATCGACAGCGTCGGAAAAACGCCTAGTTCGGACATGAAGGCAATGCCGCGCCGGATGCGCTGATCGGGGGCCAGCGTATCGATCCGCTCGCCCTCGAACGTGATGCTGCCGCGCCGGCGCGGGAGAAGCCCGACGATGGTGCGGAGCAACGTCGTCTTTCCGGCGCCGTTGGCGCCGAGCAGCAGCACCGTCTCGCCCGCGCCGACATCGAGATCGATGCCCCAGAGGATCTGGATCGATCCGTAGCCCGATTCGACGCCGTGCAGCTCAAGCAGGCTCACGTGTCTCCCCTCCAATGAACGCGGCGACGACGGCGGGCTCTTCGGACGCAGCCTTCAGCGTGCCTTCGAACAACATCTGCCCGGCGCTCAGCACGATAACGCGGTTGGTGACGCGGTTCAGGAAATTGAGCAGATGCTCGACCACGATGAGGGCGATGCCGCGTGCCGCCAGGCGCTTCAGCAAGGCGGCGATGCCGCCGAGCTCATGCGAATTCAACCCGGCGCCGATTTCGTCGACCAGCAGCAGCTTAGGACCGGTCGCCAGCGCCCGGCCGAGGTCCACCATCTTCTGCTGGTTCACCGTCAGCGACCCGGCGAGCTCGTCGACATGCGCGGCAAGCTCGGTCTCGCGAAGGATGGCCTCGATATCAGGGTGGCGCGCGCGGCGGAAATAGGTCGCAACCTCGAGATTGTCGCGCACCGTCATCTCGCGGAAGGTTTTCGGCACTTGGAACGTACGATTGATGCCGCGCCGCGCCAGCCGGAACGACGGTAGGGCCTGCACCGGCCGCCCTTCGAACAGGATGGTGCCGGAGTCCGCCCGCGCCACGCCGGAGATCACGTTGATCGCGGTGGTCTTGCCGGAGCCGTTGGGGCCGACGAGCCCGAGGATCTCGCCGGGCGAGACGGCGAAGCTGACGTTGTTGAGCGCGGCGAGACCGCCGAAGTTCTTGCCCACACCACCGAGACGCAGCAGCGGTTCAGAAGACACGGCGCCCCCATCGCGTCAGCAGCGACAACACGCCGTTGGGCAGAAACAGCACCAGCAGCACGATCAGCGAACCGTACAGCAGTTGGAAATACTGCGGCGTCGAGATACCGATGGCGGCATACAGCGTGTAGAGCACGGCGCAGCCGACGATCGGCCCGATCACGGTGCCCACCCCGCCGAACAAGGCGAAGACGATGGCGAAGACCGAGATCTGCAGCGTGAACACCGCATCCGGGTAGAAGACCGAGAGATACCAGGCATAAATTCCGCCGGCGAGCCCGCCGATCGCGGCCGAGATCAGCCAGACGATCAGCCGTTGCCGCACCACGTCGATGCCCGCCATGGCGGCGCTGACCGCGTCCTGTGTCATCGCCCGCAGCGCCATACCGAAGCGCGACACCCGGAAATATGCGGCGATTGCGCAGGTCAGCAGCAGCACCGCGAGCATCGAGAGATAGCTTGCCTCCGGCGCATAGACCTGATCGATCTTCAGGCCATACGGCCCGCCGGTGATCGACGATAGGTTGGGATTGGCGACGACATAGTACAGGATCTGCGAGGCGGCCAGGTTGGCGATCGAGAAATACGCGCCCGAGAGTCGCAGCAGCGGACCGAGGATCGTCGCCATCAGGACGGCGGCGAGACCGCCGCCGGCGACGCAGGCGAGTACCGGCAAACCCGTGTGGAGCACCAGCAGCGACGTCGCATAGGCGCCGCAGCCGAAGAAGCCGACATAGCCGAACGGCAGATAACCGGTGAAGCCGTAGAGCAGGTTCAATCCCTGCGCCAGCACGATGAAGGTCATCAGCGTGAACAGCAGCGACTGGTTGCCGTAGAGATGCGGCAGGATCAGGAAGGCCGCCGCCAGCAGCGCGAGGACGATGGCGCCCGGCCGCATGCGGCGCAGCATGGTCGCGTCACGCAAGGCGGACCGCCTTGCCGAGGAGACCCGAGGGGCGGATCAGGACGATGATCAGCAGCAGCGCATAGGGAACCAGGTTCGACCAGGAGGCGTAATAGGTCTGCATCAGCATCGTTCCCAAGCCAAACACCAGACCGCCAACGATGGTGCCGAGCGGGTTGCCGAGCGAGCCGATGATCACGATGGCGAACGATGTGGTGGTCAGGCCGTTGCCGAGATCGGGCGAAATCGAGCCGATGAGATAGGGCACGAACACGCCGGCGATTCCGGCCAGCGCCAGGCCGATCACGAAGGCGATCGCCGATAATCGATCGACGCTGATTCCCGTGGCGCGCGCCTCATCGCGGTTCGACATGATCGCGCGGGTCGCATAGCCGAGCTTCGTATGGGCGAAATAGAGGTACAGGCCAAATATTGCGATCGCGCTGACCAGAACCGCGACCCACCAGCTGTCGGGGAATTCCTGCCCCAGCAGCCCGAAGCTTCCCGCGCCCAGCGCCTCGTCCGGCAGCGAGCGCTGATCCGCGCCGAAGGCGAAGACGGACAGCGATTCGATGATCTGCGCAATGCCGAAAAACAGGATGAACGAGAGCATTTCCGGATCGCGGCTGCGCTGCAATTGTGGCACCACCGCGTAATAGAGCGGCCAACCGATCACGACCGCGCCGAACACCGCGAGCGGGATGCCGTAGAGCGGATTGAGCCCCAGTGCACTGGACAGGATATAGGCGCCGAAGCCGCCGAGCAGGATGAATTGCCCATGCGCCAGATTGATGATGCGCATGACGCCGAACACCAGGTTCAGCCCGATGGCGATCAGGCTAAAAAATATTCCGTAAAGGATACCGCCGATGACGGCGTATTCGAGCAGGTCCACGCGCCCTCCGCGATGCAGCGATCCGGCGACGTTACACCGTCATCACGAAAACCCGGCGGGCGCCCGCCCGCCGGGTTTCGATGCCGATGCCGCAATCAGTGGCTTGGCGCCGGATAGACCGGCTTTGCCGTCGCCTTTTTGTGCGGAAAGACGACCGCGACCTTGTCCGTGCTGCCGTCGCCTTCCGGAACCAGCTGCCCGACCGGCAGCAATTCTCCCAGCTGCGCGCCGTTCGCGTTGATTTTGAATTGTCCGAGCAGCGTCGTCGTCTTGCCGGACATCGTCATCAACGCCCCATGGAACGAGAGTTGCGTGAATTTCGGCGCGGTCCCCAGCATGTCCTGGACGATCAGGCCGGTGTTGTAGCCAGCTGTATTGAGGAAGTTCGGCGCTTCCTTCGTCGCCGCGATGTACGCCTTGACGAAATCGTCGGTATTCATGCCGTAAGTGACGTGCGGATAGTTCACCAGCGGCGGCGTCGGATACGTGTAGGTATAGGCCATCACCTTCGCGCCGACGTTCTTGGTCATCAGGGCGAGCAGCTGCCCGGGGAAGATCGTGAACGTCATCTTGAAGTGCAGACCACTGGACGACAGCGCGTGAAAGAATGCGATATCGTTCGGCGGATACCCGAACTCGAAGAGCGCGTCCGGATGCTGCGCCGCGACCGTGTGCAGCAGGATCGTATAGTTGGACTCGCTGGTCGGCACCGCATGGAAATACACCGGCTTCACGCCGCCCTTGGCGAGCACGGATTGCAGCGTATTTGCCTGGGAGGCGTCGAAATCGTTGGAATCGTACATCACGGCGATGCGCTTGATCTTGTTATCCAACAGAAAATGTCCAAGCGGAACCGGCCACACCGTGGAGGCCGGGATGCTGACATCGGCGAGATAATCGGTCTTCTTGGTGAAGAAGTTCGCGCCCGATCCGGTCGGATCGATGAGCAGCATCTGGTGTTCCGCGGCGAGCGGCGCGGCGACCGAGGTCAGCACCGAGCCGAAATCCGCAATCAGCACGTCGACGTGATCCTGCGTGATCAACTGGCCGTACAGCGTGGTCGCGGTCGTCGTCGAGCTCTGGTCGTCGTAGGCAACGATCTTCACCGGAATCTTCTTGTTGAATGCCTTGACGAAGACGCCGCCGTCCTTGTTGACACCATTTGCCCAGTACTGCAGCCCTTGATATTGGCCCTCGGAAGCGACGGCGAACGTGCCCGTGCTCGCGTAAAGCGTGCCTATCTTGATTTCGCTCGGCGCCGCCGCCGCATGCGCGACCGCACCGGACATCGCCAGGGCGAGGCCGGCGGCCATCGCCCTCATCGTTGAGACTCGTCCGCTCGTGATCATGTGCTGGTGTCCTTCGCTCGCCGCCTGTTGTTTGAAATTGTGCAGGACCCGCCGGAATCGGCGATCCTCCCACGTGGGCTCCGAATTGCGGCGGGATGATAGCGGCCCGGACCATGGCTGTGAACGTCGGAGTTCCACGCGACAGCGCTATATTACAGGGAATTCACGAAGTGCTGATGCGCGGAACCGGCGAACGGACCTCCGACCCGCGGCGAGTTCGCGGCCCGGATCGGCTGCAACATCGAGACGATCAGGTATTATAAGCAGGCTGGGCTTCTGCCGCCGCCCCGCAGGAAATACGGTGTGTCTTTTTGGCATACGGCCCCGTCACCCTTCTGGGCGCAAGACCCCTTCCGTACAAGCGGGATCCTAAAACCCTCGGGGAACACCTCAAGAAGCGCCGCCTTACCCTGAAGCTTACCCAACGGAAACTGGTCCGGCAGCTACGAGTACACCACCAGATCTACATGGCCTGGGAAAACGACCAAGCGACGCCCAGAGACCATCACTGGGGGCGGATCGTTGAGTTCCTTGGTTACGACCCTCGTCCCATGTCAGCGACATGCGGTCGCGTTGACGACGTTATCGCTGTGAGGGATGATTAATGTTAGTCATTAGGCAGAAATCCCTGACGCCGAGCCCCGCGTTTTGTGCGCGGAGCTTTCTTTGGCGATATTATACATCGCAAACCACGATCAATCGGCTGAAGTCAGATTAGGCCGGATCAGATCGGATTAGGTCAGACTAAATTCGCGGCAGTTTGGCACGCTCAGCCAGCCGCTCAAATGCGGCGGCGATCTTCAAAAGCTCGTCCTTGATTTCCGGGATGGTAGCTCTTTCGGCTGTAGCACGTATGCGCGCGGCCTGTTCGAGATAATAGCCTGACGTCCCCTCTGTCAGCATGGGCGTGATCCATTACTATTGGTTCGGCCTGCGACGTGGAACGCCCGACGGCGGACTCGGGGTGGGTGTGTGGTCATATAAGTTCCCATCGCGCCTGACGCCCTTGACGAAGCCTTGGGCTCGCCAGATTTCGATTGCGGAATGCATCGATTGATTCGCGAGAAATTCATGGGCCTGTTCGATCGCCGCTGGATCGCTCCGACCCTCGATCGCGCGGATATCCCGGACCTCGCCGCCGATATCCAAAAAATAATAACGGTACAGCGGCACCCGCACCGCTCCCTATAAAACGGGGCGGTAAGCGACCGAACTCACCACCCCAATCCTTGTCACGAGTATGGGACACTTTATATCGTGCCCTCATCTGCCGCATCATGTCCTTCAACTGAAAAAACGCCAGGCACACATCAATGTGCACCTTCATCTGGGCTCTCGACCGATAGTGCTTCCGGCGAAACGCGAATGTCCGTGGCCAGGCCCAAAGTGACCAATTCTTTGGCAACGATAGCTCGAACAGCCGTTCAGCGGTGTCTCGAGCTATACTGATCGGGGGCAGCCGATCCGACAAACGGCATGGCCAGGAAAACGAAGCAATGATCGCGAGAGTTCCGTTCCTTTCGGGACCGTTCCAACTGACTCAGCAAACAGTGATGATGGTAGTGCGCCAAAAATCAATCGGTGCCTATGCATTGGGAACGACGCAGCTCGGCCGTATTTTACCCCTGTATGTTGGCCGCTCGGGTGAAGATCTGCAGGGAAGGCTCCTGAAGCACGTCATGAAATACAGTAACTTCGGATTCTCGTATGCGCTCAGTCCGATGGGCGCCTACCAGCTGGAATGCGAGATGTACCATTATTGGAAACCGCGAGATAACGCAGTTCATCCAGCACGGCCGGACGGTTCAAATTGGCGGTGCCCGATCTGTACACAGTAGGGTCACGTATCGAGTACGCGTTACATCGCACATAAACATTCTTGCGCGTGCTTTATCAGCGCTTCCATGGGCGAACTCGATCGCCGCGAATCCAGCGGGTATGTTCGCGCGCCTCAACGCTACGGCAACGGCGGTTGCACCAGTCCGAGCAGCACTGACGCCGCCCATAGTTAATTAATTTGCCTTCGCTCGTAATTTGCCAGTGTCGGGGACTCTGACAGCCATCGCGTGGCGGTGGCTGTCTGCAGAGCGATTCTGAGGCTGGCACACGTCTTGCTGCATTTCCGGTGCTGACGAGCATATGTACGGGGAGATAGTAGATGCCGAACGAATATGAAACCGATGGTCGTGTCTGGCACATGAAGAACCGGCGACTGGGATTTGTGCTCCTGACCTGCCTGGGCTTCTGGGCACTGATGGCCGCTGCCTTCCATTATCATTAACGGCCGCGTTCTTCGCCGTCGGCCCTTCGTGGCGGGGTAAGCGTTCCCACGTTCGCGGGAATGCTCCTCGTGGTTGGACCATCCGAACGTGCGGGAGGGGGCGCTGTGCGGCGCATCCTCGCGTTAGCACGCCAGACAATCGACGACACCTCAATCAAACAAAAAATGGTGCGCACCATGGCTTACGTGCTGCTCGTTGACGACGAACAGTCTTTCCGGAGCGTGATAGCAGCGAGCTTGAGGCATGCCGGATACGAAATCGGCGAAGCGGAAAACGGCAAGCAATGCGAAGCTGCCGTCAACGAGCGCCGACCCGATCTCGTGATTCTCGATGTTCTGATGCCTGAGCAGGACGGTGTCGAGACGCTTCGAGCCCTACGGCGTCGGTATCCCGATCTCAAGATCTTGGCGATTTCGGGAGGCGCATTCGACCGCGGGCTTGATTGGCTCGACATCGCAAAGCAGTTCGGTGCCGACGCGGTGCTGGCGAAGCCCTTCAGCAATCGTGCGCTTGTGGCCGAAGTGAAGCGACTACTCACCACATAATGGTGGCGTCCCGAGAGAGGGCTCGCGATCCATGCCGTTTTGCGGGCACTTGAGGTGTCGCGCCATCTTTCGGCGCCATTCATCCGGCCCGGCTGTCACGGTAACGCGGCCGTATGCGCGTGCGCTTCCTGGCATCGGGTCAACCGAGCGAGACCCCCGTGATCCTTGATTCGAGCCACAGTCCGCACATGCTCTGTGGATAAAAATCTGGCAATCAGCGGAAGTTGTTGACATTCGAGCGAAATTCAGCCGGTAATATTCGCTAATTATCCCCAAGCGGGTTGTGGATCAAGCCGCTCCAAAGGCGGTGAGCCGCATCCGTGGGAGGCCGCAAGGGGTACTGACTCTGGTTGGACATTTCCTTCATAACCGGGTGCCGGTCGAAGTACGGCGCGGTGATCGTTTTTGCCGCCGACGCCGCGACCGAGTTACCGAGTGCGTGATGGTGACGGATTTGCGCCCTGGCCCACGTGGTATCCCGCACGTGCACTTCAAGCTGACGTTCGAGGAGGCCGCGATCGGTCCGATCAAGGATGGGACACGCGTGCTCGCGCTCAAATCCTTTGTCGAGGCCTACAGCCAGCGGCTTAATTGACGGCACACCCGCTACAATGCAGCCGGCGTCTCAGGCACATGAGCGGGCACGCACGTGCGGTCGCCAGTGCCGCGCAGCGTCCGACGCCATGACGATCTCGATCGCGCTTAAGGCAAATCCGGTACCGGCGATCTGCGCTCAGGCACGCGACTCTTCATCCCAGGCGAAGCAGCTGAGCAACATGTCGATCTCCGATCCGCTGTTCGACAGTGGCGCCACGAGAATCTCGCAGTTCCAGACCCTCCATTCGGTGACAAACGCACGCCGGACCTTCACCACCGGCCGGCGCGTCTCCAGGACGGCGGCGTAATGCTCCATCGCCATCTGGCGATGGCGGCGATCCGGCATCGCCTCGACGAACTTTCCCGTCAGATCGATGCCGATCCGCTCGACGATGTTGGCGCCCTGCAGGCGGAAGCGGAACCGCAGCGGGTCGCGCAGCACCTCGAGCAGCGAGATGTCGCCGAGCGCGTATTTCAGGTCGCACGGATCGAAATCGCGGCGCGCTGGAAATTCGTGACCACGACGGCGCGCATCCCAGTCCGCGTAGAATCGCTGCAACACCGGCACTTCGAGCACGAGCATAGCGCGAGTGTAAGCACCCGTTGATTGCCAAGGCGTGAACCGGGCCTGGGGTTAACGCCATGTCATGCAAACGCATGCGCGAATGTCGGATTGGCACCGAGGGCACATACCCACGTATGCAACGCTGGCAAAACCTTTCAGCAACGATGCTCTGTTGGCAGAGCGAAGAGATTACTCTCGATGTCGTGCGATTATTCAGCTTTGTCGTTGTCCTTCTCGATCTTGGCCAGTGCCGCTTCGGCGACTGCGATCTCACGCAGATATTTTTGCCCAAGCTCTGCATCGACGCCTTCGGCAAGGTATCGGCGGTACAGTTCGATACGGCGACGAAGCATTTCGACGCGATTTTTCAAAGCCGTTAAGGCTGCATGAGCTCCAAAAACTTTCTTTGATCTAGATCAATTAACGAAGAATTCGAGCGCAGCGAGGCCGCTGCCGAGCGTGAGTTTGGCAGCCAGGTCGGCTAAACTAGCCACCCGTCCAGCCCTGACTGGCACGTACGGACGAGGAAAATCGAGAGCTATTCGGGAGCCGCTACGTCGACCGACGAGGCTGCCAAACTCTTAGAACGAGCGCTTTTCTATCGGGCTCGCGCAAACCGCATCCGCGAGTTTGCGAACCAGATCAGTCATCCCGAAGCTATTGCGGCGCTCCGCACCTACGCCGCTGAAATCGAACAGCGAGCTTCAGAACTAGAAGTGCAGGCGGATGCGTTACGGAAGACTGGAAAGCGAGACGCGTAGACCCGTCACCTTGAACGAACGTCCGGGGTGCAATCATAAATGGCGGAAGAATAAGATGAGCAACATACGACTCCGGCATTGGGAATCTCTCTGATCTGGGGGTGGAAGTATGGCCGTTCATAGGACCGCAGCGATTGTAGTGACCGTCGTCCTGGCCGCTGCGGTTGCCATCGGGGGCATCCAGGACTCCGACGCGGCAGCCATCGGAACGCCAATCGCGAACCCGGAATACGTGAACATCTTTTGGGATCAGCAGTGGGATAAAGATAGTCCCGGGATGACCATGGCCGAGATCAACAATGCGACAGAGGCAATAATCAACAGCACGTATTTCTCGACCCTCAGGGAATACGGTGTGATGAATGCGACGTTCAACTCGCAAGCCTTCGTTGCGGATCCGTCTTGTGGCAATCAGGGAACCACGCCCTCTAACGTTGGAACTTGGTCTATTTTCGGAGGGGCGACTCTCACCTCCTTCATCGACTGCGAAAGCGCGCTACAGGGTGTGCCGAATGCGGGCAATGTCGTCTACAACGTCTTCCTGCCGCCAGAAGTGACATCGTGCCCGGGCTCAGATCCTGGTGATCACTTTCAAAGTTCGGGTCACGCATTCGCGTTTATCGATACCAATCCGGCCTGCATGAACGGCAACAGCCTCGAGCGGGTGTTCACCTATCTGAGCCATGAGATGGTGGAAGCGGCGACGGATCCGTTCACTCCCTGGCCACACATCTTCCCGAAAAATGAGATCGCCGATGTGTGCCCCGGGTCTCCCACCGGTTTCTTACCAGACTTTCACGCGGGGACGTCGATGGGGCCGGCGGTTAGCCAGTACCAGAACTCGTCCGGAGTCTGCGTTACGGGCTTCACTGACACGACGGCGCCGTCCATCGCCAAAGTGCAATTCACATTCGGCGCCGACGCGCAACAGCCGGAGATCACCATCCTTGGTACGGGCTTCGGCGGGTTGCCGGTTTTGACGACCTTCGCTGGCGGCGGTCCAGGCAGTGTCAACGGCCAGACCAGGTCCGGTCCGCCGTTCACGACCGACGTTCCTTATTTCGCATTTGATGACATAGCCGCGGGCTGGCAGGCAGGCAACTCCATCGACGACAATGGAATCACCGTGAGCTTCCAGTCATGGTCGGATGGCGCGATCCAGATCAGCGGCTTCGGCGGCGCCTACGGCGAGAAAACCGACATATTGTCGGCCGGCGATAAGATCAGCGTAATCGTATGCAATCCCGCCAGCGGGCAGTGTATTTCGACGCCGTCCATTACGTACACGCCGGAGGCCGGCGGTATGATCAGCGTAATCGTATGTAATCCCGCCAGTGGGCCATGCCCTTCGACACCATCCCCGATGACGCCGGTGGTGGTCACGGGGCTGAAGCCAACTTCTGGGCCAGCCGCCGGAGGGTCCACTGTCGAGGTCGACGGAACCGGCTTTACCAACCCTCAGGACACCACTGTCCTGTTTGACGGAATGCCTGGAACCGTCCGCAACGTGTCAACGCAAGGCACGAGCATAACGGTCACCGCCCCCGCAGGGCTGCCTGGCGCGGCCGTGGTGCAGGTTCAAGACTCGAACGGTGCCAGCAATAGCACGGGCACGACCGCGAACACGTTCACCTACTGCGGTCCGACGCTGACCGGGATCGTGCCATCCGCTGGGGCGGCCGGATATCGCTCCCGAGCGACTCTTTCCGGAAGCTGTCTTACGGGCGCGTACTACGTCGACTTTGGCGCTGTCGGGAGATTGGATTCGAGAGACATTCCGCCGGACATGACAGTGAGGGATGACGGCCACATTGTCGTTTCGACGCCGCCGGATGCATGTGGCGGTGTCGCAGATGTACAAGTCATCAGCCCGGACCGTTACTCCTTTGTCACCAGCAATCCAGTCAAGTTCTGTTATGAGCCGCCCCACGTCGTATCTGCTGCGGGGTGCAGGCCTCGCTCGGTGTGGCACGTGTCCAGTCCTTGCATAACTGATCCGTGGGCGTGCTCACCGGTCCTAGGCTTGAAGACCCTCACGGCGCGCCAGCCCAGCCCTCCACCGGTCTTCACGGACCTCACCGACTACAAGTGGGCGTTGCCTGCGGTCGAAATCATGGCGCGGCAGCATGTCATGAACGGCATTGCGCCGGGGCGCTTTGATCCTGGGCGTGTCGTAAGCCGCGGCGAGTTCGCGATCCTGCTGAGCCGCGTGGTGGATTTGCAACGGCCGCCCGGTCCAGCCGCCTTCGCAGATGTACGAAAAGGAGATCCCTGGTACGAATCGGTGAATGCCTTTGCGTCGTATCTGGATGCATACCACGAGATCAACGGCGCCTACGCTTTTCACCCCACTCAGCCGATAGATCGACAGATCGCTGCGGCGACCGTCGCCAGCCTCCTGGTTGCGTCACACCGCATCGCCGATCTGCGGGACATGCACCAAGTCATCGCCATCTTGAAGTCGGCACACGATGCCGACAGCATCGCCCCACATCTTCGGCCGTTCGTGGCGGCGGCGATCAGATATGGATTATTCGGCCTACACAAGGGCTACTTCATACCCCGAGGGACGGTAACCAGGGCACAGCTGGCCTTCTCGTTACAGCGCTTGGAGGTCTTGCTTACTGCGTCGCAGTGAGCATTTGGTTCCACGTTCGGGCTCGCGCGTCGTTGGGGCTGGGATCGGCGCCGCATACGCGGGTGGCTTCGAATATAGAATCGGGCCAAAACGTCGCAATAAGGGGCTTGTGGTGGATGTTATCAAGTAACGTTTTTCAGCCGTTTATGCAGAGAGAGGGAGATACAACCGATACTTTGCCGAGTTGCCGCCAAGTTCGCGGTGATTGGTGGACCCAGCGGAATTTTTGAGGTTCCGGAGAAAAATCGCAGACTGCTATCCGCTAGTCCTCGTGCCGCAAAGCCCCTTTGTGAAATCGCCGTACACGGCGATACAAAATACGGATGTATGCGCGTCGAGAGCGGTTAATTAGACCGTATTATTTTTAGGACGGTTACGGCTTGCAAAAATACGATATGATTTGGTTGAGAGTGGCGTCAGGGGGAGGCGCCCATGACAATATTTCGGTTGCGTACCGCGTACCGTGTTCGAGCAATCTCTTCTGATTCTCGTTTTTGCCCGCGCCTGGCCGATGGCGCGTACGTCGTGTGGCCGCCGCATGGCGCCAGGCGGTTGAGAGCGCTTTCTATAACGGTCGCTATAGTCGCTCTGACGGTAATCACGGGTTGTTCGGGGATCGATCGCGACAGCGCAAAAGCCCTAGGTGCTGCGGGTGAACGCGCGTCGCAAGCGCTGGACGATCAGGCTGTCGCAGCTCAAACGACGTTGACGGAGCTGCCTGAATGGTGGGGTGTCCATGATGCACTCGTTTGTGCAAACACACCGATTGGACCAGCGCGGGTAGGCTGTCTCAAAAATGTGCGGGATGAAGTTCGGCAGCCGGAGCCCAATACTCCGTTGACCAAGGCCCAGCAGGATCTTGTCAATGTCATGAAGAAACGTGCAGCCGCAGCTGCCGCGCTACGCGACGCATATCAATCCTTCACGAATCTTGCGACCTACGATGCCGCTGCGGAAACAGGAAAATCGATTCAAGCCGCATTCGGCTCGATCAATGAGCTGTCGAAGGCTGCCGCGTCCATCGCGCCACAGGGCGTAATCTTACCCACGATTAGCTCGACATTTACGGAAGCGGCATCCGGCATCGGTGCGATCATCGCGGAAAGGCGGCAAGAGCAGTTACTCCTATCCGCAAGCCGTGATCTCCATACGGCGTGCGATGCGATGGCTAAGGCGTTGACGGTAGAGGCCGATCGCGCGGCATCGGAAAGTCTGCTTTCAACGCTGCGCGACGAACAGGACCAGCTTCTTTCGACCTTCGTGCATAGCGGCTTGGTCGCGCCTCGAGATGCGCTTGCACCGTTGCTCTCGGAGATCGCGCCCGGCATGCAAATGGTCCAGAATCCGCCTGCAACCAATGCGGACGTTATTACGGCGGCGGCAGTGATCTCGTTGACGGAACGATCACGTCGCCAACAGGCGGCGGTCGTTGCGACCTATGACGCGGCGCTCGCGGCGCTCAGGGCACTTGCGGCACAACATGCAAAGCTCGAGGCCAAACAGCCAATCGACTTATCCGCGATTCTAAGTCAGGCCAGGCAAATCACCACCATTCTCTCCAGCATAAAGCAGGGCAGCTAAGGCCGAACCGGCACGATCTTAAAGGGGACGCTCATGTCTAGCCCTGACGACCGACTTGCGGTGATCGAGCAGAATTATAAGAGCGCCTTGGACAACGAGCCTCACGACTTGGCGCAGGCGACAACCGCGGCCGACGTTACTGCAATCCAGGCCAATGTTTTTGTGGCGCGTCAGACCTACTACGCCGCCATAGCGGCCCAACTGACGCAAAACGGGGGTGCCGTAGAAGCCGCCTACAATGCCGCGAGCGCCGCGAACGATGCCGTAACGGCGGCGCGGAGCCAAGCCGCGGCGATTCCCACGCTCCTCGCCAGGCTCACGGCGGCCACCAGTGCGGCAACCAGTTTACTGAATGCGGCGAAAAACGTCTGAACGTAATGGACACGGGAGCATTCCATGCCGATCGAGCCATTGATGTCAGGTGGCGAAACGACGACGCAAAAGCCCGATGGAACGATCATCAAGAAGCGCACCTGGAATGTTGGCCCCGAGGACATTCTTGCGATTGGCGGCGTGTTGGTTGCTCTGCTGGTAGTCGCTGGAATGATTTTCGGGAAGCTTCCCATCAACCAGTACACATATGGACTGGCGGGCTTCTCGGTGGTTGGTGCCGGCATTGCGAAGATCGTGAAGGCACGACGGGGAGTATCCAAAAAGAAATAGGCGATAGCGCATAGCAAGCGTGGGAAGCGTCCACAAACTGGCGGGGGCGGATATGCGAATGGTGATAATGCTGGCTACGGCGGTGTTCGCGATCACAATTGCCAATTCATCGCTTGCGCAGCAGCTGACTGCGGCTGCATCCGCGGAAGCCCCGATGAAAATCATTGGCGTAACCGATAGTCACGGGAGTGCAAATCCGGCGGTTGGCCTCGGCCAAAGACTAGCAGGCTGCTGAAAAACGTTTTTGGACGCGAGAAGACGCAACATTGATTCGCATGGCGACCAGTTCACGCAAGAACGATTCGCGAGAGGGCTCTCGATGATTCTTATGTTGCGTGATTCGGCTTCGCATCAGAGTTTTTCAGCAGCCTGCTAGTGGTCAAAGTCAGCGGAACCGCTGCTCTCGATCCTGCGTCGTACGTCTTGTTTATCGACGGCAGGCCGATCGATGGGCTCGACGACACTCTGTTTGACCGGAGCGCGCATGCGCTCGTTTTTGATTTGCGACGCAACGATACGAACGCGTCGGCGTGGAAAGCTCTCCTTGGATCGCCGAGCAGGCTGACAATGCCGGTTACGGTCTCCTTGGGCACCAAGGCGATCCAGGGGACAGTGGTGCCGAGCGTCTTCGGCGACGGAACGAATGACAAGTTCGGTCTTGTTGTAATTCCGACAACGCGAGTGTTTATCGCCGGCGTATTTGTCATCGTGGTCATCACAACCTTTTGGGTTGGCGCCAGACACTCGAATTGGTTCAGGGATAACCTGCTCCCTCAGCTCGCGCCAGCGCAGCAGACTTATAGCCTCGGGCGATGGCAGATGGCTTTCTGGTTCACGCTCATATTCACATCGTTCGTCGCGCTCGGGGTAGTGCTGTGGGCCGTCCCCACCATCTCGGCCCAAGCGTTGGCGTTGATGGGTATTTCAGCCGCAACCGGCGGCGGTGCGATCTGGGTTGATGACAAGAAAGACAGCCCTGCGGATAAAGCCAACAGAGGACTGCAGGCACTCGGGCTCAGCACCTACGCCGATGTAACCAGGGTAACGCGGGAGATTGCGGAGCGACAGGCGCAGCTTCAAACGAATCCGCCTCCCAATCCCAGTGTGGTTCAACAACTGGGCCTCGGAATCCAGGATCGCCAGCTTTTGCTGAGGGCCTACGAAGACAACATCAAGCCATTCGTCTCTGACGGCTGGCTGAAAGATCTGACCACGGACCTGAATGGAGGGACGCTTCACCGGTGGCAGGCATTCATTTGGACATGGGTTCTTGGCGCTGTCTTTCTCATCGGCGTCTATATCAATCTCGCAATGCCGCAGTTCGATATGTCGCTGCTCGCACTCATGGGAATCAGCAGCGCCGGCTACGTCGGGTTCAAGTATCCCGAGCAACAGCAATAAGCGGGTACCTGACATGGCGGCGACCCAAGCGAGCGCGGGGCAAGGGAGAATCAAATGGGGGCGTTAGAAGGTATCGAGCACGTCGTCGTCTTGATGCTCGAAAACAGGTCCTTTGACTGCATGCTCGGGAAACTTTATCCCAAAGACCCGAGTTTCGAAGGACTCAGCGGCGGCGAGCGGAATCTTTGGCTGTCGCAGCCTGTGCCGGTATGGGCGAGCTCGATACCGCTTGATGTGCAAGCGGCGTCTATCCCTGATCCTGATCCGGGCGAGTTGTTTCCGGACATGAACGCCCAGCTGTTCAATGGCCCGCGCACGGCAGGAGCGCCGCCGATGAGTGGCTTCGTCCAGAACTACATGGATCAGAAACCGCCCCCCGCGGAGTGTCAGGCGGTGATGCATTACTTTACGCCCGATCAGGTGCCGGTGATCAGCACGCTCGCCAGGTCGTTCGGCGTATGCGACCAATGGCACGCCTCAGCGCCGTGTCAGACCTGGCCCAATCGCTTTTTTGTGCATACCGGGACGTCGCTGGGCTACGTCAACAACTCGAATTTCCCGATTCCGTTTCCGGCCCCGAGTATCTTCAAGCGGCTCAGCGACTGCGGGAAAGGGTGGCGGGTTTATTTCCACGACGTGCCGCAATCCCTGCTGCTGCGCGACATCTGGCTCGAAGCGCTGTTCCACTTCCGGTTCTTCAGCACCTTTTTATCCGATGCGCAGAACGGAACGCTGCCCAACTACAGTTTCATCGAGCCGCGCTATTTCACCGACCTGTTTTTGAACAACATCCCTAACGACGAACACCCACCCCACAATGTGCTCTACGGCGAACAGCTCATCGCCGATGTCTACAACGCCGTCCGCAGCTCGCCATGCTGGAAGAAAACTTTGCTTGTCATCACCTACGATGAGCACGGGGGCTGCTTCGACCATATGGCACCGCCCCGAGCAATCCCGCCGGATGATCATAAGCACAACGGTTTCGCGTTCGACTCCTACGGTGTGCGCGTCCCGGCAGTCATCGTTTCTCCCTACATGCCACCGGGAAGCAAAGTGCGCGAGGTCCCAGCAGGTCTTCCACCTCAAGGTCCGCCGTATCCGTTTGATCACACCTCGATCATCAAGACACTGCGAATCCTATTTGACTTGGGTCCGCCGTTAACGAGGCGGGATGACGTTGCGCCAGACTTGCTTGAGCCATTGAGCCTCGAAGAACCCATGAATGATGGTCCCGCCAGCGTTACCCCACGCGCATCGGTGCCATCGGTTCCCGAGCTGGAAAGACGGGCCAATGCGCGGCCAAACCACATGCAAGGCGCGCTGAGCCAGATGGCGGCCCAGCTCCCCAGTGCGCCACTAGCGCCCGATGCCGCCTTGCCAGAACCGGTCCCGCTCACGGCGCCGGTGCCAGAAACCGTCGCCAAGGCGCACGCGAGATCCATCATTCAGGTCAGGTCGTTTCTGGGGTTATGACAGGTGTAGGTGACGGCATCGCAGGACAAAGGCGCAGACGACAAAAATATCTCGATATGAAAGATCGTCTCCTCCGCATGTCGAAAGCATGGCGCTCTAAGGACATCACGTCGCATTGCCCACCGCTCGGTTAACAGCGAACAAGCCGCAGCGTTGTTATGCGGTGCCGAGTCTATTTCACCGTCACCCATAGGTGCATG
>Ga0307372_10000187_pt1 | contig 106208 bp, 109 predicted proteins | sample OX1MG_FD_202533 | JGI IMG/M metagenome (GOLD analysis project Ga0307372, IMG submission 202533) | Soil microbial communities from Risofladan, Vaasa, Finland - OX-1 | ecosystem: Environmental > Terrestrial > Soil > Coastal area > Acid sulfate soil | place: Finland: Risofladan, Vaasa... | reverse complement strand
TAATCACGCCGCAATTCACGGCGATGAGCACGATCCTGGTCGAACCCAACGCCCCGCATGTGCTCAATATCAACGAACTGGCCAGCGAAACGGGGCCCGATGATTCTGATTATTACAACACCCAGGAAAAGATCCTGGAGAGCCGCGGCCTCGCAGCCCAAGTGATTCGCGACCTCGGACTCGATCGCAATCCCGAGTTCACTGGCCAAGGCGGCCGGCGTGGTTTCTTTGCCGGAGCAATCCATTCGGCCAAGGCCGCGGTGGCAGGACTGTTGAGCGGCGAGCCGGTTGCGCGCCCGCTCGACTCGTATGGCGTCGATCCGCGGATGGTCGATCTTTATCTGAGCGATCTGCAGGTCAAGCCCGAGGTCGGAACACGCCTGTTCGCGATTTCGTTTACCTCGCCAAGCGCCGCGCTCGCCTCGCAGGTCGCCAACGCCCACGTTAAGACTTATATCCATCGCGGAATGGAGATTCATGCGCAGTCCAGCGAGGATGCGCGCCAGTTCCTCGAGAAAAAGCTGGTCGAGCTCAAGGAACGGGTTGAGAAGTCCGAGGCCGCGCTCAACACTTACCGCCGCGAACGCGGAATCGTCGCCTTCAACCTCGACGACCGCGGCACCATCCTGAATCAGCGTCTGACCGAGATGAGCCAGGCGCTGACCAAGGCCGAGACCGAGCGGATCGATCTCGAAGCGCAGCACGACCTGATCCACAAGCGCAATTACAATTCGCTGCCGGCCGTGATCGGCAGCACGCTTATCCAGCACCTCAAGGCGCAGGACGACGTGATCGCCGGCCAGTACGCCAGCATGGCGCAACAGTTCAAGCCCGACTACCCGCCGCTCAAGGAACTCAAGGCGAAGGTCGATGAAACCAACGCGAGCCTCAACGCTGAAATCGACCATGCGGTCCAGGGCGTCGAGTCGCAGTACGACGCCGCGCTCGGCCGCGAGGCCGCGCTCAAGCAATCGGTCGAGAATCTGAAGACCAAGGCGCTCGCGCTCAACGACGCCTCGCTGCAGGACGCCGTGCTGGCGCGCGAGGTGGACGCCAACCGCCAGCTCTACAAGAGCGTGCTCGAGCGGATGAAGGAAATCGGCGTGGCCGGCGAAGTGCCGACCTCCAACGTGTCGATAATCGACCGCGCGAACCCGCCGATCAATCCCTCGAGCCCGCGCAAGCTGCTCGACCTGGCGATCGCTGGATCGCTCGCGCTGTTCGCCGGAATCGGAATCGCCTTTTTGCTCGACCATCTCGATGATGGATTGCACAACCCCGAGGAAGCGGAACTCTATCTGCAGCTGCCGAGTCTCGGTTTGGTCCCCGATTTTCTGATGCTTGGCGGCGACGACGCGGCGGCCGAGGCCGCGCTGCCGGTGACGGGCGCCGTGCCCGCCATGATCGCCAGTGGCGGCGAGGACCGGGAAATCATGATGGCGAAGAGCCAATTTTCGATCGCCGGCGAATCCTACCGCGCGATTCGCACCGCGATTCTGCTCTCCCGCGCCGCCGAAGCGCCCAAAACCCTGCTGGTCGCCAGCGGCGCCAAGTCCGAGGGCAAGACCGTCACGGCGGTAAATATCGCGATGGCGTTTGCGCAAATGGGCGGCCGCGTGCTGCTGATCGACGCCGACCTGCGGCGCGCGCGATGCCACGAAGTTCTGGGCGTGCACAATCTGGTCGGACTGACGGAGGTGCTGGTTGGCCAAAAGCGGGCGAGCGACGTTATCCGCCCGATCGGCAACGGCGCGCTGTCATTCATGAGCGCCGGCTCGGTGCCGCCCAATCCAACCGAGCTGCTCGCGTCGCGCAAGATGCAGGAAGTCCTCGAGGAGTTGGCCGCCGCCTACGACAGCGTGCTGATCGATTCGCCGCCGGTCATGCCGGTCAGCGATTCGGTGGTGCTGTCGCGCCTGGTCGATGGAGTCGTGGTGGTCGTGGGTCCGCGCACGCCCAAACAACTGGTGCGCCACGCCTGCGCGCGTCTCGGGCAGGTCGGCGCGCGGATTCTGGGCGTGGTGCTCAATCAGGTAAACATGAAGAGCCCCGACTACTATCATTACCATCGCTATTACGCCTACGCGGACTATTACAAACCCACGGGCACCGTGAATCAGCGCTTGTGAGAATAATTAGCGCATCGAATCCGCTCGAGCGCCCGCGCCACTACCAATCCCGCCACAAGTTCGTCTCGGCCGAGGGTGGGAATTGGTACGACCGGGCATTCGTGACCGGAGTGCTTCTGCTGGTGACGCTCTCGCCGCTGCCGATGGGTGCGGTGCATCCGTGGGCGTTTATCGCGATCGAGCTATTGATCTGCGCGCTGGTCTTCGTGTGGATGGCGAAGACCGCGTTTGCGTCGCCGATCCAGTTCCAGCCCGCGCTGTCCAATCTGCGCCCGATAGCGCTGCCGCTCGGACTGTTCGTCGGGTTCGCGGCGTTCGCGCTGGTTCCGCTTCCGCCCGCGATGCTGCGCGCGATATCGCCGGCGACCTACACGATGTACTCGAGGTCGCTGTCCGGATGGCCCGGCCAGGCGCCGTACGCCGCGATGATGCGGCTGCCCAACCGCAACGCGGCGCAGCATCTCGAGGTCGTGCTTCCAACGCCGCAGGAAGCGGCCAAGGGAGCGCCGATTCCGCGCCCGCATCAGAGTTCGCTCCGCCCCGTTAATTCGCCGGCAATCGTGCCGGCGGAGTCCGGCGCAAGTTTGCGATGGCGTTCGCTGTCGCTCGCTCCCGAGCTCACGCGTGAGTTGGTGCTCAAGCTGTGCGCGTACTCGGCGCTGTTCTTCGTGGTGCTGCTGTATCCGTTCGGACCTTCGATGCATGCCGAGGCGGAGAAGCGCTTTTACCGCTACGTGATAATCGCGGTGCTCGCCACCGGGCTCGGCGTGGCGTGTCTCGCAATCCTCCAGCGCGTGTTCTGGAACGGCAAGATTCTGTGGATTTTCGTACCCTATGACTGGGGCCATGCGCTGCCGGATGCGATGGGCCGCGCGCGCGGACCGTTCGTCAACCCCGACCACTTCGCCAGCTACCTGAACCTGGTGATTCCGGTCGCGATTGCCGGCGTGCTGTTCCCAACCTTCGTGGTGCGCAAGCAAAGCGGCGAGCCGTTTCGCGTATTTTGCGCTGCGGTGGTGCTGATCGCCAGCACGGCGCTGCTGCTGAGCCTGTCGCGTGCCGGATGGATCGGCGCAATCGTGGGCGTGGCCGCGCTGGTGTATATCGCGCACTTCATCCCGCGCGCAAAGCGGCCTGCGATGCTCAGGCTGTCGTGGAAGATCGCGGTGCCGGCCGGTGCCGCGATGCTCGCGATCGTGATCTTGACCTCTTCGCTGTTCGTCGGCGCTCAGGGACGGCATCAGGCCGACGTCAGGATTATGGAAACCGTCAGCCAGCATCAGAGCCTGCACTTCAGGTTCGATGTCTGGCGCAACTCGATCGCGATGGTGCGAAGTTTTCCGATTTTCGGCATCGGCCTGGGTTCGTTTCCCGACGTGTTCCCGCACTTTCAGCGGGCGCCATGGTCATGGCAGGCCGCGCGTGAGGCGCATAACGACTACCTCGAGCTGCTGATCGGGGCAGGCGCAGTCGGGTTCGCGCTGCTCGCGTGGTTTTTCGCCGCGGTCATCACCCGGCTCTATCGCGGCCTGCGCGCGCTGCCGCCCGACGTCCTGCCGGTGGGCGGAGCGCTGACGGCGGGGATGGCCGCGATGGCGTTCCAGGAATTTTTTGATTTCAATCTGCAGATTCCGGCGCTCGCGATTCTGCTCACCCTGTTTCTCGCGCTCGCCTTCCGGCTGGTCGCCGCCACGCGGCTCGCCGAACCGGCGCCGCAACCGGCGGGGCTGCGGCGCTGGGCGATGCCGGCGGGCGTGTCCGCGGCGGCACTGGCGATCGCGGTCGTCGCGCTCGGGCAGCCCAAGGTTCCGTATCCGTATGATTTGACCACGCCGAAAACCGCAGCTCAGGCGCGCGCGCTCATCCTGGCCCATCCGACCTCGGTGGCGCCGCATCTGTGGATGGTCGAGGCGATGGGCAAGCGGCTACCGCCCGCGATGCGCGCGCAGGAGTTGGCCACCGCCGTCTGGCTCGATCCGGCCAATCCGTATGCGCGCGACCAGTACGCCGAGGCGCTGGTCTGGAATGGACAGCCCGCCGCGGCGCTCGATCAGGTCCAGGAGTCGGTATTCGATTCGCCCTACCTGGCAACGCATTACTACTTGCAGCGGCGGCTGATTGCGTGGCTCTCGCCGCAGGAGCGCGCCGCGATCGAGCGCGGTCTCCAACATGCGATCGCGCTCGACTATCGCTCCGCGGTCTGGACGCTGGCGAGCTTTTACGACGCCGATCATCAGTACGCCAAAGAGAGCGTGGTGCTGGAACAAGCCGCCGCGGCCGAGGGCGACCCGGGCGCGCGCGCGAACCTGCTGGTCTCGGCGGGAACTACCGCCGCGTGGTCCGGCGATCCCAGCCGGGGCGAGAAAGACTTGCGCGCCGCGGCGGCGCTCGATCCGTCCAGCCCCGATCCGTATGAATACCTCGCGACCGAAATTTTCGCGCCGCACAAGCACATGGACGCCGCCCGCGCGGCGATCGAGGAAGGAATCTCCAACGGCGCCGATCCGTATGCGCTCGAGCTCGCGCTGGCCAAGGCGGCGGAGATCGCGGGCGACAACCCGACCCTGGAAAAGGCCCTGCGCGAGGCCTCGAATCTGCGCCCGTCGGACCCCGCGCCGGCCTCGCGCCTGGCGGCGCTGTATATGCGCGAGAAGCGTTTCGATGACGCGGTGCTGCTCATGAAGCGCGCTGCGGATCTGCATCCCGATTCCGCCGACGTGCTCGACCGTCTCGGCCTGGCCGAGGAGGCGAACTACCAGTTTTACGCCGCGGGAAACGATCTGGCGCGGGCCGCCGAGCTCGCGCCTCACGACGCCGCGATCAAGAGCGATTACCAGGAATTTCAAAAAAAGGCGGCTCCGGCCGGCGGCCTAAGCGATGCCGCCGTGGCGGCGCCGTAACCGACCGACGATGCCCGACCCCGAAACCCATAGCGAGGCTTCGCTGACCAGCGGCCGGCGCCTGATTCGCAACGTCATCTGGAACGGTCTCGGCGAACTCGGCCCGCTTGGCGCCGCGTTCATCGCGATGCCGATCCTGATTCACACCATCGGCACCGAACGCTTCGGCATCCTGGCCCTGGCCTGGACGGTGTTTGGCTACTTCGGCCTGCTCGACATGGGGGTTTCGTCGGCGCTTACCAAGCTCATCTCCGATCGTCTTGCGACCGGCCGCCGTGACGAAGTTCCGGCTTTGATCGGCACGGCGCTGGCGATGCTCACGGTGTTCGGCCTGATTGGCGCGGTGGCGATGGGAGCGTCGGCGCATCTGCTGGTGCACAACCTGTTTAAAGTTCCGCCGGCCTTGCGGGGCGAAGCGACGGGAGCATTTGTGGTGATGGCGCTGGGACTGCCGATCTGCATCATGAATTCCTCGCTCGCGGCGATCCTGTCGGCGCATCAGCGCTTCGACTTGATCAACCTGGTCCGCAGTCCCAACGCGATTTTCTCGTCGCTCGGCCCGCTGTGCGTGCTGCCCTTCTCGCACAGCATCGTGGCGATCGTGGTCGCGCTGTTCGCGGGCAATACGCTCACCTGGATCGTGTATTTCGCGATGTGCTCGCAGGCGGTGCCCGGAGTCCCGAGAAAGCTCCGGTTCAATCCGGCGCTAGCGCGAGGTCTCTTGGGCTTCGGCGGATGGGAGACCGCATCCAACTTTCTTGCGGGGATCACCCACACGGTCGACCGCTTCCTGCTCGCAGCAATGACCTCGATAGGCGCGGTCTCGTTCTACGTAGTCCCGGCGCGGATCCTCAACAAATTACACATGATTCCGTGGCTCATCTGTTCGGTCATGTACCCCGCTTTCGCCCACAGTCTCGCTGATGATCGCGCGCGGACGCGGATGCTCTTCGCGCGCGGCGCCAAGCTGATCGTGCTCGCGCTATTTCCGATCGTGCTGGTCGCGGTGGTCTTTGCGCGCGAGCTTCTCACGCTATGGATGGGAGCCGGATTGGCGAGCCACAGCACGATCGTGCTGCAACTGCTGGCGCTGTCCGTTCTGGCGGACGGGATTGGAGCGATCGCGGGAGTCCTGGTTTCAGCGGCGCATCGTCCCGACCTCAACGCCAAGATTCACGCCGCGTTGCTGCCAGTGTACGTGGGGTTCGCGGTGCTGATGATTCGCGATTACGGGGTCGCCGGTGCCGCGGCCGCGAACTTGGTGCGCGCCGTGGTCGATTCCCTGGCGCATTGGATCACGGCGCGAACGGTTCTGCCTTCCCAACGGGGGCTGGCCGCGGGGCTCGGGTATTTTCTGCTCGGTGTGCTCGCGAGCACGGCGATCGCGATACTTCCGCTGGGCCTCGAGGCCAAGTGCCTCTTGGTCGCGGTCGCTGCCGCGATTCTGTACGCCGGAGCGTGGTTCGTGCTGTTGGACGAGGGCGACCGCCGCAGCATCGTGGAATATCTGGGCGCAGGGCGGCCCGCGAATCCCGTCGCGATCGCGGAAGTGGTCGAATGATGCAGCGGCGGGATAGTCACTCGGGAAGCGAACTCGCGGCTGCGCCGCAAGCTCAAAGCGCCTCCGCGCTGGTGCAAAAGCTGCCGGTCTTGCTCTACCACAGCATCAGCCGCACGCCGCGCCCGGCGCCATTCGAGTACCTGGTAATCTCTCCGGAGACGTTTGAAGCGCAGATTCGGGGACTCTCCCGCGCCGGTTACAGCTCGATTCGCGCACCCGACATTCTGCGCTGGCAGCGGGAGGGCACGCCGCTGCCCGCAAAACCGGTGCTGATCACTTTCGACGACGCCTTCGTGGAACTTGCCGAGCGCGCTTTTCCGATTTTGGGCCGCTACGGTTTCACCGCGACTGTATTCGTCATCACGGGGTTGTCGGGAGCGCAAGGCTCGTTCGAAGGACGCCGCGTATTGACCCTCGAACAGATCCGGCATTGGGCGCGTCAGGGCATCGAGTTCGGTTCGCATACGCGCACCCACCCCGATTTGACGGCGCTGGATTCCTCCGCCCTCGAGCGCGAAATCGCCGGGAGCGCGGACGATCTTCGCGCGATCCTGGGCGCGCCCGTCACGTCGTTCGCCTATCCTTACGGACGCTTGACCGATTCCGTGCGGCGCGTCGTCGAGCGGTTCTACGGCGCGGCATTCACCTGTGAAGAAGCGATTGACGATCAAGCGACGAACTCGTTTTTGCTGCGAAGAACGATCGTCAATCCCGCCGATACGGCGCCCGAGTTCTCCGCCCGGCTGCGGTACGGGCGCAACTCGCTGCGCCATTTTTTCAAGCCATATCGGGTCTGGAAGCGGCTCTCGGGCCGGGTCGCCGCAAGACTCACGGCGCGGAATTTCCGCGCTTCGAGTCCACGGATTCGGGAAGGCTGACCGTTGGAACTGAAAGTCTCAGTCATTATTCCAGTACGCAATGGCGCCGACACCCTCGCCCGCGCGATCGACAGCGCGCTTGGACAGGAATACGACGATGGTCTCGAAGTCGTGGTGGCCAACGACGGTTCGACTGATAGCACGGCGCAGGTGATTGCTTCGTACGGCGACCGGGTTCGGGTCGTGACGCTTGAGCCTTCCGGAGTGTCGGCCGCGCGCAACGCCGCGGTGAGCGTGGCGCGTGGCGAGTATATAGCGTTCCTCGATGCGGACGACGAGTGGCTGCCGGGCAAGCTCCAGCGCACCGTTCCGGTCCTGGACGGCGACTCCAATTGCGTGCTGGTCTATCACGACGCGTTGGCGGTTGACGCAACCGGAAGGATTTGCAGCGATACCTATTTTCCCGCGCGCAGCTCGGCTGGGCCGTCGCTTGAAGATCTGCTCGCCGGCGACGATATTCTCACAAGCTGCGCGGTGATGCGCCGCGATACGTATTTGCGGTGCGGTGGCTGTCACCCGGACCTCATCTGCGCGCAGGACTGCTACCTGTGGCTGCTCGCGCGCGAGCAGGGATCCTTCCGATTCGTGCCCGCGACGCTCACGCGCTATCGGTTTGTGCTGACCAGTCGGCGGGAAGCCAATTACCTCAAGGGCACCGTGATCTACGAGCGGATGGTCCGCGAGCGGTATGGAGTACGTCTTAAGAATGCGGCGCGGCTGCTCGACATGTGCGGAAGCGTCCATATGGCGAGGGGGAACCGCGCCATAGCTCGGGCACGCTATCTGGCGGCTTTGCGGCGCTATCCGTTTGCTCTGCGGGTTTATGCGCGCCTGCTCTGGACGTTTCTGCCCCCATCAATCGCGAGCCGGCTCCCGTCGGTGATACCTAGGCGGTTTGTGCGCGCACTGACCGGACCTCCCGGTGGCTACTGGCAATGCATAGCGCAATGAGCGGACATGGCATGATTACTCCGGAAAATTCACTAGCTCCGCCGCATAGGTCTTGTTCGGCGATCTACCCGAGCGTGTCCGTGATAATTCCGGTCTACAATGGCGCGGGAACCGTCGCCCGCGCGATCGAGAGCGCGCTCGCGCAAACTTATCCGAGGGCGGTTGAAATCATTGTTGCCGATGACGGCTCGACTGACGCAACCGCGGAGATACTCGAACACTACGCTGATCGAATAACCACGCTTCGCCTGCCGCATCAAGGCGTCGCAGCGGTCCGCAACGCCGCAGTCCGCGCGTCTCATGGAGAATTACTCGCCTTCCTCGATGCCGACGATACGTGGCTCGCGGAAAAGCTGACACGCACGGTGTCGCTGCTGATGAAGGATCCGAGTTGCGTACTTGCCTACCACGACGGTTTCGAGGCCGATCAGGTCGGAACCATCGTCCGGCGCTCCAACTATCCGGACGGCCACAGTGGCGCACCTTCACTCGAAGAACTGATTAGCTATTCATCGCCGGGCCTGCCGATCCTCTTTGATTCGGTCGTAGTCCGTCGTCAGGTCTTTGACCGGGTCAATGGGTTTAACGAGCAGCTCGTGTCCGCGGAAGACGTATGGTTTCAGATGAACGCGCGCGAGCTCGGGCACTTTTGCTATTTGGCGGAACCGCTGATGGTGCGAAAAAAGGGGACTAGCCCGGCGCGTGAAGATTGGTACATCGCGGGTGCATTCACGCTGCGCAACCTGATTCGCGCGCGCTATGGCTCCACAGTTCACAGCGAGCACTTGAAAATAGTCCTGAAATGGGCGGCCGATGAGGCACTTGCCCGTAACGAACGGTCCCTTGCTCGCCGCCGTTATTGGGCCGCCGCGATGCAGGAGCCTTTCCGTGGCAAGACCTGGCTTGCGCTGGCCGCGACATTTGCCCCGCTGTCCCTTTTGCGCGTGGTCGCGGTTGTCATTTTCCCCAGGTCGCAGTGGCTTCGCATCGCAGCGGCAGGTAACGGCGGGCAGCCGCGCAATCTCCCCGCCGCATCATCGAGCGTAAAGGAGTCCAGAGCTTGAACGATTCGTTGCAGCGCGGCGAGTCCGCGGTGACACCGACAGTCTCCGTGATGATCCCGGTGCGCAACGGTGAACGCACTCTCGCGCGTGCGATCGACTCCGCGCTCGCGCAAACTTACCCGGGCGGTACCGAGATCGTCGTCATCAACAACGGTTCGAGCGACGGCACTGCCGATGTGATCCGCCGTTACGGCGATCGGATCGTGGCCGTTTACGAGCCGATTGCCGGACTGTCGCGGGCACGCAACGTCGGTACCTTCGTGGCCCGTGGCGAGTATCTGGCATTTCTTGACGCCGACGACGAATGGATGCCCGAAAAACTCGCCCGGATGATGCCGCTGTTCGATGGCGATCGCGGGTGCGTGCTTGCCTACCACGACGCTCTGGAGGTCGATACTTCGGGCGATGTAGTCAAGAAATCTTATTACCCACTCGGGCATGATTCGGCTCCGTCGCTGGCCGAATTGCTATCGGGCAAGTTCCCCGGCACTCCGATTCTGCCGACCAACGTAATCATGCGGCGCGATGTCGCAATTCGCGTCGGCGGCTTCATCGACGAGATCAGCGGCCTGGAAGACGTGGCGATGTGGATTCTGGCCCGCGAACAGGGGCCATTTCGATTCCGCGCTGAGGTGCTCGCCCGGCGCGAATGGGAACCGGGGTTGCGCCGCGAACAGTGGTATATCGACGCCGGTTACGCACTATATCGGATGCTGCTGCCGCGATACGGACGGAGAATAGCGGCCGCGAACCTGATTCCAATCCTCAACGGAGCGGCCACGCAGGCACTGCTGCGCGGCGAGCGGCGCCTGGCGCAAAGCCGCTATCTGGCGTCGCTGCGGCTCAATCCCGCGCGTCCCAAGACCTGGCTTCGGCTTTGTACAACTCTGTTGCCGCGGCGCCTGATCGCGCGCGGCGAGCATGCGCACCGCACGCGGGTGTACGGCGCTGGCGACCGGACGATTGCCGCGGCCAGTGCAATGCGGCACGGATGAGAAGGGATCGACGATGAAATTTTCTCTTATCCAGGCGACCTTGGGCAGGACCGTCGAGATCGAGCGATTCCTCGAAAGTCTGGACGGGCAGACCCTGCGCGATTTCGAGTTGATCGTCGTCGATCAGAATCCCGACGACCGGCTGGTGCCAATTCTCGCGCCATACCGCGAACGCTTTGAAATCAAACACCTGCGTTCCGAGCGCGGCCTGTCGAAGGCCCGAAACGCCGCGCTCCCGCATCTGCGCGGAGACGTCGTATCCTTCCCCGACGATGACTGCTGGTACCCGAAGGGGGTGCTGGAACGGGTCGCCACGTTCCTGGACGCGCACCCTGAAGCGGACGGGCTCAACGGCTGCTCTCTCACTGCGGATCTCGAGCCGCGCGGGCGCTGGTCGCAAGTTGAAGGACGGGTCACGAAGCTGGGACTTTTCAACCGGACGATCTCCTACGCGATATTCATTCGCCGCAAGGTGATTGAGCGGGTCGGGCAGTTCGATGAAACGCTGGGGCTCGGCGCGCAGACGCCATGGCAGGGCGCCGAGGATTACGACTACATACTGCGCGCGGTATCCCAGGGCTGCTCAATTTGCTACCGGCCCGAGTTGTACGTGCATCACGACGCCTTCCCCGCGTTCAACGACTCGAATATCAAGCGGACATTGCAAATGTGCACGGGCACCGGACGCTTTCTCAGCAAGCATCGGTATCCACTTTGGTACATTGGCTACTGGTTCGCCGGCTCGCTGGGTCTGGCGGGGCTGGCGCTACTGCGCGGAAATCGGGCGCGCGCGAAATACCACTGGCTTTCCACGGTCGGAAGATATCAGGGATGGGCGGCGCGGGTATGAACCCTCGCATCACAGCGCTGATCCCGGTGCGCGATGGCGAGGCCACGGTTGCGCGCGCGCGCCGGGCCGTGTTGCTGGAGCCCTTGAATCCCCGAATTCTCGCGTTGTTCGCATTTTCGGTCTTGCCGCGCCCGGCCCTGAGGGTCGTAGGCCGGCTGATCAGGCGCCAACTGACGCCGGCGGCGGCCAATGGCTAGTGTGGTCCATCGGGCGATTGTGCCTGGAATCGATTCGAGTCCGCGTGCGAATATCCTTGGAGTCGGCGTGAGCGCGATAAACTTGCCGATCGCGCTTTGCACGATCGAGGACTGGATATCGCGGCGCGAGCCCAATTACGTCTGCGTCACCGGTGTCCACGGCGTGATGGAAAGCCACCGCGACCCGGAACTTCGCGCGATTCATAACCGCGCCGGCCTGGTCACGCCCGACGGCATGCCGCTGGTGTGGCTGGCGCGCCTGATGGGTTATCGCGAGGTCGAGCGGGTTTACGGCCCCGACCTGATGCTTGCGGTGTGCGAGCGCTCGGTCGCGTGCGGATGGCGCCATTTTCTGTATGGCGGCGCGCCGGGAGTTCCCGAACTGCTGGGGCGAAAGCTCGGCGCCCGGTTCCCGGGCCTCGAAATTGCCGGAATGTATTCTCCGCCATTTCGCGCGCTCAGCGCCGCCGAGGACCGCGACGCCACCGAGCGCATCAACGACTCCGGCGCCGATATCGTGTGGGTCGGTCTTAGTACTCCCAAGCAGGAGCGCTGGATGGCGGCGCATCGCGCGGCGCTCGAGGCTCCGGTGCTGATTGGATGCGGCGCGGCGTTCGACTTTCATGCCGGGCTCAAGGCGCAGGCGCCGCGATGGGTTCAGCGCAGCGGCTTCGAATGGCTGTTCCGGCTCTTGAGCGAGCCACGGCGTTTAGGGCCGCGCTATTTGGTCAATAATCCGCTGTTTATAGGATTGGTCATACGCCAATTGATTTGGCATCAGGCATTCGGTTCCGACTGAGTATTAGCAACTCTCGACAGGTTATTTCATGACACCACCCGTCAATTCCAATCTCCGCGCCGCACGCTCAGGGCGCGCCAATTCGCTGAGCGCGGTACCGCGCTCAGCGGCGCAGATCGCGTTGCCGCGTCCGAACCGCAGGCTGTCGAGCCTGTTCCAGTTTGGCGCGCTGTTGTTCGCGGACGTATTCGCGCTGATGGCGTCCGGGTTTATCGCGTACTTTGTGTGGGGCTTCGGCGAGCTGGCGCAGCCGTTCGCGATGTACGCAAGGCTGTTACCATTGCTCGTGCTGTTCCCGTGCATTTACGCGGTGTTTGGTCTTTACCCGGGCTTTGGACTTGGCGCGCCGGAGATCATCCGCCGCGTGGTTTCCGCCACCAGCCTGAGCTTCGTCCTGCTTGCGGGCGCGACGTTTATCGTGAAGCTGTCGCCCGCGTATTCGCGCGTGACATTCGCAATCGCATGGATCTTGAGCCTTGCGGTGTTGCCGATGAGCCGCTTCGTGGTGCTGACCGTGGTGCGGAGGTTTTCGTGGTGGGGCGAGCCGACCCTGGTAATCGGCAATCCGTCGCAGATCGAGCTCACGATGGATCTCCTGCGCGACGCGAAATCGCTTGGCTACCATGTGGTTGGAGTGCTGTGCTCCGACGGCGCGTTTCATGGCGGCGAAATCGGTGGGGTGCCTGTCCTGGGCGGCCCCGAGCTGGCGCCCGCATTGGCCGGCGGCGGCGTCAGTACGGCGATTGTGTGGGGCGGCACGCGCGGCGGCTACGCCGGCCGCAGCGGCGGGCTGGACCGCGCCAATCGAATCGGATGGCTTCAGCGCCAGTTCCGCCACGTCGTGATCGTGCGCGGCGACGACGGCCTGCCGGTCGAGCACGTGCAGGTGCGCAACCTCGGCACCGTGCTCGGGATCGAGTTTTCGAACGAGCTGCTGCGGCCCGAAAACCGCCTGATCAAGCGCGTGCTCGACATCGTTTTGGGGACGGCGTTTCTGGCGATCTCGGCGCCAATCATCTTCGTCTGCGGGCTAATCATTACAATAGTCAGTCCGGGACCGATGTTCTTCTGCCAGGAGCGTGAGGGCCTGGACGGCCGCAAGATCAAAATCTGGAAGCTGCGCACGATGCATGTCGATGCCGAGCGCCGGTTGACGGAGTATCTGGCGGCCAATCCCGCGCTGCGCAGCGAATGGGAGGCCAAGCTCAAACTTACGCGCGACCCGCGAGTGGTAAGAGGGATCGGCAACTTCCTGCGGCGATTCAGTATCGACGAATTGCCACAGTTGTTCTGCGTGTTGGGCGGCACGATGAGCCTGGTCGGACCGCGCCCGCTGCCGGATTATCATCTCGGAATTTTTCCGCAGGAGTTCCTCGAACTGCGCCGCAGTGTGCGCCCTGGCCTGACCGGCATGTGGCAGGTGACGGTTCGCAACTCCGGCGGCCTGGAGGAGCATCAGCGCTACGACTCCTACTACGTGCGCAACTGGTCGATGTGGCTGGATTTTTACGTGATGGCCAAGACTGCATTCGCGGTGCTCGCGGCGCGGGGAGCGTGCTGAATGGCGGTGGCTCCATATAGGTCCGCCGCGGGCCGGGTTGACCGCGCGCCGGCGCTCGCTTCCGGATGGTCTCCGGCGGCGCCATCCTATCCGCTCGCGCGCGGCCGTGGACCGGCGCGGCGGCCGTCGCGGATGCGCAAAATACTCTCGATGCGCCCGCTGCGCGCGGAGATGCTGCTCATTATCGGATACCTGGTGGCGACCCGGGTTTTTTCCCTGACCGCGGCGAAGGTGGGAATCGAACTCGGTCCGGTGCCGCTGTTTCTTACCGACCTTACCCTGTTGGGGCTGCTCGCCTGCGCGCTGGTCAAAGAACCGGGCCGGATTATGTTCTGGCTATCGTCGGGCCGCGGGGCGACCGGCTCGGGGCTGGCGTTATGGCTGCTGTGCGGCATGTCGATAGTATATTTTCAGATCGCGTTTCCGATTTATAAAATCATGGCGGTGCGCGATCTGGCGATTTTCGAGTATAGCCTGTTTTTTCCACTGGCCTATTTCGCGCTCAGGAACCGCGGATGGGCGATTCGCGTGACCCGTTACTGCGTGTACTCGGGCGTGGTGCTGGCGGTGCTGATGCTCGCGCAGAAGGCCACCGGGATCGATCTCTGGCTTGGCGAGCTCTCGCGCAATATCAATGGCCAATGGGTCACCTACGTCGGCGGCGATGACTACGGCGCGATCACCGCAAGCGCGCTGATGGGATTGATCGCCTACCTGATCTTTGAGCGTGACTACCGGCGCTTTCACGCGGCCGGCGCGATACTGTGCTTTCTGGCGCTGGCCGCCAACGGCGCGCGATCCGCGGTGGTGGGCGCGGCGCTGGCGGGCGCGGCCGGTTTCATGCTGCTCTCGACCCGTTACCGGATCATATTTGGAATTCTGTTTGCGGGGCTGATCTGCGGCGTGGTGGCAGGCGCCACGCTGCCGGAGACGATTCCCGGAGTCCCGGCGCTGCATAGTTTATCGATCGGAATGAGTAGCGCGCTCTCCGGAGGCTCTGACATGGATGCTCAGTTTCGCATCGAGCGGTGGCGCGACGTAACCGAAACCTGGCTTTCCAGCCCGCTGTTCGGGGTGGGCTTCGGCAGAAACATCCTTCATCGCGAATTCGTTGGTTCCGGGCTTCTGGGTAAATTCAACGAAGGTATGCCGCACAACACCTACCTGTTCCTGCTCGCCCGGATGGGACTGGTGGGGTTCGCGCTGGTGGTGATCGCGATGGGGCTGGGAATCGTGAAGCTCGGCTATAGCGTTAAGCGCTATCGCCAAGCCGACGATTTCGCGGCTTTCAACGTGCTGGTTACGCTTGCCGGGTATGCGGCGTTTGTGCTGTTCTTCGAGCGTCCGATGAACAACGCGGGATTCTGGATCATGCTCGCGGCGGGCGTCCGGCTGGCGGAGACTTCGCGCGCCGCGATGCTGGCGCGGCTTGCGATGCCGCGCCACGCGCCGCCGCGGCTGCGTCAATCCGCGCTAGCAGCCGTCAGCCTGGGGCGCCCGTAGATAACGGGCATCCGCCCCACGAGGTGGCGCAGCCGGCGGGACTATCTGACGCCCGTACAATCGCGCGGGCAGGGGGATCATACTGGCGATGGATGTGCCGGGAATACTGATCGTTCAGGTCGAAAACTGGTGGAGCACGCCGCGAATGCCGGAGGCGATCAAAGCGGCCGGATTCAACGTGGCGGCGCTGTGTCCGCCGCAGATACATCTGGCGCGCGCCCGTCACCTCGACCGTTTGTTTACGTATAATCCGGCGCCGCTGCGCGATGAACTGCGGGCGCGATTGCGTCCGCTCGCGCGGATGATTCCGCGCTTGGCCGATCGGGTGCGCACGACGCTTAACCACCGCGCGCACGGATTGCTCGAGCCGCTGGTCTCGCCGCGGCATCTGCTCGATGCCATTATCGGTGCGGTTCGCCAGTGGCGTCCGCACTACCTGATGTGTGGCGATGAAACTGTACTCCCAATCCTGATGAGCGCGCTTGCGATGGACCGCGCCGGACGCGCTGCCGCGCTCCCTGCCGATGTGCTCGAGGTCGTGCGCCGCTCGCTGGGCGATGAGCAGGGCTTCACCGCGCTGATGCGCAAGAGCGCGCTGCTTGCGCGATGCGGCGCCGCGGGGCTGCCGGTGGCCGCGCAACGTATCGTCGCGCGCGCTGAGGACGTTGACGAGTTCGCGGCCGAGCACGGCTATCCGGTGGTGATCAAACGCGACTTCGAATCGGGCGGCGCTGGAGTCGCGTTCAGTTCTTCTCCCGCCGAGACCCGACGGATTCTTGGCAGCGGGAATTTTGCCAGGGTGCATCGCACCAGCGCGCACAACCGGGCTTTATGGACTGCGGAACTTTCGCCGTTTGGTCCGCCCATCATCGCCGTGCAGGAACATTTGCCCGGGAATCCCTCGTTTTGCTGCATCGCGGCGCATCGGGGCAAAGTGCTGGCGAGTTTCGAAGCCGACAAGATCGCCCTGACGCACCCGCGCGGACCAAGCGCGATCTTGCGCTTCGAGCCGCGGCCGGAACTGGCGGCGATCGCCAGCCGGATGGCGGAGTTGACGGGCTTTACGGGAATTGGGGAACTCGAGCTGATGTGCGCGCATCCGGGGAAAGAGCCAAAGATTATCGAGTTCAATCCGCGCTCGGTTCCGTCGGCCCATTTGGGCGGCGGGGTCGGCGCCGACCTCGTCAAGGGCCTCATGAGCGCATTCGGCGGTCCGCCCTACGAATCGCGGCAGTCACCGAAACCGTGGACAGTTGCGCTCTTTCCGCAGGAAATGATTCGCGATCCCGCCAGCGCGATGCTGCGCGAGGCGTATCACGACGTGCCGTGGGACGACGAAGGCCTGATCGAAAGCCTGAGCCGGGGGCGAATCAACCCGCGCGATTTGCTCGCGGCGGGGATTTCACAGCCGCGACCGCAACGCGCGACCACGGAGGCAGGTCGGGCGGCGCGATCAGGCGGCGCCGCGCCAAGTCGTCGATCAGCAGATTGAGGTCGTGGCGGATTCTCTCCGCCGCAACCGTTTAGTCTTTCGCAATAGCGCGCGCGATTGCCGCCGCTGCGACTCCGCTACTCAGCATCTTCCAGATACTCCCGCCGATCTCATCCCGTCATTGAAAGTTTTCTCCTGACAGATAGATAGCGCCGGTTTCGTCGCCGATGCGTCGCGAGGCGATGGCACGCCGGGTTGCCGCGCGGTCGCCGGGTTTTGATTGTCGCGCGATGCGATTCCGCGTTGCAATCGCCGATTCGCGCCGATACGATCACAAGAGACTCTGCGCCGGCGCATTGACGTAGCGCATTGGACGAGGAGGTGGATGATGATGAGGCGGAGCATTTGTTCAGTCATGGTGCTGACGATCGGGCTTACGGCGGCATCGGGTATCGCGATGGCGGCGCGCGGTTTCAACCTGCGAACAATTTCAGGCGGGTACTCGCTCAAGATGTCCGGATGGGACATGGCGACGCCGGCCACGCCGGTTTCGATAATTGGCAATCTTTCAGCGAATCGGGGCGTACTCAGCGGTAACGTAGCGATCAACGACGGCGGCGTGATCTGCACGACCGACTTGTCGCAGGGCAGCAGCTATTCGGTGACGAAGGACGGCACCGGAACCATCACCGCCGTGCTCGACAGCGCTGGAGCGTCGTGCAAGGGAGCGCTCCCGATCGGAGTGCTGGTGTTGAATCTTACGATTGTGAATAACGGCTACGGGATGGATCTGGGCGCGCTTAGCGCCTCGCCTGCGATAATGGTGCTGTCGGGGAGCGCGACCTTTCAGGGGCGGATAAAATAGGCATTACCGGCGGCGCCACGGGGCCTGCGCCATCGACGGATCGATCTGGAGATGGAAACCGGAAACAGGAGCTATGTGTGATGAAGCAGCTTGGACGAATGCTCGCTGTTGGCATCGTAGTAAGCGCGCTCGCGCTGATGACGGGATGTTCAAGTCAGCCGGACGGGCCGCCCAGTTTCGCCTCCACTGCGCAAGACGTGCCAGGTTACTCGGAGTCGCCCGCGCCACCGCCGAACGAGGCTAGCATGCAGCCGCAGGCCTCGAGCGCTGATCAAGGTTCCAGCGGTGATTCGGCGGGCAGCCTGATCTGGGATGTGTTGACCTTCCCGTTCCGGGTGGTTGGCGATATCGTCGGCTTTATCCTGTAGATCTAGATCCGCGCATCGCGCGGTCGCAGGACTAGCGCGGAGTGTGCGATTTCAGGAAATCGCGCACCCGCGTGACGGTTCCCGCAATCAGATCGGGAGTCTTCCAGTCGCGTGCCAGCGTCGCGTTGGGCGCCAGCGCAGCGATCTCCTCGGAGGTGACGGTCGGATGGTAGTCGTCGCTGCCCATCAGGATCAGGAGCGGAGTCTTCACGCCGCGCACAAACTCGCGCGACACGTTGAATACGAAATCGCCCGCGTACATCCGGTCCCGAAATTCGCGTAACCCCGCGTCGTCGATCTCAGGATGCGAGGGCTTCAAGGCCTGCGCCCATCCGTCGAACATCGCGAAAAACAGGTCGCGATTGGTTGGCGAAAGCCCGATCGGATTTTGCAACACCGCGGCGCTGACCCGTTCGGGCGCCGCCTCAATCATCCCGAGCGAGTACGAACCGCCGATGCATCCGCCCATCAGGTGGCAGCGCTTGATTCCCAGATGGTCGAGCAGGGCAAGATGGTCCTGGGTGTAGGTATGCCATCCGTCGGCGCGGCCCAGCGGCGCGCGCGATTTGCCCGCGTTGCGCTGGTCCATCGCGATCACGCGAAAATCCTTGGCGAGTTCGCGAGTCGGGTCAAAGGGACTCTTGGGCCAGAACTCGATCGCCGAGCGCATCCCGCCGGGCGCGAACAGCAGGATCGGATAGCCTGCGCCGAATTCCTCGTAATAGATTGAGACTCCGCCGCGCTCGAATGATGGCATAGCAATTACTCCCGTAGTTCCGGTCTGCGATGCGGCGCCTTACGACGCCATCCGGCGCCGTTGAGCCTCGGCTTCGGTTACGTTTCCGAGCACCGGCTCGGCCTCGGGCACATAGCGTTCGCCGGTGCGCCACGCGTGAAGCCATTTGGTTCCTGACTCCATATAGGTATAGACCACCGGCGTGATGTAGAGGGTCAAAAACTGCGAGAAGAACAATCCGCCGACGACCGCGACGCCCAGTGGGCGGCGCGAATCGGCGCCAGCGCCGATTCCGATCGCGATCGGCAGCGTGCCCATCAGCGCCGCCGCCGTGGTCATCATGATCGGCCGAAAGCGCACGATCGCGCCCTCGAAGATTGCTTCCGCCGGCGATTTGCCCTCGGTGCGCTGCGCGTCGAGCGCGAAATCGATCATCATGATGGCGTTTTTCTTGACCAATCCGACCAGCATTACGACCCCGACGAATGCGAACAGATCGAGCTCCATTCCGAAGATCCACAGGGTCAGCAGCGCTCCGAAACCCGCCGACGGCAGGCCGGAAAGGATCGTGATCGGATGGATGAAACTTTCGTACAGGATTCCGAGCACAAGGTAGATCACGAGGATGGTCATGATGAGCAGCATCCCGAGGTTGCCGAGCGAGTCCTGAAACGCCTGCGCGGTGCCCTGGAAGTTCGCGGTGATGGTATCGGGCAGGGTGTCGCGCGCGAGCGCCTGCACCTGGCCGAGCGCCTTGCCGAGCGAGACTCCGGGAGCGAGGTCGAAAGAGATCGTGGCGGACGGCAACTGGCCGAAGTGATTAACTTGCAGCGCGCCGAGCGTACGCGAAAACTTGACCACCGTGTCGAGCGGCACCAGCGCGCCGGTCGAGGAGCGCACGTAGAGCATCGCAAGCGTGGCCGGATCCAACTGGTACTGCGGCAAAACCTCCATCAGGACCCAGTACTCGTCGTTAGGCGCATAGATGGTCGAAATCTGGCGCGAGCCGTAGGCGTCGTCGAGCGCGTTCTCGATCGCGCTGGCGGTGATGCCGAGGGCGTGCGCCTTGTCGCGATCGAGCTTGATCGTCACCTGCGGATTCTGAACCTGCAAGTCGCTATTGACCCCGCGCAAGTCCTTGAGCGCGCGCATCCGCGCCTCGAGCATCGGCGCGTACTTGTACAGCGATTCGGTGTCGGGGCTTTGCAGCGTCATCTGGTACATGCTGCGGGTGAATTGCGCGCCAATCCGGATCGGCGGCGGATTTTGCAGGAACACCATCAGGCCGGGCACCGAATTCACGATCGGGCGCCACATGTTGATCAAGGCGTCGGCGCCGAGCTTGCGCTCCGAGCGCGGCTTCAGATGAATGAACAGCATTCCGGAGTTGGTGCCGCCCGATGGACCGCCCGAGCCGACGCCTGCGAAGTAGCGCCGGATGTTGGGATCGTGCTTGAGCAGGTTCACGATCGCGAGTTGATGCGCCACCATCGCGTCGTACGAGATTCCCTGCGCCGCCTGGGTGAACATGATCACTTCGTCGTTGTCTTCGCTGGGCAGGAAGCCCTTGGGAATCGCATAGAACAGGTAAATCGTCGCGAGCAGAATGAGACCGGAGACGAACATCGTCGCCGGCCGATGGCGCATCACCCACGCCAGGCTGCGCTGGTACGCGTCGAGCAGCAGATCGAAGTAATGCTCGGTGACCTCGTACAGATGCCCGTGTTTCTCGCTCTTGGGCGGTTTCAGAAACCGCGAGCACAGCATCGGGGTGAGAGTCAGCGAGACGAATCCCGAGACCAGGATCGCGGCGCCAATCGTCACCGCGAACTCGTGCAGCAAGCGGCCCAGGATTCCGCCCATGAACAGCACGGGGATGAACACCGCCGCCAGCGACAGCGTCATCGACATGATCGTGAATCCGATCTCGCGCGCGCCGTCTAGCGACGCGGTCAGCGCGTCCTTGCCCATCTCCAGGTGGCGCACGACGTTCTCGAGCATCACGATCGCGTCGTCCACCACGAAGCCCACGCCCAGCGTGATCGCCATCAGCGACAGATTGTCGAGCGAGTAGTCGAGCGCCCACATCACCGCGAACGTGCCGATAATCGACATCGGCAGCGCGAGGCTAGGGATGATGGTCGCGGACAGGTTGCGCAGGAACAGGAAAATCACCATCACGACCAGGAACACCGTGAGCAGCAGCGTGAACTGCACGTCGTTGACCGACGCGCGGATGGTCTCTGAACGGTCGCCCAGGATCTCGATATGGAGTCCCGCCGGTGCCTGCTCGCGAAACGCGGGCAGTAGCTTGGTGACGTAGTTGACCACCTCGACGGTGTTGGTCCCGGGCTGGCGCTGGATTGCCAGTACGACGGCCGGCTCGCCGTTGGACCAACTGATGGTCTTGTCGTTTTGCACGCTGTCGAGGACCCGGCCGACTTCCTCGAGCCTCACGGGAGCGCCGTTGCGGTAGGCGACCACCAGCGGCCGATAGGCCGCGGCGTTCATCAATTGGCCTCGAGTATCGACGGTGAAGGCCTGATGCTTTCCGTAGAGCGTGCCGGTCGGCAGATCGACGTTGGCGTCCTGGACCGCCTGCGCGACCTCATCGATTCCGATTCCGCGCGAGGCAAGTTTTTTGGGATCGACCTGGATGCGCACCGCGTATTTCTGCGCGCCGTAAATCTGCACCTGCGCGACGCCCGAGACCATCGAGATGCGCTCGCCCAGATAGGTCTCGGCGTACTCATCGACCTGCGAAATGGGCATCGTGGTCGAGCTCAGCGACAGGTACAGCACGGGAGAGTCGGCAGGATTGACCTTTTTGAAGTTCGGTGGACTCGGCATCCCGGGCGGAAGCTGCGCGAGCGTCGCGGTGATCGCCGCTTGCACGTCCTGCGCGGCGGCGTCGATATTGCGCGACAGCGTGAACTGGAGCGTGATGTTGGTCGAGCCCTGGATGCTGGTCGAGGTCATCGAGTCCAGCCCCGCAATCGTGGTGAACTCCTTTTCAAGCGGAGTCGCTATCGATGACGCCATCGTGTCCGGGCTCGCGCCAGGCAGCCCCGCGCTGACCACGATCGTCGGGAAATCCACGTTGGGCAGGTCGCTCACCGGCAACAGCCGGTACGCCATCAATCCGAATAAGACGATCGCCAGCGACAGCAGCGTCGTCATTACCGGGCGGCGAATGAAGATCTCGGCGATATTCACGAGGGCACTCCGCCGCCGGGGCCGAGCCCGGTCTTGATCGTCACGCGTGCGCCGGGCACCAGGCGTAATTGTCCGTCGGTGACGACGGTCTCGCCCGCTTTGAGGCCGCGCTCGACCACGGTCTGCCCGTCCGTCGGTTCGCCAATCACGACCGGGCGCGCGTGCACCTTCATTTCGCGATCAACCACGAAGACGTACGAGCCGTCGGCGCCGGTCTGAATCGATTCCGACGGCACCACTACTAGATCGGGCCGCTCGTTGAGGATGAGATTCGCGTCCACGAACTGGCCGGGCCACAGCTTGCCGTCGCGATTGGCAAACTCGCCTTTGAGCTCGATAGTTCCGGTTTGGGTGTCCACTGAATTATCGACAAAGCTCAGAGCGCCCTTTTCGATTACGCCCTGCTGGCCCGGAATCGTTACTTCGACGGGCAGGGTGTGCGCGGCCATGTTCGCGCGAACATCAGGGAGGGACTGCTCCGGGATTGAGAAATCAACATACACCGGGCGAGTCTGATTGATTACGACCATCGCGGTGTCCGCGTTGTTTTTTATCAGGTTGCCCTGATGCACCAGCAGATTGCCGGTGCGTCCGTCGATCGGCGCGCGAATCGTGGTGTAGCCAAGATTGAGCGTCGCGGTCTGGACCGCCGCCTGGTCGGCCGCGACGGCGGCCTTGTCGGCCTCGGCGGTCGCGTGCGCCTGATCGTACTGCTGCTGCGAGCCGACGCCTTGCTTGAGCAGGTACGCATAGCGCGCTTCATCGGCGGTGGCTTGTACCTCCTGCGCCTGATCCTTGGCGAGATTGGCCTGCGCTTGGCGCAGCGACGCCTGGAAGGGGCGGGGATCGATGGTGAACAGGAGATCGCCGCGCTTCACTTCCTGGCCTTCCTTGAAGTGAACTTCGGTCACGATGCCGTCGAGCTGCGCCTTGATGTTCACGGTCGAGAATGCTTCCACCCGGCCGATCGCGTGCAGGCGGGTCGCGACGGTTTTCTGCTCGGCCTTCGCGACGAGCACCGGCACCGACTGCGGTCCGAAGGCTCCCCGCGGCCCGCGGTTGCATCCGGCGCCAGCCGCGAGCGCCAGCGCGACGGCGCACCATGCGGAAAACGCGATCGATCCTGTGTTCGCCGTCGCAGCGTGCGGCGCGCGCGCGGCGGCGCCGACGCGCCCGTAGTTTCCCGAACCCGCCGCGCAGCCGCCCCGACCGCTCCATAACCATCGCATCATCAAGTAGATCGCGCCCTTCCGAAGTTCCGCGCCGGGCGCTGATCCGGATAGGGCACGGCGCACGGGGTGGTCACTCGAACTTTCCGACTGTTATCCAATGAATCTTATCAGTCAGATATGACACGAGGGAAAGGGGGGACTGAACCGAGCGCGCGCTGCCGGTCAGCCCGCGGAGTGCGCGCGCGCCGGTTCTACTTCGCCGCCGGCGATGATTCCCCGGCCGCGGCGGCTGTGCTCGCCCGATGCGCGGCGGGCAGAATGCAGAGATTGTCGCTCGGGACCTGGAGCGCGCGATTAAACCGCGCGCGCAAATTCTCGAGCGCGACGGTGGCGGTCAACTCGACGATCGCGCGATCGTCGAACCATCGGGCCAGTTCCTCGAATATCGCGTCGGGCACTTCGACCGGAATCCGGCACATCTCTTCCGTGTATGCGAGCGCGGCCTGTTCCGCGGCCGAGAACAGATCGCTTTCGCGAAAGCCCTCGATCGCCGCGAGCTTGTCCCAGCCGATCCCTTTGGTCCTGCCCACGGCAGAGCCGATATCCATTCAAAACCGGCAGCCGATCATTTGCGCGGCGCGAATGCTGACGATCGATTTTACGATCGGATCGAGCGCCTTCGAGTACTCGACCGCCGCCATCAGCGCCGTCACCGAGAGCGTGATCGCGGGGCGGTAGGCCCAAATCTTGTACGGCGTCAGCACCTTGCCGAATTGGCGCCTGAGCAGAAAATAGAGCGCGCGCATGCTCCATTTGGCCTCACTGCTTTCGAGTCCGCGAATTCTCATGATACTTTTCCACCCCTCACGCGGCGCGCGCTGCTCGGGCAGCGGCCGGAGCGTCAGGGCGATAGAGCGCGATCGCAATCGCGAGCAGCAGCAGCGTTGGAATGTAGATGCCGAAAATCTCGGTGGTCGCGGCGCTCCACGACAGCAAGCCCTCGGCGTGCGACCACAGATGCAGCGCCGCGTGCATCGTGCTCGCGACCGCCGCGATCAGCACCGCGATCGCGTTGCGGCGCGGTGCTATCGCGCCGGCGATTAACCCCACGCCAACGCCGAGAAAGAATGTTCCGCTGTCCATCACGAGGTGCATGTTGTACGGACCAGTCTCCGGAACGCCGAGAATCAGGTGAAAAAACCACGCCGACGGAAAGAAAAACATCGCAACACCGTTGACCAGGTACATCGCGGCGAGAATCCACAGCACGGCGCGCATCCATCGAATCGTGCTTCGCATCATATTACCGGCGAGCCCGGATCCAGCCCGAACAGCACGCGTCCCACCACCTCGAAGCGGGAAGTATTCATCAGCACGTGCTGCGAGGCCGTATGCACGTCACGCCAGCATCTCTCTATGGGACACGAGGTTTGCGCCGAACTCATCCCGGCAGTATCCGCGACCAGATCGACGGCCTGCACCGCCAGCTTCGCGGCAGTGACTACTGCGAGCCGCGCATGCGCGCGGTCCTGGATGCTGAAGCTGTCGCCGACTTCGCCCTTGCGCCAGATCTCATCGTTCCCGCTGTAAAAGTAGGCGCGTGCGGCGCGCAAAAGTCCTTCCGCCTGCGCGAGCTGGATCTGCGCGATAGGGCGCTCGCGCAACGTGGACCTGGTGGCCGCCGGCACCTTGGCTTGCGCGATTTCGTTCAGCGCATCGAGAGCGTGCCGCGCGGCGCCAAGCACCACCGATACCAGGCCACCCACAAATTGCAGTTGCAATGGAATGTTCTCGAATGGACCGCGCCGCCATGGCGATTTCGCGTTCAGCCAGTCGAAGGTGAATTCATCGGTGACAAAGACGTTTTCGAACACGCAATCGTTGCTGCCGGTGCCGCGCATTCCGGTGGTCGACCAGGTATTGAGGATTTTCGCATGGCTGATCGGAAACAGGCCGGCTCGCATCACTGGAAACCCGTCGACGATTTGCGGCGCGCCGTCGCGCAGGACCATCCCCGCCGCCATCAGGTACGTCGCGTGAGCCGAGGCGCTGGCGTAGGTCGCCCTCCCGCTGAACTGCCATCCGCCCTCGACCTCCACTACGCGGGTGGTCACGGGATTCAGCGAACCGGCGCTTACGCCGCGCGGATCGCCATAAATTGTTTCGAATGCCGCGCGCGAAAGATTGTACCCAAACAACGGACCGCCGGAACAAATGGCGAGATTCCATCCTGCCGACCCGTCGATGCGCGCAACTTCCTCGCACAACCGGAGCGAATCGGGGATCGTCAGTTCGCCACCGCCCATGTTGCCCGGCACAAGAATCCTAAATAGCCCTGCCTCATGAAAGGCATCGGCGACCGCGCGCGGCATCTGCGCCTCGCGCTCAGCGCGGTCGGCATATTCGCGAATTAGGGGCGCCAGCTTCCGGACCTTCTCGAAATAGGGCCGGGCGCGTTCGGATACGAGCTGATCCATCTTCAGTACCTCTTGTGTTCATCTTCCAGTGCCGTTGAAGATTTTTCGCGGGAGTCCGACCGCAGTGATATGGGAGTACAGAGCAATCAAGAGACCCCATCCGAGTGCGACGATGGCCGCGACCCCGAACGCGCGAGACGTCGCTGCGCCGCACAACCACAGCAGAGCCGCGATCGGAAGCGCCGCCAGCGCGGCCTCAAGTCCCACCACGCCGACCGTGATCGCAAAGCTCATCGCGCGCAGCCGCGGCGGCCAGTCATGCGATCTTGTGGCGGGCGGCGTCATCGCGATTCCTCGAGGCCGCCTGCGCCACGATCCGGCGAGCGATCCGGCGCAGGATCTTGCCCGGGGCCGGGCAAATCGCCGCACAGCGGGAAAACTGTTTCCGCTCCGATCGGTCCTTCAATTCGCGCCTGGCACCCGAGCCGCGTGCGCGAGCTGACCGAAAGATGAGCGCGCAGTGAGAGCCGCTCCTGCGCGCTCATTGGGGAAAGATATTGCGCGCCAGCCGTGACCTTCACGCGGCAGGTGGCGCACAGCTTGCGCGCGCCGCACACGTGCATCAGCCGGATTCCGTTTTTCATCGCCGCGGCAAGGACGGTCGAGCCGCGCCGCGCGATTAGCCTGCGTCCGTCGATCTCGATCGGAACTTCGTCGGGATGCGCCGCCGCCTCGAGGAGCTGGGCCGCGAATCGTTCCCGCAGCGGGTCCGCCGCGGGACGGCGTTCGGGCGCGAACGCGGCGCGCATCCGCCGTTCCAGCTCGGCGTGGCCGTCTTCCGGACGCATGGTCATTTTTCCATCAGCTTCTTGAGCGCGCGGCGCGCACGCGCCAGCCGCGATTCGACCGCGTGCCCGCTTTCGCCGCGGATCGCCGCGATCTCGGTGACGCTGAAGTCCTCGACATATTTGAGGTGCAGGATCGCGCGATAGCCGGGCTCGAGAGCGCCGAGCGCCCGGGCCAAATCGCCGGTTGCGGCCGGAGTCGCGGGTCTCGGCGCCGCGGGCGGGTAATATGTCTCGGCTATCCGCGCGCGCCGCGCACCGGTTCGGAGGAACGACTGCACCTTGCGATGCGCGATCGCGCAGGCGAACGTGAGCAAAGTCGACTCTCCGCGAAAGAACGGAATCGCCTCGGCCATCGATATGAACGTCTCCTGCATCAGATCTTCCGTATCCTGCGGCGTGTTGAAGCCGCCGAGCGCCTGCGCGATAAAGCGCGCGATGCGCGGCGCGCAGGCGTCATAAAATTCTCCGGCCGCCGCTCGCTCGCCGTGTTTAAGGCGCTCGCGAAGGCCGGTCTCGTCCGGCTCCCGCGCCGAAGCGGTATCGCGCCAGGGCCGAGCGTGCTTGCGCGCGCGGCTCATCACCAGGTCCGAATCACGTTGATTAGTCGCCACGGCGGTTCCAAATCCGTCGCATCTGAAAAAAGAAAACCGGCGCCCGGCTCATGGCCTGGCGCCGGCACGGAAAATAACGAGCACCCGGGCGTTAGATGCTCAGATGATAAAGTTCCGCCGCGTTGTCGTGCAGGATGTAGTTCTTGTCGCGCTCCGACAGGCGTGCGGTGTGCTTCTTCAGGATCTCCTGCGACCACGGCCAGGTCGAGTCGCTATGCGGGAAATCGTTGGCCCACATCAGGCGGCGCACATTGCACATCTCGGTCATCTGAAACGCGACCCAGTCATCCTGAAACGTGACGTAAACATTCTCGCGGAAATACTCACTCGGCATCTTTGACAGCGCTCCCGCAGGCAACCAGTAGCGATGCCGATCGTAGGCGTGATCCATCCGGTACATGTAGTGCGGCACCCAGCCCGCGTCGGCTTCGACGCACACCACTTTCAGCTTGGGATGGCGCTCGAAGACGGCGCCCAGAACGAAGGTGCCGATGATATCCTGGCATCCGCGGATGATCGCCAAAAACCCGTTGAGGCGCGGACCGCGTGCCTGCATCATGTTGTCGTTGCGGCTGGTCAGGATATGGAAGCTGAGCGGCATCTCGAGGTCGATCGCCGCACGATAAAAATCGTCGTACGCCGCGCTGTCGTAATCCTCGACGGCGGGGTTGCCGGGCATCATCACGCCCTTGAATCCGAGCTGCTTCATTTTGCGCAGGTCTTCGATTCCCTCGGCCGGCGAGCGCATTGCGGTCTGCCCCACGCCGATCAGGCGCTCCGGATGACGCGCGCAAAACTCCGCCATCCAGAGGTTGTACGCGTCGAAGCAGGCTTTCTTGTAGTCGTAGTCCGGATGATTGCACAGAATCATCCCGACGGTCGGATAGATCACTTCGGCGGATACGCCGTCGCGATCCTGATCGCCGAGGCGCGCCTCTGGATCCCATCCGCCGCGATGCATCTCCTCGAACTTGACCCCACCCACGGCAAGGTCCTTGGCGCTCTTGCCGGCGGCGGCCAAAAGGCCCATCGGAATCGTGCGCTCGATACCCGCGACCACGAACACGTCGCCCATCTTGTCGTCGCGAACAACGTGCGGGGCGGTGGCTTTGTACTTGCGCTCGATTCGATCGACGTAGGTGCCCGGCGGCTCGGTGATATGCGAATCGGCGGAAATAATAGGCTTTTGCATGCTGCACGCTCCCGCACCGGTCACGGGCGCGCGCGATGCTTCCGGCCGGACCGTGCTTGATTGCTCCTTATATCGAATTGCCCGCCCGATTCACAGCGATTCGCCCCTCGCTCTCGCGTCGTCGGTCCGTGCGTGGCAAACTGGATGACTCGACGATGCAAGAGTCAATCAAATACGCGTTCGATCGTAGCGCCGAGACTTACGATCGCGCGCGGCGCAGGCTCGTGCCCTGTTTTGACGAGTTCTATCGCGCCGCGATCGACTCGCTGCCGTTTGCGCGCGAGCGTGAAATCGAGGTGCTCGATCTCGGCGCCGGCACCGGCCTGCTCTCGGCGTTCGTTGCGTTCTCGTATCCACGCGCGCGCATCGTGATGGTCGATATTTCGGATGAGATGCTCGCGCAGGCGCGCGATCGCTTTGCGGCCGGCGGGGCGCGCTTCAGCTTCGAGGTCGCCGACTATGGCGAGGGGCAAATCACCGGACGCTACGACGCGATCATCTCCGCGCTGTCGATCCATCATTTGTCCGACGAGAAAAAGCGCGTCGTGTACGCGCAGGCTTACGCGGCGCTAAACGACGGCGGCATCCTGGTCAACGCCGATCAGGTGCGCGGCGAAACCCCCGCACTCGAGCGCCGCAATCATGAGATGTGGCTCAAGCGCGCCAGGGAAATCGGAGTGCCCGAGCCGGACCTGAAAGCGGCCCTCGAACGCATGAAGTTCGACCGCGCCGCGACCGTATCCGTGCAACTCGGATGGCTGGGCGAAACCGGCTTTCGCGAGGTCGGCGTCGCTTACCGGAATTTAATCTTCGCGGTCTATTCGGGAATCAAGTAGCCGCGCCGCCCGCTCCTGCGCTCGTGGATCTACGCCTTGGGCTTTGGTGGCTTGGCGGGCTGGCCATGCTCGACGGGACCACCGGCAGCCTTCCATCCGTTGAATCCGCCGCCCATGTGGCACACCGGCTCGAGGCCCATCCGCTGAGTGATCTGCGCTGCCAGCGCAGAGCGTCCACCGCCCGCTCAGAAGAAGAGGAAGCGTTTGCCCGACGCGAAGACTTCGCGATGGTAAGGGCTGTCGGGATCGACCCAGAACTCGAGCATCCCGCGCGGCGCGTGCAGTGCGCCGGGAATCCGCCCGTCGCGATCCAGTTCGCGGATGTCGCGGATGTCCACGAAGACGACGCCCGGGTCGTCCTTGATCTTGAGCGCATCTTCCGCGCTGACGGTTTCGACCTCGGCATTCGCTTCGGCAAGCAGATCCTTGACCGATTTCTTGAGCTTCAGCGGCATCGACCCAAATCTCCCGTAACCTCCGCGGTGTTAGCAGGCCGCTTCGATTCTCCGCCGGCCACCATCGCGCGCCCGATTTTCAATCCTGGCTGGTTTGCGCGGAGGCGCCGGTCTCGAGATTGAATTCCGCGCCCCATTCATAGGGCAGATCGATCAGCTCGCCGCCGTGGCGCGCCTGTTCGAGCGCCCGCAGGGCATCGAGCAGGATCGTGCGTTGCTGGACGTGATCGAATGGCCGCCCGAACGGATTTCCCATCGGAAAGTTCACGAACACGGTGCGTGGAGGCATTACCTGCGCGCTGATGTCGCGTCCGGTCGAGACTACGACGGTCGGAATCGCGGCTGCTTCGAGGACTCGTGCGACCAGACCCACGGTCTGGTGATCGAGCGGTCAAGCGGGTACCAAGACGGCAACATCCACCTCCTCTTGATGGAGCTGGCGGGCGAGGGCCGGAGCCGCTTCATTGATCACCGCCGAGCGGGTGTAGATGCGCCCCATGAAGCCGCTGTAATGATGCGGCGCGACCGAGCCGATTACGCCGTCGTCGGCCAGCTCGCGCAGGCGCTCGATCGGAAAGATGCAATTGATGTCGCGGTCGGCGTCGTGATGCTTGTAGTAATCGTCATTGATTACTAGAAATCGCGGCTCGACCGAGTTTTCGAGCGCGTCAACGCGCAGATCGTTACGCGCCAGCGGATTAAACGGCGCCGTGTCGCAATGGGAAACCCCGCCCGAGGTTAGCAGCGTCACCCGGCATCGATTGAGCGGCTTGGCCAGCGAGGTGAGAGGTGCGGTTTCGTTGACGGCCCATCGATACGGAGGAAATCCCTGCGCTCGATAGTGCACGTTGAGTCGTTCGACATATCGGACTGGTTCCATCAACTCGCGCCTCGTAATCAAACATAAGCCATTTCGCCCCCGGATTTCCAGCGCCGCCGTCAGCGCGCGTCCCGGATGGATGGCGGAATCGGCTTTCGCCACGTAAGCGCAGCCTGCCGAAATTTGCGCGCGCGGTCCGTTCGGGAATCAAGCAGCCGCGCCGCCCGCCGCTTTGCCGCTACTCCTCGAATATCCGGTCGCCACGGTAGAGCCGCTCCGCGATCTGAAAGGTTTGCCCCTGCGCGCGGACGGTCGGCGAGTGCGCCGCGAGATAGCGCGCCGCCGCCAGCATCACGATACCGCCCGCATCGCGCGGCAGCATCGAGCACTGGCGGACCGCTGCCTCGAGATCCTGAATCGTGTGAAAATCACGGTCCTCACGCAGCATCGCACGCCCGATTGTGGCGACAAGCCTGTGGCCCTCGCCGCCGCTCGAGAAATACTCGGCGACGATTGCGCCCGCCTCATTGACCTGTTGCTGGCGGTCGAGCAGGCCCGCAAACGAGTTCAGCAGTTCATCGGGCGAGGGTGATTTTCCATTTCGATACGGAATCCGCGCGGCGGGAATATTGAGAAACCGATTGAGGTAAACGCTCATCGCGGCGTCGAACGCGCCCCGAATCAACTCGGTCGAGGGCGCGCGCCTGAGCGCCTGATGCACGGCATTCGCGAACGTGTAGCTGTGATGCGCCGTGTCCCAATCGCCGAATTCATTGCTGATATGAAATCGCGCGATTCGCATTGCGGCCGCATACGCCGCCGAGCCGCCGAGCTCGGCGGGGCTGCATCCCGCGCGCAGCGCCGCCAGCAGCGAATCCGCAATCGCTTGCGGGTCGTCGCCCAGAATCACCTCGGCCAACGCTTCGCGTCCCGTCCACGACCCCTCGGCGCGGCGTCCGGCCGCGAGCGCATCGGCGACACCCTCGAACGAATGCTCCAGAATCGCGACCAGATCGACGGGGCTGCGCCACGCGTTGGCTTCTTCCATCCTGTCGGCCATTGCATAGCTGCGCGCCAGGCTCGCCAGCACGGCATCCGCGCGATCCCATCCCGCGTGGCCGAGCGCCTCGAACGCCTTGATTGTGAAATCGAGGACATGGCCGCCGGTCAGGTAGCGATGGTCGGTCGCCGCCGCGAACATCATGTCGGCGACCTCGCGCGCAGGCACTCCCGCGCGCACCGCGCTGGTGATGCAGCGCTCGGCGCCCTCGGCGTCGCGCACCTGAACGAAGCTTCGGAGCCATCCCTTCAGCATCGCGACGCTGGCGCTCCGCGCGCCAGGCAGCGGACGGACCATGAAGCGCGGAGGATTGCCGTCGCAATCCGCGGCGACGCTGGAGAGTCCCTGGTACAGAGCGCGCTGCCGATCCTGCGCGTCGAGCGAGGGCAGCAGATTCATCATGCACGTCAGCGTCGTCAGCCCCGCGCCCCATCCGTCCCGCCGGTGCGCCACGCCGAAGTCGAGCCCGGCGCGAAAAGTCGCCAGAGAGCCGCCTTCATCGCGCGCGGAAAGTGCGATGACCGATTTCGCGATCACCAACGGGATATCGCGCTCCAGCCCGTCGCTCAGCCGCGCGAGATAATGCTGGCGCAAATCGCGATGCTCCGCCAGATCGACCATGACTTCTCCGGCTTCGATCTTCACCGGAAACGCGCGCACGTCATCGGCCCATTGATCGAACGTGCCACCGGTCGCGAGGTCGAAGCGCGCGTGATGCCAGTGGCAGGTCAGGATGCAGTCCTTCACGGTGCCGCGATCGAGCGGAAAGCCCATGTGCGGGCATCGGTTGTCCACCGCAAAGATTTTGCCGCCCGAATTGAATAGTACGATCACGTTGCCCTCGAGCGTGACGGTGCGTCTCGCGCCGTCGGGCATCTCGGCAACGCCGGCGGCTTTAACGAAACGGGTTTGCTTGGCTGCTGGCTCCATCGCAGATTCCTCCCGTGGGTGAGCGGCGTCGAACTAATTAGTAAAGTACTCTCTATCGTAATTATGTCAAGCGACGTCTTGATTAAAGTTTCCGCTCCAGTAGGATCACCCTCATGCGTCCCGCCACCAGCGAATCCGACACTCGTACCGGCGACCGGATTCTCTACATTCTCAAGACTAAGGGTCCCGAGACCGCCGCGGCGCTGGGCCGCCGGCTCAAGATCACCGCGATGGCGGTGCGCCAGCATCTGTACCGCTTCCAGGCCGAGCGGCTGGTCGAGTTCAGCGACCAGCGCCGCAAGGTGGGACGTCCGGCGCGCGTGTGGCGTATAACGGAGCGCACGGCGGATCGCTTTCCCGAGAGCCACGCCGAGTTGACGCTTGAGATGATCGCCGCGATCCGGTCGGCCTTCGGCGAGCCCGGGCTGGAGCGCCTGCTCAAGGTCCGCACCCGCCAGCAGCTCAAGGATTACCGCGCGCGGATGAACGATGCCGGCGGGTCGATCGCCGATCGCGCCCGCGCGCTGGCTGAGATTCGCAAGGCGCAGGGCTATATGGCGGAGTGCGCCACGCGCGCGGACGGCACGATCCTGCTAGCCGAGAATCATTGCCCGATCTGTGTCGCGGCCACCGAATGCCAGGGGCTGTGCCGGGAAGAGCTGTCGCTGTTCCGCACGCTATTCGGCGCCTCCGCGACGGTCGAGCGCACCGATCACATTCTCGCCGGCGCGCGGCGCTGCGCGTACGTCATCACTCCGGCAAGCTGACAGCTGCCGGGCAGCGCCAGCCTCGGCGCGCAAACTGCGCGCAAAAGTTTTCCCTCGCCCAGACGACTCTATGACCGCCAGTCCTCGACGCGAAGTCCCTCGACCTGCTTGAACTCGCGCACGTTCGAGGTGACCACAATCAGATCGTGGGCGAGCGCGGCGCCCGCGATCAATACATCATACGCGCCGATCGGCCGCCCCCGCCGCTTCAGAATCGCGCGCGCGCTCGCGGATGCTTGCGCGGACGCCCGGTCATACGGCAGGACGTGGATCGCGCCAAAGAAGGCGTCCATCACGGGTTTCAGCCGCCGGGCGAGCTTCGGATTCAGGATCAACCCGTAGGCGACCTCCATCTCCGTGATCGTGCTCGCGGCCAGCTCGGCGGGGGCGATCGACTTCACGCGCGCGAGAACCTGCGGATGGCCTTGCGCGAAGTCGCTGATCACGCAGGTATCAAGCAGAAATCGCATCGAACGGGGTGCGCGGCGGCTTGAGCTTTTTGCGATCCTCTTCGAACCGCTTGAGCCCCCGCAGTCCGCGGAAGCGCACGATCTCAGCCGGCCACTCGGCTGGCTGATGGCGGCTGAGCCACTCGCCGACCGCCTCGCGAATCAGGGCGTTGCGCTTTTTGCCGGTCTGCCCCGCAGTGCGGTTGAGGCGTTCGACCAGCTCGTCGCCGAGGTGAACACTGAAGTTCATAAGATTCACTCTAACATGTCAGGTGAGGATCGTAAATCTGGGGTCCCAACCCCTGCCGCGCGCCGCTACGGCGCTTCGGTCGAGAACGCGACCTTCGGATCATCGCTGCCGAACGGATAGACGTGGATCATCCACGCGAAGATCTGTTTGTGGAAATTTCCGCCCGCCGCCGTGCATTCGGCCGCGGTCGAGATAGTCCCCGCGAATCCGAAGCGCGGATCGGCCATGTACCCGTAGCGCATCCGCGCCGCGTCTCCGTTCGACAGGCTGCGCCCCCGCGGCCGATCGATCGCCGACGCGATATCGGGCCGCATCCGCGCGCCGATATTGCCGTTTTGCACATCCTGCCTGGTCATACCCGCGGGCAGGCAGATATTGGTGTGAGCGTGCCAGCGCCCGAGGCTCAGCGGGATCAGCTTGTCGAGCTGGTCCGGCGTCGAGCGCGGCGGCGCATCGTACATCGCGCCCACCAGCTTCCATCCCCCCAGCGCCCGCTTTTCGTACAGCAGCGAGCCGGGATGCGCCAGGTCGAAGTCGCCCAGGTACTCGCCGACGGTCAGGCTGCGATTGGCGAAGTGGTAAACTTTCTGCGGCACCGTCGGCTGGTAGGGTTTGTAGCCATCCGCCAACGCGACCTTGTAGTCCTGATACTTCGAGAGCTTGCGCCGCATCGTCGCGACTATCTCCTGCGCGCGCGCCAAATCGGCGGGGCTCGCGGGCCGTAGCGCCGTCATCGTCATGTGCTCGCCCATCATCATTCGGCCGCCCATCGCGCCGGCGCCCGCGCTATCCGAGTTTGAACTCATCTGCATCTGGCTCATGTCGTGGGCCGCGGCGGTCCCGCCTGCCAGCATTTCTAAAGCCGCAACCAGCACGGTTGCCGCGCCAAGCATGGTGAGTAGCTTCATGGGGTTATTCTCCGCGGATGCACCGGCGGCCTTACTATGAAAGACGTGTTTCGGCCGGTCCGGTTTCGCCGCTGGCTACGCTCGAACTTGCTATTTCCGTCCGTGAGCGCCGAGCGCCGCGCGCCCCGGATGCTGAACGATCGGTTTGTCGCGGGGCCGGTGTCTCGGCTAACGTGGGCGCGATGAATAGCGACGCCCAACCCGGCGGCGTAACCGCCCAAACGGGCAGCGATACCCGGCCCGCGCGCAAGCTCGAACTCGGACGCAGCTCGGCGCGGGTGCGCTCGAACCCAACCGGGCACGTCAAGAAAATTCAAGTGGAACTTGAAGTTCAGGCCCCGCACAAGGACGCCGCGCTGCGCCGGCTGGTGGAAGTCGCCGAGCGCGGATGCCATATAAAGGCGATGCTCCGCGCGAAAATCGCATTTGAACTGAACGTAAGCCGCGTCGCGCTATGAGCGCCGCCTGAGGATTTAAGCCCGATGTCCGAAATCAATCTTTACCAATATCCGATCTCGCCGTTTACGGAGAAAGTCCGCCGCGTGCTCACCTACAAGGGCCTCGGCTGGAAGCCGATCGATTGCCACTTCGAGGACAAGACCAACCTGCTCGCCGTCACCGGCGGGAAATGGACCCGGGTTCCCGTCGCCGAGTGGAACGGCGAAGTGGTGTGGAACTCCGCCGATATCATCAAATGGATCGACGCCAAGGTTCCCGAGCGCCGCGTGATTCCCGAAGGCGCGCTCGGGCTGTGCGAGATACTCGATCATTTCGCCGATAACACGCTGTTCGCGCCGATCCTGATGCTGACGATTCCCGATCTGCTCGACGCGGCCGGTGACGCGCGGCTCAAGGCCAATCGCGAGAAGCTCATCGGGATGTCCACCGCCAAAATGCGCGAGAGCCACGGCGCCTCGCGCGAGGCGCTGCTCGGATTCGCGCGGATGATTGACGCGCAACTTGCGGGCAAAGATTTTTTTCTGGGATCGTCGTTCACGATGGCGGATGCGTCGCTGTACCATCCGTTCTTTTTCCTCGCACTCAATCCGGCCAACTTCGCGCTGGTCAAGGATTTTCCAAACCTGATGCGCTGGCACCAGCGCGTCCGCGACTTGAAATAAGCTTCATCCGACACGGAGGATTTCACGATGGCACGCAAGCTAACGATCGGCGTCAACTGGCAGGGCAAGCTCGACTACAAGGCGGCGGTCGAGCGCGCGAAAATCGCCGACGCCGCCGGCATCCATTCGATCTGGGTCGCCGAGGCCTGGGGCCGCGACGCGTTCACGCTCCTGACGCTGCTCGCCGAACACACCAGCAAGGCGCAGCTCGCAACCTCGATCGTCAATATCTACTCGCGCACTCCCGCCGCGCTGGCGCAGCATTTCGGCACGCTCGATGAATTCTCCGGCGGCAGGATGATCATCGGCCTGGGCACCAGCGGCCCGCAGGTCATCGAGCACTTCCACGGCGTGAAGTTCAATCCGCCGCTCACCCGGATGAAGGAGACCGTCGAGATCATCAACCTGCTGATGGCCGGCACGCCGCTCAATTACCAGGGCAAGCTGTTCAAGCTCGGACGCGGCTTTACGATGCGGTTTGAGCCGCCGCGCAAGCATATTCCGATCTTTATCGCATCCCTCAATGCCAAGAGCGTCGAGTTCACCGCGCGCCAGGCCGACGGATGGATGCCGGTGATGATCCCGATCAGCGCGCTGAAAAAGGCGATCGATGATTTCCGCGCGATCGCTAAAAGCGCCGGCCGCGAACCCGCCGCGGTCGCCGTCAAGGCGCCCGGCGCCGTGACCGTCACGAGCAATATCCCGCGCGCCCACGCCGCGCACGCCGCCAACGTCGCCTTCTACGCGGCACGGATGGGCACCTTCTACGCCGAGCAGCTCACTCGGATGGGCTTCGGCGCCGAGGTCGCCAAAGTCAAGGAAGCGTGGAACACCGGCGGCTCGAAAGCCGGTACCGACGCGGTGTCGGAAAAGCTGCTCGCCGAGCTCGCCTATATCGGCCCGGTCGAGGGCGCCGTCGAGCGGCTGCGCGCGCAGGAAGAAGCCGGCGTCGATCTGCATCCGGTGGATATCGACGCGGGCGGCAGCACCGCCGAGTTCGAGAAGATCGTCGCGCGCCTGCTTTAGCATCTAAACTAAGGCTCGCCGTCGCAATGAGTTATTGGGTTTACGAAAACTGGACGGTCAAGAAAGCGATGATTCATCGCGGCGATTGCTCCCATTGCAGAGACGGTCGAGGAACTCATCCGGGCTCGAGCGATCGAAACGGACGGTGGCATGGACCGTTTTCAACGGTTGCCACCGCAACGCAGGAGGCGGCACGCACTGGTCAGCCCGTCTCGCGATGCGGCCATTGCAGACCGTAGGTTAAGGGCGGGGCCAGCGTCGTTGCCCGGCGATCTTCTGTTCCTCGACGAGAGTAGTGATCTGAGCTAAGTGAAAGATTCAAAAATGGAGGATCAATTCGATGCGAGCTGCGGTATTTGAAGCGGTCAAGAAGCCGCTGGTTATCAAAGACGTTGCCGATCCCAAGTGCGCGCCCAACGGCGCGATCATTCGCGTCGAGGCCAACGGCGTCTGCCGCTCGGATTGGCACGCATGGTCGGGCGACTGGTCCTGGATGGGGCTGGCGGCGCAGCCGGGGTCGATCCTCGGCCACGAATTCGCCGGCGTGATCGAAGAGACCGGCAAGGAGGTCCACAATTTCAAGAAGGGAGATCGCGTCGTGGTTCCCTTCAGCCAGGGCGACGGCACCTGCGAGTATTGCCGCAACGGGCAGTCCAACGTATGCCTGAACGCGATGCTGCCCGGGTTCTCCTATCCCGGCGGCTTCGGCCGGCTGGTCGCGGTGCCCGCGGCCGACGGCAACCTGGTCAATCTTCCCGCCAGCATCGACTTTGTCGAGGCGGCTTCGATGGGCTGCCGGTTCATGACCTCGTTCCACGGGATCGTCGATCGCGCGAAAGTACAGCCCGGCGAATGGGTCGCGGTGTATGGATGCGGCGGAATCGGCTTGGCCGCGATCAACATCGCAGCCGCTTGTGGAGCCAACGTAATCGGCATCGACCTCGATGCCGCCAAGCTCGAACTCGCCAAGGGCGTCGGCGCGATGCACGTCGTCAATGGCAAGAAGACCGATGCGGTCCAAGCCGTAGTCGATTTGACCAAAGGCGGCGCGCACGTCGCCGTCGATGCGCTCGGAATAGCGGTCACCTGCCGCAATGCGATGATGAGTCTGCGCAAGCAAGGACGCCATCTCCAGATCGGCCTGACCACCTCGGCCGAGAAGGGCGAAATCGCGCTGCCGATCGATCGGATGGTCACGATGGAGCTGCAGCTTATCGCCTCGCTCGGGATGCAGGCGTCGCATTATCCGGCGATGCTCCAGATGATCGAAGCGGGGCGTATTTCGCCGAAGTCGATGGTCACCGGGACCTGCGACCTGGCCGGTATCAACCGCATTTTCGAGGAGATGAACACGTTCCAGAACGTCGGCGTGACCGTCTGCAATAAATACAATTGACTGGTGTTGCCCGGGAACGCTTTCTGACATGATCGCAGGGGAGGGCCACCCTGGCCCTCTTTTTTTTCACCGATCAAGGACCGTGCGCTTTTGACTCCGTGGCCTCGCTGATGCAGGTTCTATCTCGATGAAGGCAATTCTTATCGACCGGCCCGGCGATGAATCGGTGATGAAACTCGGTGAGGCGCCCGACCCCACGCCCGCCGCCGATGAAATTCTGATCAAGGTCCGGTGCGCCGGTATCAATCGTGCTGACCTGATGCAGCGGCAAGGCTTCTATCCGCCACCGCCCGGCGCCTCCGAAATCCTGGGCCTTGAATGCGCCGGCGAGGTGATCGCGGTCGGCAAGCACGCCACCGAATGGAAAATCGGCGACCGCGCGATGGCGCTGTTGCCGGGTGGCGGCTACGCGGAAAAAGCCGTCGCGCACGCCGGCTCCGCGATGAAGATACCGCCCGCGCTCAGCGATGAAGAAGCCGCCGGCCTTCCCGAAGTCTATCTGACCGTGTTTCTGAATCTGTTCGAGCTCGCCGGCGTGAAGCCCGGCGACAACGTGCTGGTTCACGGCGGCGGCAGCGGCGTTGGGACCGCGTCGATCCAGCTCCTGCGCGAGGGGCAAGCGCGCTCGATCGTCACCGCGGGTAGCGACGCCAAATGCGAGCAGTGCCTGAAGTTCGGCGCCGATGTCGCGATCAACTACAAGACCGGTCCGTTCGCGCCCGTCGTGAAGAGCGCGACCAGCGGACGGGGCGTGGACGTTATCCTTGACAGTATCGGCGCGGCCTACCTAGGCCCCAATCTCGAGTCGCTCGCCGCCGGCGGCCGCCTGGTCCTGATCGGACTGATGACCGGGGCGAAGGCCGAGATCGATCTCGCCGCCGTCCTGCGCCGCCATCTGCGGATTTTCGGCTCGACGCTGCGCAGCCGCCCTGCGGCCGAGAAGGCCGCGATTGTGAGCGCGTTCCTCTTGCGCTTCGGAGAAGCACTATCCGCCGGACGCCTGCGCCCTCCGATCTACAAAGCGCTGCCGGCCTCCGACGCCGCGGCGGCGCATCGCATGATGCAGGCCTCCGAGCATTTCGGGAAGATCGTACTGCGCTTCGCCTGACGCGGCCGCGAACGACGGCGGATCACCCGGCAAGCTGGATCGCTCAGAGCCGCGAACCGCGCGATTGCGTCAAAAACGAACGCCATGCCGCGAAAGATGCGCTCATCTCGCCACCTTCGCATTGGTCGCGCATTGACCCATCGGTCCCCGGGGGTTAACGTTCGAATCGTCAGGTTTCGGAGAATCACATGTTGGTCACCGGGAAATCGCACGCCCCCGCGGTCCGGTGACGGATACTTCGATACTTGGCCGAAGAGGCTCCAAGCTTGATCAGCCTGGGGCCTCTTCACTTTTCCGGTCGATGAAAAACCGGCTCGCGCCGCTCATCATGCGCCGCGTTGGCTACAAAAATCCCGCGTGTTACATTGTAAGACATGAAAACCAGCGCGGTTACAGTCCGTCTCGACGCCGATCTGAAACCGATCCTCGATCGGGTCTGCCGCCGGTCGCGGCGGACTCGCAGCGAGGTGGTGCGCGATGCCCTGCGGCGTCATCTTGCGCAGGCGCGCTTCGAGGATTTGCGCGCCAGGATCATGCCGCGCGCTGAGACGCGCGGCTTCCTGACCGATGAGGATGTATTCAAGACCGTGTCGACACGGTCCTGAGTGCAATTCAACCTGGCCTGACGGATGGGTTCGGCTCGCTCGCAGCGTGCCGAAGGCGGTTTCTGGAAAGGAGAGCGGCAGACATGGCATTACGCGAAGCGGAAGTGAAACGTGCGCAATGCGGGCGACGGTTGCTCGCATCAAAATGCAAGTCTGAAATTCGGGTTGCCTTTCGCCTCGGACGGAAGGATGCGAGATGGGTGAGATTCGTATTAAATTTCGACGAAACTGAAGTGAAAAAGCGCTGTCTCGAATTGTCAAACCTCAAGACCGAGCCGGAGGCAGAGCGCTGGGCTTTCGAGACTTGGGAGGGACGTAATCTGGAAATATGACTTAAGCTTGGAACACGCTCGCGTTACTCGCGGCCGTATCGCCGCGAATCCCGCGATGATAATTTGATCGCGAGATCTTCGCTCCCGCCTCCCACCCGATGCGTCTTTCCGAACTCGACTACGATCTTCCGCCCGAATTGATCGCACAGCATCCCCTTGCCGAGCGCGACCAGGCGCGCATGTTGGTCGTTAACCGGCGCGCCAAGACGCTTGAGCATTCGCGCTTCTACAAGCTCGCCGAAAATCTGCGCGAGGGCGACCTGGTCGTCCTCAACGAAACCCGCGTGCTGCCCGCGCGGCTATACGCGCGCAAGGAATCGGGAGGACGCGTCGAGTTGCTGATGGTGCGCCCAGTCGAGGAATCGAACGGCGGCGAAAATCCTAGCGGCGGATGGATCGCGCTGGCGCGCGCGCATCGCGGTCTCACCGCGGGCACGCGCCTGATGCTCGAAGGCGGCCGCGCGCTGCGCGTCGCCGCGATCTCGCGCGAGCATCGCCCCATAGTCGTAACCGAAGACGGCTCGTCAATCGAAGAGCTGCTTGCCGTGCAGGGCAGGCTGGCGCTCCCGCATTATATCCGGCGCGAAGCCGGAGCCGACGACCTGGACGACTATCAGACCGTGTATGCGCGCACGCCCGGCGCGATCGCGGCGCCAACCGCGGGGCTGCATTTCACCGATCGCGTATTTGCCGATCTCGCCGCGGCCGGAATCCGGACCGCGCGCGTCACCCTGCATATCGGCCCAGGAACTTTTGCTCCCGTGCGCACCGACGCACTCGAGGGTCATACGATGGAAGCCGAGTGGTTCACGATCCCGCCCGCCGCGCGCGACGCGTTCGAGCATACCCGGCGCATCGGCGGCCGCATCGTCGCGGTCGGCACCTCGAGCGTGCGCGCGCTCGAATCATGGGCTATCACCGGCGACGCGGAGGGCTTCTCGGGCCTGTTCATCTATCCCGGCTTTCGCTTCAAGATGGTGGACGCGATGATCACCAACTTTCATATGCCGCGCACCACGGTGCTCGCCCTGGTGATGGCGCTAGCCGGGCGCGAGACGATCCTTGACGCGTACGCCGAAGCGATCCGCCGCCGCTACCGGTTTCTAAGCTACGGCGACGCGATGCTGATCCAGTGATGGCGGCGCCAATCCAGTTCAGTCTCTCCGCCATCGACGGCCTGGCCCGCACCGGGCAAATCGTCACCGCGCACGGCGCGATCGCGACTCCCGTCTTCATGCCGGTCGGAACGCGCGCCGCCGTCAAGGCGATGGCGCCCGACGAACTATGGGCGATGGGACTGCGCATCGTGCTTGCCAACGCCTATCACTTGTTGGTCCGGCCGGGACCGGAGTTGATTCACGAACTCGGTGGAGTGGGGCGCTTCATGGGATTTCCGGGCGCGGTCCTGACCGACTCGGGCGGGTTTCAGGCGATGAGCCTTGCGAAGATCAATTCGATCGACGAAAGCGGAATCCGCTTCCGGTCGCATCTCGATGGCGCCGCGATCACCCTGACCCCTGAAAGCGCGGTCGCCCTGCAAGAGACGCTCGGCAGCGACATCATGATGTCGCTCGACGAATGCACCCCGTTTCCCGCCACCCACGAGCGCGCGCGCGCCTCGCTCGAATTGACCGCCCGGTGGGCCGAGCGCGGGCTGCGTGCGCGCGTCAGCACCACCCAGGCGCTGTTCGGGATCGTGCAGGGCGGCATCTACGCCGATCTGCGCAAGACCAGCGCCGCGCAGATTACGGCGCTCGAATTCGACGGCTACGCCGCCGGCGGTCTTTCGGTCGGAGAGCCCAAGCCCGCGATTTACGAGATGGCGGCGCTTAGCGCCGCGATGCTGCCGGCGGATCGCCCGCGCTACCTGATGGGCGTCGGCACCCCGGCCGATCTTATCGCCGCGATCGGCATGGGCTTCGATATGTTCGATTGCGTGCTGCCCACCCGCAATGCGCGCAACGGCAGCGCGTTCACCAGCGCCGGGGCGCTGTCTATAAAAAAGGCGATCTACGCGCGCGACGATCGTCCGCTCGACCCCGGATGCGAATGCCGCCCGTGCGGGACGCTGTCACGCGCCTACTTGCGCCATCTATTTTTATCCGGCGAGATACTCGCGGCGCGCGCGCTAACGGAGCATAATCTCCACTTCTATGCGCGCTTGATGCAGGGTGCTCAAGCTGCTATCGCATCTCGGACCTTCGATGCGTACGCAAAATCGATTAATTCCGGCTTGGCCGCGATTGATGCCGGAGGATGAGGTTTGATGTTTTTCCAGGGAATCGCTTACGCACAGCAAGCCGCCGCCGGGGCCGGTTCGGCGTATGGCACGCTGATCAACATGGCGCCAATCGTCATGATCCTCGGCGTGTTCTACTTTCTGCTGATCCGCCCGCAGACCCAAAAGGCCAAGGAGCATGATCGGATGCTCAAGGATCTCAAGCGCAACGACGAAGTCGTGACTACCGGCGGCCTGATCGGAAGGATTCATGAACTCGGCGATCGCATCGTGACCCTGGAAATCGCGCCCAACGTGCGCGTGCGCGTCGAGCGTCCGCAGATCGCGGCGATCTCGCCAGTTGGCAAAACGGCAACGAAAAAGGACTAGATGAGGCGCGGGCGCCCCGTGCGCGCCTCGATTCGCGGCTTCATCGCAAGGTAACAACCCAATTCAGTGGAAGCACAATCTTTCGCACCGATCCTGATTCTGCTCGCGCTCTGCGTGGGATTCCTCTACCTGCACTTCAGCGGCGGCAGCGGCCTGACCCGCCTTTACCTGGCCGCCGTCCTGGTGGTCGTCGCGATGGTTATCCTGCTGCCCAGCTTCAATATCGCCCTGCCGGACTGGTGGAGCGGATGGCTGGGCGGCACGAAAATCCAGCTCGGTCTGGACCTCCAGGGCGGAACCCATCTCCTGATGGAGGTGAAGCTCGATGAAGCCGTCAAAACCCAGCTCCGCCGCCGCGGCGAAGATATCAAGCGCGAGCTTAAGGATAACAAGCTCGATTTCGCCGATATCTCGCAGGATCCCAGCGGCAACGAGATCGTCAAGCTCAAGTCCGGCGACGAGCGCACGCCGTTCCTCGATCTCATGTCGAAATCGTTTCCCGACCTGATTGTGTCGAGCGTCACCGACGCGAGCGGTCCCGCTTACGTCCTGACCTTCCGGCCCCGCGATTTGCAGCAGATCAGGACCAACGCGATGGACCAGGCGCTCGAGACGATTCGCAATCGAATCGATCAGCTTGGAGTCCGCGAAACCACCGTGCAGAAGGAAGGCGACACCGAAATCCTGGTCCAGTTGCCCGGCATCCAGGACCCCGAGCGCGCCAAGGAACTGATCGGCAAGACCGCGGTGCTCGAGTTCAAGCTGGTCGATAACACCCACAACGTTCAGGACGCGAAGCAGAATGGTCCGCCGCCCGGCGACGAAATCCTCTACGGCCCCGTCGATCGCGGCGGCCGCACTCCCTACCTCGTCGAGACGCCGGTGCTGGTCACTGGCGATGTGGTGACTAACGCCCAGGTACGACCCGGCGGACGTCTCGAGGGTCCGTACGTCGCGGTCGATCTCGACGCGCGCGGCGCGCAAATCTTCGACACCATCACTGCCGAGAACGTCGGCCGCGAACTCGCGATCGTGCTCGACGGGACGGTCTATTCCGCTCCCGTGATCAAGGAACGAATCCCCGGCGGCCACGTGCAGATTACCGGACGCTTCTCGATCTCGGAGGCGCACGACCTGGCGATCGTGCTCAAATCCGGCGCGCTTCCCGCGCCAGTCGAAATCGAGGAAGAGCGCACCGTCGGGCCCTCGCTCGGACGCGACTCGATTCGCCAGGGCGAGATGAGCTTCGTCATCGGCGCGGCTGCCGTGCTGATCTTCATGGCGGTCTATTACAGCGGCGCCGGAATCCTTGCCGACTTCGGTCTCTCGCTTAATATCCTGCTGCTGATCTGCGTGATGGCCGCGATGCAGGCGACGCTGACCCTGCCCGGGATCGCGGGAATCGTGCTGACGCTCGGGATGTCGGTCGATGCCAACGTGCTGGTCAACGAACGGATGCGCGAAGAGTTGCGCAACGGCAAAACCCCGCGCGAAGCCGTCAAGCTCGGCTATCAGCGCGCGTGGTCGGCGATCCGCGACTCGAACATCTCGACCTTCGTCGCGGGATTGATCCTGTTCCAGTTCGGCACCGGCCCGGTCAAGGGATTCGCCGTGACGCTGTGTGTGGGAGTCTTGACGGGACTTTTTTCGTGTATCGTGGTGACTCGCGCATGGTACGACTACCTGATATCGATGCGTCGATTAAATACAATTAGCGTGTGATTTCACTTTATAGCATGAGGCTGGGAAAAATTCGTGCCGAAATCCTCGCGATACGCGCTGCGGCACGATAAGCTTGACATCGGCAATCGGGAAAGGTTACAAAGTCGCGTTCCGATCCCAGAGCGAGGGGGCGTCTTGTTGGACTAAAATGGCCGATAAAGACGACATACTGCTTAATTCGCGGGAGGTCGCGTTTCTGCTCGACCTCAGTCCGGACACGGTCAACGAGTTTGCCCGCCGCAATATCATTCCGGCGTTCAAGAAGGGGCGGCAATGGCGCTTCCGCCGCCGCGATATTGCCTCGGTGAAGCGCCAGCTTCGGGGAGTCAACGCGGCGGCGTGACCGCGCCCGCCCCGCGTCAAACCGCATCTAATTAATCCACGCGAGCAGGTCTGCCGCGTCCGGCGCTCGGGTTCCGGTTCGTGGCGATCCAAACCAGGGGATTTCCCAACATGGCAGAACCGCACGAAAGCCGCATCTATTCCGATCTCGCGCATATTTACGATGCGGTCTTCAGCCGCGCGTTTGTCGATCACGAGCACGAAGTCGTCGAGTCGCTCAACCTGCGCCCCGGCCAGCGCGTGCTCGAGGTTGGAGTCGGCACCGGAATGTCGCTCGACGCGTTTCCGCCCTACGTCCAACTGGTCGGGATCGATCCGTCGGAGGCGATGCTGGCGCACGCGCACGAAAAAATCCGCGACAACAATTGGCGCCATATCGAGGTCAAAAAGGGCGACGCGCTCAACCTCGAATTTCCCGACAACAGCTTCGACGACGTGGTTTCCTTTCACGTCATCACGGTCGTGCCCGATCCGGTCCGGATGATGAACGAGATGGTGCGGGTGTGTAAGCCGGGCGGGCGGATCGTCGTGGTCAATCACTTCGCCAGTACGAATCCGATCCTCTATTTCCTGAACACTCTTATCAATCCTCTAACCAAGCTGCTCGGATGGACCACGCGGCTGCGCGCGCGCGACGTCCTGCGCGGACCCAATATCACCCTCGAGCATCTGGCCCCGGTGACAAGCTGGTCAGTCCACGACCTGATAATCGCCCGCAAAACCGCGTAGCTCCCACACGCCGCGCGGCTGGAACCCGGCCGACACCCACTGCTGTGCGAGCATGCGCTGGTTCTGACGATTTCGCCTTCCCGCCAGTAGACGCAGCAGTCCGCGTCCACCCGGCGCCGTTGTTATTCTCGGTCGTGGCTGCCGCGCATGGAATCCTGAATAGGGTGAGCTGTTCAGCCTTGTTTTCGGGCTTTCGCCGTGTAAGCTCGAAGCAGCGAAGCGATTGGAAGAATCCCAAGATTTTCTCTGACGAGGATCGCAAATTCATGCTCCCATGGTTGCGCGAACGGCTCAACGACGCTGCAACGCGTAAATCACGGCTATTGTCTCCGTGATCGAATCCCACGTTGACGACGGTCTCGCTGTTCCGGCGCTAGGGCGAGCGCACACAGATCCCTCGGCCGAATTCATTCGGCTTCACGTTGTGATCGCAAGAGGAGCGTGCATCTTGGGAATCAGCTTTCGCGTATCTCGTCCCTAAGGCTGAACTGCCCGGCCTTGCTAGCGGTGGAATTGCGGGAACGGCGGGAGCCTTTGTGCTAGGCTTAACCGGGTAAGGCTCAGGCCTCGAAGCGTGAAACTGCCCAACGGTGAGGATGCTGTCGTCGATATCGTGAAGCTGCGCGACTATTGCCTGAACCTCGGTCATCCCGAGGGGCGCCACAAGGCGCGAGTGTTTCAATCCGCTCTTGCGATGGGGCGGGAAGATGCTGCCAGGCTGCGGACTCGGCTGCTGGCCGCGGCCCGTATCGAAGACTCCCATTTCACGGGGGCCGATGAGTACGGGCGCCTCTACACGCTGGACTTCACGATGCGCCATCGCGAGCGCGAGGCGACGGTGCGAGCGGCCTGGATTGTCCGCCGGGGCGAAAATTTCCTGCGGCTGACCACTTGCTTCGTGCTGGGAGGACACTAATGAAACTGCTCGATGTAGTTGCGCTCATAGATGACGCGCCGAAGGCTGGGCTGCGGCGGGGACAGGTCCGCACGATTGTCGAGCTTCTAGCTCCAGGCGTGTTCGAGGTTGAATTCTGTGCGCTTGACGGTACGATCTACGCCTCGCTCGCGATCGAGGAACGCCGGCTGATGGTCTTGCATCACGAACCCGCTCCCGCTCATCCTTAATCCTGCTGCCGATGGCCATTGATTCTGCCACCGGGAAACCGAGTCCTTGATTGACCCTACGGGACTGCTTCCTTGACTTGCGATTCCGGAGCCGGACATTAAGATGGCGCGCCGTTGCACTTTGATACTGCGCGGCGAATCGACTAGGCTTGATGCGTTACGCGTCCCTCGCGTCCTTCGTCGGCCAGGTTTCGGGGGCGGAAACCCTGTGGGCGGCGAGCGATACCGGGACAAAATTCTTATAGGAGACATCCACGATGGGAGCATCACCGTCTATCGAAACCGCCGCGCGTGGCGCGAAAAATCCCGCCGCCCTCGAGTTTCTCAAGAGCGGCCCGAAAAAGCTGTTGATCGGGGGCAAGTGGGTCGCCGCGAAATCGGGCAAGACCTTCGAGACCCTCAACCCCGCCAACGAAGAGGTTCTCGCGATCGTCGCCGAGGGCGACAAGGCCGACGTCGATGAAGCCGTCAAACATGCGCGCAAGGCGCTCGAAGTCGGCAAGTGGTCCACGACGGGACCGCATCTGCGCACCCGCTATCTGCTCAAGATCGCCGACCTGATCGAGCAGCACGGCGAAGAGCTCGCCGAACTCGAGACGCTCGACAACGGCAAGCCGCTCTTCGAGTCGAAAAATATCGATGTCCCCCTCGCCGCGGAGACCTTTCGCTACTACGCGGGATGGGCGTCGAAGATCTACGGCGAGACCAATCCTTCCGAGCCCGATATGTTCAGCTTCACGCTGCGCGAGCCGGTCGGTGTGTGCGGGCAGATTATCCCGTGGAATTTTCCGCTGCTGATGGCGAGCTGGAAAATCGCGCCCGCGCTCGCGTGCGGCAACGTCGTGATTCTGAAGCCCGCCGAGCAGACCCCGCTCACCGCCCTGCGCCTGGGCGAGTTAATCCTCGAAGCCGGACTTCCCGAAAGCGTGGTGCAGATTATTACCGGCTTCGGACCCGGCGCCGGCAGCTCGATAGCCGAGCATCCCGATATCGACAAGGTCGCGTTCACCGGATCGACCGAAGTCGGCAAGCTGATCCTGAAAGCGTCGGCCGGCAACTTGAAGCACGTCTCGCTCGAACTCGGCGGCAAGTCCCCCAATATCATCTTCCCCGACGCCGACATGCAGGCCGCCGCGTTCGGCTCGATGCTCGGCATCTTCATGAATCAGGGGCAGGTATGCTGCGCCGGCTCGCGCGTGTTCGTGCAGGAATCGATGTACGATCAGTTCACCGACACGCTCTCGCAGATGGCTAAGGGACTGACCCTTGGCAATCCGCTCGATCCGAACACGCGGATGGGACCGCTGGTCTCCAAAGAACAGCACGACCGCGTGCTCGGCTATCTCAAAATCGGCAAGGATGAAGGCGCCAAGGCCAAGACCGGCGGCGCCGCCGGACCGCAGGAGCGCGGCTACTTCGTGCAGCCGACGGTGTTCACCGGGGTCAAGAACTCGATGAAGATCGCGCGCGAGGAAATCTTCGGACCAGTCGCCTCCGCGATTCCGTTCAAGGACGAAGCCGACGTGGTATTCCAGGGCAACGACACCACCTACGGACTCGCGGCCGCCGTATGGACCAAGGATTTGAGCCGCGCGCACAAGATCGCGCGTGCGCTCAAGGCCGGCACCGTCTGGATCAACACCTACGGGATGCTCGATCCGATGGGCTCGTTCGGCGGCTACAAGCAATCTGGCTTCGGCCGCGAGCTCGGCAAGCATGCGCTCGAGCTCTACACGCAGATCAAGCAGGTGTACACGAAGCTCTAAGCAGGAAAATTTAAGCAACCAGAAGGGGCGTCCGATCGGGCGCCCCTTCTTTTTTGGATTATTTGGCGTTTATGTTATGCTTTGTCGTGCCTTGTTGGATGATAAGCAGCCCTGACGATGCGCTTTCGTTCCTGCGCGCATCGCGTTATAAGTGCTTTCGCAAGTTTTTGACCATAATTCACCTGGCGGACGTGAATCTGTTACGCATCGCGCAAACGTCCTAAAGGCATCGCGGGCGACTCGACGATGGCGACTGAGAGAGACGGCGATCCGATCGAAGCGATGATCTCGTCGCGCCTGTCGCGCCGTGTCGAAATCGCGGTCGCCTCGGCCGTCAAGGAATCCGTCGCGCTCGACAGTGAGGCGCCGTCGCCCGAGTCCGCCGAGCCCGCGCCCTCGCCTGCGCCCGAGCCGCATCCGGCGCCGCCCAAAGCTCCGAAGGCCGTTGATATCGAGGGGCGGCTCGACGTGCGGCCGATCGGAACCCCGCAGGGTTTCAAGGAATTGCACCTCCTGCACAAGCGCACCTGGGACATGCTCAACGTGCATCAGAAGCGCGTCACGATGATCCTGTGGCCGCTCGCGTTTCATTTCGGCCTCTACAACGTGAAGCCGGGGCAGGAAAAAAAGCGCCCGCCGCTGATCGCGGCGTTCTGGGCGCGATGCCTTGCCGACGCGCCGCTGACGCTGGGGCATCTGTATCCGCCGCAGATTTTCAAGGGGCTGTACTCGGAAGACGTATGGGAGTTCGGCGGGATGGTGGTCGATCCGACCTTTCAGGGCAAGGGCCTGATGCGCGCGCTGTCGGAAACGGCCAAGCTGTTTTTGTTCTCGCGCCGCCCGAAACTCATCATCACCAATCCGGTCGAGCCGCTCTATGAAATCTACAAACAGCTCGGACTCAAGACCGTCGGCAAGGCGCCGGTCAAGTATCCGTACGTCGATAACGCGAATGTGTGGCTGATGTACGGCGACTTCGACGAGCTTGCCAAACCCTACTTTATGTAGCGAAATTTTAGACAGCGGCCCGGGCTTGCGCGGGGGCTGGTCCGCGCCGGAGTCGGCGGTATCCGCGCGGTTCGCGCGCGCCGCGCCTTGTCCGGGCGCCGCGCGATGGTTACCTTTGGGCAGATGCGAGCCCGCGCGCCGGGCTTGGGAGGATCGCGCCGGATGACGCCAGGGACCGTGCTCAAGGAAATTGCCGCGCTCGGCGCTCTGCTCGCGTCCTATCCAATCGACCGGGTCGCGCGCAACGCGCCCGAACTGGTCTGCGCAGCCCCCGGCGAGCCGGTGATTTTGATCCACGGTTACGGCGGCGGCCGCTCGAACCTGCTCGCGCTGGCGGCCTACCTGCGTCTGGCCGGGATGGACAACATTTCCTACTTCGAGTATCCGCGCCGCCAGCCGATGACCGAATCGGCGCGCAAGCTGGGCCTGATGGTCGATGAAGCCGCGGGACCGCTGGGCGGCGCGCATCTGGTCGGGCACAGCCTGGGCGGCACCATCGCGCGGCTGTACGCGACCTGGGCGCGCCGCGGCGCGGTGCGCTCGCTCGTGACGCTCGGCTCACCGTATCTGTTTGGCCACTGGGCGGCGCGCGAGCTTGCGATCTTCGGCGACGAGGATCCCATCGTTGCGGCCCCGACCGGAATGATCGCCCAGAGCATGCCCTTTGGACGACGCGTCGTGCTTGCGGGCGCGGGCCATCTGGTGCTGCCGTTTTTGCCCGAGTCGCTGCGCCTGGTCGCAACCGAACTGCGTGCCAACCGCGTCGCGCCGCAATGAGCCGGTTGCTGATTCCCCCTTCCCATCGGTTCTGCGCATGAGTGAGCACGGCGCACCCGTTCGATCCGCGATTGCGCTGGCCGGCGGCCGCAGCTCGCGAATGGGCCGCGCGAAGGCCACGCTGCCGCGCGGCGGATTGACGCTGCTCGAGCATATCGTGGCGGAACTCGGCCGCTACTTCGGCGACCTCGTGATCGTCGCCGCTCCCGAGTCCGTTCAGGCGGCGCTCGCCGTGCCCGCCGCGGCCAGGATCATTCGCGACGATCGCGCGTACGAAGGTCCGGTCGATGCGCTCGCGCGAGGACTCGACGCGGCGCGCGCGGACGCCGCGTTCGCATGCTCGTGCGATCTGCCGATGCTCGACGCGCGGGTCGCGGCGGCGCTGCTCGCGATGCTATCCGGCTACGACGCGGTGATCCCGTCCGTAGGCGGTCGGCTCCAGCCGCTGCACGCGGTTTATCGGCGCGAGGTTGCCGGCGCGCTGCGCGCGATGCGCGCGCGCGGCGAGAATCGTCTGAGCGAGATCGCGGGCGAGGTTCGCACTCGTATCGTCGATGAAGCTGAGTTGCGCGCGCTCGACCCCGAGCTGCGGAGTTTCATGAACGTCAACACCCCCGCCGACTACGCCCGCGCAATCCGCCTGATACGCTGAAGAGCGCAAAGCTGCGCGGCAGGGTGAAGTTCACTGTCGCGCTTGGCAAACTGCGCGCGGACCGATTTTGATCTTGCCGCTGCTCGCCACGCCGACTCGTGCGCGAGGGTTGCGCGCCGGCGGGTCTAGCGACGACAATGCGACGACGCGGGCGATCAGATTTGCGCGCCGCGCAAGGAGCTACCGTGTCCCCGAATAATCGCGATCGCGACCGTAAAGGCCCGCAACTGATCTTGCCCGGAGCTCCGGAACCCGAGGACGAAATGCCGGGGTTTGACGAGCAAATCGTCGAGATGGTCTCGCAGCAGGCGTTGCAACTGGTGGCGGCGAATATCGCTTTCGCGGCGCTGGCCGGAGAAGTCGCCCGGCTGTCTGGCGACTCGGCGGGATTTGCCGACCGCCTGCGTGAGTCCAGCGCGGCAATTCTGGCCGCGATGGAGATCCCGGCCGACGAACCCGATTTGACCACGATGTTCCGCGAAACGGTCACGGACAATATTACGCTCATCTTCGAACTGCTCGAGCGCGGCAAACGCAAGTAGCGCGCGGCCGCGCGGGCGCTTCAAAGCTTGGGCTGCCAGCGCAGGATCGGGTGGCGCGCCGCCATCGCTTCATCCACCCGCGACAGCGCCAGCGTATGCGGCGCTGATTTGACCAGCTCGGGATCGTTCAGCGCCTCGGCATAGATTTGCTCCATCGTGGCGACGAAGGTGTCGAGCACTTCTCTGGTTTCCGTCTCTGTCGGCTCGAGCATCAGGGCGCCGTGCACGATCAGCGGAAAGTAGATGGTCGGGGGATGCACGCCGAAGTCGAGCAGGCGCTTGGCGATTTCGAGGGTCGTCACCCCGGTGCGCTTCTCGAGATCGTGTTCGAGCACGCATTCATGCATCGAGGGTTCCGCCGACGCGGCTGGAAAATGCTCCTCGAGGCGCTTGCGCAGATAATTCGCGCCAAGGATCGCGAGCCGGCTCGCCCGCGCCAGTCCGTCGCCGCCGAGCGCGAGGATATAGGCGTACGCCCGCACCAGCATCCCGAAGTTCCCGTGAAACGAGCGCATCCGGCCGATCGAATCGGGCCGCGCACAATCGAGCGTCCATCCGCCGCCGGAGGTTCGCGCCAGCCGCGGCACCGGCAGGAACGGCTCGAGTGCGCGCTTGACTCCGATCGGACCGGCTCCCGGGCCGCCGCCGCCGTGCGGAGTCGAGAAAGTCTTATGCAGATTGAGCTGCACGATATCGGCGCCCATATGGCCCGGTTTCGCCACCCCCATCAGCGCGTTCAGATTCGCGCCGTCCATGTAAAGCAGGGCGCCCTTGTCGTGCAGCGCGGCGGCAATTTCGGCGATCTGCGGCTCGAAGATTCCGAGCGTGTTCGGATTGGTCACCATCATTGCCGCGGTGTCGCTATCGACCAGGCGGCGCACCTCGGACGCTTCGATGAAATCGCGCTGGTTCGACTTCGCGACCACGACTTCGTATCCCGCCAGCGTGCAACTGGCCGGATTGGTGCCGTGCGCCGTGTCGGGGATGATCACCTTGCGCCGCGCCTCGCCGCGCTGGTGATGATACGCGCGCGCGCACAACAGTCCCGTCAGCTCGCCCTGCGCGCCGGCGGCTGGATGCAGCGAGATCGCGTCCATCCCGGTGATCTCGGCGAGTGCGGCCTCGAGGCGCGCCATCAGCTCGAGCGCGCCTTGGGCGAGATGCGCGGGCGTCAGAGGATGCAGATTGGCGAAGCCGGGCAGGGCGGCCATCTCGTCGTTGATGACGGGATTGTACTTCATCGTGCACGAGCCGAGCGGATAAAACTGGAGCGCCTGCGCGAAGTTCAGTTGTGACAGGCGCAGAAAATGGCGCATCACCTGCGGCTCGCTCAGCTCCGGAAATCCGTGCAGGTCGTCGCGGCACAGTTCGGGCCCCAGAATCTCGGCGCCCGAGTGCGCACCCGGTGCGCGCGGCGGCAAGTCGGCGCCGCCGCGTCCGTCCGACGAGAGCTCGAAGATAAGCGGCGTGCCGACGGGGCGAGTCTCGCGCTCGCGTGCGGCGGCTTGATGGAGCGGCGCAATTGCGGGAATTTTTCCGGCCGTCGCCATCAGCGTGCCTCTCCTTGCGCGAGCGCACGGGCCAGCGCGTCGATCTCGGCGGGTCGATTCATCTCAGTGACGGCGATGAGCAGGCCGTCGGCGATTTCTGGATAGTCGGTGGCGAGCGCGATGCCCGCGAGGATCCCTTTTCGCTCGGCGGCTTCCAGAGCGGCCGAAGGCGCGGGCAGGGCAATCGCGAACTCGTTGAAAAATTGTCCGCTGAAGCGCCGCTGAATTCCGCGCGCCGCAAGCGCGTCCGCCGCCTGATGCGCGAGCTCGACGTTGCGCTCGGCGAGTTCGCGCAGTCCGCGCCGCCCCATCTGCGACAGGTAAACCGCGGCGGCCAGCGCGCACAGCGAATGATTGGTGCAGATGTTCGAGGTCGCGCGCTCGCGCCGGATATGCTGCTCGCGGGTCGAAAGCGTCAGGCAAAATGCGCGCCGCCCGTCGCGATCGAGCGTCTGTCCGACCAGCCGCCCCGGCATCTGGCGCAGATGCGCCGTGTGCGCCGCCATGAAGCCAAGGCCGGGTCCGCCGAACTGGAGCGCAAGCCCGAAGCTCTGGCCCTCACCTACAACGATATCGGCGCCCAGTTCGCCGGGCGGTTTGAGCAGCCCGAGCGCGAGACCCTCTGCGGTGGCCGAGATCAGCATCGCGCCCGCGCGATGCGCTATTTCGGCGGCGGCGCGCAGCGGTTCAATTACTCCGAAGGCATTGGGATAGCCCATCACCGCGCACAGGAGCTGGTCGCCGGCGACCGCCTCGAGCGCGGCAAGATCGGTCGCGCCGGAGGCGTCGTCGAATGGAATCTCGATAATTTCGATTTCGCCGAGCGCGCTCAGATAGGTGCGGATCGCCGCGCGATAGTCCCCCCACAGCGCGCGCGACATCGCGACGATGCGCCGCCTTGGCATCACGCGCCGCGCCATCAGGACCGCCTCGGCCGCTGCCGACGCGCCGTCGTACATGCTGGCGTTGGCGACGTCCATGGCGGTGAGCTGGGTGATGAGCGTCTGGAACTCGAAGATCGCCTGGGTGGTCCCTTGGCTGGCCTCGGCCTGATAGGGAGTGTAGCTGGTCGCGAATTCGGCGCGCGCGGTTATCGCGCGGACCGCGGCGGGAACGTAATGGCGGTAATAGCCCGCGCCGAGAAAGCTTGCGCAGCGGCTCGCGCCGTCGTTCATCGCGGCGAGCGCGCAAAGTTCGGCGGCGACCTCGGCTTCGCTGCGGCCGGGCGCGAGATCGATCGTGGCGCTGTTGCGCAGGCGTTCCGGCACATGCTCGATCAGGGCGTCGAGGCTCGGCGCGCCAATCGTCTTGAGCATCGCGGCGATATCCGCCTCGGTCTGCGGCATGAATCTCATGATTGAATCCCTGTTCCCTTGTGAATCGGCTGGCTCATCGGCGCGTGGCGGGGCGCCGGTAAAATGGAATCGGCACGATCGTCGCCGCGACCCGGCGGTTGCGGATTTCAACTTCGAGAGCGGGCGCCGCAGCCGGCTCGGGGCGCAGCGCGCCGGCGCTCAGATAGCCCATCGCGATTGGCCGCTCGAGGCTCGGGGCGAAGGTGCCGCTGGTCACGACTCCCGCCTCGCGCCCATCGCGGAAAAGTTTGTAGCCCTGGCGCGCGATGCTGCGGGCGTCATCGGTGCGAAGCCCGACGAGCCGTTTGGCCGGGCCGCGCTCGCGCTGCGCGCGCAGCGCCTGCGCGCCGATAAATTCGCGCTCGAGCTTGACGAACGCGCCCAGTCCCGCCTCGAGCGGCGAGGTCGCGCGGTCGAGTTCATGTCCATAAAGCGGAAGTCCGGCCTCCAGCCGCAGCGTGTCGCGCGCGCCCAGCCCGCATGGCACGGCGCCGGCGGCGCGCAGAGCCTCGAACAGGCCGGCCGCATCGGCGGGCGCGATGAAAAACTCGAATCCGTCTTCGCCGGTGTAGCCGGTGCGCGCCGCGATACACTTCGCACCGGCGACGGCGCCTTGGGCCACGCCGAAGCGCGGCACCGCCGCGAGCGGAAAATCGGCGAGCGTGGCGGCGAGCGCGGTGGCGCGCGGTCCCTGAATCGCCACCAGCGCGGTTGCGTCGCTGAGCTCGCGGAACTCGGCGCCGTGGAGGTTCAGCTCCGCGATCGCGTCGCGATCGGCCGCGATATTCGAGGCGTTGACGCATAGCAGGTAGCGCTGGTCCTCGAGGCGATAGACGATCAGATCGTCGATCGTGCCGCCGTCGGCGGCGCACAGGATCGTGTACTGCGCATAGCCGACCCGCAGCCGCGCGGCGCAATTGGTGAACGCGCGTTCCAGCAGTTCCAGTGCGCGCGGTCCGCGCACCTCGAACTCGCCCATGTGGCTCAGATCGAAAATTCCCGCCGCCGCGCGCACCGCGCGATGCTCCTCGATGATCCCGCTGTAGCTGACGGGCATCTCGAACCCACCGAAAACCGTCATCCGGGCGTTGAGTTTCTGGTGGAGGGGAAACAGGGTGGTGCGCATTGGCGCATTCATCTGGCGACAATTTAACAGAGCGCAAGTCACCCAACGAAACAACCCGCGTGGGTCTTCCCACAGCGGGCGGCGTTATCCACAGCGGCTTGCCCCGCGTGGCGGCGTGCTATATTCGAGTCAAGCGCGATGGCCAGTATCATCATGGACGGACGGGCGCTGCGGGCGCATCTGATGCCCGAGCTCCGGCGGCATGCCGCCGAGCTGGCGGAGCGCCATGGCGTGGTGCCGATGCTGGTGACGATTCTGGTCGGCGACGATCCGGCGTCGCATCAGTATGTGCGCAACAAGATCAAGCTGGCGGCGGAGCTTGGTTTCCGCACGCGGATAATCAGAATCGCCGGCGCCGACGCGACCACCGACGGCCTGCTTGAGGTTATCGACGGGATCAATCGCGACGCGGGCGCCACCGGCGTTCTGCTCCAGCTTCCGGTGCCCGAGGGCGTGGATCGGTTCCGGCTCTTCGATGCGATCGCGCCGCTGAAAGATCTCGACGCGGTCGGCGCCGCGAGCGTCAGCGGCTTCTACCGCGGCCAGTGGGGTACGTTCGTGCCCTGCACGCCGCGCGGAATTCTGACCTTCCTGGATTATTACAAGGTGCCGGTCGATGGCGCGCGGGCGGTGGTAATCGGGCGCAGCGATATCGCCGGCAAGCCCGCGGCGCTGATCCTGGGCGGCCGGATGCGCAACGCGACGGTGACCTGGTGCCATCGCCATACCCAAAATCTCGAAGCGATCTGCCGCGAGGCCGAGATTCTGGTGTCGTGCGTTGGCGCCGAATCCGGACGCAAATTTCTGATCGGCGCCGACATGGTCAAGCCGGGCGCGTGCGTGATCGACGTGGGCTTCCGGCGCGTCGGCCCCGGAAAATTCGCGGGCGACGTGGACTTTGACGCGGTCCAGGAAGTCGCCGGATGGATCACGCTCAACCCCGGCGGGACTGGCCCGATGACGGTGGTGGCGCTGATGCAAAACCTGATCGACGCGGCGCGCTATCAGCTCGGGCTCGAACGCGCGCGCTATTCAACCTGACTGAGCGCGGCGCCCGGGCGGCTTTGATCCCGCGGCTCGATTGCCCTAGTTTGGCCTATGGCCGCGCGGCGCGCGGCGATTCGCGATGGACCCGACCCCGCCCAAGAAAACCAAACAGAGCGCCGAGCCGCATCGCACGCTCGGCGCGGTGATTATCGGGCCCGCGCGTGACGTGCGCGACCCCGGAATTTTCCGCTCGCTATCGCTGGTCGCGTTTCTTGCCTGGGTGGGACTGGGCTCCGACGGCTTGAGTTCGTCGTGCTACGGACCCGAGGAAGCGTTTCTTGCGCTCGGACCGCATCAGTATCTGGCGATCTTCCTGGCCCTGATGACTGCGCTGACCGTGTTCGTCATCGCGGCCTCCTACTCGCAAACCATCGATCTGTTCCCGACCGGCGGTGGCGGCTACCTGGTCGCCACCAAGCTGCTCGGGGCGCCGGCCGGAGTGGTGTCCGGATGCGCGTTGGTGATCGACTACGTGCTTACGATTTCCGTATCGATCGCGAGCGGCGCCGACGCGATCTTCAGTTTATTTCCGCCCGGGCTTCTATGGCTCAAGTTCTGGCTCTGTATCGTGATCGTGATCCTGATGGTCGCGATGAATCTGCGCGGGGTGAAGGAATCGGTGATGTCGCTGGTGCCGGTATTCCTGGCCTTCGTGGTCATGCACGTATGGCTGGTCGGGTTTGCGCTGGTGAGCCGGGCGGGGCAGTTCCCCGCGATCATCCACGGCGCGGTCGCCGAGACTCGGCGCGGATTTGACGCGCTGGGGTTCATCGCGATGGCGGCGATCTTCTTTCGCGCCTACAGCATGGGCGGGGGCACCTACACGGGGATCGAGGCGGTGAGCAACGGACTGCCGATTCTGCGCGAGCCGCGCACCGTGACGGGCAAACGCACGATGCTGTACATGGCGTTTTCGCTGGCGTTTATCGCGGGCGGAATCCTCATCGCCTACCTGCTCGAAAAGGTCGAGCCGGTGCACGGCGAGACGCTCAACGCCGTGATGTTCGAGCATATCGCGTCGAACTGGAAGCTCGGCGGATTCGCCGTCGGCGTGCCGATTATCACCTTTGCGCTCATTACCGAGGGCGCGCTGCTGTTCGTCGCGGCGCAGACCGGATTTATCGACGGTCCGCGGGTGCTGGCGACGATGGCTACCGACCGATGGCTGCCGCAGCGGTTCGCGAATTTGAGCGGACGCCTGGTGACGCAGGACGGCGTGATCGCGATGGGCGCCGCGGCGGTGCTGATTTTGCTGGGCACGCACGCGCGGGTCGGTATCCTGGTGATCCTCTACGCGATCAACGTGTTCGTGACCTTCACGCTGTCGCAGCTTGGGATGAGCGTGCACTGGTGGAGCGCGCGAAAGAGCGAGCCGCGATGGCGGCGGCGGCTGTTCATCAACGGCCTTGGATGCCTGTTCACGTTTTCGATTTTGCTGCTGACGCTGACGCTCAAGTTCGACGAGGGCGGATGGGTCACGGTGTTGATCACCGGTGCGATGATCGCGCTGTGCTACGGGGTGCATCGCCATTACGCGAAGGCAACGGAGGCGATCGAGCGGCTCGGCGCCGAGATCCTTCCGCAGCTTTTCGCGATCGAAAAACAGCCGCCCGCGCGGTACGATCCGGATGCTCCCACGGCCGCGGTGCTGGTTGACGGATTCAACGGGTTGGGCCTTGCGACCCTGCTGATGGTGACGCGGCTGTTTCGCGATCAGTTTCGCAACGTGGTGTTCGTGTCGGTGGGCGAGGTGGATTCCGCGTTGCTCAAGGGCCCGGAGGAAGTCAAGGCGCTGGAAGCGCGTATCGCCGAAGAATTGCAGGAGTATTGCCGCTTCGCCGGCGACCTGGGACTGTATCCGGAATTGCGTTCCGCGATCGGTCCCGACGTGGTGCTCGAGTTGCGCCGTCTATGCGTCGAGATCGCACACGAGTTCACGAAGGTGGTGTACTTCGCCGGCAAGCTGGTTTTCACCGATGCGCTCGATGGATTTACGGGACGCTTTCTGCACAATCATACCTCGCTCGAGATTCAGGGATGGCTCCAGCTCTATGGGCTGAGCCTGGTGATATTGCCGATTCGCGTTGGCGGTCCGATTCTCGACCTGCCGGCGCCCAAGCCGGACGCGGCGCCGCCGAGCTAATGATCGATCGAAGGCGGCGGGGCGCTCGCGCGGGCGCCCGCGGGAACGATGCGCAAGAGCATCATCCGCTCGCCGCGTATCCTGACGGTGGAAGTGAACTCCGCGGGGTCGGGCAGTTCCGCGCGCGCGTCCGCGTCATCCATCCAGGTGATCAGCCATGCGCCGCCGGCGCGCGTGGCCGCACCCTCGATAGCGGTCCGTGCGGCGTCGCGGTCATAGGGCGCGACGGTGAGGCGGGGATTGGGTCCGTCGAAATAGTAATTGAACGGAACTGAGTAATAACCGCGCGGAAAGCCCTGATTGGGAACGTTCGGTCCCGCGCCTGATGAGACGAAGCCGGACTCGAAGAAGATCGGCTGCGCGGGCTCGTTGGCCGACTCGATCATCCTCGCGACCGCGCCCCACGGCTGTATCACCGGCCGGACCGCCAGCGCCGCCACCAGCATCGTCGCGGTCACGGCGGCCACCGCAAGATTGCGCACCCGCGCGCCAGCCAGGGCGAGGAGTCCGGCGGCGAGGACCGACAGCATCGCGAGCCCGGGCGACACGTAGCGCAATTGGAACATCGGGCGCACGACGATCGATCCGGCGGCGAAGGCGAGAATCGGCAGCCCGATCCACAGGATGCAGAATCGAAACGGTTCGTCCGCGCCGCTTTCGATGCGCGGCCCGAAGATCATCCACAGCGCGAGCGCGGCTGCGCCGCACGCGACCGCGAGCTTCGCGGCGGTCGAGTAGTGATGGGCGGGGCCGATCCAATCGAGCCAGTGCCCCGCGATCAGGACGCGGCTCTGCGCGAGCGCGATCGGGAGATACGGCGCGAACAGCAGGGCCGCGCCGCCGAGCGCGATCCATGGGGCAACGCTGCGCCGGCCATGGACGAAATCGCGCAGCAGGATCGCGCCCTCGGCGGCCAGGATCGCGGCGCCGCCGAGATGGGTGTAGATCACGGCCGCGCCGGTCAGCGCGCAGACCAGAATCCATCCCGGGCTCGTGCGCTCGCGGGTGCGGCGAAACGCATACAGATGCGCGAGCGCGAGCACGATCAGCATCGTGTACATCCGCGCCCGGAACGCGAACACGACGGCCAGCGGATTGAATGCCCACATCGCGGCGCCGGCGGTCCCGGCGGCGTCATCGAACAGATCGCGCCCGAGCGCGAATAGCATCGCGAGGCCGCCGAGTCCGCAGATCACCGACAGCGAGCGCAGCGGGGCCTCGCGCCCGCCGAAGATCGAGGTCCAGTAATGCAGGACGATGTAATACAGCAACTGCTTGCCGGGATCGTCGGCGATCGGGATGTGGATGATTGCGCCCAGGCTCGGGCGCGCCGCGGCATAGGCGCTGTACGCCTCGCTGGCGCCCAGCGGATCGCGGCCGAGATGAAACGAATAGAAAATCGCGGCGACGGCGACCAGCGCGCCGAAAATCGCAACCGGCCGCGCCGCAATTCGCGCCGGTCCGCGCGCGGGTTCTCGTTGCACCGCCATCCCCACCACTGGCTCCTCTGGCCGCGCAATATATCGCAAAGCAACGGCACGGTCTGTAGCGGGTTAGATGCGGATCAAGCCGCGGCGCTTGACTGGACCGCATCGGACTGGCCTTACTGGCCGAAGTCATGTCGGAATTTCTGGAGTCGGTCCCCGAAGCGGTTGCGCGCCGGGCGGACGCGATTACACTGCCCCCGATCTCGCGGATGCGCGCGGAGGTGTGGTCGCTGGCGTGGCCGGTGATCATCTCGTTCGCGCTCGATTCGATCCTGGGGCTGGCGGCGATGCTGATGGTGGGGCGGCTCGGCGCCGAGGCGGTTGGCGCGGTCGGTCTGGCGACGCAGATCCTGGGCGCCGTGCGCGCGGGAATCGCGGCGGTCGGGACCGGGACCGTCGCGCTGGTCGCGCGCTATATCGGCGCCAACGATCGCGACAACGCCGAGGAAGTTCTCAAGCAATCGGTGGTGTGGGGGGTGCTGGTCTCGACCGTGATCGCGATTCCGGTGATCGTGTTCGCGGCGCCGCTGATGACGCTGTTCCGGGTCAGGGGCCACATGGCCGCGATGGGCGCGCGCTACCTGCAAGTCGTGATGCTGGCGGAGCCGTTCCAGGGCGTGTTCCTGATGTGCGCGGCGGCGCTGCGCGGCGCGGGCGATACGCGCACGCCGCTGTGGATCGGCGGGATAATCGATGTGCTCGCGATCGTGCTCAATTACGTTTTGATCTTCGGGAAGTTTGGATTTCCGGCGCTGGGCGTGGACGGCTCCGCGGTCGCGACGCTGGTCGCGATCGCGATCGGCGGGCTGCTCTTCTTCTGGGCGCTGTCGATCGACGGGATGGTGCTGAATTTCCACTGGCATCGGCTGTGGCCCGACCGCGGCCTCGGCTGGCGCATCCTGCGGGTCGGAAATCCGGCCGCGATCGAGCAGCTCGTGATTCAGTTCGGATTTGTCGCGTACGTCGCGTTCGTGGCGAGCTACGGGGACAAGGAAGTCGCGGCGTACTTCATCGGGGTGCGGATTCTGGCGCTCTCGTTTCTGCCCGGCTTTGGATTCTCGAACGCCTCGGCGACGCTGGTGGGGCAGGGACTCGGCGCGGGCGACCCGGAATTCGCGCGCAAGGCGGGATGGATCTCGACCCAGTTGTCGATCGTGCTGATGTCCGCGATGGGCGCGCTGTTCGTGGCCTTCGCGCGGCCGATCGCGGCGCTGTTTATCGACGACCCGCTGGTGATCAATTACACCGTCGCGTTCATGTACGCGCTCGGCGCGGCGCAGCCGCTGATGGCTATAGACTGGACGATCACCGGCGCGCTGCGCGGCGCGGGCGATTCGCAGTTTCCACTGTACGGGTCTCTGGCGGGGTTTTACGGGATGCGCCTGTTCCTGACCATCCTGATCGCGTGGCATCACGGGCCGATCATCTGGATTTGGTGGTCGCTGCTCGCCGACTACATCGTGCGCTCGACGATGAAGACCTGGCGCTTTCGCACCGGCAAGTGGGCGACGATCGAAGTTTAGGCGCGGCGAACTGCGCGCCCTGTTGGCATCCGCGCGCCCCGCGTCTTTACGCGCGCGGCCCGGCGCGTAATCCTTGGCCCCGTGGATGAGCCGGAACATCGCGCGGAAGTGGTCGAGGGCACGCTCGACCATCTTCTTTACGTGAACGACGCGACCGGCTACGGAGTCGCGGTCGTGAAGTCGTACGCGGACGCCGGCGACGCGCGGACGATCACGATCACGATGGTCGGCAACCTGGCGGGACTCGAAATCGGATCGGGAATCCGCGCGCACGGGTCGTTCGAAAAGCATCCGCGCTACGGCGAGCAATTTCACGTCACCGATTTCGAGACGCTGCGTCCGGCCAGCGTCAATGCGCTGGAACTTTATCTGGCCAAGGAGATTCCGGGGGTAGGGCCGGAACTCGCGCGGCGGATCGCGGCCTATTTCGGCCCGAGCCTGCCAGAGGTGCTCGACACCAGCCCGCATCGCGTGCGCGAGGTCAGCGGCGTCGGTCCTGTGGTCGCCGCGCGAATCACGGCCGCGTGGCGCGACGCCTCGGGCCTGCGCGAGCTGACGGTGTTTCTGCGCGGCCACGGAATCGGCGCCGCGCACGCGCGCCGGATCCACAAGCAATACGGCAAAGATTCACTCGCGGTCGTGCGCCGCGACCCATACGTGCTGGCACGGACCATCCATGGAATCGGATTTCGCACCGCCGACTCGATCGCGGAGAAGCTCGGGGTTCCGCGCAACTCGATTCAGCGCGCGCGCGCCGCGATCATCTATTTGCTCGAACGCATGAGCGACGACGGCCACGTCTATGCGCCCCGCGAATACCTGGAACAACAGTTCGCCGCCGGACTCGAGATGGACGCCGAGCTGGTCCCGCGCGCGCTCGACGCGCTGGCCGAGCGGGGCGACGTCTTCGTCGAGCCGGCGGGGGAGCATACCGCCGTTTACCTGGCGCGCCTGCATGACGCCGAGGTTACCGTGGCCGAGCGCCTGCGCGCGCTCACGCAGGGGCGTCCGATGAGCGCGGCGGTGGCGGAGCGCGCGCTCAAGACGGCGTCATCGGCGAGCGGAATCACGCTTTCGTTCGAGCAGACCCGTGCGATCAAGACCGCGCTGTCGAGCCCGGTGACGGTAATCACCGGCGGACCCGGGACCGGCAAGACTACAATCCTGCGCCAGCTTATAGCCGCTCTCGCCGACGCCGGGCTCAAGCCTACGCTGGCCGCTCCGACCGGCAGGGCCGCAAAGCGGCTCCAGGAGGCGACAGGACGCGATGCGCGGACGATTCATCGCGTGCTCGAATACGCGCCCGAGACTGGAGGCTTCGTGCGCGGCAAGGATTTTCCGCTGCGCACCAATTATCTCATCGTCGATGAAGCCTCGATGATGGATATCGAGCTGGCGGCGAGCCTGGTCGCGGCGCTGATGCCCAACTGCTCGCTGCTGCTGGTGGGTGATCGCGACCAGCTACCATCGGTCGGGCCGGGCAGCGTGCTCAAGGACGTGATCGCGTCGGGCCTCGTGCCGGTCGTCGAGCTGCGCGAGGTTTACCGGCAGGCGCGCGAGAGCCAGATCGTAGCCAACGCGCACAAGCTCAATCGGGGATGGTTTCCCGATATCTCGAACGCTCCCGACGGCGACTTCTTTTTTTTCGAGCGCGCCGCGCCCGAGGAAGTTCTGGCCACGATCAAGCAGCTCGTCCAGCAGCGCCTGGTCGGGCGCTTCGGAATCAGCGATCCGCGCGAGATCCAGGTGCTGACGCCGATGAATCGCGGCCCGCTCGGAACCCATCTGCTCAACCGCGAGCTGCAGGCGCTGCTCAATCCCGCGGGACGCGAGCTGCGCGCGGGCGACCGGATAATCCGCGAGGGCGACCGCGTAATCCAACTGCGCAATAACTATGACAAGGGCGTATTCAACGGATCGATCGGGCGCGTGATGACGGTCGATCCGGCCAAGGGCCGCGTCACCGTCGCCTTCGAGGAAACCTACGCCGACTACGATCACGCCGAGCTCGACGAGGTTGGGCTGGCCTACGCGATCTCGGTACACAAGAGCCAGGGCAGCCAGTATCCGGCCGTGATCATGCCGATCCATCCGCAGCACTACCTGATGCTGCGCCGCAACCTGCTCTACACCGCGATCACGCGCGCTGAGCGGGTGTGTGTATTGGTCGGAACCAAAGCCGCGCTCCAGCAGGCAGTGAGAAATCAGGACGAACGCCAGCGCCTAAGCCGCCTCGCGGAAAGATTGCGCATCGACTGAGAGCGCGCCGCCGCAGCCATCCTCTTCCGTCATCGCGGATGCATCCCGCCGCGGTGCTCCGTTCTGTCATCGAGGCTGTCGATAAACGGTAGCCTTGTCCGTCATCCTGAACGGAGGCTGCCGGAGTGAAGGATCTCCGCGAAGCGATTAGTGCGAACAACCTTGGGCGCGCTAAAGAGAATCGCTTCGCGTAGATCCTTCGCCTTCGGCTCAGGATGACGGAGGGGGAGGCCGCAACCGTCGGGGCCTGCCCTGAGCCTGCCGAAGGGCTCCAGGATGCCACAAAATTTAGCCGGACCCGAAAAATTCACACGCTCCGAGAGCGGGTTGACTATGTGTGGACGCCGGCCTAGCCTACGCCGAGCCATCAGAATGCGATTTAGCTTCGGTCGCTGCCAGGGAGGGTAACGATGAATCGAATAGCGAAGCGCAGTGCGCTCGCGCTAGCCACAGCCGCAGTATTGTTGAATAGCTCCTGCGCGACGCTCATTCACGGGGGCGGCACGCAAACGATTTCCATCAGCACAGAACCGCCCGGTGCAACTGTAGCAGTAGGTGGCCAGCAAATAATCGCTCCCGCCGATGTGACCCTCGATCGGAACCGCAATTATCAAATCATTGCTACCAAGGAAGGCTACGCGACCGCAACATCCACACTCCAGTCTCGGTTCTCCTGGGTCACGATTCTCGACTTGATATTTATTATTCCATGGGTAGTAGATCTCGTATCTGGGGGTGCGTATAACCTGTCGCCCGATACGGTGAGCTTGGTGCTAGCGCCGAAGGTAGCGGCACCGCCGCCAGTGGCCGCAGCTCCCGCCGCGCCTGTTCCGGCTGCGCCCGCGCCCGCGCCGAGTGCCGCGGCGACGCCTGTGCCGCAGGGGTAACGACGCGGCCAAGATTGCTGCGCTCGCGCCTGCTCAGCGGTTCAAATGCATCAGGACAATCGCAACCGCCGCGATCGTGACGAGCACGAGCAGCAGGAGCAACTGCGCCGCGAGTGCGCGCCATGCAGAGAAGTGGTTGACCTCGCCGACGCACTTGAGCTCGAGAACCAAGCCCCAGATTCCAAGGATCGCGCTTAGCCCCGCTAGCTCAGGCGGGAACGAAAACGCGCCCGGCCGCAGCGTGTGCGGTGTCACGATTCCGGCCAGCAGACCAATTACGCCCAGGCCGGTCGCGGCGATTCCCGGGATGCTCGCCCACGCGATCGCGGCGCGGGTCTGCACGGAATTGGCTACTCCGCCGAGCGCGCGGCACGCCACAGTGATCATCCATCCGGCAAGGTAAAGCCCGACTATCGCCCACACCGCGAACAACGCCACCTTGAGCGCCACCAAAAATGGCCACAGCGCCGACACCGTATGCGGCTCGGACATCGCGCCGAGCCACGAGCCTTCGAGTCCGCTGAGCGCGCCGCTTAGCGCGGCGATCGCGATCACGTGGCGGCGCGGATCGGAATCGATTATTTGTCGAATAGTATCGCGCGGTGCGATCCAGATTGCGAAAAACGGCGCGATCGATTCTCCCGAATAGCTCATGCTCGCTCCCCGCGTGCGCTAGAAAACCACGCGCCGCCCGGCCAACGTAGCATCGCGCCCCGCGCGGATACATCGCCGGTGCGCACGTCCAATTGACACCGCATACCCGCACCCCGTAGTGTTCCGGTGAAAAATGGGCGAGCGGGGATGATTTACCAACGACGCGGAGGTCTCTAATTATGGCATCAAGATTCACGAAGCTTCTAATCGCACCACTGGGTGCACTGGCCTTCATGGCATCCGGATGTATCGTGATTTCCTCGAGTTCGATCTCAAACTCCACCAAGGCCGGCGCCGGAAACGCGGTGACCGCGCAGGCGAGTGATTTCGGGATCCTGCGGCTGGCGGTTCCCAACGGTCTGACCCAGACCGCCAACGCAAATCTGCTCACGCAATGCACGAGCGGAAAGTTTACCGATGCGACGACCGAGCTGAGCATGCGCGATTTCATCATCGTGCAGCAGTACCAGATCAGCGTGAGCGCGGTCTGCCAATAATTTACGGGATCTGATCGTAATCCCACCGATTTCCGGCGGACCCGCCCATTTATGCGCTCGCGGCGTGGACGGGTCCGCCGCGGTTTTGCCGCGCTGGCGCAATCGGCCGCTGGCGGCGCTCCCGAAAAATCTGTAACCGCTCTCGATTGTCCAGCGTCTAGTACTGCGGGGTGGGTGACACCCAATCAATAACTGGCTCTGGGCGCATAGGCATTCGTTCAGAGCACAACATTCGAGCAAGGAGAGCAGCTATGCGAAAATCTGTTTCGATTCTGGCGGTCGGCGCGGTGATCGCCGCGATGACGGGACTGGGCGGGACCGCGAGGGCGCGGCATTCGAGCCCCGGCGGCGAATTCAATCTTCAGGTCGGCGGCTTCGAGTTGATCACGGACAGCTCCGTGTCCTCGCGCGTCGATCTAAAAGGGCGCGGAACGATTCTTTCCGATCCGACCGGCGCGCTGACCAGCGGCGCGCTGACGATCTCCGCCGTCAACGGCGCGATTCCAGAAGCCGCGCCCGTCGCGAGCATGTGCACCGGCACGGCGACCGGCCAGATCAGCAAGGGCGGGAACGACATCTACAAAATCTCGTTCGACTACACCGACGGCGCCAACTCGGGCCAGTGCCTGTCGCAAACGCTGTCGCTGACCTGCACCCGCGCCGTGTTTCCGACGGGATTGGCGAGCGATCTCGCGGCCGGCAGCTACAATTGCGTGGTCTCCGCAGTCAGCGGCGTGAGCGCCAGCAACGAGACGGTCGATGCGTCCTCGGTGGCGGTGCATTTCGGTTCGCACGCGGCGGTGCAATAACCCGCAATCTATAGGGTCGAGAAAAATCGCTTGCGCCGCGCGGGCCTTCAATTGGGCGCCCGCGCGGCGCAAGCGCGGCTTGACGGGCGCGAACTCCGCGCCGTACGATCGCGGGTATCGGGAGGTGCCTCGCGATGCTCAAAATGTTCGATTACAAGCCGTGACCGTGGGCGCGCAAATCGCGCATCGCCCTTTTGGAAAAAGGGCTCCAATGGGAAACCACCTGGCTCGACCTTCCCGCCGGAGAGCACAAGCGACCCGAGTATCTGGCGATCAACCCGGTCGGCAAGGTGCCGGCCCTGATCGATGACGCGCTGATCATCCACGACTCGACGATCATCGGCGAGTACCTGGAAGATCGCTACCTCGACCATCCGCTGCTGCCCGCCGACCCGGCGCTCAAAGCGCGGGCGCGCGCATTCGAGGACTACGCCGACGCTTATCTTGCGCCCTCGATGTACAAGATTCTGTTCCAGATGCGAAAGCCGGAAGTGGAGCGCGATCATGCGAAGATCGAAGAAGCCGAGCGCGAAACACGCCGCCACTTCGAGTACTTAAATCGCGAACTCGCCGGCCGCGAATTCATTGCCGGCGAATTCAGCCTCGCCGATATCGCGTACATGCCGCATCTGTCCAGCTACGAGCGCGCGGGCTATGCGGTGCCGTCCGATCTGATCGACCTGCACCGATGGTGGCAGCGGCTCAAGGCGCGCCCGAGCTACGCGGAGAGTTGGCCGTTGTAAAACAGCGCGCGCTTGCGCCGCCGCCACGATTCGCGCCTAGCGGACGGCGCCGTGTGAGCGGAGGTCTCTGCGTAATCAATTGGGGGAGTGTGCAAGTGCCGATGGCGAGATTTCCTTCGACTCCGCTCAGAGCGTGTGAATTTTTTGATCGTAAGCGCTTGGTGTCATCCTGAGCGAGCGCTGCGCGAGTCGAAGGACCCCTGATTACTCATGAGCGCCGCCCATAGGACCTATTACGTTTATATGCCGGCGAGCATCTCGAGGACGCTGTACGTCGGCGTCACCAACGACCTCGGCCGGCGTATTGCAGAGCATGCGCAGAGGCTGACGCCCGGGTTCACCGCCAAGTACCACGTTGAGCGCTTGGTCTATTTTGAGGCGTTCGGAGAGATTGAAGCCGCCATCGCCCGTGAGAAGCAACTCAAGGGCTGGCGCCGCGCGAAGAAGATCAAGCTAATCGAATCACTCAATCCCGAATGGAATGACCTGAGCAGTGAGGAATTCCAGCACCAAGGCAGTTAGGGGTCCTTCGGCTCGCGCAGCGCTCGCTCAGGATGACACAAAATCGAGCCGGGTTTGAAAAACGCGCAAACTCTGAGACGAATCGCGAGGAATCTCGCCAGCCGCGAAAGCGCACGATCGCAATGAGTTACGCAAGGGTCACTTAAGGGAGGCATCACGATGGCGGAGCCGATCGGAAAGCTCGATCATATCGGGATCGCGGTGCGTAGCGTCGCCGAGGCGCGCAAGTTCTATGAAGGCATCCTCGGCGCGCGCTTCATGTACGAGGCGGAGAGCACACAGGCGGGCTACAAGCTCGCCGAGTTCGATCTCAACGGGCTGACGATCGAGCTGCTCGAGCCGCTCGGCGATAAATCTTTCCTGCACAAGTTCCTCGCCACGCGCGGCGAGGGGATGCATCATCTGACGTTCAACGTTCCCGACCCGAAGTCCAAAGTCACGCAACTGGTCGAGCAGGGAGTGCGCGTTGTCGATGAGACCCAGTGGTCGCCGGCTTCATTCGAGGCGTTCATTTCGCCGCGCTCGTCGCACGGGGTGCTGATCCAGCTCGGCAACGGCTATCCGACGCTGGCGAACGACCCGCACTCGGTCAAGAAATAGCCGCGCCGGATAGCTGGAGGCGGCTATCCGATAAGTCCCGGATTCGCGCCGCCGTCGATCGTGATATTCGCGCCGTGGATAAACGCCGCGCGCGGCGAGGCCAGAAAAACAATCAGGTCCGCGACTTCCTCGGGCTCTCCCGGACGCCCGAGCGGCGTCATCCGCGCGTAAACCTCTTCGATGCCGCGGCCGTGCGCGGCGCGCTCGGAAAACAGCCGCAAGCGATCGGTCAGGATCGGGCCGGGATTCACGCCCACGACGCGCACGCGATGCTTCGCGCCTTCGTCGGCGAGGGCCTTGGTGAAATGATTCAGCGCGGCGTTGGCGGCGCCGCCGACCATGTAACCGGCGGTGGGCCGCAGCCCTCCAGTGCCGATCACGTTGACGATCACGCCCGCGCGATTCGCCGCCATCACCGGCATCACCTCACGCGCCATCCGCACGTAGCCGAAGAACTTGAGCTCGAAATCCGCGTGCCAGTCATCGTCGGAGATTTTCTGGAACTCGCCCGGCCGCGCGCTGCCGGCGTTGTTCACCAGGATATCGATCCGGCCGAATTCGTCGATGCAGCGCTGGACGACGCGGCGGATATCTTCGAGCCGGGTCAGGTCCGCCTCGATCGGCAGGACTTTCGCCCCTTCGATTTTTCGGGCGAGCGCGGAGGTCTCGCCCAGCGCCTCGATGCCGCGTGCGCAGACCGCGACCGACGCGCCCTCTTCGGCAAATCGCAGCGCGGCCGCGCGTCCGATACCCTTGCTCCCGCCCGTTACCAGCGCGATCTTTCCTGCCAGTTCCAGATTCATCGTAGTATGCCTCGTCAGCGCCGAGCGTCGCATCGCGGCTCGCCAAGCGTCAAGCAGCGCGGGGCGGGCGGCTTAACACGGCGGCGCGTATCTGGCACGATTGCTCTCATCCGGACGGCAAACCATCGATGAAGGAAATTGTAGTTTCGTGCTTAAGCGCCGCGATCGAGCGGGCGCGCGCCAAGGGCCTGCTCGGGTCGGGCGCCGCCGCGATCGGAGTCGAGGCGCCCAAGGATTCGGCGCACGGCGATATCGCGTCGAACGTGGCGCTGACGATGGCGCGCGCCGAGGGCAAAGCGCCGCGCGCGATCGCGGCGGCGATCAAAGACGCCCTCGAACTGCCGCCCGAGATCGCGGAAGTTAGCGTCGCCGGGCCGGGGTTCATCAACTTCCGGATGTCGCCCGCGTACTGGCACGGCGAGATTCGGCGCGCGATACGCGAAGGGCCGGAGTATTTTCGCCCGCGCAAGTGGGAGCTCGGCCCGGGCGCCGGCGATAAGGTTCAGGTGGAATTTCTTTCCGCCAATCCAACCGGCCCGCTTACGCTGGGCCACGGCCGAAACGCACTTTTGGGTGATACGGTTGCGCGTCTGTTCGAGGCCGCCGGATTCGCGGTGACGCGCGAATATTATCTCAACGACGGCGGACGCCAGATGAAGCTGCTCGCCGAGTCGGTGCGCGTGCGCTACTTGCGGGAACTCGGCATCGATGCCGAATTGCCCGAAGACGGCTACCAGGGCGATTATATTCTTGACATCGCCAAAGAGTTGCGCGCGCGGCTCGGCGACCGGCTCCACGAAACCGAGGACCGCGAATTCTTCCGCGCCGCCGCCGTTAAGACAATTTCCGCCGATATCAATCGCACCTGCGAGCGGCTCGGTATCCGCTTCGATGTCTATACCAACGAACTCGACCTGATGAACGCGGGCCGCGTCGATCGGGTCCTGGACGGACTGCGCGCGCGCGACCTGCTCGCCGAACGCGACGGCGCGATCTGGCTGCGCGGCGCGCCGCTGGGCCTGCCGAAGGACGAGGTGCTGGTGCGCTCGGGGCCGGAGCGCGAGCCGACCTACCGCACCGCCGATATCGCCTACCATGTTGAAAAGCTCGAGCGCGGCTTCGACCTGATCGTGGACGTGTTCGGCGCCGACCATATCGCCGAGCATCAGGAGGTGCTCGCCGCGGTCAAGGCGCTGGGCCACGACGCGGCGCCGATTCGCGCGATCATCTACCAGTTCGTCACGCTGACGCGCGCGGGCGAGAAAATCAAAATGTCTACCCGTAAGGCAACCTACGTCACGCTCGACGAGCTGATCGATGAGGTGGGAGCCGACGTGGTGCGGTTTTTTTTCGTGTTCCGCAAATCCGACAGCCAGCTCGATTTCGATCTCGAACTCGCCAAAAAGCAGGCCCCCGAGAATCCTGTCTTCTACGTGCAGTACGCGCACGCTCGCCTGGCCAGCATCTTTCGCGAGGCTGTGAAGGCCGATCTGGCGGTGTCCGGAGACGCCGCCGAGCCCGACCTGGCGCTGCTCTCGGCCGAGGAACTCGAACTCGCCAAACGCGCGGTTGCGATGCCGGCGGTGATGACCGGCGCGGCCGAGGCGCTCGAACCGCATCGCATCGCGTTTTACCTGCTCGAGCTCGCGGGCGAGTTCCATCGCTATTACAACAAGCCCGCGAATCGTATAATTGGCCCCGATCGCGAGCTTAGCCGGACGCGGCTGTATCTGGCTGGATTGCTGCGCACGGCGATTGCGGCGGGCTTGGGAATCCTCGGAGTCAGCGCACCGGAGCGGATGTGAGGCGGGGATGCGATTCGAAATCAGGGCGGGCGGCGCATTTCTAATTTTGGTGGGACTGGTCGGACTTTCGGGCGCGGTCTTCGCGCTCGGACTGATCGCGGGCTACGAGATGGCGCGCCAGAACACCGCGGACACCTCCCAGATCGCATCGGTCTTTCCGGTGCCGAGTCCGCCCGCACTGGAACCCACGCCTGCCGCGGCGACGCCCGGCGCACAAAGCTCGCCCGCATCGGCGCCGAGTGTGGCGGCGCTTGCGCCTGCGAAAGCTTCAAGATCGATCGCTCCGGAGGCGATGAAGACTCCGGCGGAGCGCGCGCCGGCGTCGCCGCCGCCACGTCCGATCGCCGCCGCAAGTCCGCCGATGATCGCCAATGCCGCGCCGGCCGCGGGCCTGCGCAAGCATCCGTACAATATCCAGATCGACGCGGTGATGGACCGTGCGGGCGCGGACGACATGGTCCGGCGGCTCAAGGGTCTGGGCTTCCCGTCCAGTGAAATTGCGACCACCATGAACGGCCAGACCTGGTACCGCGTGAGCGTCGGTCCGTACGCCACCGAGGACGAGGCGAAGGCCGCGCAGGAAAAGCTCCATCAGCAATACCGCGCGACCTATAGCGGTAATTGAGCGCACGCCCGATCCTGAGATGCGCCGGTGCGGAGGCGGACGGTTGACATCCGTGCCGCGCGCGTGGATATTTAGTAGGTAATGAACGGCTACCCTATTGGCGCGGCATGGACGGACTGGCGTTGGCACGTCGTCGCATCCGCCTGCGCGCCGGTTTTGTAGCCGATCCGACAAAACCAGAATCCGAAAGGGCCGCGGGCGAAAACCCGGCGGCCCTTTTTTTATGCGCATCCGAAAGCCGGGAGCGCTGCGATGCAGGAGACAGGCGCGATGCTGCAACCGACGGAACAAGAGTTTGAAGAGCTGACCCGGCAGGGTTACAACCTGATTCCCGTCGCGCGCGAGGTCGCCGCCGATCTCGAGACGCCGGTCTCGGCGTTCCTGAAGATCGCGCGCGGCGATTACTCATTCCTGCTCGAGAGCGTTCGCGGCGGCGAGAAGTGGGCACGCTACACCTTTCTCGGCTCGGAGCCCGCGATGGTCATCCGGGCGCGCGCGGGCCGGATGGATATCATCCGCCCCGGCCGCGGCATTGAGGTGCGCTCGATAACCAACGCGTTCGACGAGTTGCGGCGCGAGGTTATCCGCTTCCGCGCGCCGGAGCTGCCGGGCAACCCGCGCTTCTTCGGCGGCGCGGTCGGGTTTCTCGCTTACGACATCGTGCGCTGCTTCGAGCGGATTCCCGAAGCCACCCGCGACGATCTGGGCGTGCCCGATCTGTACATGATGTTCACCGACACGATGCTGATGTTCGACAACGTGCGGCAAACTCTGCGGATCATCGCCAATGTGCCGGTCGATGAATTCACTTCGATCCGCGCGGCGTATCAAAGTGCGCAGGTCAAGATCGACGAGATTATCGCGCGCCTCGAAGCGCCCGCCGTCGCGCCGCGGCTCGAAGCTCCCGCCGCACTGCCGGCGACCGACGCGACGATCACCTCGAACTTCACGCGTGAGGCCTACATGGCGACCGTCTCCGCCGCCAAGGAGTACATCGCCGCCGGCGACGTAATCCAGGTCGTCCCGTCCCAGCGCTTCGAGGCGCCGCTGACCGCGCATCCGTTCAATATCTACCGCAGCCTGCGCTCCATCAATCCGTCCCCCTACATGTTCTACCTCCGCCTCGGCGACCTTACCCTGGTGGGAGCGTCGCCCGAGGTGATGGTCCGGGTCGAGGGGCGCGAGGTGACGCTGCGCCCGATCGCGGGTACGCGCCCGCGCGGCAAGACGGACGCGGAAGATCGCGAGATGGAAACCGAGTTGCTCGCCGACCCGAAGGAACGCGCAGAGCACGTGATGCTGGTGGATCTGGGGCGCAACGACGTCGGCCGGGTTTCGGAAATCGGCTCGGTGGTAGTCACCGAGTACATGGTCGTCGAGCGCTACTCGCACGTGATGCATATCGTGTCGAACGTGATCGGAAAGCTGCGCCAGGAGTGCGACGCCTTCGACGCGTTTCGCGCGACCTTTCCGCAGGGCACCGTCTCGGGCGCGCCGAAAATCCGCGCGATGCAGATAATCGACGAACTCGAAACCACCCGCCGCGGCGTGTACGCCGGCGCGGTCGGCTATTTCAGTTACACCGGCAACACCGACACCGCGATCGCGCTGCGCACGCTGCTGATCAAGAATAATCGCGTCTATATCCAGGCCGGAGGCGGGGTGGTCGCCGACTCCGATCCCGGCGCGGAGTTCGAGGAATCCGTCAACAAGGCGCGCGCGATGGTTCGTGCCCTGCAAACCGCGCGCGGCTTCGAAACCGCATCGGGCGCTAGGTAAACCGCAATGCCGAATCGCAAGCCCAATCTCCTGATGATCGATAACTACGACTCCTTCACCTACAACCTGGTCCAATACCTGGGCGAGCTTGGCGCCGAACTGACGGTCAGGCGCAACGACGCGATCGATGTAGCGGCGGCGCGCGCGATGCACCCCGACGCGATCGTGATCTCGCCCGGTCCGTGTACTCCCACCGAGGCGGGCGTGTCGCTCGCCATATTGCGTGAGATGGCGGGCGAGGCGCCGATTCTGGGCGTGTGTCTCGGGATGCAATGTATAGGCGCCGCGTTCGGCGGCAGAGTCGTCCGCGCGGCGCGCCTGATGCACGGCAAGACCTCGCCGGTCATCCACGATGGGCGCACGATCTTCGCGGGAATCGCGCAGGGCTTCGACGCGATGCGCTATCATTCGCTGGTCGTCGAAAATACCTCGCTGCCCGATTGCCTGGAAGTCAGCGCGCGCACCGCCGAAGACGAGCTGATGGGAATCCGGCACAAGACCCTGCCCGTCGAGGGCGTGCAGTTTCATCCCGAGTCGATCGGCACGCCCGAGGGCAAGCATCTGCTCGCCAATTTCTTAAGCGGCCTCCGCCGATGAGCGAACTGCGCATCGCGTTCGATACGGTGCTGGCCGGGCGCTCGCTCGAGGCGGACGCGGCCGAGCGCGCGTTCGCCGAAATTTTGGACGGCGGCGCCGCCGCGCCCGACGCGATGGTCGCGGGCTTTTTGATCGCGCTCAAGCTCAAGGGCGAATCCGCAGGCGAACTCGCCGGCGCGGCGCGCGCGATGCGCGCGCGGGCGCGGCGGCTCGAACTCGCCGACGATCCGAATCTGATCGACGTGGTCGGCGCCGGAGGCGACGGCGCCGGCACGTTCAATATCTCGACCGGAGCGGCTCTGGTCGCGGCCGCCGCCGGAGTCGCGGTCGCCAAGCACGGCAATCGCGCGATTACCGGTAGCGTCGGCGCCGCCGACTTGCTCGAATATCTTGGCGTCAACCTCGATCCGGGTCCCGATGCCCTGCGGCGATGCGTTCGCGAGGCCGGCATCTGTTTTATCCTCGCGCCCGCGTATCATCCGGTGATGGCGCGGCTGGCGGCGCTGCGCCGCGCGCTCGGCACGGCCACGATTTTCAATCTGCTCGGCCCGCTCAGCAACCCCGCGCAGCCGGCGCGGATGCTGCTGGGAGTTGGCGATCGCAAGCTTCTGCGTCCGATGGCCGAGGCGATCGCGGCGCTCGGCGCGGCGCATGCGATAGTGGTCTCGGGAGCCGATGGCATGGACGAAATTTCGCTGTGCGCGCCGACCCATGTCGCCGAGGTCCGCGCCGGAAGACCGATCGCCGAGTATCGGATCGCGCCGGAAGATTTCGGCCTCGCGCGCGCCCCGATCGATAAACTTCGCGCGTCCGGCGCCGCGCAATCGGCCGCGATGCTGCGCGCCGCCCTGTCGGGCCACAACGACGCCGCCCGCGACGTGCTCGCGCTCAATGCGGGCGCCGTGATCCACGCCGGCGGCGCGGCCGATTCCATTTTCCAGGGCGTGAGCGCCGCTCTGGGCGTGATCGAATCGGGCCGCGCGCTCGCTACAATAGACAAGCTGGTCCGCGCCAGCCGCGGGAATTGAGGCAAGCATCGGAGATGAGCTCGATCCTGGACAAGATTTTTGCCGCCAAGCGCGAGGAGCTACGCGCGCTGCGCGAACGCGTGCCGCTCGAAGTCGTGCGCGCCGCCGCCGCGAAGGCCGCATCGCCGCGCGACTTCACCGCCGCGCTGCGCGCGCGCCGTCCAGCGATTATCGCCGAGATCAAACGCGCCTCGCCGAGCAAGGGCGACATCATGCCCGATCTCGATCCCGTCCGAGTCGCGCGCGAGTACGCTGCCGGCGGCGCGGCCTGTATCTCGGTGCTCACCGACGTTCACTTCAAGGGCTCGCTGCTCGATCTGCGCGCGGTGCACGCGGCGGTCGATCTGCCGATCCTGCGCAAGGATTTCATGTTCGACCCGTATCAGGTGTACGAGGCGCGGGCTGCGGGCGCCGACTGTATCCTGCTGATCGCCGCGATGCTGTCCGAGGCGGAGTTGCGCGAGCTGCACGCGCTCGCGGCGGACCTGGGACTCGCGGCGCTGGTCGAGGTTCACGATGCGCGCGAGCTGGACGAGGCCGGGCGCGTCGGCGCCGGGCTGGTCGGGATCAACAATCGCGACCTGCACACTTTTGTCACCGACCTTGCGGTGACCGAGCGAATTCTAGCGAATTATCGCGGCGGCGCGTTGATCGTCGCGGAGAGCGGTATCGACACCGCGGCCGATATCCGGCGCCTTGACGCCGCGGGCGCGGCGGCGTTTCTGATCGGCGAAAGCCTGCTGCGCGGCTCGGCTCCCGGCGCGAAACTTGGCGAGCTGGCGCACGCGCTTGAAGCGCGCGGCGGTGCGTCGTGAGCGTGCGGGTGAAAATTTGCGGCGTGACGAGCGCCGCGGACGCGCGCGCGGCAATCGCGGCGGGCGCCGACATGATCGGGATCAACTTTTACGCGCCCAGCCCGCGCTCGATCGAGCTCGGGCGGGCGCTCGAAATTCGCGCCGCGATCGGCCGCCGTGCGATGCTGATCGGCGTGTTCGTCAACGCCGAGCGCGCATTTATCGAAGCGCGCCGCCGCGAGCTGGCGCTGGATATGCTTCAATTCCACGGCGACGAACCCGAGGACGCGATCGCCGGATGGCCGGTGCCAGTCATCCGCGCGCTGCGCATGCGTGGCGGCGGCGCCGCCGCCGTGCTTGAGAAGCTGCGCGCCGACTTCGCGCTGCTCGACACGTTTCATCCCGCGCTTTACGGCGGCACGGGAATCGCGCGCCCGCTCGAGGAACTTGCAGGGCTCGATCTGTCGCGCGTGTTCCTCTCGGGCGGGCTTAATCCGGACAATGCGCGCGCGGCTGCCGCGCTGGGGCCGTTCGCGCTCGATTGCGCCAGCGGCGTCGAGTCGGCGCCGGGCGTGAAGGATCACTCGAAACTCAGGAGCTTCATCGCAAATGCCAGGATTTCCTGATACCCACGGACACTTCGGCGACTTCGGCGGCAAGTTTGTCGCCGAAACATTGATGCCCGCGCTGTTCGAACTCGAGCGCGCCTACAAAGCGGCGCGGCGCGACCCGAAATTTCACGCCGAACTCGAAAAATACTCGCGCGAGTACGTCGGCCGTCCCACGCCGCTGTTTTTCTGCGCGAATCTGACCGCCAAACTCGGCGGCGCGAAAATCTACCTGAAGCGCGAGGACCTGTGCCACACCGGCGCGCACAAGGCCAACAACGCGCTTGGCCAGGCTCTCCTAGCCGTGCGCATGAAGAAAGAACGCATCAGCGCCGAGACCGGAGCCGGCCAGCACGGCGTCGCGACCGCGACTTTCGCGGCGCTGTTCCGGCGTTCGTGCGAAGTCTTTATGGGCGCCGTCGATGTCGAGCGCCAGGCGCTCAACGTCTTTCGCATGAAGCTGCTCGGCGCCAAGGTTCACCCGGTCGATTCCGGAACCAAAAGCCTGAAGGACGCGATGAGCGAGGCGCTGCGCGACTGGACCGCGACCGTGCGCGACACCTATTACCTGATCGGTTCGGCTGCCGGACCGCATCCGTACCCGATGATCGTGCGCGACTTCCAGACCGTGATCGGACGCGAGGCGCGCAAGCAGATCGTCAAGCATGAGGGGCGTCTGCCCGATATTCTAATCGCCTGCGTCAACGGCGGCTCGAACGCGATCGGCCTGATGCATCCGTTTATCAAGGACAAAGGCGTGCGGATGATTTTCGTCGAGGCCGGCGGGCTTGGGCTAAATGGCCCGAGCCACGCCGCTACGCTGACCAGCGGCACGCCGGGAGTCCTGCACGGAAACCGCACCCTGCTGTTGCAGGACGAACTCGGGCAGATTCGCGATACTCATTCGATCGCGGCCGGGCTGGATTATCCCGGTGTCGGCCCCGAACTCGCCTATCTGAAGGACACCGGACGCGCCGAGTACGCCGCCGTGACCGACGCCGAGGCGCTCGAGGCGTTTCGGCTCCTGTCCGAGACCGAGGGGATTATCCCCGCGCTCGAAAGCTCGCACGCGATCGCGTACACCGCCAAGCTCGCGCCCACGCTGCCCCGCGAGCAGGTGATCATCGTCAACCTGTCCGGGCGCGGCGACAAGGATATGAACACCGTCGCACGCGCGCTCGGCGTGCAGCTCAGGGAGGGCGCGTGATGGCGCATCCGAAACGAATCGCGCGCAAATTCCGCGAGCTGCGCGCGCGCGGCGAGGCCGCGCTGATCCCGTACATCGTGGCCGGCGATCCCGATATGGAAACCACGCGGCATCTCGTGCTCGAACTCGAGCGGCGCGGCGCAGACCTGCTCGAGCTCGGCGTGCCGTTTTCCGATCCGATGGCCGACGGCCCCGCCAATCAACGCGCCGCCGCGCGCGGGCTAAAGACCGGCGCGTCGCTCGCGGCGATCCTCGCGATGGTTTCCGAGCTGCGCGCGGAGACCCAAATCCCGATCATCCTCTTCGGCTACTACAATCCTTACATGCATTACGGATGCGACGCGCTCGCGCGTGACGCCGCGGTCGCCGGAGTGGATGGGATTCTGGTGGTGGATCTACCGCCCGAGGAAAGCGCGCCGCTCGCCAAACCCGCGCGCGCGAACGGAATCGATCTCATTTATCTGCTCGCGCCCACCACTCCCCCCGAGCGCAACCGCAAAATCGCCGCCCGCGCCAGCGGCTTCCTGTACTACGTCTCGGTGACCGGCGTGACGGGCGCGCGCAGTCATCTGCCCGACGATCTCGCCGCTCACGTCGCCGCGCTGCGCGGGGATACCGATCTTCCGATCGGCGTCGGCTTCGGAATCTCGACGCCGGAACAGGCCGCGCGCGTCGCATCGTTCGCCGACGCCGTCGTCGTGGGCAGCGCGATCTCAACGGCGATCGAGCAACACGCCGCCTCCGGCGACGTGCCCGAAGCGGTAGGCGCGATGGTCGAAGCAATGAAAACCGCAATGCGCGCCGCGCGCGGCGACTCGGCAAACGGGCGCGCCCGAGTGTAGAATAAGGCGATGAATCGCGAGCAAACGGAAGCCCCTGCCCATCCCGCGCTGCCGTCCGCCGCGCCCACGGGTGTGCCCGCGCAGGCGCAGGCAGCGGCGCCGAGCGACGACATCTGGAGCAAGTGTCCGGGCTGCAAGGAAATCTCGTTTAGAAAAGAGGTCGAGCGCAACCTCAACGTATGCCCGAAATGCGCGCATCACTTTCGCCTCACCGTCAGCCAGCGCCTGTCGATCACACTCGATCGCGGAAGCTGGCGCGAGCTGTTCGCCGAACTCGCGATCGGCGACCCGCTCGGCTTCGTCGATTCCAAACCCTATCCGGAGCGGATGCGGGCTGCGCGCGAAACCAGCGGCCGCAACGATGCGGTCGTGGTCGGAATCGGAAAAATCGAAGACCGCCCGCTCGCGGTCGGCGTGATGGATTTCGAGTTCATGGGCGGCAGCATGGGCGTGGTGGTCGGCGAAAAGCTGGCGCGGATTTTCAACCTCGCCACCCATCGCGGACTTCCGGTGGTCGTGTTCTGCGCTTCGGGCGGCGCGCGGATGCAGGAAGGCGCGCTCTCGCTGATGCAGATGGCAAAAGTCTCGACCGCGATCGCGCGGCTGCGCGACGCGCGGCTGCCGTACCTGTCGGTGCTGTGCGATCCGACCACGGGCGGGGTGGCGGCGTCGTTCGCGATGCTCGGTGATCTGAATATCGCCGAGCCCGGAGCGCTGATCGGTTTCGCCGGACGCCGGGTGACGCGGCAGACCTCGAACCAGGAGCTGCCCGAGAATTTCCAGCGCTCGGAATTTCTGCTCGAACACGGGATGCTCGACGCGATCGTCTCCCGCCATCAGATGAGATTCACCCTGGCCCGCCTGCTCGCAATCCTGACCCGCCCCAAAGCGATCAGAACCGGAAAGAAGTAGCGCACCCGCCGGAGAATTCCCTCGCGGGCGCCGCGCCTAACACATGTTAGGTTTTTTGCCAGATTTGTTCATGGCTGAACAGTTCAGCCTTACGCGCGGCTGCGATCTGTGGAGAATCGATCGGGTGGAGCATCCCCGCCAAACACTCGCGATGTGTCAATCCCGCGCGCCCGTCGGCAGGCTCGGGGCCTCAGCAGGGGTGGGACCACAGGCTAAAGCCTGTGCCACGAGGGAAACCCCGGACACCGAATATCGCAAGACAGATCGAACTGCCTGCGTCAACGAAATTCGCGAGGATCTATGGGGAAGATATCCGGCGGCGCCCTAGAAAAATTTTCGAACGAACCCATCGCGGTCCGCTTTGGCGGGGTGCGCCGTGCGCGCGCCTGGCCCGGACGTGTTCTGCAATCAAGCGCCTTGAACCGCGCGAAGCCCTATCTGGCCGGTGATGGCGATGGTACCGCGGCGGCGCCGAGCGGGTGCTGCCGTAAGAAGGCGAGCAGCTTGTCGTTCCACGCCGACGGCCATCGCATGTGATGCCAAAAGCCGCGGACCGTCGCGCCGGCGCCGATCTTCCCCGCCGCCGTTGGATCGGTGCCGCAGGTGAGGTCGCAGGCGGTGACCGGGTTGCCCGACGGATCGAGGATCACGTCTTCGAGGTCGGCCCCGATCGCGCGCACTTCGCTCCCGAACTCGATGCCGTTGGGGCAGATACCGCCGATGTCACAGTCGTTGCGCAGGTGCATCATAGGGACCTGCGGATTGAAGAGTTGTAGCTGGCCCTGGCCGGACGCGGCGACGGCGACTGGAGTCTGGGGACACGGATCGTCGAACGCACCGAAGGGGTTGGGCGCGGAATAGACCGCTGCGGCTGCGACCGAGGGCCGATTGAGGGCATAGAGCAGCGCGAACGCCGCGCCATTGGACCATCCCATGACGTAGATGCGGCGTTGGTCCACGTTCCCGGCGGCGACCTGCTCGGCTATGAAATGATCGATCGCGGCGGCGTCGGGATTCTCCTGATACCGCACGCCGCCGATCGTCACCGCGCCCTGCGGACTTAACTGCCGATACCAGTTGTCCCATCCGAATCCAGCCGAATCCATCCCGGGGTAAAAGTGATTCGTGTAGCGGCCCTGAGGCGCGAGCAGTATGAACCCCGGCGTTTTGCCGCCGAGGTCGGCGGTGGCGATGAGTCCGGGCAAACCGGTCATCTTCACGGAATCGGCGGTGGCGATCGAACCGTGCAGAAAGATCACCAGCGGCAGCGGATTCGTGATGCTCGCCGCGGCAGGCGCGTAGCGGCATGAGTAGCGCGCGCTGCCGTCCGCATCGGTCCACGGTCCTAGCACCTCGCCCCCGGAGCAGATTGGATTGTGGCGCGTAAGGAAACTCGCGAAGGTCCCGTGATCGACGGTGGCCGGCGGATCGCCGAAGGGACCGCATTGCGCTGCGCGGGCGGCGCTTGCGCCAGCGCCGAGGGCAACGGTTGCAACGATGATCGCGAGACCGATCGACACTTTCATCACGATGCATATTGCGGCATTCGCAGCAAAGTTGCGAGCGATTCGCGGGGGTCCGGACGCGCATGTCTTCATGGGCGCCCGCCACGCCTGTCGGCGCGATTCTTCCTCGAACGATGCAGGCCCGGTACACTCGGGGCCACAGCGATGGAACCACGGCTCAGCAAAACCATCGATTGGCTCTACTCGCTCGAATCGCGCGGCGAGATCTACAAGCTCGAGCGCATGGATGCGGCGTTGGCGCTGATCGGCAACCCGCATCGGCGCATCCGTGCAATCCATATTGCCGGCACCAAGGGTAAGGGTTCCGTGGCCGCGATGCTCGACAGCATCCTGCGCGCGGCCGGCATCCGCACGGGGCTCTACACCAAGCCGCATCTGGTAAATCTGTCCGAACGTACCAGGATCGATGGCGGTGAGATGCCGCCGGCGCGGATGCTCGCCTATATCGACAGCCTGCGCGCGATCTACGAACGTGCGGGACTTGCGCTTACCTTTTTCGAGTTCACGGTCGCCATGATGTTCCTGTACTTCGCCGAGGAGCGGGTCGATCTCGCCGTGATCGAAACCGGACTCGGCGGACGGCTCGACTCGACCAATGTCGTAACGCCGCTGCTCAGCGTAATCACCCCGATCGGCTTCGATCATATGGAGTATCTCGGTTACACGATCGGGGCGATCGCGGCCGAAAAGGGCGGCATCATCAAGCCTGAGGTTCCGGTCGTGATCGGTGCGCGCGATCCCGAGGCGCGTGCGACGCTTACCTCGATCGCGGCGCAGCGGCGCAGCCCAGTGCGCATGATCGATCGCGATTTCTGGTTCCGCTCGCACGCGCCGGCCCATCGGCTCGATTACACCGGGATGGCGCTCGAGCTCGGCGATGTCGAGCTGGGCCTGGCGGGACCGTTCCAGCATGAGAACGCCGCGATCGCGATGGCGACCGTCGAGGCGCTGGGCGCGCAGGGAATCGCGATAGGGCAGGATGCGATCCGCCGCGGTCTGCGCGACGTGTACTGGCCCGGACGGTTCGACATCGTGCAGCGCGCGCCGATGGTGATCCTTGATTGCGCGCACAACGAGCTTTCGGTTTCGGCGCTGCTCGAGACGATCAGCGTCGAGCTCGGCGCCGCGGTCCGGCCGCGGCTGGTGTTCGGATGCCTTGCGAGCAAGCAGTGGGAGCGGATGGCCGCGATGCTTGCGCCGCGGGTCAGCGAGGTCACGTTGACCCGGGCGCGATGGAAAAATCCGATGGACCCGGATCTCCTCGCGGAGCATTTCGCCCGCCACGTGCCGACGCGGGTCGAGCGCGATCCATTGCGCGCAATTGCGAGTGTGGTCGAGCAAACGCCGGCCTCGCAAGTGGTGCTAGCCACGGGTTCCGTGTATCTTATCGGCGAAGTTTACCCCTACTTTCTTGGCCGAGCCGGAAGAAAAGGACTTTTCTCTGAAGCGCGTGCTTAAATTTCTGGCGGCGATGATGGTGCTCGCGATGCTCTTGGTCGTGCCCCGTTCGGCGCGCGCGGCGAAGGGCGGCGGCAGCCGTACCCATCTGCCAACCGCTTCCGAGATGTTCCAGGAAAAACTCAAGCCGCTCCAGGCGAGCACGAAGGCGCGCGAGCCGGTGTTCATCAGCGGCCGAACCTTGAACTACGACCGCAAGCTCGGCCTGTGGACGATCGAGGGCGACGCCAAGGTAAGCGAGGGCGCAACCACGATCACGGCTGATACGATCAAGTTTCAGAGCCGGACCCAATTGCACGCGCTGGGAAATGTCCACCTGACCGATCCGACTTCCAACGTTTACGCCACCGAAGGAACGCTGGATATGGCCACCGAAGAAGCGACCTTGCTGCACGCGCGCGTCTCGGCGCTCGATCACAGCTACTACCTGACTGGCAGCAAGCTGCAGAAGACGGTGGGCCAGAACTATCACGCGGAAGACGCGACGCTGACCACCTGCACCTGCAATAGCGACCGCCCCGACTGGAGCCTGAGCGCTAAACAAATGGACTTGGCGGTGAACGGGCAGATGAAGGGATCCGGCGGGTACTTCAATGTTCTCAATGACCCGATCCTGCCGTTGCCTTATTTGAATTACGATACCAATCCCCAGCGCCACAGCGGCTTTTTAAGCCCGCAGGTTGGTTACTCGACGCTGCGTGGCTTTCACGTATTGGAGCCATATTACCTGGATCTCGGGGCCAATCAGGACCTTACCGTGGCCGGCGACTTCGAGAGCTCGGCGCGAGTGGGTGCGCTGCTCGAGTATCGCCGGGTGGATAGCGACCAGGATTTCTTTCAGTTCACCTCCAGCTATTACAACGAGAGCATCCGCTCGAACGCGAATCGCAAGAGCGACACCGTCGATCCCCAGATCGCCAATCCGACCATCCCGATCAATCGATGGGGCATCGTGGGCCTGATGGAAGAGCATCTGACCCCCGACCTGTATGCTTATGGGACGGCGACTTACGCGAGCGATAGCCTGTTCTTCCGGGAAATGAGTGACGCGGCGCTGTCCCCGCTTTACGGATGGAATGCCGGCAACTGGCAGATGAGCCGCGATGCGGTATCGAACCTGGGACTGCATCAGTCATTTGAAGATAGCTACTTGCAACTGTTCGGCGTATGGAACCAGGATCTGATTCAGCCGCAAAAGTTCGCGCTGCAGACGCTGCCGAGTCTGGTCTGGAATGGCTATCAGGACCTGGCTAACGGACTGGCGTATCTCAGCTACAACGCCTCGGCGGTGAATTACTGGCGCCAGCAGGGCGTGGATGGGACGCGGGTTGACCTCAATCCGCAGCTAACCGTGCCGTGGATGTGGAGCAAGTATTTGAACGGGTGGATTACGGGCGGTTTCGACGCGGCGGGATATGACGTTCAGGGTCATCAGGTGGACGTCATCCCGGTCGGTTCCAAGGGACTGCTCTACAACAACGGCTTGGCGCTTGGGGCGGCGGAACCAAACGGCACGATGGGCAGAATCGTGCCGAATCTCGACACCGGCATTCGAACCGCGCTTTTAGGCCATGCGGACCTGAGCTCGCTGGGAATGGGAAAGGTAACCGACTTGACGGTGCCGACAGTCGAGTATCAATATGTTCCGCTGGTGAATCAGAATCAATTCCCCTTGTTCGATCAGACCGACCGGATCGAGGCGCGCAGCCTGGTATTCTACGGGTTCTCGTCGCGGATTTTTATGCAGACCGGCGCGGAGAACCCCAACGCCGACAGCACCGCCAACAATCTCGCGCGGGGCGTCGCCGGTCCGAGTTTCAAGTCCGCCAGCGGTTATACCGAAGAGGTGCTTCGCTTAGCCGTTCAGCAGGCGTACGACACCCATTACGCGATTTCGCCGGACGGCTCGCAGATGTCGGATGTCGATTTTCTAGCGACCGTGTTTCCCAACCGCACAATTTCCGGCATCGGGCAGGTCGACTGGAGCCCGCGATCGCCGCAGGGGCTCGACGACGCCACCTTCGGGCTTCAGTTTCAGCCGCCCGGGCAGAACCTGCCTAATATTTATACGGGCCGCGAATCAATCGGTTCATACGTTCAATTGGCCTATACCTACGCCGCGGCCAACGCAGTGCTGCAAGCGCCGAGTACGTCGAGCAACGGGATCTCGATGGTGGATATGCGCGCATACGCGGATATATCCAGGTACCTGGGAGCGTACTTCGCCCCGGTCTATGACCTCGACGCGAAACGGTTGCTTAACGATATTATCGGCGTGCGGATTAAATCGGGCTGCGATTGCTGGTTCCTCGACCTCGGATTCAACCAGACTTACTATCCGAACGACACCGGGGTCATGCTCCAACTCACACTCGGCGGGCTCGGCACCATCGGCCAAGCGCCGTTCGGACTCAATCCATTCCAGGCCATGGGCCTGTTGCCCCGCCAACCGGGAGGATACGCGATATCACCGATCCAGTCCGGAGCGCCTCCAATTCGATGACTCGTTCCGAGCCTGATCGTTTGTGCGCGCGCGCAAGCGATTGTAATCGTAGCGGTCGCCTTTGGCGGCCGATACCCGAGATCTTGATCCTGGCCGCGTTCGCGTGGGTGCTCGCGCTGCAAGGTTGCGACCTTCAGTTCGCGGCGAACGGAACTTTGCCCGATTCCGCGAAGACCATTTATGTCCAGCATTTCTCCAACATCACCCGCGTGCCGGGTGTCGATGAGCAATTCACGATTTACGTTAAGCAGGAAATTTCGTCGCGCGGGCGCCTGATAGTGGTTTCCGATCCCTCCCAAGCCGACCTGATACTGAGCGGCTCCGTGCTGTTCTATGGAACCTACGGCGCGGCTACCAATTCGATCTCGGAACCGCTCGAGTACGCCGACACGATCTCGATTTCGGCGAAGCTGGTCGATCGCGATACGCACAAGGCCCTGTGGAGCACCAACGGGATCAGCGCCCGCCTCAACGTGCCGGTAGTCAGCCAGGCGATTGTCCCGACCACGCCGCAATTCCTGCGGCAAAACCTGCGCGGCCCGGACCTTGCCAATATGCCCGATATTCAGGTTGCCGCCACCCAGCAAGTCGCCTACAAGCAGCAGTTGATGACCCAGGCGGCGGCGGAGCTTTATACCGATTTCGCGTGGGGAATCTGAGGCCACCCCGCTAGAAGTAAAGCAGCACCAGGTCCGCCACAATCCACAGGATCACGGAGATCAATAGCGGTTTGTCGCCGATCAAAAGCCGCGCCGGATCGCCGCCTTCATTGCGTTCGTCGATCAGGTACAGGTAGCGCAGGATTCCGAACGCCACGAACGGCACGGTCAGATACAAATGCCGGGTGCCAAGCTTGGTCTCGACCTCGGCTGACGCGGTGTAGATCATGTAGCTCACCAGGGTCGCTCCAGCGACGATCGAAATCATCTGATCGACCAGCCGCACGCTGTATTGCGCGAGCGCCCCGCGATGCGCCGCCGCGCCGTCGCCCAGCGCGACCAGCTCGTGGCGCCGGCGTCCGAGTACCAGCAGGAGCGCCAGCACGAAGGTGATGAACGCGAGCCACGGCGATACGTACGCGTCGATCGCGGCGCCGCCGGCGAACGCGCGCAGCACGAATCCGATCGCAACCGCGATTACGTCGATCACCACCTGGCCCTTGGCCCACATCGAGTACGTGAACTGAAGCGCGACGTACAAAATCGCCACCGCCGTGAAGCCGCGTCCGAGCCACAGCGCAATCGCGCCCGCCGCGCATCCGAGCACAAGCGCTAGGGTGACCGCCTCGCGCACGGTAACCCGCCCGCTGGCGAGCGGACGCGCGCGCTTTTCGGGGTTGCGCCGGTCGGATTCGCGATCCGCGATATCATTGATCACGTACGCGACGCCCGAGAGCGCGCAGAAGCCAAGCGTCGCCGCCGCGGCCATCACCGCGTACCTGAAGATAAACAGCCGTTGACTGAAAACCAGCGCCGCAAGAACCAGCCCGTTCTTGATCCATTGATGCGGCCGCATCAGCGCGATCATCGCCGCAAGCTTGTCGCGGCCCGCCACCGCGCGTTCTGCGCCATCCATCGCTGTCCTTTGTATCGTCGCCCGTTGCGTGGGCGCAAGACGGCGAATCGGGTTCCCCGGCGCATCGAGGCGCGAAGCCGCTTCGCGCCGCGCAGTACGCGCTCGATTCGTGCTTCGCCACGCCCTGCCTGCGGGTTGACAGTTTTCGCTACTATCAGTAGAGTTAGCGGGTCCGTGCCGGAGGGGCGGGAGCATCAGGCGGCAAGGCGGGGCGGGCCGGCGCGAGGCGCGGGCGAACGCTGAAATTTCTGCGGCGGCGCTCGAATTGCGATGCGGAGGCCGGGGCGCGCCGATGAACGCGGCCCTTGCGGACATCATGAGACAGCGCGAATTTGATCGACGGGTAAAAGGCGGCCCGAAGCCCGCTGGGGCCCCACGCGGACGCATTTTCTCCAGTGCGTTGATGGAAGTGGCGCTGGTCCTCTTCTGCGCCGCCTTTGCGATTGAGTTGCTTACCGATGGCGCCCGTATGCACGCCCTGCACGAGCGCGGTGCGAGCGCCGCCCAGCCGGAGCACGCCGCCGGCGTTGGCGCCGTCCCGCCCGCCTTTGGCGCGAAAGCGATGCACTCCGCACGCGGCGTGGTGAATAAAACGGCGCGTGGCGCCGAGGTTCCGGTGCTGAAGAGCATTGGCTTGCGCGCCGAGGCGTTCTTCGCGCAGGCGTGGGCCGCCGCAATCTTGCGGATGAGAACCGTATTCGATGCCGGGTCGCAATCAGGACTGCGCGGGGTCTTGAACGGCCCGCTCGATCTAATCGCGCGTATGGTGCGGACGATCAACGCCGAGGTGGAATCGCTATTACCGTCTTTATCGGAGACCCCGGCCGCAGCGATTGGGCTGGACTCGAACCTGCCGATGCTGGCGAGCGTTGGCGCCTTCACCGCACTGATCTTGCTGTGTTTCATCGCGTCGGTCTTTGTCACGGTGAAAGTTGCGCGCACTGCTCGTGCCAGGGGCTTCCGCGTGGGATCCCGGCGGCTCTGAGGCGCCCGCGATGGGCAACGGTATCTCTGTATCTGTGCGAGCGCGCGATTGGCCGCGCCGGTTTTTGGGTCCGGCCGGCCTTGACCTCGCGCTGCAAACCAGAAAAACAATAGCGGCATGAGTACCGAACCACCGCGTCACCATAGCCAACCCGCCGCCGAGAAGACCGGTCCCAATGCGACCGTGGATTTGCCCGGGCTCACCCGCTTCATCCTCGACCGCAAGCTCGGCGATCCGGCCGGGCTTCGATGCGAGAATATCTCGTTCGGCCATTCCAACGAGGTTCATCTAATCCACTTCGCGGGCAATTCGTGGGCGCTGCGGCGTCCGCCCCGAGGTCCGTTGCTGCCGACCGCGCACGACGTGATGCGCGAATACCGCGTGCTGAACGCATTGCAGAACACCGCCGTGCCGGTGCCGCGGGTTTACGCCGGATGCGACGATGCGGCGTATATCGGCGCGCCGTTCTACCTGATGGAATACATGCGCGGGGAGGTGATTCGCGCCGACGGAAATCATTTCGCCCGCACCCCCGAGCTGCGCCGCGCGGTCAGCGAAAGGATGGTCGATCTGCTGGTCGCGCTGCAATCGGTCGATTGGCGCAAAGCCGGCCTCGAGGGCTTTGGCCGCCCCGACGGATACCTCGAGCGGCAGCTCAAGCGCTGGGTCGATCAACTCGAGCGAACGCTTCCGCACACGCGCCCGCTGCCGGTGATGGAGAAAGTCCGCGACTGGCTGCGCGCGCGGTTGCCCGTGTCGCCGCCGGCGACAATCGTGCACGGCGATTTCAAGCTCGACAACGTGATGTGGGATCCGCGCGCCGCGCAGGTGCTCGCGGTGTTCGACTGGGAGATGTCCACGATTGGAGATCCACTGGCGGATTTCGGCTGGATGCTCACCTACTGGCCCGACCCCGATGACGCGAGTTCGCGCGGCAGTATCGTGTCGAGCATCGCGGCGCAGCCCGGATGGCTCTCGCGGCGCGAGATGATCGTGCGCTATGAAAATCAGACCGGCCGCGCGATGACCGACTTCACGTTCTACCAGGCCTTCGCGATCTTCAAGCTTGCGATCATCATGGAGGGCAGCTACTCCCGCTTCGTCCGCGGACAGGCCGACGATCCGCTGTTCGCGGGATTGGTCGATCGGGTTCCCGCCCTGGCCGACGCGGCGTGGGCGGTTTGCAGTTCGGCGCGGAGCTGATCACTCTGGCAGCGACAACACCGGGTGCGGAAAGGAACGCCGATGCCGGGGGCTGACCTGCTTCTCGAACTCGCGCGATTCGTCGAGCGCGTGAGCGCGATCGCGCGCACCGGCCTGGCCTTTAAGCCCGACGGCTACGACTCCGAACGCTATGAAGAGCTGCTGCACGAGGCCGCGCATCTGAGCGCGACGATCGCCGACGGCGACGCTTCCGGGGCCGAGGCGATCCGCCGGCGATGGCGCGACCTGGTGATCAGCGGCTACGAGGGCTACGTCACACCCGGCGCCGGCTGCGGCGCGATCGTGTTCAACCATCGGGGCGAAGTCCTGATGATCCAGCGGCCCACCGGCAAATGGTGGTATCCGGGCGGATTCTGCGACGTGGGTCTGTCGCCCGCCGAGAACGCCGCCAAAGAGGCGCGTGAGGAGACCGGGCTAATCGTGCTGCCCGAGCGCCTGATGGCGGTAATCGACAGCCGCAAATCAGGCTCGGCGCACAGGCACATTTACACGATGCTGTTCTACTGCGTGGCCGTGGGCGGCGAGTTGCGCCCGAGCCCGCTGGAAGCGCTCGACGCGCGCTTTTTTCCGCTCGACGATCTGCCGCGCGCGCTCCATCGCGACGACCGCCGCTGGGTTGCGCTGGCGCGCGAGTTCCATTTCGAGCGCCGCGTCGAACCGTACTTCGATTTGCTCGATTGAGACCGCTCGCGAAGCCGCTAAATCGTCGATGAGCGGCGGGCGACCCAACTCGCGGCGGCGAACGCCGCGAGCGCGAACGCGACGGTTATTGCCACTGAAAATTCCAGCGCCGGAGCCCGCGTCATCGTCATCATTCCCGGTTCACCTAAGTACAATCCCTGCCGCAACGCCGACATCCCATAGGTCAGAGGATTCAGGCGCATCGTCCAGGCCAGGATCGCCGGCGCGCCCTCGGCCGGAAAAAAGGCCCCCGACAGAATCCAGATCGGCAGCAGGATCAGATTCATGATCGCGTGAAAACCCTGCGTCGAGTCGATCCGCCACGCGATGACGAGTCCCATGCTGGTGAGCGCGAACGCGATCAGCGCCATCATCGCGATCGCGACCCCTATCGCGGCGAGGTTCAGATGAATTCCTGCCAGCGGCGCCAGAATCAGAAAGATGATCCCCTGCATCAGCGCCAGGGTCGTTGCGCCGAGCGCCTGCCCGAGCACCACGGTAACGCGTGAGACTGGAGCCACCAGCACGCCCTGCAGGAAGCCCTCGCGGCGATCTTCGACGGTCGAGATGGTCGCGAAGATCGCGGTGAACAGCAGCACCATCACGATCACGCCCGGGTAAAAGTATTGCGCGTAGTTCATCCCGGCCGGCATTCCGCTCGGCTTGAACGACGCCTTGAGCCCCGCACCGAGCAGGAGCCAGAACACCAGCGGCTGGAGCAGGCCGCCGCTGAGCCGGCTCTTCTGGCGCACGAAGCGCGAGATCTCGCGCCACCATAGGGTTCCCGCTTGCAGGATTATTTCCATCGCGCGCCTACGCTTCCTCGCCCGCCGCGGGCGCCGCGAAAAACTGATGCCCGGTCAGATGCACGAACACGTCTTCAAGGGTCGGTTTGCCGAACGACACGGAATCGATCTCGGGGCCGAACGCCTCGACCACCTCGCGGACCAGTTCATGGCCGCGCGGCCGCTCGATACGCAGGGTTCCGTCCACGAACTGGCTCTTGAGCCGCAGCCGCTGCAGCAGCTTGTGCTGCAACGCCTCGGGCGCCGCGGCGCGAATCACCACCACGTCGCCGCCGACCCGCGCCTTCAATTCTCCGGGCGGCGCCATCGCGACCAGCCGCCCGCCGTCGAGGATCGCGATTCGATCGCAGCGCTCGGCTTCCTCGAGATAATGGGTGGTCAGCACGACGGTCACGCCGTCGCGATCGCGCAGATGGCCCAAATAGTTCGAGAACTCGCGGCGCGCCGCCGGATCGAGTCCGGTGCTCGGCTCGTCGAGCAGCAACAGCTCGGGCTTGTGCAACAGCGACTTGGCCAACTCGACGCGGCGCTGCAGGCCGCCCGAAAGTGTCTCGACCAGATCGCCGGAGCGCGCCCCCAGTCCGAGCCGGCTGAGCGCCGCCGCCGAATCCTCGCGCAGCTTGCGCCCGCGCATCCCGTACAGATGCCCATGATGCGACAGGTTCTCGGCCACCGTCAGCTTGCCGTCGAGGCTCGGATGTTGGAACACGACGCCCAGCCTGCGCCGCACCGCGATCGTGTCATCGGCGAGATCGTGCCCGAGCATCACGGCGCGTCCCATTTGGATCGGCACGAGCGTCGAGAGCAGCTTGAACAGCGTGGTCTTGCCGCCGCCGTTGGGTCCCAGGAATCCGAAAATCTCGCCGTGCGCGATCGAGAAAGTCACGTCGCTCAGCGCGGCGCGCTCGCCGTAATTGAAGCCGAGCGCGTTCGCCTCGATCGCGGGCGGCGCGGAAACCCGCTCGGAAGTTCTGGCGGCAGTTGGATTTGCAGCTTGCATGGTACTCATGTGGAGAGCTTCAAGGTTTGATTATCACGCGCGGTGCCCGCGCCCGCAATCGCGTCCCGCAAGGCGCGGCGCTATGGATCGCCGAAGCCCGCGGGGCGCGAGCCTTCTTCGGGCAGCCCGACTTCCGCGCGCCGCCATCCGTCGTCGAATGCGGCGGTGCGCTCCTGTCCGGTGCCGTGGCCGCCGTGCGCGCCGACGAAATCATCGCCGGTGAGCTGGTAGTATTTCGTGATCTCGTCGGGATCGAGGCGCCGGATGCCCAGGCGCTCCATCGTGTACCCGGCGAATTGATCGGCCGCCAGCTCCTTGCTCTTCTGCGCGACGTACTGATTGCTCGAGGAGAAATCCGAGTGCTCGAGATGGCCCATCTCGTGCGCGAAGATCGCGTAGAGCATCGGCGACCTCGCGTCGCTGCCGTGGATATTCATCCAGTTGCCGAGCAGCAACGACAAAAACTTGCGATTGTAGAAAATGCATCCGTCGCTGTTCGCGTGCGGAGAAACGTCGGCGACCGATTCATAGACCGGATAGTTGGCCCCGTACATATCGTTGAGTTGCGCGACGATCGACTTGTACGGCTCGGTGGCCGGTCGCGCCCGCTCTCCGCACACATTGATCACGCCGTCGCCCGGCGCAGGTGCGGCGGATTGTGTTGGCTGAGCGTCCGAGCGATGCGGGATCACCTGCCAGTCGTCCTGCGCGTGCGCGTGACGCGCGGACGCGGCGACGATGCCGACGGCGAGCGCGAGTATCGCGTACGCGCTCGCAATTACGCGGGCGCAACGAAGCATCGGCACGCCGGCTAATTGGTCACGGCGCCCTTGGACGCCGACGACACGAGCTGCGCGTATTTCGCCATCACGCCCGATTCGTAATGCGCCTTGGGTTTCTTCCAACTCGCCAGCCGCTCGCTGATTTGCGCGTCGGTGAGATCCACGTCGAGCCGCCGCTTGGCGATATCGAAGCTGATAACGTCGCCGTCGCGCAGCGCCGCGATCGGTCCGCCGACCGCCGCCTCGGGCGCGACGTGTCCCGCCATCAGGCCGTGCGTCGCGCCGGAGAAGCGTCCGTCGGTCAGCAGCGCGACCTGTTCTCCGAGTCCTTCTCCCACCAGCGCCGCGGTTACGCCCAGCATCTCGGGCATCCCGGGAGCGCCCTTGGGTCCTTCATAGCGGATGACGATCACGTCGCCCGCTTTGATTTCGCGCCGCGACACGGCCTTGAAAGCGTCGTCCTCTGAATTGAAAACTCGCGCGGGCCCGCGATGGGTCATGCGCTCGTGTCCGGCCACTTTGATCACGCATCCTTCCGGAGCCAGGTTGCCCTTCAATATCACCAGGCCTCCGGTCGGCTTGAGCGGGTTCTCGACCGGGCGCACGACTTCCTGCCCGGCGGTTTCAATTGCGGCGTCGGCTTCCTGGCCGATCGTTTTTCCGGTCACGGTGATTTCATCGGGATGCAGCAAACCGGCCTGCTTGAGGCGCTTGAGGATGAGCGGAATTCCGCCGGCGGCGAACATGTCGGCGGCCATGAAACGGCCGCCCGGCTTGAGATCGGCGAGCAGCGGAGTGCGCGAGCTGATGCGATCGAAGTCGTCGATCGAAAGCGCGATCGCCGCCTCGTGCGCGATCGCAAGTAGATGCAGCACCGCGTTGGTCGATCCGCCGGTCATCGCGACCGTCGCGATCGCGTTCTCGATCGCCTTGCGCGTAACGATCCGGCTCGGGCGCAAATCGCTCTTGAGCAGATCCATCACCAGGCGTCCGGCGCGGTATGCGCTGTCGGGCTTGCGCGGGTCGGTGGCGGGAATCGAATTGGATCCCGCCGGCGAGATTCCCAGCGCCTCGAACGCCGTGGACATCGTGTTGGCGGTGAATTGTCCGCCGCACGCGCCGACTCCGGGACACGCCACGCTCTCGAGCCGAATCAGCTCGGCCTCGGTCATCTTACCGGCGGATTGCGCGCCCACCGCCTCGAAGACATCCTGGATCGTGACGTTCTGGTCGCCGTAGCGGCCGGGCTGGATCGATCCGCCGTAAATCATCAGCGAAGGCAGATCGAGCCGGAGCAGCGCCATCACGGTGGCGGGGATGGTTTTGTCGCATCCTGAGATCGCCACCACGGCGTCGAACAGATGCCCGCGAGAGGTCAGCTCGATCGAGTCGGCGATAAGCTCGCGGCTGATCAGCGACGCGCGCATCCCGTGCGTACCCATCGAGATCCCGTCGCAGATCGCGATGGTGTTGAACTCGACCGGAGTGCCGCCGGCCTCGCGGATGCCGCGCTTGACGTGCTGGGCGAGGTCGCGCAGATGGTAGTTGCAGGGCATGATCTCGATCCAGGTATGGCCGACGCCGATGAGCGGCTTGGAGAGATCTTCGTCGGTGTAGCCAACCGCCTTCATCATCGCGCGCGCGGGCGCACGCGAGGGACCGTCCAGAAGTACGCTGCTCTCTTGTCGTAGGGCTTTTTTGTCGTCTGCCATGTCACTTCCTGTGGTGCGGGCGAACCCGATGAGCGGAATACGGCGCCGCACGTTCTCCCCTTCTTGTATTACACGGGCCGGTCCGGATAAACCGGCGCGGATACGACGGTCGCGGCGCGCGCGGCGATCGTTGCCCGCGATGCGCGCGTCGGATAATCGATAGGGTAGATGCTGCGCCCCGTTAGCTCAGATGGATAGAGCACAGGATTCCTAATCCTGGGGCCGTGGGTTCGACTCCCGCACGGGGCACTCAGTTTTCCCCAATTAAATCAAATGTTTAGAGGATCTTGCGGTTTTCGGCCGTAGTGCCACGATCGTTTCAGTGCCCACATTTTGCCCACAATTTTCGGCGCCCGGTAGAAATGCACCCGCGAATCGAATGATCGCGCCCGAGGATGAATCCTTGAGCCAGTGCGAATAGACCTTGAGTGTGACAGCGGGATTCGAGTGACCCATGAGGCCCTGAACTTCGGTGATCGGCGCGCCGGCGGCGATCATGCCGCTCGCGAATGAGTGCCGCAGCGTTTTCAGATTACCCCCGCGAAGACCCGCCCGGCGGAGCGCGGGATACATCCCCTGCCGTAAGACATTCGAGCGGTGCAGCGGTTGCCCGTCGGCACGACAGAAAACCAGATCGAAGGCGCCCTTCGGGCATCGCAGTTTCCAGACGCGAAGGATCCCCACAAGTGCCGGGGGCATCGGAAGCGTACGCACGCCGGCCCGAGTCTTCGGCGCGTAGAATTTCGGCCGCACCCGTCCGGTTTCGGCGGCGCCGCGCGCCCACGACAAGGAGCGACGCACAAAGAGCCGCGCATTGTCGAGCTCAACATCCGACCATCGCAGCGCGTATGCCTCTTCGGGGCGTAAACCCGTGGCCGCGACCGTCGCGAAAAGCGCGCGGAAGAGGCCATCGTCCGCGTGCTCGATCAATCGGGAAATCTCGGGCGCGCTGAATGCTTCATCGGGACGAATCGCGCGCAAGCCGTCGCTGCGGCTATCCTCTTCGGTGCCCATAAGCTCGACGGTATCTTCGCGGGACGGTTCGGCCTGCGCGGCGGTATTCTGGGTTACGTATTTACGCCTGATCGCTAGCTTGAAGACCGACCTAAGTGTCGTGAGGATCGCGTTGACCGTCCGCGTGCCGAGCTTCTCTCGCAACTCGTCGCGTAGCTGCTCGATGCGCGGAACCGTGACCTGGTCGAGCCGCAGATCGTTCAATGGCGCGAGGTGCCTGAGGTGCACCTGCCAGCCGGCGAGCGTGGCCGGATGCCGCCCCGCGCGATCGATCAGCCATTGAGAGGCCAGCGCCCCGAAAATCGGAATCTTGACGGGATCGAGATACTCGCCAGCCACCGCTTTGACCTTCGTATGCGCGAGGTATTGCTCCGCGAGCTTCTTGGTTTTGAATTCGATGCGCTTGCGCGGGCCAGCGAGGCCCGTCGGGCGGTAGTCGAGCCGGTAGGGGCACCTGCAATCGGCGCCGGGACAGTTGGCCGCGTGTCGTTTCTTGATCTGTGCCATTTACTTTTTCTCCGACTTCAGCCACGCCTCGACTTGATCGAGCGTCGCTGCGTATCCGCGGTGCCACGCCTCAGGTTCGTCACTCATCGCAGGACGCCAACCGCGGTGCCCGAGCACAATTTCGCCATTCCGAAGACTGATCAGTTGATAACCGCCGAAAGTAAGGCTCAGCGGATCTCTCGCGCGCGACCGCATCAAGCACAGCCCCTGGCGGTGCGCCATACGGCGCACCCGATTCTCTCGCACCTTCTCGCTGCTCATATCTCTCTCCCATATGCTCCGCGATATGCTGGAAAGCATACCAGAAGATATACTGGAAGGCAAGCCCTAAGCTCGATCGGTGCCCAGCGATTCCGCGATCTTAACCAACTCGGCGCGTTCCGCCTCTTCCTGTTCGATGATAGACGTGTAGATATCATCGTCCCAATATCGAGCGATCGCGTCCGCATATAGCTGGCGCAGCACATGTGGATCCAACGCGTCCAGCTCGACCTGCATCAAGCGTCCGTGTTTTTCGATGAACCGCGCCGCGCGCGGGTCTTTGGGCTTCCCTTCCCCAAGGGGCAAGCGATAGTGTGTGACCTGCTCCTCGTTTAGTGCGATCTGCTCGATCGTGAAGTCACGCGAGCCGCGCCGGCCGAAATCTACAAGTATCCCTTCGCCACTCGGATCGAAGTCGCCCGCGTAGATCAGGATTGCCCGGCGACGCGACGCCTTGACCGCGTCTGCCATATCGCGCAAGAGGCTAACGCTGCTGTAACCGCCCAACGCCACGATCGGGATTCCAAGCTCTCCGAACCACGAACGAAGTTGCTCCACGATCCCGCGCTTCTCAACCGCGAGGTACAGCGAGACTTCCTGGCCCGCGGTTCGATCGCGGCGATAGTGGAACCGCGCGAGCCGTTCAATCGCATCGGTCGGACCGTCGAACGTTACAAACTGATCGATCTTGCGATTCTGATCGATGAAGTGCGGAAACTTGCCCGCCTCGCGCAAGCGCGCCGTCAGCTTCGAGAGCATCTGATAGCTCGAGCGATCGTTCGGGATCAGTTGCTCCGCGACCAGCCGGTAAAATAGCTGGCGCAGCGTCACCGGGGTGTCGTAGCTTTCCGCGATCGTGCGCGCCCGTTCGATAATCGGCGGCCACTTCATGGCTTGGACTCGCGCGCCGCGAGCGCAGCCTGAACGTCAGCCGCGCGGAACCGTATATAGCGGCCGACCGCGATGAATGGAATGCGCCCTTGTCGAGCCGCAGTGCGCACCCACGACTCCGGGCACCCGAGAAGCGCCGCCATTGCCGGCGCGTCGATCAACGCGTCGCCTATAGCCCCCGCCGACGCGGTGGGCGGTATGCTAATCAGCCGCGCCGCAAGCGCAGCCTGTAACGCCGCGAGCCGACCCAATATCGCGGGAATCTCTCCCGCCGCAACCACAGCCGCCCAACCTACATTCGGAATCTCCACATCAACGACCCGTCCGGAAGGCGCCGCCGCGAGCCTATCCGGTTGTATGCACCGCTAACCCCTTGCGTTCGATTAGCGAAATTCGCGACGAACTTGATAGCACCCATTATAATGTCGGCGCCGCGTGCCTGCATCCGGACGCGATGTAACGTTCTCTCAAGTGAAAATTTCTTGACGCATTTGACGTATTTCGCGTGTTTTCTGGTTAAGTGTATGTGCGCGCGTAACGTTTACCCGAAAAAGCTGAAAATGCGACAAATGCGTCAGAGACTCGCCGCGGCGGAAGCGTTGAAGGGCCGCAAAGCGCCTTTTTAGAACACCGTTGTAAAATATCAGTGGAACCGCGCCACGTCGTAGCAAGATCACCTCGCGCGGCGTTAGGCTTGGCGTGGATCTCACAGCCTGGCGCTGTGTGTCGGGACCGGCCTTCAGCTTGGACTCGCGCGCGCGCGAAGTGGGCATCGTGTGGGCACCATCGAAAAAAACTGCTTATAAATTCTCGGTTTTTCGTAGGCTACAGGATAATTTATCCTGTGCCTAGGCGATCTGGGCCATCGGCAGCGACGATGGTTCTACCTGCCGACGGTGCGAGTAATGTGTGCGACGGCGGTTTCCGTCAGCTTTAGATCGCGGTTTCATCCTACGGCCGCAGGGGTTTCCGCACTCGCCCGATCATCGAAAATTAGCCGAAATTTCACGCGTCCGCAAAACCCTTTGTTTTCAAGGGGTTAGCGGGCTTTTTCGTAAACGAACGCACCGCGGCGATCTGCGAATTCAGACTCGCCTAGAGCCGCAAGGGTTTCCGCGCGTCGAATTCGGGCACGCGCGCGGTTTGGCATATTCGGCGCGTGGACGGAAAAATTATCGAATTGCGACAGAAGCGGCGGCGGGTGCCAAGCGGACCGGCCGCCGCGGGCGACTCTGAAGCAGATATTGCTTTTGCGGAACGGCTGCATCATGACCACAACGCCGATGTCCGATGGTGTCCGGGCCTGGGTTGGCTACTTTGGGATGGCCGCCGGTTCGCGCTGGACGAGACATCGCAGATCGTCGCGCGGGCTGAAGAGTCGGTACGCCGGGTGCACCTCGACGCCTACCGTGAGACTAACCCCGAGCGCCGCCAATTTTTGGGCAAGCTGGCGACTCACTACTCCAAAATTGAACGCGTGCGAGGTGCGCTTGAGTTCTTGAAGCCTCGCGTCGCGGTGAAGATCGACGACCTGGACTCTGATCTGTTCAGCTTCAACGTCGCCAACGGTACGATCGACCTTCGCACGGGCGCGCTGCGGCCGCACGACCGCGCCGATCTGATCACGAAACTTTCCGCTATCGAGTACAGCCCGGACGCACCCGCGCCGCGCTGGGAACAGTTCCTAGATGAGGTTTTCGCCGGCGACGCGAAGCAGGCCGACGCCAGCGACGCGAAGCAGGCCGGCGCGGACGTGATCGGGTACGTGCAACGTCTGTTTGGCTACGCGTTGACCGCCAGCCAGCGCGATCACGTGCTGGCGTTCCTCTGCGGACCTGGATCGAACGGAAAGTCTGTTCTAACGCGGCTGATGCTTTCGGTGGCCGGTGAATACGGGCAAGTCGCGCCGGAGTCTCTGTTCATGAAGCAGTACGGCGATCAAATTCCTGTCGACGTCGCCCGGCTCCGCGGCGCGCGCCTGGTGGTCGCCTCCGAATCGCAAGAAGCGGAGCGGCTCGACGAGGGCAAGGTCAAAAAACTCTCGGGTAGCGATCCGATCTCAGCTCGCTTCATGCGCCAAAATATTTTTGAATTTCAGCCCTCGCACCATCTATTTCTTCAATCGAATCATCGACCCGTCATCGCCGGGCAGGATTTCGGGATCTGGCGTCGAATTAAACTGATCAACTTTGGCGTGCGCTTCGCCGATCCCGAGGCCGGTAAGACCGCGCCCGAGCCGCCGGTGCGGCGGGCGGACCACGAACTCGCCGAAAAATTAATGGGGGAGTTGCCTGGCATCTTAAACTGGGCGGTGAAAGGCGCAAAGGAATGGTTCGAGAGTGGCCTGCGCGACCCCAAGACCGTAATCGAAGATACCAAGGCGTATCGGCGCGAAGAGGATGTCCTGACCGATTTCATCGAATCGAGGTGCGACGTTGGCGCGGAACTACGCGTAGATGTCGGCTCCTTGTGGACTGCTTATCGCGACTGGTCAGTTGAGGAAGGAATCAAGACATGGAGCAAGAACAAGTTTTCGCGGCGCCTGACGGAAGCCGGCCACGTCTCGGACCGCGAAGCGGCGCGCACGAAACTCGGCATCGCGTTGAAGGGCAAATTGTGATGGGCGTTCCATGCGCCCACTGTCGCGGCCGCGGGACCGAACCGACCGCGCTTGAGGTCTTCGACGGCCTGGCGATGACGCTGCGCGCGCTGATGTGGCCCGAGTCCCGGATCGCCGCGATCCGAAAAGAACTACAGGTAGATGAATCGCTCGCCAGTATGCCGCGCTGGGGTGGCATCGAGCTGATCGACTCTGCGGGCAATCGGCGGACGTTGAACAGAGAACGCTGAAAAGAAGAAAGCCCGCCGGCGCGTTGGCGCGCACCGGCGGTGAAGAGAGGAAAGGGACAATGGATCGAGTAGTCAGACTACATGAACCCGAGCGTGCCGAAAAGGCGGCGGCCACTTGCGCTTGTGTGCGGTTGCGCAGCGAGTTGGACGGCCGCTTGAGCCTCATCGAGGCGCGTCCCGAAATCAAGCTCACGAATGAAAACATGAATCGCCTGTTCGTGCAGACGCCCGACAGCCAGTGCGAAATCTCAAACTGCTTATATTTTGATCTCCGCGACGCCGCGTGGTCTGGCTGTTGGCACTACGCGCCGCGAACGTCGGCAAATACCGCCTGCGCGCGATGCGCGACGCGCGCCCTAGAACGAAACCAGTTCAACCACGCCGCGACGCCGCTTGCGCCCGGCGGCATGGCTCCGCTCTGCGGTGATTGCAGCCTGGATCTTGGCGTCGATCTGCCGCCCGGCTGGCCGCGCTGCGACGAGTGCCGCCGGCCGTTTCCGACCGCGAATGCCGGTGAAATCGAGTTTGGCGCCTGGGTTTCGCGGATCTGTGCGGGCGAATCGCTTTGCGGCCGTTGCTGGCTCACTGAACACCACGCAGGCGACCGTGCCGCGATGATCGAGCACGTCTTGCGCTGCGACACTGAAACCATCGCCCGACTGGCCGTTGCACTCGATTTTCGGCAGATGAAATTCGAGGTTCTCGATCACGCGTGCTGCTGGCTCTGGCAAGGAAAGGGTATTTTCGAGTTGCTACGCACCGGCGCTGTAACGCTGCTCGAAGCCGCGACGGTGATCCGCCGTCGCGCGACCGAGATCGTGCAAAAGTCGCCGGCGCGTGTTCCGGCCGAGCGCGCGCGTGCGCGGATCTGGCTCGATGAGCGGCGCAGTAACCCGATTCTGACTCGCGTTTCCGTATAGGAGAGCGATGCCACATACACCCGAACAGATTGATTCATTCGGAGCGGACGGCTGGATCACTACACGCGGCGGTCATACCGACCATCGGCGAATCACCGCGCGCGATCGTGTCTTGTACGAAGAGGCCAAACGCGCCCGCTACCTGACCGGCGGGAGTTTCCAGCTACGGGATCTTTGGTTTCTGTATTGCGAGGCGCGCGGATGGCCCTACATCGTCGTGAGACTTGGCCCTAAATTCAGATCGGTCCACGTTGATTTTATCTCCGTGCGCAACACGCCGGCTCAAGAGGGTATTTTCGATCGCGTCTGGGCCGTCCTGCTCGCCTGGTCGCCGCCGCTCCCGCGTAACGTCCGCCAGTCCGGCGGCGATGTTTGTTTCAGCGTGGACCGAATTCCGCGCGAAGTCGCCGCCGCAGTCGCGGAAACGATCACAGGGCATTGCATTGCCGCGTCGGCGACGGGTTCGGAAAGCGCATGAACCGGCGCGACTTAGTATCTCACGGATTCAAAACCGGTGAAAACAGGCACGCGCGCGATATGGTACACCAGACCCGAATGAGGCTTCGATTCGTACTACTGATCGCGCTGCTCTTAGCCGCGCCCGGCGTCGCCGGCGCGACGATCAATTGCAGCGAGACAGTGAGGCCGTAACGAGGAAAACGAATGAGTATCGAAATCGAAAACGTTAATTCCATAATCGACGCGATCGAGATCGACCCGCGCACGCGGATCAAAACTGCGGTCGCGCGGATCTGCAATCGGGAGCTAAACACGTTGGCCATAGAGCTTCACGCCAACCTGTTACGACAACCGTTGGCCGAACTCCAACGCCGCGTGTCCCTCGCGTTCGATAACTTCAAGATCGATCAGATCCCCGACGCGATCGCAGACTTCGCGCGCGAGCTTCGCGCCGCGGTGATACGTGAAAAAGCGACGAATCCGGCGCTGAAGGCCTGGTCCGCTGAGGATCAGATCAAGCAAAACGCCAGTGCCTTTAATGCCTTGCACTGGAACGGAAACGAGACCGCCGAGATTCAGCGGATGCTCAAGCCCGGCGACAAGATCGCGCGCATCGGACTGCGCCAGATCGAGCTCGCATCCGGCCGCGTGATCAATCGAGGCGATCTTCGCGCGCACGCGATCGCGCGGCGCCCGCGCGGCGTCGTTCCTGATGACGAGACTTTTTTGCGCCAAAATTTTACGAGTGACCTGGTGCTCGCTGACATCGAGACCAGCGAGCGGGTTGCGCGCAAAGAAGCGTCAGTCTATCGCGCGGGACCGCCTAATTTGATCGGAAAGCCGCTTCCTGCGGCACAGGGAGAATGAAATATGAAGCTTGGCATCTTTATCGGTGGCCGCGGCTACCACTTGAATGAGGTTTCCGGCGACGCCGTGACGCTCTCGAAAGAAGAGCACGCGATCATTCGCATGACGGGTTGTTCTCGCTCAGCGTTCATCGGCGCCCGCGCCAAGCGACTTGCCGGCATCGATCCGGTCACCGGCAAAGCTGCGCCGATCCCGGATGAGCGCACCGCGCTTCAGCCGTTTCCTCCGGAAGACGCGGCCGACGACGATGAGGATGATCCCGTCGCGTTTCAACTTCGCACCGGGCCGATGCGCGTCAAATTTCCGCGCACCGTAACCGAGCGCCATCCTGACGGCAGGATCACGCGGCGGAAAGCTGATCGCTAAACAGAGGTAAATGAAATGTCCTGGATGAAAACACTTTCGGATTCCGCAAAGACCGGCACCACCGCGAAGATCAACGCGTTCTCTGAGTCAACGGTATTGGGCGATCCCGCCGACGATGTAAATTTCGCGGCGCACCTGACCGCGGCGCAAAACGCCGCGCTCGCGGCCGTCGCGGGTTTAACGGGGCCGGCCACGATGGTCGATGTTTCGATCAGCGTCGTACCCGACTCCGGGCCGGCCGTGGCTGGGTCATATGCCGTCGGAGCGCAAATCACCGTCGTTGTCGTGGAGAAGTATTAATTGACTATTCAAAACATTGCCGACGGCGCGGCTCGCTCCCGCGAAAAGCGCGACGCTTCATCTCGTCACGCCCCCGTCGGCAAGCCGGGGCAACGCGCGTCGTACCGCGGGGTCGGGCGGCGCTATCTCGTCGCAGCCCGACCCGCCCCGGCAACTGAGTAATCGATGAATACCCAGATCGCCACCACCGCACCGCGCACGCGGAAGCGGGATCAGCAAGTGCGCCGCATAATCCGGCGGTTGCGCACGCTCGCGCCGCACCTGGACAATCCGGTATTCCTGCCGACGCTGCAATCGTTCGCACGTGTATCTCTCATGCTGGAGCGCGGCTATTCGTTCTTGCGCGCGGCCGACGTTGTGGGCGACGATGGCGAGATCCGTTCGAGTTATGATTCGGTGCGCAGGATGGCGGAGACGGCGGCGCGGCTCGCCAAGGAACTCGGACTGACCCCGAGCACCTTACGCGCGATGTCTCGCGAGAAGGCGGTTGACCTGCCCGCGCACTTCGCTGAGCGTTCGGACGATGGCGAAGCAGTTTGAAACGTGGCGCTCCGATCCCGTTTCGTTCATCGAGGGTGCGCTGATCAATCCCGAGACGGGTAAGCGGTTCGAGTTATATCCCGCCGAAATTGAATTTGTACGGCGTGCGTTCACCTTGACCGCGGACGGACGCCTGCCCTTTCCGGAGACGCTCTTCAGCGCGCCGAAAAAATCGGGCAAAACCGCATTGGCTGGAATGCTCGCAGTTTATGTCGCCGTAGTCATCGGCGGCCGGTTCGCCGAGGTGTATTGCCTGAGCAACGATTACGAGCAATCGGTGGGCCGCGTGTTCGAGGCTGCCAAGCGCATCGTGGAAGCGTCCCCGATGCTCGCGGGCAGCGCCAAGATCACGGCGGACCGGATCGAGTTTACGAGCACGGGATCGTTCATCCAAGCGTGCGCGAGCGACTACAGCGGCTTCGCCGGTGCGAATCCATCGTTATGTATATTCGATGAGCTATGGGCGTATGTTTCCGAGCGGGCGCACAGGCTGTGGGATGAAGCGGTTCCGTCGCCGACGCGGAAGGTGTCCGGGCGCTTGACTGTCTCCTATGCGGGATTCGAGGGCGAAAGCGAACTCCTTGAGGGACTCTATAAGCGCGCGATCACTGGGACGCCTGTAGCGGCCGACCTGTACGAATGTGACGGGATGCTCGCGTACTGGACGCACACACCGCCGGCACCGTGGCAGAATGCGGAGTGGCTATCGCGCATGCGCGTGCAGTCGCGGCCGAATGCCTACTTGCGTCATTGTGAGAATCGGTGGGTATCGTCTGAAAGTACATTCATCGAAATGGAGTGGTGGGATAACTGCGTCGATCCCGAAGCGCATCCCGAGCTCGCGGACCCGCGGCTATCCGTATGGTGCGGTGTCGATGCGTCGGTTAAGCGCGACTCGACTGCGGTCGTGTGTTGCGCATTCGATCCTACCGCAAAAAAGATCCGCCTGGTGTGGCACAGAGTATTCCAGCCGAGCGCGGCTGACCCACTCGATTTCGAGACGACGATCGAGGGAACCTTGCTCGATCTGCGGCGCCGGTTCCATGTCCGTGAAGTCCGCTTCGACCCCTGGCAAATGCAAGCAGTGGCGCAACGCCTAACGGCCGCGGGACTCCCGATGCTTGAGTTTGCGCAGAGCGTTCCGAACCTGACTGAGGCGAGCACGAATCTCTACGAGGCGATCAAGGGCCGCAACCTGATCGCTTATCCCGACGATGACATCAGACTCGCTATCTCCCGATGCGTCGCGATCGAAACGTCACGCGGATGGAGAATCGCGAAAGAAAAAGCCAGCCATAAGATCGATTGCATAGTCGCGCTGGCTCAAGCCGCATTAGGCGCCGTGCGGCAGGGACAGGTCACTACTGAGTACGCATTCATGGCCGTCCCGCGATCCGTCACGCGCACCGGCGCCGTTTCCGGCTCCGCGTGGGGCAGGCACAATGACGCGGCCGACGACGCCGCGGCCGATGCGCGGCGCGGATCCCTGGTCATGCGCAGCCGGCGTAGCCGCTGGGCGGGGTATTAAAATTAAAATGAACGCCGCGCAACGAAAATTTCATCGCGGAATGCGACGGCTACTCACGCGGCGATGTTGCCCGCGCTGTTTCATTCAAGCACCGACGGACTTTCGATGCGAGGTCGAAGCCTGCCCGCGCACGACGGTGACCATGCGCCGCTCGCTCGCGGCATGGGAAAGACCGGAAAAAAAATATACAAGAGGTAACCTAGAGTGAGACAGTTTGTAGGAAATCTTTCGTGGGCAACGACCGATGCGCAGTTGCGCGAGGTGTTCAGTCCGTTCGGATGCACAGACGCCCAAGTGATCCTCGAAGCCGGAAGCCGACGCCCACTCGGCTTCGGGTTCATCGAGATCCCCGACGATCGTGCGGATGCGTGCATCGCGGAAATGGACGGAAAAACGTACGCAGGGCGCCCGCTCAAGGTGCAGCCCGCCCGCCCGCGACGCGACGGCGGGTTTGAGCGTGCGCATTAAAATCCGCAACTTGCGGCACACGACGACCATCGCCGACCTGGAGCGGCTACTCGCGCCGTTCAGCGCCGCTGAAATTTACCTCGACCACAACGATGGCAACCCTGCGCACGGGTTCGCTTATGCGTCGATACCCGATGCCCGCGCCGCGGAAGTTATCGCCGCGCTCGATGGCGCGCAGTTTCTCGATCGACGCATCGAGATCGTCGCCGCGAGATCTCCGCGCTGGGCGAGCGCGTAATCACGCCGCTTTGGCGCTCGCATCCTCAATCTGCGCGAGTCGCTGCCGCAGCGCCTTTGGGAATGCGCGGCGCAACCGCTCTTGCGCCTCTGCGAACTCGTAGATCCACTCTGCGTTGTCGCGCCCTTCCCGCGTCGGCTTGAAGTAAATCTGCTCGATCGCATACAAGCATTCCGCACGCTCCCCGACGCCAGCAGGCATATAATCGCGCCACTCGTCGGGTAGTTCATCGCCGTACCTTTCGAGGATCATATCGAGCTCCTTACTCGCTGCTTTCGCCGTGCCCCGCACAGGCAGGCCAAGCGCCCGCGCCGGGGCGACGGTCTCGCGTTGCACAGCTTTGATCGCTTCCTCAAATGTTCGTCTAAAGCTTTCATTTTGTTTCATTCTCGTGCCTCCTGCCCGCGTTTCTACGCCCAAACCAGCGCCAATGTCAATCCGGGCCGTCGTCGCCATGTCGTGCCAAGGCACGCTGAATGCCGTTCGTTTATGCCAGAATATGGTACAGTTTCTAGTATGGATTCTGGTTCAGAACGATCGTTCAGAACGCGGCGGGCGCAAAATGTGCCCCTCGTCCGGCGAAATTTTCCATATTGCGGGTGGGAATCTGTTTGGCGTATAGACAAGGGCGATGTGGAAGATTCCTCAAGGCACCGCGCTGCTCGCACAGGCTAGGAAACTAGGCGTCTCGATGGATGACATCTTGACGACCGACGGACAGCAACTCGCATATGTAGTCCTGAGCGACTTCACTTATACTTTGAAAGTCACGACTACGCATAAAAAGGGCGAGCGAATCCGTGACCTGCTAGAGATCGACTATCTTCGAAAAACTGGGTCTAGCAGGATGCTGAAAAAAGATCGTTTTTCACTGGACTATGCTGTAGAATAGGCAGTCGGCGGTAGTGGAGTTGAGGAGGAGTGGGGATGCGTGGAGCGGACCGGCAGCAGTCTTCGATGTTCAGC
>Ga0307372_10000186_pt1 | contig 106487 bp, 96 predicted proteins | sample OX1MG_FD_202533 | JGI IMG/M metagenome (GOLD analysis project Ga0307372, IMG submission 202533) | Soil microbial communities from Risofladan, Vaasa, Finland - OX-1 | ecosystem: Environmental > Terrestrial > Soil > Coastal area > Acid sulfate soil | place: Finland: Risofladan, Vaasa | collected... | reverse complement strand
TCCTGATGCTCAATCCGCTGACCGGGATCATCGGCGGGTTTCGCTCGGCGCTACTGGACCAGCCGTTTGACTGGCTCGCGATCGCCGTCGCCGCGGCGCTTACGTTCGCAAGCGCGGCCTACGCGGTGTGGTCGTTTCGACGCATGGAGCGCAGTTTCGCCGACGTCATTTAGATCTTTCGGATCTTGCTAGCCAACATCCGTTCGCGTCAAGGGAGCAGTAACGGCGTGACCTTCCAGTCCCGGCTGACAATCCTGAAAGCACGTCTTGGCCTGCGAAGAGGAGTCTTCAGAAATATCTATCGGTACAATCTTTGGAGCATCCACGACTCCGCCGCGGGGCATGGCTCTACGATGGCAGGCACCGAAATCCTAGTTCCTGAGCTGTCTCCGTTCTCGTTGCCGCCGCCCGCCGCCCGCATCCACGATGTCGTAGTCATCGGCGGTCGGCGTCATGAGAACGGGTGGTTATATCTTTGGCCGCTAGTATCTTTGTGTCATCCTGAGCGAGCGTTGCGCGAGTCGAAGGACCCCGGATCGCAATGAATGCGGCCCTTAAAACTTACTACGTTTATGTGCTGGCCAGCATTTCGCGGACTCTTTATGTCGGCATCACTAACGATCTCGAGCGGCGCATTGCGGAGCATGCCGAGGGACTCACGCCTGGCTTCACGGCCAAGTACCACGTCAAGCGATTAGTATATTGCGAGGCGTTCGGAGAAATCGAAGCTGCTGTTGCGCGCGAGAAACAATTGAAGGGCTGGCGCCGTGCGAAAAAAATCAAACTAATTGAGTCGCTTAATCCAAACTGGAATGACCTGGGCGGTGGAGAAGTGCAAAAGACGGAAGGTCCGGGGTCCTTCGACTCGCGCAACGCTCGCTCAGGATGACAGAGGCGGCGCCCGGAACGGACTGGGCCAAAGAACGATTGCCAACGAAAAATTTTATTCAGTGAACTTCGGACTCGCCACACTAGCTGGCATCGCTCAAAGATAGAATCCGAGGGAAGCCCACGGACATGCTCACAGAAGCTCCCTGTCTCAATCCGTCAAGCCCCTGCGCCGCTGTTTGTTTCCCCATCCCGCCTAGGCCGATGCGATGCAACCGATAATCCGCGTCCACAACCTCTCCAAGCGCTACCGCATCGGGCGCGTCGAGCCCTACCGCACGCTGCGCGAGAGCATCGTGCGTTCGGTCACCGCGCCGGCGCGAATCGCGCGCGCGATGCTCGGCGGCGGAGCGCGCGACGGCGCTGCGCTCGACGGCGAGCGCCACGTGTGGGCGCTGCGCGACGTGAGCTTCGACGTGATGCCGGGCGAAGTGCTCGGCCTCATCGGACGCAATGGAGCCGGCAAGTCGACCCTGCTCAAGCTGCTCTCGCGCATCACCGAACCGAGCACCGGGCGGGCCGAGATTTACGGCCGCGTCGGCAGTCTGCTCGAAGTCGGCACCGGCTTCCATCTCGAACTGACCGGGCGCGAGAACATCTATTTGAGCGGCGCGATCCTCGGCATGCGGCGGGCCGAGATTCAGCGCAAGTTCGACGAGATCGTGGCCTTCGCCGAAGTCGAGAAGTTCGTCGACACTCCCGTCAAGCATTACTCCAGCGGTATGCACGTGCGCCTGGGCTTCGCCGTGGCCGCCCATCTCGAACCCGAGATCCTGCTGGTCGACGAGGTGCTGGCGGTCGGCGACGCCGCCTTCCAGAAGAAGTGCCTGGGCAAGATGGGCGACGTGGCGCGCGCCGGGCGCACGATAATCTTCGTCAGCCACAACATGGCCGCGATCGAGTCGCTGTGCAGCTCGTGCCTGTTGATCGGCGCGGGCCGCCTCGAAGCCGAGGGCGAGCCGGCGCAGATCGTGATGCGCTACATGGCCTCCGAGTTGCGCGGCCACGGCGGGGTCCGTTCGCTGATCGAGCATCAGGGGCGCCGCGGCGGTTCCACGCCGATCATGCGGTCGGTCAGTCTTCGCGCCGGCGATGAAATCGCCACCGATGTCGTGCGGATGGGATCGCCACTCGCGGTACGAGTCGAGTTCGCCGCCCCGCGCCCGGTTAGACCAATTCTGGGCGTGGTGCTTAGGACGGCGGAGGGTTCTCCGATCTTCGCGGTCAGCAACCGATGGACTCAGGAAGGCTGGGATACGGAGGCAACGCAGAGCGGCGCCATCACGTGCAGCCTCGAGAGCCTGCCGCTGATGCCCGGGACCTATCTGCTCGATCTCTTCTTCGGCGATTTCGGCGACATCACGCGCGACCTTGACGTGATTCGCGAAGCGATCTCGTTTGAAGTGGCGCCCGCCGACCTTCTGGGTACGGGTATGCTGCCGCATGCCGCGGATGGACCGATCTTCTGGACCGCCAAATGGAAAAGTGAGATTGCGTCGTGACCGCTGCCGAATCGATACAGGGCAGGTACTACGCACTGGTCACGCTCGTAAGCATGATCGCGTGGTTCGACAACTGGCGTGAAGTATGGGGATGCTACCGTCGAGGAACCGAGCTTCCGCCGCTGCGATTCAGGCGCAACCTCGTTTTGCACCACCGGCCCGGAGACGTGGCGCTGGTGCAGTTCTATGATGTCTTTCGCGACAAAAACTACCGCCGGTACATCACCGAGCCTCGCCACGGAACAATAGTGGATATCGGCGCTAACATCGGCGTCGTCAGCCTGGACTGGGCGAGCCGTTTGCCGCACGTCCGCATCCACGCCTTCGAGCCGCATCCCGGCACCTTCGCGATGCTGGCGGAAAATATAACCGCGAACCATCTTTTGGAACGGGTGATATGCCATCAACAGGCCGTTGGTCGAGAGGCCGGAACGCTCACTTTCCGCACGGCCGGGCTGAGCGTCCTGACTACGGCTCACAAAAACCTCGCGGACAACGCGACAGGTGAATTCACCGCCTCAACAGTATCGCTGGACCAGATAGTCGAGCGCTGCGCGCAAGACGGCGCCGTTGGTCTGGTCAAGATAGACGCTGAAGGAGCCGAGGCTGAGATACTGGAAGGCGCGCGTCCGGAAACCCTCAAGGAGATCCGGCAGTTCGTGATTGAGTACCACGACAGCATGTGCCCAAACGCGCTTGTGCGATGCGAGGGCGTGCTCACGGGCGCGGGCTTTCGCTGCGCAATCCGGCCAACGCAGACCAACCTGGGCATGCTCTACGCATGGCGCGACCGCGCGCGCGCCTGATCGCCAACGGACATTTCGGATGGACCGGGCATTCGGAAACCAAACCGCCGACAGCAGCCGCGAGATGCACGCGCACGAAACGCCGCTTGGAGTGTCGGTAGTGATCTGCACCTACAACGGCGCCGCGCGCCTGCCGCAAACCCTCGCCCATCTGGCCGCACAGGAAAATACGGATACCATCGCGTGGGAAGTGCTCGTGGTCGACAATGCCTCGACCGACGATACCGCCGAGGTCGCTCGGCGCTGTTGGCCGGCCGATGCGCCGGCGCCGTTGCGGATCGTGCACGAGCCGCGCCTTGGCACGGCGTACGCTCGCAGGCGCGGTCTGATGGAGGCGGGTTACGAGATAATCGGCTTCGTGGACGACGACAACTGGCTGGCCGCAAACTGGCTGAGCGTGATGAATGAGATTATGGCGCGCGATCCTCAGCTTGGCGCGCTCGGCAGTCTTAGTTACCCGGCCTGCGAAATCGAGCCGCCGCGATGGTTCGAGCGCTTCCGGGCGGACTATACGATTTTCACCGAAGATGATCTGGCAGTTGTAGGTGAGGCGCACTGGGGTCTCTTTAGCGCGGGGATGAGCATTCGCAAGACCGCCTGGCTGCAACTGCTCCGCGACGGCTTCGACTTCAGCATCTCGGGCGCCGTTGGCTCCCGGCTGGGACGCGGAGAGGACAGCGAGTTGACCTTCGCGCTGCGCGAGGCCGGATGGAAGCTGCGGATCGAGCCGCGGCTCCGCTTCGAGCATTTCATCCCGGCCTCTCGTCTGAACTGGGCCTACCTTCGCAGGCTCAAGCGCGAGAGCGCCATCTCGACGGTCGCGCTGGACGCATACAACCTGCCCTCCGATCCCGGCACGGGGATGAAGAGCCGTTTGCGCAAGACCTGGGGATGGCACGCGCTGGCCGCGGCCCGGGCGCTGCTCAAGGATCCGCGGACCCTCGTGCTCGCGCCGTTGTGCGCGATGGAAGGCGACCCCGCGGTGCTGGCTTATGAAGGATGGCGCGGCAGGCTGACGGGTCTGTTGCGTCTGCGGGGCAAGTATCGCGCGGCCATGCTCAAACAGCGTCGATGGAAGGTGCGTGATCCGCGCGCATGACGCCGATGGGCAAGCCCCGGATCGCTATCGACTTCTCCGGCCTCGACCACTTGAGCATCCGCAACGGACAGTACCGCTACGCCGTCGATCTGGTCCGGGGTCTGGCCGAATTCAAGCCGGAGGCCGAGTTCATACTGCTTGGCTCTCGTCCGGCTCCCGTCGCTGAGCTGCGGGAGGTGTTCGCGACCGCGGGTTGGCGATATTTGCCGGCTGCGCGGCTGGACGGCAGAGCGGCCTACTATCGAACTCAACTGGCCCTCGCGTGGACCGCGCTGCGCGAAAGGATTGACCTGCTGCACGTGCTGCATAGTCCGGTGCCGTTGCTCGCACCGTGCCCATTGGTGGTTACGATTTTCGATCTGATGTACGAGCTTTTTCCGGAATATGCCAATGCGGTCAAATCACGGCCATATCGCATCGATCGGTGGGCCGTCACGAATCGCGCGCGCCGCGTAATTTCGATCTCGGCCACCACCGCCGATGACCTGGCCCGTCTGTGGGGAATCCGGCGCGCGCGGATCGACGTGGTTCCGCTCGGCAGTTCTTTTGTCACGTCCACGAGTCCGCATTGCGCAGGCCGCGACAGCAGGACTCGCTTCGGCGAACTCTGCTCGGGCGAAACCCTGCTCTCGCCTTACAATCTCGAGCCGCGCAAGAATCTGGAAGGATTGCTCAAAGCGGTCGCCACCTTGCGCCGCAGATACCCCAGGTTGCGGCTTTTGCTTTTCGGCCGCGCCGCGGTCGAGCCCACGCGCGAGCAACAATTCGATCGGAGCGTTACCGAGCTCGGCCTGCGCGACGCGGTCCATCTCCTGGGGCCGCTCGATGATCCGGATCTGGCGTGGCTGTACGGCCATACCACCGCGTTCGTCTTTCCGTCGCTGTACGAAGGCTTCGGATTGCCGGTGCTGGAAGCGATGGCGTCGGGCGCGTGCGTGATTGTTCGCAACGCTTCCGCGATGGCCGAGATTGTGGGAGAGGCCGGCGCCCTGGTTGAAACCGCCGATCCCGAGGCGCTTGGCGCGGCCATCTCCGGGTTGTTGGATGCGCCAGAGCGGCGGGCGCAACTCGGTGCGGCGGCGCACGAGCGAGCCGCCATCTTCACCCTGGAGCGGATGGCCCGGCTGACCTACGCAAACTACCGCGCCGCGCTCGGCGGCGCGCACAACTCGGACTTCGACAGGCATGCCATTGAACCCGACTGACCGCCTTCGCCACCTGCTCCGGCGCAATCGCTACTACGTCACGATGCGGCGTATTCAGCGCGAGGGTCCGCTTACGGCCTTGCGCCGCAGAATGTTGTGGGCGCGCATTCTCGATACGCCTCCGATCAGAATGGAGCCCACCAACGGGAACGCCGCGGCGGAGGTTCATCTGCTATGCTCCAAGCGCGACTATCTCTGTGCAATCTGGGCGCTCAAAAGCTTCTACTGCCTGTCCGGGATAACCTGTCCACTGGCTATTCATCTGCAAGGGCAAGCGCCGGACGGGATGGTCGCGAGAATGCGCCGACACTTCCCCGACGCGCGTATCGTGCTCCAGGCCGAGGCTGACGCGCTGGTCGAGCCGGAGTTGGCGCGGGCGGGGTTTGACCGGCTGCTCGCGCTGCGGCGCAGAACGCCTTTTATGCTTAAGCTGACGGACTTCGTGCTGATGTGCCGGGCCCCGCGGCTGCTGTTGCTCGACTCCGACGTTCTGTTCTTCGCTCACGCGCGAGATCTGGTCGAACAGGCACGCGCTTCTTCCACCGCGGTCCTGTTCCAGCGTGACGTCGCCAACATGTACAACATCTCCCCCGAGCGCGCCTTCGAGCGGTTCGGATTCCGGCTCGCGCCATGCGTCAACTCCGGAATTGCCCTGTTCCCGCGCGCCGCCGTTAATCTCGCCCGCTGCGAGGACTACTTGTCCGACGACGAGGTCGCACGTCCCAATACGATGGTCGAGCAGACGCTTTACGCGCTCGCATTCAGCGAGCGGTCCGAAATCGCATATTTGCCGGATAGCTATCTGGTTTCCCTGCAGCCCTGCACCGACATGGGCCGGCTCGTCGCGCGGCATTACGCGGGCGCGAGCCGCTCGCTGTTCACTCGCGAGGGCCTGCCCGCGCTGATCGAAGCGGGCTTTTTCAGTAAGCTCAACCCTCCTGAAAAATGCAGGCGATGACGACCGACAAACAATCGAGGTCGGCACTTTGGCTCTACCTCCGTCTTATCAAACCGCTGCGCTCCGCTGTCATTTTCGTCCGGTTTTTCTTATATCGAACCCTTATCCAGCGGGTCCCCAACTACTCACGCAAGCTCGGCGTTTCCCAGGCGCTCCGCTTGGTCTTCAGGTCATGGTTCGGTCGGAGCGAATTTCAGGTCAGCGTACCCGGCATCGCCCATCCGGTCTGGGTAAGGCCCGGCACCTCCGACGTCGACGTTTTCGACCAAATCTTCATTAGCGAGGCCTATAACCTGCCGTTCACCATTCCTGCCGGATTGATCCTCGACCTGGGTGCGAATGTGGGATACGCGTCGGTCTATTTAGCCAAACGCTACCCCAACGCACGTATTGTGGCCGTCGAGCCAGATCCCTCGAATTTCCGGGCATTGGTCAGGAATACCGAACCATACCCGAACGTGATCGCGATGGAAGCCGCCATATGGCCTCGGGCCGAACAGGTTGCCGTTGACAACTCGGGGCCCGCGTGGGCCCACCAGGTGACAACCAAGGGCACTGCGGGGATGCCTTCAGTAGATGGAATTACGATCGATGACGTCCTTGCGCGATGGGGAGGAGGAGCACCGATCGATCTTCTGAAAATCGATATCGAAGGAGCGGAGAAGGAACTCTTCTCGGTGCCCTGCGATTCATGGCTCGCCCGCACGCGGATAATGGTGATCGAACTTCACGACCATATGATCCCCGGATGTGAACAGGCCCTGGAACGGGCAACGCGCAATTTTCGGTTCCTCAAGATGATCAAAGGCGAAGATACGATCCTTGTCCGCAACGAATGAATGAGGGCAGGAAATCCAGGCGCAGGAGACTTGAAGCCTGACGACCTGGCACATCATAAGTGGCGAGTATCCGCCCCAACAGGGCGGGGTCGCGGATTACACGCGGCTGGTCGCGCGCGGACTGGTTGCGCGCGGCGACCGCGTTCACGTCTGGGCGCCTGCGGTCACGGCCCCGGAACTGGCTGAAACTGGCGTCGAGGTCCATCGTCTGCCCGCCGGCTTCGGCCCGCGCACGCTCGCCGCGCTCGGGCGCGGACTCGACGCCGCCGGTCCGGGACAGATCCTGGTGCAGTACGTTCCGCAAGGCTTCGGAATGAAGGGGATGAACCTGCCGCTATGCCTGTGGCTCTTCGCACGCCGCCGCGCCGGCATCACGATCATGTTTCACGAGGTCGCGTTGGCGCTCGGATGGCAACAGTCCGTGCGTCACAACGTCCTCGGCGCGGTCCATTTTGCGATGGCCCTCGTGCTCATGCGCGCCGCCCGCCGATGCTTTGTCGGCGCCGCGGCATGGGAGAAGCGGCTGCGGCCGCTCGCGCCCGCGGGAGCTGCGATTTCGTGGCTGCCGGTGCCCAGCAACGTACCAGTCGTCGATGACCCGGCGGGAGTGCGCGCCGTCCGCAAGACCCTGATGGTCGAGGGCGGCCTGATACTTGGCCATTTCGGCACCGCGCGCGAGAGCTGGATTGCGGAGCGGCTCGCGGCCGTCGTGCCGCCGCTGCTGCACGAGCGCGCCGACGCGGCATTCCTGCTCGTGGGCCGCGACAGCCCCGGCTTTCGAAGCCGGCTGCTGGCCGCGGCTCCCGAACTGCGCGCGCGCGTGCGCGCCACGGGTCCGCTCGCGCCCGCCGACGCCTCGCGCCACCTGGGCGCCTGCGACCTGATGCTGCAGCCGTACGACGATGGAGTCAGCACGCGCCGCACCAGCCTGATGGCGGCGCTGGCGCATCGCCGTCCCGTGGTGACCACCGCCGGCCGCTTCACCGAGCCGTTGTGGAGGGAAAGCGGCGCGGTGGCTCTGGTGGACGTCGGCGATATCGTGGCGATGCGCGCCGCGCTCACGCATCTGATGGACGATGCGGGGGAACGTGCGCGGCTGGGAGCCGCGGCCGGCGCGCTATATGCGCAGCGCTTCGATATCACGCACACGATCGCCGCCCTGCGCGAGGGTTGCTGATGCCGGCCTCCGGCGCTCCACTGGTCAGCGTGGTGATCGCGACTTACAACCGGCCCGCGTATCTGCAAAGCGCGATCGCGAGTGTGGTAAACGGCGATTATCGCAACGTCGAAATCATCGTGGCCGACGACCTCGGAAGCGGCCTCAATCGCGAAATCGCCGGGCGCTTCGCCGACCCGCGCATCGTCTACCATCGCAATGAAACGAAGCTCGGGATGGCGGCCAATCATATCCAGGCTTTCCGCGATCTCGTGACGGGCGAGTTCATCGCGATTCTCAATGACGACGACGAATGGGAACCGGCGTTTCTCAGTAAGCTGGTGCCGCACCTGGTGGACGACCCGGAGGTCGTACTGGCGTTTTCCGACCATTACATAATCGACGAGCACGGCCGCATCGACCTGGCCGCGACCGCGGAGAACACGCGCCGATGGCGCCGCGACGTTCTCTCCCCCGGGCTCCATCGCCCTTTCTGGCGCTGCCTTGTGGAACTGAGCATCCCGATCGCCCAGGCGAGCGTTATCCGGCGCGACGCGATCGACTGGCGCGACTTCCCGGCCGAGACCGGCAGCGCGTATGACCAATGGCTCGGCTATCTGGCGTGCCGCAGCGGCAAAGCCTGCTACTATCTGCCCGAGCGGTTGACGAGGTACCGGGCCCACGGCGGCTCTTCGACCGCCAGCGCCAGTGGCGACGGCAGCCTCGGGATGATTCTGATGTATGCGCGGATGATGGCGATGCCGGAACTCGCCGGGCTGCGCGGCGAGATCGAGGCGCGGTGCGGCGCGGCACATCTTTCGTACGGCCTATTCCTGATGCAAGCGGGACGCATGCGCGAAGCTCGAAAGCATCTGCGCGACGCCATCGCCCTGCGGGGACTGACGCCGAGGATCGGGCTCGCGTTCGCGCTGGCGAGCATGCCGGGCACCGTTGGCATCGGCATGCTGCGGGCGCTGCGCCGCGTGCGCCGATGGTGGTAACTTTCATGGGCCGGCCGGAGCGACAGTGAAAAGTGAAAATCGCGGCGGTGAATTCGTATCATGCGCGCATCGGCGGCGCCGAGACTTATCTCGACACCGTGATTCCCGCGCTCGCCGCGGCCGGCCATCAAATAGCTTTTCTCTCGGAGCTGGACTCTCCGCCCGGCGTTCAGCAAATCCGCCTGCCCGCGAACGCGCCGGCCTGGTGCGCATCTGCAATGGGCTGGCCTCAGGCGCTCGCTGCGCTCGAAAGCTGGCGCCCCAACGTCATCTACGTGCATGGCATGAACGACCTGCCGGCCGCGGCTCGAATCGTCGCAAGCGCGCCGGCCGTGCTGTTCGCGCACGGCTACTACGGCACCTGCATCAGCGGCAGCAAGATGTTTTCGCAGCCGCGTCCGCGGCCGTGCGCGCGGCGCTTCGGGTGGCGATGCCTCATCCAGTACTATCCCCATCGATGCGGCGGCCTGAACCCGGCGCGGATGTGGACCGACTATCGCAAACAGAGCGCCCGCCTTGGCCTGATGAGCCGCTATGCGGCGATCCTGACCGCCTCCGCACACATGCGCACCGAGTTCATCCGCCACGGTTGCTTGCCGCAGCGGGTGCACGCGCTACGGCTTCCGCTCGCTCCGCGCAGGTTGCCCCAATCCTCCGGGACCGCGACTGCGGAAGTGATGCCGGCGGAAAATCGCGAGCTGCGGCTGCTGTACGTCGGCCGGATGATCCGGATGAAGGGCGGAGCAATCATGCTCGACGCGTTTGCGCTGGCTGCGGCTTCGCTTGGACGGCCGCTTAAAGCAACCTTCGCCGGCGACGGCCCCGATCGCGTGCAATGGGAGCAGAAGTCGCGGCGAGTGCAGGCGGCGAACCCGAACCTCAACATTGAATTCAGCGGATTGTTGGACTCCGCCCGGCTCGACCAACTTATGCTCGACTCCGATCTGCTGGTTGTGCCGAGCACATGGCCGGAGCCCTTCGGTCTGGTGGGTCCGGAGGCGGGCCTCCATGAGCTTCCGGCGGCGGCGTTTGCCGTTGGTGGAATTCCCGAGTGGCTGAGCGACGGGGTTAACGGCCATCTTGCGCCCGGCGACCCGCCGAGCGCCGCGGGACTGGCGCGCGCGATCGTCGAATGCCTGCGCGATCCGGCCAAGCTCGCGCGGCTCAGAAAAGGCGCGCGGGAGTTAGCCTCCCGTTTCGACCTCGACGCGCATCTGAACGCCCTGCTTGCGATCCTCACCGAAGCCGCGGGGCTTCCACCGGCGGCTCGTCCGCAGTCTCGATGATCGCCCTGCGCCGATCCGCTGGCCCAATAGACGAGCCCAACAGCGCGGCGTAGGCTTCAACAAGGCGGCAACGGTATCCTCGTGGATCTCCTGGTCAGGCTCATAGGAAAACTGCCAAGAACGTGGCTCTTGCGGGCGACGCACCTTCGCTTCCGCTATCCCGCAATCGAGCCGGCGCTCGACTGGTGTCTTGACCGGGGCCTTCGCGGACGCGACAGCGTGATACAACGCGGCGTCGGAAGTGGGCTGCGCTTTAATTGCGATCACGGACCCATAAGCTTCGTCTTTGGAACTCACGAACCCGGCGTGCAGCATGCATTTGAGCTGCTCGCGCTGCCGGGAATGACCGTCTATGACATCGGCGCCAACCTTGGGTTCTACTGTGTGATCCTGGCCCGGCTGGTCGGACCCACCGGCCGTGTCGTCGCGTTCGAGCCGCTGCCCGACAACGCCCGCTGGATCGCACACAACGCGAAGCTGAATGGCTTCGAACAAATCGAGGTAAGGTGCGAGGCCTTGGGGCACGGTCAAGGCAATGCGGAATTTATCGTGTCTGAAAAATCAATGTGGGGTAAACTTGCCACCGCGGGTCCGGCGCCCGCGGACGCGGTCGGCCGAATCACGGTCGTGCTCATGAACCTGGATACCCTGGTGAGTGCGGGAGCGATCGCTCCGCCCAACCTGATGAAAATCGATGTCGAGGGAGCGGAGGTCGAGGTCCTTACCGGCGCTGCTGACACGCTGCGCCGTTGCCGCCCTGTCCTGATCATCGACCTTCACAACACCAACGCGCCCGTAGCGGCGTTGCTCGAAGAACTGCGCTATCGCCCGATCGTGCTGGGAAGCTCGCGCGGGATCCTGGAGGCCTCATGGGATGCCTGCGTGGTGGCGGTGCCCGCGGAGCGTGACGATCTGACGCCGATGCTGCAGCATCTGGCTACGGCGCAGGAAACCCACTGATCGAGCCTCTCTGTGGAGCTTCCGTTCGAATGACGGCCGCGGGTCATCCACGCCGCCTGCTTACGATCGGGCACTCGTACTGCGTCGCGCTCAACCGCCGCCTGGCTCACGAGATGGCCCGCGCGGGCGGCAAGCAATGGGAGGTCACCGCGGTCGCGCCGCGTTTCTTCCCTGGCGATCTGCGTCCCATCCCGCTCGAGCCGCAGCCCGGCGAGCTTTGCCGCGTGGCCGCTATCGGCGTACATCTAAGCCGCGTCGCGCAACTCTTCTTTTACGGCCGCGGCCTGCGCGCCGTGATGCGCGAGCGCTGGGACCTCGTGCATTGCTGGGAAGAGCCCTACGTAATCGCCGGAGGCCAGGTCGCCCTGTTGTCTCCCGCCGCCTCGAAGCTGGTTTTCTATACCTTTCAGAACATCGCCAAGCGCTATGCGCCGCCCTTCTCCACGATCGAGCGGAGGTGCGCGAAACGCTCGGCCGGATGGCTCGCGAGCGGCGAGACGGTAGCTCAGACGCAGCTCGAGCGCTGCTGGAGCCGCAAGCCTCATCGCGTGATGCCGCTCGGTGTGGACGTCGAACTGTTTCGTCCTGATGCGGATCGCGGCCGTGCCACGCGTGCGCGGCTTGGATGGAACGACGAAGGGCCGCCGGTGGTCGGTTTTCTCGGACGCTTCATCGAAGCCAAGGGGCTGGAGCTGCTGATGCGATTGCTCGACGAGACGACGTCACCGTGGCGCGCGCTTTTCGTCGGCGGAGGGCCGGGCGAAGCGGCGCTCAGAGCGTGGGCGTCCCGTCATGGCGACCGGGTGCGAATTGCCGGCGGCGTTCCCCATGACCGCGTGCCCGAATATCTCGACGCGATGGACCTGCTGCTCGCGCCCAGTCAGACCACGGCGCGATGGCGCGAGCAATTCGGACGGATGCTGATCGAGGCCTTCGCGTGCGGCGTGCCGGTACTCGCCAGCGACAGCGGCGAAATTCCCTACGTCGTTGGCGACGCCGGCCTAATCGTCGGCGAGCGCGACGAGCTGGGATGGCGCCGGGCGCTGGCCGATTTGCTCGAGAGCCCGACGCGCCGAGCCGAACTCGCGGCGCGCGGACGCGATCGCGCACACGCGCTGTACTCGTGGCCGGTAGTCGCACGCCGCCATCTCGAATTCTTCGACGAGTTGCTCGCCACTTGAATCTTATGCGGCGTCTGCGCCTGGCCGTGGTCTGCGATTACGCCGAAGAGGGCTGGCCCAGCATGGACCTGGTCGGCGCGATGCTTTGCGCGGAGCTTAAGCTACGCCATTCGGCCGCGCTGGATGTGACGCGCATCCAGCCCGCTTTTGTCCGCCGCCTGAGCCGCGCCATCGGCGAGCGCGGCGCGCGCATCCGTTTCAATGCGGATCGCGCGCTCAACCGCTTCTTCGACTACCCGCGCGCGCTGCGGCGATTGCGCGACGGCTTCGACGTCTTCCATATCGTGGACCACAGCTACGCTCATCTCGCGCACCAACTCGCGGGCGCGCGCACCGTGGTAACCTGCCACGACCTCGACGCGTTCCGTTGCCTGCTCGCTTCCGGCGCCGAGCGGCGCGCGCTGCCGTTTCGCATGATGGCGCGCTGGACGCTTGCCGGGATGGGCAACGCGGCGCGCGTCTGCTGTGACAGCGTCGCGACGCGCGACGCGCTCGTCGCCGGCGCGCTGGTGTCGCCCGGCCGCCTCGTGGTAATTCCCAACGGCGTGCATCCCGCCTGCTCGTCCAGCCCCGATGAGACCGCCGACGCGGCGGCCGCGCATCTGCTCGGCCCTGCCGATCCTGAAGTGGCCGAAATTCTCCACGTCGGCAGCACCATTCCGCGCAAGCGAATCGACGTGTTGCTGCGCATCCAGGCCGCCGCGCGCGCGCAATTTCCGAACCTGCGCCTGATCAAGGCGGGCGGCGCGCTCACTGACGATCAAAAACGGCTGGCGCAGGCGCTGGGCCTGGAAGAGTCGATCGTCACGATGCCGTTTCTGGAGCCCGCTCTGCTGGCCGCGCTCTATCGCCGCGCGGCGTTGGTGCTGGTGCCGTCGGAGGCCGAAGGCTTCGGACTGCCGGTGATCGAGGCGCTGGCGTGCGCGACGCCGGTGCTCGCCAGCGACCTCCCGGTACTGCGCGAAGTCGGCGCCGAGGCTGCCGTTTATTGCGCCGTGGCCGACGTGCCCGCGTGGAGCGCGGCGGTCGTCGCGATGCTGCGCGAACGGGCCGCGAATCCGGAGCGATGGGCCGAGCGGCGAACCGGGGCAATTCGCCAGGCTTCGCGCTTTTCATGGGCCGCGTACGCCGACCGTTGCGCGGCGCTCTACCGCGAGATCGCCGTCTGAGACGATGCGAACCGCGCCGCTCAAGGTGCTGCACGTGGGCAAGTTTTACCCGCCCCACCCCGGCGGCATGGAGTCCCATCTGCAGACCCTGTGCGAAGAGCTGAGCAAGTCGATCGAGGTCGAAGTCCTGGTGGCGAGCGATCGATGGCGCAGCGCGCGCTCGACGCAAGGCAACGTCGAACTCGTGCGGCTCGCGACCGCGCTGATGCTTCATGGCACTCCGATCGTGCCGCTGATGGCGCGAGCGATACGCCGGGCGCGGCCCGACGTGCTCCATCTGCATTTTCCCAACCCGATGGCCGCGTTGGCCTGCCTGATAAGCCGGCTCGACGTGCCGTTGGTCGTGACCTGGCATAGCGACGTGGTGCGCCAGCGGCGCGCGGCGGCGGCCTTCGCGCCGCTGCTCTCGCTTCTGCTGAGGCGATGCGCCGCGATCATCGTCGGTTCCACCGCCTACGTCGAAACCTCCGCGGTGCTCAGCACGCGGCGCAAGCTGTGCCGCGTAATTCCCTTCGGCATCCGCGCCGCGGCCTTCGAGCATCCCGACGCCGCGCGCGTCGCCGAACTGCGCCGGCGCTACGGCGAACGCATCGTGCTCGGCGTCGGCCGCCTCATCTATTACAAGGGCTTCGAACACCTGGTGCGCGCGATGGCGGACGTGCGAGCGACCGCGCTAATCGCCGGCGACGGAGCGCTGAGCGGAGCGCTGAAAGCCGAGGCCGCACGGCTCGGCGTCGGCGATCGGGTCGTGCTGCTGGGCCGTGTGAACGACACCGATTTGAAGGCCAGCTATCACGCCTGCGACGTCTTCGCGCTGCCCTCGGTCGAGCGCAGCGAGGCATTCGGTATCGTACAGCTCGAGGCGATGGCCTGCGGGAGGCCGGTGGTCAATACGCGGCTCGATTCGGCGGTGCCACAGGTCTCGCTCGACGGGCTGACGGGTTTGACCGTGCCGCCGGGCGACCCGGCGGCTCTGGCGGTGGCGCTGAACGCGCTGCTCGACGATCCGGCGCGGCGGGCCGCGATGGGCGCGGCGGCGCGCCAGCGGGTGCGCGAGGAGTTCAGCGCGGAGTTGATGGCGCGGCGCACGCTCGAGGTTTACCGCGAGGTTGTGGCGGGCGCTGCGCGCGAGCGCCGCGCGGTGTAAATTTGAAATCGAGGTTAACCCGGTGACACTTCGAATCGAGGACTACGCAATCATCGGCAACATGCACACCGCGGCGCTGGTCGGGATCGACGGCTCGATCGACTGGCTATGCATGCCGCGGTTCGACTCCGCCGCCTGCTTCGCGGCCCTGCTCGGCACTCCCGACAACGGGCGCTGGCTGATCGCCCCGCGCGACCAGCCGCATCAGACCAGCCGGCGCTACCGCGGCGACACGCTGGTCCTCGAGACGGAGTTCCGATGCGCCGGCGGCACGGCCGCGGTGATCGATTTCATGCCGATTGCCGAACGCGTCGGCAAAGTCGACCTGGTGCGCGTGGTCGAAGGGCGCGCAGGCCGGGTGCCGATGCGCACGGAAGCGATTCTGCGCTTCGACTACGGCCGCACCGTTCCATGGGTGCGGCGGCGCCCCTACGGCTTGAGCGCAATCGCCGGCCCGGACGCGATACAGTTACGCTCGCCGATCGATCTGCGCGGCGAAGACTTTCGCACCGTCGGCGAGTTCGAGGTCGCGCAGGGAGAGCGCCTCGCCTTCGTGATGACGCGTTACGCCTCACACCTGGGCGAACCGCACGGCCGGGACCCGGCCGAAATGCTGCGCGAGACCGAGGCCTGGTGGCAACAATGGTCGGCGCGATGCGTGATCGGCGGGCGCTGGCGCGAGCCCGTGATGCGCTCGCTCATCACGCTCAAGGCGCTGACCTACAGTCCCACAGGCGCAATCACCGCTGCGGTGACAACCTCGCTGCCGGAGAAAATCGGCGGCGTGCGCAATTGGGACTATCGCTACTGCTGGCTGCGCGACGCGACTTTCACGCTCTACGCCCTGCTCATCGGGGGCTATACCGAGGAGGCGCAAGCGTGGCGGCAATGGCTGCTGCGCGCGGTCGCGGGCCATCCGGCCGAGTTGCAGATCATGTATGGGCTGGCCGGCGAACGCCGCCTCACGGAGTTCGAGGTGTCATGGCTGCCCGGCTACGAGGAAAGTCATCCGGTGCGGATTGGCAATGCCGCCCACGAGCAGTTCCAGCTCGACGTCTACGGCGAAATCATCGACGCGCTGTATGTCGCGGGCCGCTATGGACTGCGCGCCGACGATGATGCCTGGCGGGTACAGAGCGTGCTGCTCGACTTTTTGGAGTCGGCCTGGGAAAAACCCGATGAAGGTATCTGGGAGGTGCGCGGCCCGCGCCGCCCGTTCGTGCATTCGCGCATGATGGCCTGGGTGGCGGTCGATCGCGCGGTCAAGACCGTCGAGCGCACGGGAGTGGAAGGACCGCTGGAAAAGTGGCGCGCGCTGCGCGCGCGCATCCACGACGACGTCTGCCGTCAAGGCTTCAACCCGTCGCGCGGCGCCTTCGTTCAGTACTACGGCTCCGATGCGCTCGACGCGGCGCTGCTGCTGATGCCGCTGGTGGGCTTTCTGCCGGCAAACGATCCGCGCGTGGTCGGCACCGTCGAAGCTATCCAGCGCGAGCTGATGAGCGACGGGCTGGTGAAGCGCTATCTGACGGAAGCCGTGGTCGACGGCCTGCCTCCGGGCGAAGGCGTCTTTTTGCCCTGCACGTTCTGGCTGGTGGATTGCCTGGAGGCGATGGGCCGCCATGAGCAAGCCCATGAAATATTCAGCCGGCTGCTCGGACTGCGCAACGACGTCGGCCTGCTCTCGGAGGAATATGATCCGAGACTCAAGCGCCAGCTCGGCAATTTTCCGCAAGCATTCTCGCACATCTCGCTCATCAACAGCGCCTACAACCTTTCGATGGCGCATGGGCCGGCAAAGCATCGCGCCTCCCGCAACGAAACCCATCCCGGTTAGGGCCTGCGCCGCGGCAACTTTTTGACTGATTTAGACAAGTCTTTGATACGATAGACGGTCCGAAAGGACCGCAGAACCATACCGACAAAAGTCATAAAAAGAGGACGAATCATCATGGCGGAAAAAAAATCCGCGCCCACTCCCGAAGAGCTGGTACGCGAGCTTTCCTCGTTTCCGCTGCTCGGCGCGATGTTCGGGCGGCGCGCGCGACGCTTCGGCCTGGGAATGAAAATTCCCGACGGTCCGCTCGCCTACGAATCGCAACACGAACCGGTCGCGCTCAGCGAGACGGAACGGATGCTGCTGGTGATGTGCGGCGCGGGAATAAATGGATGGAACACCGGGATGGAGCATACTTCGGCGGGCGATCCGGAGACGGGATGCAACTATCCGGTGCGGCTGTTGGGCCGGACCTATCCGAGCGGAGCGGCGATTTACGCTTCCGAATTAATCTTCACCGACGACGACGGCACCTACCTGACGCAACTGCGCGATCTCGACCCGCAAGACATCCTCGGCGGCAAGGAGCCGGCTGATCTGGCTGCGCTTTTCGATCGGGTCAAGGAGCACTGCGTAAAACTCGCGCCTGGACGCGTCACCGTCCCGACCCAGCCGCCGCACACGAGCGCCCATAATCTATGGAATGCCAACAAGCCGGGCACCACGCTCTTCGCTCCGGTGCTCGATTTGACGCAGCAGATGATGGACCTGATGGCGGTTTATCTCGGGATGGGATTTACCCCGTTCGATCCGCAAAACGGCCGGGTGTGCGGCGACCTCGAGCGCTTCATGCGAACCGGCGTGATCGACGGGGCCAAGCGCTTTTCGATTTTCGAGTTCGACCAGTACTGCCTCGCCACGGGCGCGATGGAGATGGCGCTGATGTGCTACAACATCGTGCTCGCGATGCAGGCGATGGGGCTCGGCGGATGGTTCTATACGGGGATCAATCCGGCGAGCCTGATGGGCGCGTTCGCCGCCAACGGGATTCCCGGTCTGGGTTTTCGCTTCGCCACCGACCCGCGCTGGGCGGTGCCGAATCCGGTCGGAATCGATAAGCACTTCGAGGGGCTGTGCCCTCCGTATTGCACCGACATGCGCGCGGCGGTGAAAAAGTTCGTCGACCTCAAATTCGGACCCAACGGCGCGTTCGACCCCGAGCGGCCCGGCCCATACCGCGAGAGCCCTCGGGTCAAGGCGCGCGTGGAGCGCTACACGCCCGAGTTCATCGAACTGATGGGCGAGGTCACACAGTACATCTACGACACCTTCGGCCGCTTCCCCGCCACGGTGCCGAGTTTCTACATGCGCGCCTATGCGCAGGCGCAGCATTGCGAGATGGAATTTTACGACCGCTTCTTCGAGGGCGACTTCTATCTCGACACGCACGTCAATCACATGGCGAAGTGGCACGGCACCAGGTAGCCGGGACGCACGCGCCGGGCTGCGCCTGCGAGTACTACCGGCATCCGCTGCGGCTGACAGCGGTCGCAGGTCGCGGCGACGGCCTGCTATGATGCGTGCCGTTCGCGCGCGGCGCCCGATGCGCGTTCGGAGGAGGAAGGGGCCCGGTGGCCCCACCGGTCTTCAAAACCGGCCTGGCGGGCAATACGCTTGCCGGAAGGTTCGACTCCTTCCCCCCTCCGCCACAATACCGGGGCGCGGCTTTTTTGTAGCGCACACTTCCAAGCGTCTGTCCTGAACCATCAATTGGTTGACAAACATTCAGCAGCGGCCATGCACGTCATCTCGAACCGAGTGAAGGACCTCGCGCGGTCCTCCGCGCGCTTACCACCAGTACCGCGTCGCGGCCGTCAGCCACTGGTCGCCGCCCGCGCAGTCGAAAGCCGATTCAACGAGAGGCAGAATGCGGTCTCCATATCAAAGCGTCGAGAGACCAAACTCCCGGGCCAACGCTGATCAGGAAAAGCAGGCTCATCGTCATCGCAAAGTCCGTCCTGGCGTCGCTCACCATGAACCAGAAGCCTTGGTCCGGACGGAACAATTCCGGAATCTTGGTCGTCGCAATCGCGGTCAGAATTACGATCAGCAGTGGAATGCTGGCCAGCCTGGTGAGCAGCCCCACCAGCACCAGAAGCCCGCAGATGATCTCGAAGGTGCCGACGAAATGAGCCGTGAAATCGGGCGCCGGAAACCCGATTCGCGTGAATCGCAGCGCACCCATATGCGGATCGATATATTTGAGGATTCCTTGCGTGAAGAAGATCAGACCAACGGCCAAACGGATAAATATGATGCTGCGAGCCTTCCAGCACGGTCGCAGAAGTGAGCTCAGCTCATACATAAGCGTTGCATGGACGTTGCGCGGAGGCGTTGTTCGAATCTGCACTGCTCGTTTCCAGCCGCGCTGGTGAGTCAGAACCCTACAAGCGAAAAATCAGGTGGTGGCGAGGATTTCCTTGGCGCGGTTCAGATCCTCAGCGATTTGCGCGGCCAGCGCCTGGCCCGATTCGAACTTGCGCTCGCCGCGAATCCGTTCGACGATCTCCAGCCGCACCTTCGCGCCGTAAATGTCGCGGTCGAAATCGAAGATGTGCGCTTCGATCGTGCGCGCCGGCTCGGCGAACGTCGGACGCATCCCGATATTGGTAATCGAGGCGAACGCCCCGTCGGGCAGTATCACGCGCGTTGCGTAAACGCCGTCGGGCGGCAGGCATTCGGTCGCCGAGTCGAGATTGGCGGTGGGAAACCCGATGGTGCGGCCGCGCTCGCGTCCGTGGACGACCGTGCCGCTCAAGAAGTGGTTGCGGCCGAGCAGCCGCGCCACCGTGCGCATCTCGCCCGCCGCGATCAGCTCGCGCATCCGCGTCGAGCTCACCACCGCGCCTTCGACCGTCACCGGCCCGACCACGACGGTCTCGAAGCCCATCCGCCGCCCCAACTCGGCCATCACCTCGGCGTTGCCGGCGCGCGCGTGGCCGAAACTAACGCTGTGTCCGACCACCACTTCGCGCGCGCCGATTCTGCCGAGCAGGTAGTCGCGCACGAATTCGGCGGGCGTAAGCTGGCTCAGCGCGAGGGTAAATGCGATCACGATCACGCCGTCGATTCCCGAGTCGCGCAGCAGCTCGAGCTTGTCCTCGGGCGCCAGGATGAGACGCGGCGCGCGTGCGGGGGCGAGCACCTTGGCTGGCAGCGGATCGAAGGTCAGGGCGAAGGCGGTGCCGGCGGCGGCGCGCGCGCGATCGATCGCGGCCTTCAAGATGGCGCGATGGCCGAGGTGGACGCCGTCGAAATTGCCGAGCGCCACCACCGGGTGAGGATGCGGCGGAAGCTGGTCGATTGCGCGAATTATTTCCATTGCTCAACGCGCGCCGGAGGTTCGCGGGCCGCGGCGCGCCGCGCCGTCATCCGCACCGCGGCGCTAGCCGTTCGCGCTAGTTGCTCGCCATGCTTTTCATCATCGCGTCGGCGGCCGATGCCTCGGGCGTGCCCGGATGGTCGCGCATCAGCTTCTGCAGCGTCAGCCTGGCATCGAGCGAATCATTGGTGCGCAAAAACGCCTGCGCCTCGCGCAATTGCGCGCTGGCGGCGAAGCGGCCCTTGGGAAAACGCATCGCCAGGTCGTTGAACTGCAGAATCGCCTGGTTGTAATTCGACGGGTCGCGCGCGCCCAGCTCGAACAGCGCGTTGGCCGAGAAATACTCCGCCGGCTCGACCAGCGGCGACTTGGGATGGCCCCGCTGGAAGGCCTGGAACTTGCCGACCGCATTGGGGTACCTGGCGGCCTTCATGTCGACCAGGCCGTCGCGATAAAGGCGCGAGCCCGGCTCCGAACTGTTGCTCGCGGCCGCCAACTCCTGGTCGAGCGCCGATTGCCACCCGGTCACCGCCGGCGCTGGCGCCGCCGCCTCTCCCTCGCCTTCAGCCGGGGCCTCGCCTTCACCCGGAGCGACCGAGGCGCTTTCCGCGCCGGGAGCCCCTGGCGCCGCGGGAGCACCTGGAGCACCAGGGACGCCCGGCGCTCCGGGAACGCCTGCTACGCCTGGCGCCCCCGGGACGCCCGGGACACCCGGAGCACCAGGGGCGAGCGGCGTTCCGGCCGCGGTCGCGTTGACTTGCGACTCGAGCTTGGCGATGCGGTCCTTGAGCGCCGCAGTCTGCTTGGAGTCGCTGTCCGCGCCATTGTGCTGCAGCTCGGTTATGCGGTCGTTGAGCTGAGCGATCTGCTCGTGCATCGCGGTCATCTGCTGCTGATCGTTGGCGATCATCTCGCGCATCGATTGCTCGTTCTGCGACACCGCGTCGAGGTCCGACCGCGCCGCGCATCCGCCGACGCCGATCGCCATCGCGACCAGCCCCACGGCGCCCCATTTGAGCATGCGGTTATCGAGCATCCGCGCCGCCATCCGCGCTATTGCTGAACCACGAAGTGGTCGCGCCGGTTTTGTGCCCAGCATTCGTCGGTTTCCTCGGTGCAAACCGGCAGTTCCTTGCCGTAGCTGATAGTTGACATCCGGTCGGCCCCGACGCCCAGGGTCTCGAGGTAGTCCTTGGCCGCCTGGGCCCGCTTGGCGCCGAGCGCGATATTGTACTCCTCGGAGCCGCGGTCGTCGCAATGGCCCTCGACCTGGACATGCGTGGCCGAATGCTTGGACAGCCAGTCGGCGTTGGATTTCAGGATTTCGCCGTCCTGTGCACGAACCGAGTAGTCATTGTAGTCGAAGTGGATATCGCTGAGCGGCCCCTGTCCATTCGCGCCCAGCGTACCCCCTTGGAACTGGTTGAGCGAGCTGCTGCCATTGGGGCCCAATCCATTCTCGCCAATCCCCGGGTTGACCGGGCTAAGCGGCGTACCGGTGTTTTGCTTTGACGAGCATCCGGCGGCCATCGCCAGCGCCATCATCGCCGCCGCGGCTATCGCGGCAAATCGTCCGAAGCGCCGTCCGTTATTCACCGAGCCACCACGACCAGGTAGGAGAACTGTCATTGCCCTCATCCTCCATCAAGGCAGAAATAACTTTGCCGGTTTGCGATTGCGTATTGACCTGCATCAGGTAAAGCCGCTCGTGACCGCCGCTGTTCGAGCTGAAAATCAGGTAGCGCCCGTCGGGTGACCAGCACGGCGACTGACTGGAGCCGGCGGTCGGCAGTTTCACCGGCTGGCCGCCCGCGGTGGGCACGATGAAGATGTTAAACCCGCCCGAGCGGCCTTGGTAGGCGATCCATTTGCCGTCGGGCGAGAACGACGGCGAGGTGTTGTAGTCGCCCTTGAAGGTCACGCGGCGCGCCGCGCCGCCGCCAAGGCTCATCACGTAGATCTGCGGGGTGCCCGAGCGGTCCGAGGTAAAGGCGAGCTGCTGGCCGTCGGCCGAGAACGCCGGATTGACGTTGATTCCGCTTCCCTGGGTGAGCTGACGGATTTCCTCGCCGCTGCGCGCGAGCAGGAAAAGATTGGTACGGCCGCCGTTCTCGACCGCCGCGACTATCCGGCTGCCGTCGGGCGAGAGCGCGCCGCCGATCACGTTGCCGTGCGGGCTGCCGATTCTGATTTCGGTGCGCCCGGCCACGTCAAACAGGTAGAGCGCGGGCACGCCGGCCTTGTAGGAAAGATAGAGCACGCTCGCCGCGCTGTGCGCGAATTTCGGGAACAGGTTGATGGTCGGGTTGTCGGTGACCTGGAAAAGCCCGCCGCCGTCGAGCGCGGCGATATAGATTTCCTTGAACCGGCCGCCACGCGTCGAGACGAACGCAATCCGCGTGTCGAACGGCCCCTGGATTCCGGTCACCGCCTTGAGCACCGAATCGGCAAAGCGCCGCGCCATCTGCTCCACGTCGGCCGGGCCGCCGGAAAAGCGCGTGCCGAACATCCGACGCTGCTGCGCGACGTCGAACATCAGCGCCTCGACCGAGACCTGGCCGCCGCTGACCGTCACCGCGCCCTTGACCAGGAACTCGGCGTTGAGCGAACTCCAGTCGCCGAAGTTGAACTTGCCCAGGTCGTAGCCCGAGTTCTGCGGGTCTTCGATATACGACTTGGGCGAGATGATGGAAAAAAAGCCGCTGAGATCGAGGTCGTGACGGAGCACCCTGACGAAGTCGTGCGAGGCCGTACCCTGGTCGTCGCCGCCGAGGTTCTTGAACTCCGAGACGGCGATCGGTGCGGCGGTCGAGCCGGGGCCGCTGATCGTCATGTGTATCGGCTGCGCCTTTACGGCGCGCGGGTTAGCGAGCGACAGCAGCATCAAGGCCGCGAGGATGGGGATGAACCGCCTGATCATTTTATTTCGTCAAGGCATCCGGGCCTGCCGCGCACCTCGCGCCTGCCCGTCCGCCGCCTCTCCTCCCCCCTACGATTTCAGCTCACCCAGCTTGAAGTCCGCGTCGACGCCTTCGCCGAACTCCGGGCGGTACTTTTCCGGCGGCGGCGGAAACGGCGCGGCGCGCCGGATTGCGCGAATCACCGAATCGTCGAACGCCGGGTCCCGCGAACTCTGCGTCAGCCTGACGCCGGTCAGATTGCCGTCGGGGCCGATCGCGAAAGTCACGCTGGTGGTCAGGTCTCCGCTCCCGCCCACATAATTCCACGCCTTCTTAATCCGATCCTGTACCGTCTGATAGTAGAGCAGAAATTGCGGGTCCTGTTGAATCCCCATACTGCCCTTTCCACTACCCACGCCGTAGCCCTCGCCTTCACGTGGCACATTGGCGAGGACCGGTCCGCCGCCCGCCGGTCCGCTGGCGCGCGCCTTTTCTGCCGCCGCTCTCTCCGCCAGATGCTCTTTGAGCAGGCTTGCGCGCAAAGCGGCGAGTTGCTCCTTGACACTGGGCGTCGGCTCGGCGCGCGCGATCACGACTTGATTCGGCTTGGTCCGCGGATGCGCGCTGTGCCGGGGCACGGGAGTCGGCGTCGGCCGCGGACGGCGATGACGCGGCTTGGGCGTCGGCCGCGAAGTCGGCTTGTGCGTCGGTTTCGGCGTGGGAGCGAGCGTTGGCTCGGCCGTGGGCTCCGGCGTCGGCTCCTCGGTGGGTTCGGGCGTCGGCTCCGGAGTGGGCGTCGGTGTCGGGGAGGCGCCCATGTTGAACGCGATCACGGTCTTGGCATTGTCGGGCGCAACCGGCGGCGGCGGCTTGGGTTGCTCGACGGCTGGCTTGTGCTGCTCGGCGCGCTCCTGAGGATGCGGTTGGTCCTGAGTCAGACGCGGCAGATGGGTGCCCAGATCGCCGGCCGGTATGTTGTCGACGATTTTCACCGTGTAGCCGGGCGGCGTCGTGTCGGAGCGCTGGAAGTAGGCCGGCAGGATGACCAGGACCAGAGCGAAGAATATCGCATGGCCCAGCGCCGACAGGATGATCGCTCCGGCGTAGCCCAGACGCGAGGAGCGTTCGCGACCATCAAGGTTTGGCGCTGCCACGGTGCGATCCGCCCGCCGCCGGGCCCGCGTCCGCCCGCGGCCCCTCGGTCACCATCCCGACGTTTTCGATTCCCGCCGCCTTGATCGCCGCCATCGTCTTGATCACCGCGCCGTACGGCACTTCCTCGTCGGCGCGCACGAAGACTTCGCGGTCGGGCCGCGCGATGGCGATGGCCTGGAGCTTCTCGGTCAACTGGTCGAAACCGAGCTTGGTGTCGTTGAGGTAGACTTCCTGGTTACGGGTGATCGAGACCACGAACTGCTCTTCCTTGCCGGGCAGTGCGGAGGCGCTGACCCGCGGCACGTTGACCTCGACGCCCTGCTGAATCATCGGCGCGGTGACCATGAAGATCACCAGCAGCACCAGCATCACGTCGACCAGCGGCGTGACGTTGATTTGCGAGGCGAACTGTCCGCGCTGTCCCGGTTCGAAAGCCATCCGCTGTGCCCCTTGGGGCCGGCGTCCTTACGACAGGAAATGACGCCCGGCGATGTTGAGAAATTCGGAGGTGAAATTTTCCATCTCGATCGCGAGCTCGCGCACCCGGGCGGTGAAGTAGTTGTAGAGCATCTGCGCCGGAATCGCGGCGACCAGGCCGATCGCAGTGGTGATGAGCGCCTCCGCGATACCGGGGGCGACGGCCTGGATGTTCGAGGAATGGGCCGCCGAGAGTCCGATGAAGGCCGTCATGATTCCCCACACGGTGCCGAACAACCCGATGAACGGGCAGGTCGAGCCGGTGGTGGCCAGGAACGTGATACCCTTTTCGAGCTTGGTGGTTTCGACGTTGGCCTGCCGGCGCATCGCGCGCGTCACGTTCTCGACCCCGCCGAGATCGGTCGAAAAGCCGCTCTCGGCGCCTACCGCCTGGCGTTTGGCGCGCGTGAGCTGGAGCAGTTCCTGGTAGCCCGCGCGAAACACCTGCGCGACCGGGCTGCGGGTCAGACTGACGCTGCCGCTATGAATCGCGGCGAGATTCTTGGACTCCCAGAACAGCGTGATGAAGCGTTCGGACTCGCGGCGGGCGTGCGAAATCTGGTTGAGCTTGTAGATGATGATGCCCCAGCTCACGACCGAGAAGAGGACCAGCGTCCACAACACCACCTGCACCACCGGGCCTGTGCCCAGCAGCAGGTCAGCCACCCCCATCGTCCCGGGGCCGCCTAACTCATGGGGCATACCACTTCCGCTCCACCCGCTTGTTAGAACGCAATCAGACCGATTTCGTTGCAATCAATTTACGTTGTGGCTTAAGCCGGGGCAAATCGCTTTTCGCGCTCGTGACGCGTTGGCGCAGGCTTTTCGCGCCGCGCCGTGTCGCGCCCGCGCGTGCCGCGACGATTCGCCGCACGCGACGGCGTTGAGCCGCGCCGCGCTTCGGGCCACGCATAGGTCTTTGCTGCCCGCTTGCGGAAATTATGATAGCTTGAGTTCCAAGTGAAAGTTGGCCGGCGGCGCGCCGGCCATGCCGGACAGTTAAGCTCCCGGGACTCATCTCGGGGGAGACTCATCGCAGGGAGGATTGCGCTGTGGCGATCAGGATTGGGATCAACGGTTTCGGCCGAATCGGCCGGATGGCTTTTCGGGCGATGCTGGACAAGAAAGAGGTCGAGGTCGTTGCGGTCAACGACATCACCGACGCCAAGACCCTCGCCCATCTGCTCAAGCATGACTCGGTGCACGGCTCGCTCAAGCATCAGGTCCAGGCCGAGGGCAATCAGATCATGCTCGACGGCCACGCCTTTCGCGTGATCGCGGAACGCGATCCGGCCAAGCTGCCGTGGAAGGAGCTCAAGGTCGACGTGGTGATCGAATCGACCGGACTGTTCACCGCGCGCGACAAGGCGGCGCTGCATCTGAGCGCCGGCGCGCGCAAGGTCGTGATCAGCGCGCCGGCCGACGGCGTCGACGTGACGCTGTGCATGGGCGTCAACCCGCAAGCCTACGAACCGGCCAAGCATGACGTCATCTCCAACGCTTCGTGTACGACCAACTGCCTCGCGCCGGTGGCCAAGGTGCTGCACGCAAACTTCGGCATCGTGCACGGCCTGATGACCACGGTACACTCGTACACCTCCGACCAGATGCTCCAGGACGGACCGCACAAGGATTTGCGTCGCGCCCGCGCGGCGGCGCTCTCGATGGTGCCGACGTCGACCGGCGCGGCCAAGGCGATCGGACTGGTGCTGCCGATGCTCAAGGGCAAGCTCGACGGCATCGCGATTCGCGTGCCGACGCCCAACGTCTCGGTGGTCGACCTGACCGCCACGGTCGAGCGCGACGCGGACGAGAGCGCGGTCAACGCGGCGATGAAAAAGGCCGCCGAGGGCGAACTGCGCGGCATCCTGGCCTACAGCGACGAGCCGCTGGTCTCGATCGACTTCAACGGCAACCCGCATTCCTCGATCTTCGACGCGCCGCTCACCAAGGTGCTGGGCAAGCGCCTGGTCAAGATCTTTTCGTGGTACGACAACGAATGGGGCTACTCGAACCGGCTGGCCGACGTGACCGCCTTCGTCGCCAGCAAGATCTGAGCGGGCGCAGGTGCCGCGATGCCCGCGCTCGAGGTCACGCAGCTTCAACTTGACGGCCGCAAGGCGCTGGTGCGATGCGATTTCAACGTGCCGCTGCACGAGGGGCGCATCGCCGACCCCGCGCGCATCGACGCGAGCCTCGACACCATCCGTTACATCCTCGGGCACGGCGGCGCGGCGGTGCTCTGCTCGCACCTCGGACGGCCCAAGGAACGCACCCCGGGGCTCAGCCTGAAACCGGTGGCGGAGCATCTGAGCGTGGCGCTCGGTCAGAAGGTCGCGCTCGCGCCCGACTGTATCGGCGAGGTCACGCTGGGGATGGTTGCGGCGCTCAAGCCGGGCGGCGCGCTGCTGCTCGAGAACCTGCGCTTCCATCCCGAGGAGGAGGCCAACGATCGCGATTTTTCCCACGAGCTGGCGCGCGGCAAAGACCTCTACGTCAATGACGCTTTCGGCTCGGCGCATCGCGCGCACGCCTCGACCGTCGGAGTGACGCGCTTTCTCGCGGAGCGCGCCGCGGGCTTTTTGATGATGCGCGAGCTCAAGGCGCTGAGCGCGCTGACCCACGACCCGGCGCGGCCGTACGTCGCGATCCTGGGCGGCGCCAAGGTTTCCGACAAAATCGGAGTCATCCGCAACCTGATGGCCAGGGTCGACGCGATTCTGATCGGCGGCGCGATGGCTTATACGTTCCTGCGCGCGCGCGGGGTCGAGGTCGGCCGCTCGCGGGTCGAGGAAGACAAGCTGCAGCTCGCGGGCGAGCTGATGGTGGAGGCCGCACGTCGCGGCGTGGCCCTGATGCTGCCGGTCGACCACGTGGTCGCGGCCTCGCCCGAAGCCGGGACCGCCGAGACGGTTGAGAGAATCGCGTCGGACCGGATGGGCCTCGATATCGGGCCGCGCACGGCCGAGCAATATATTGCGCGGCTCCAGGGCGCGAAGACCGTGGTATGGAACGGGCCGCTGGGCTATTTTGAGCTGGAGGCATTTGCCCGCGGCACGCTCAAGGTGGGCGAGGCGCTGGCCAATCTGGCGGGGGTTTTCAGCGTGATCGGCGGCGGTGATACCGCGGCGGCGCTCGCCAACCAGCAGTGGTCCGCGCGCTTCAGCCACATCTCGACCGGCGGCGGCGCGACGCTGGAGTACCTCGAGGGCATCGAGTTGCCGGGGGTCAAAGCGCTCGAGAGCCCGGGCTAGCCGAGGCGGCCGCGGCCGCGTCGAAATCGGCACCGAAAAAAATCGTCTAACTGGCGGAGAGAGCGCGATGCGCAGGAAGATGCTCGCTGGGAACTGGAAGATGAATCTCACGCCGCTCGAGGCGCGCCAGCTTATCCGCGCGCTGCGGGCCGCGATCGACCCTGAAGCGGCGGCGCTCGCGCGCGACCGCGACGTGCTGGTGGCGCCGGCCGCGGTCTCGCTGATGGCGGCCGCGCAGGAACTCGCCGGATCGAACATCGTGCTGGCCGCGCAGAACATGCACTACGAAGACAAGGGCGCGTTTACCGGCGAGGTGTCGGCGCCGATGCTCAAGGCGCTGGGCGTCACCCACGTCATCCTGGGCCACTCCGAGCGCCGCCACGTCTTCGGCGAGAGCGACGAGCTGATAAATCGCAAGGTGCTCGCCGCGGTCAAACATCACCTGGTGCCGATCCTGTGCGTCGGGGAAACCCAGCAGGAGCACGACGGCGGCCATACCACCACGGTCATCCTGCGCCAGACGCAAAACGGTGTCGCGGGGCTCGACGGGCGCGACGCGGCGCGCGCGATCATCGCCTACGAGCCGGTATGGGCCATCGGCACGGGACGGACGGCCACTCCAGCGCAAGCCTCGCTCGCCCACGGGGTGATTCGCGAAGCGATCAGGGACAATTTCGGTCCCGAGTGCGCCGCGGCCGTGCGAATCATCTATGGCGGCAGCGTCACACCCGAAAACGTCGACGGACTCATCGCGAGCCACGATATTGACGGGGCTTTGGTCGGCGGGGCAAGCTTAAAGGCTGACTCGTTCGCCCGCATCGTACGTGGGCGGGCGGGCTGAGACGTACAAGGCTATAATACTCAGGTTATAAGACTCAGATGGTAACGATCGTTGTCGGGATTCATGTCACGATCTGCCTTGCGCTGATCATCGTGATCCTGCTCCAGCAGGGTAAGGGCGCAGAGATCGGCGCGGTGTTCGGCGGCTCGAGCCAGACCGTGTTCGGCGCTTCCGGCGCGGGCAATGTGATGACCAAGGCCACGTGGGCGATGGCCGCGATGTTTTTCGCGACCTCGATTTTTCTCGCCTATGCCTCGACGCGGCGCTTCACTGGCAGTATCTTCGGGTCCGGCGGCGGGATCGGCCACAAAGTCGTCTATCCCGCCAAGCCCGTGATGCCGTCGGGGCCGGCGGGCTCGGCTCCCGCAGGGTCGGCTCCCGGGGCGTCTGCTCCGATGACCGCACCGGCGGCTCCGGCCGCTCCGGCCAAGCCTGTCGCGCCGAAAAATGCGCCGTAGGCGTCGGGATGCGGCGAGGTGATTTCGTGACCTGGACCGGAGCGGCGCGCGGACGCGGCCGATAGCAGTGACCGCAGTAGTGATCGGGGCCGCGCGCAAGCGCGGCCGTCCACAGTTGACCGAAGTGAGCGACCGAAGTGGCGCGGGTGGTGGAACGGCAGACACGCGAGTTTGAGGGGCTCGTGGTAGAAATACCGTGCGGGTTCAAGTCCCGCCCCGCGCACCAGTAATCAGCCAGCCGCTCCTGTCATCCCGAGCGAGTCTGCGAGTCGAGGGACCCCGAGGGCCTCATGTGCCGGGACACTCGCGATACTCGAATTGCAAAGATCGAGATCCTTCGACTCCGCCCGCAGACTCGCTTCCCTCAGGATGACAAGCTCGCTCGAGGCTCTTATCAACTGTCGGGGTTGCCTACCGACGGGTGGGGCGGCGCGTCAGGCTAGCGCACGCCGAGTGAGAGTTGCGTGCCCGGCGCCAGCGCGGGCGCCGCGGTGCGGACCGGCTCGCGCCGGTCCCGATGATCCACCTTGAAGCCGTATTTCGCCCGCATCCGGTCGAAGATGAAGCCGAGCCGTTCGTCGTAGCTCCGCGGCGCATACACCGCGCGGCCATAGAACTCGTCGATCCGTTCCGCCACTTCGGGAAAGTGCTCCTTGATGAACGGGATGAAGCGGCGCGCCGCCGAGGGCTTGAGGAACAGCGAGCGCCACCATACCGCACTTGCGCCGGCGCGCCGCGCCGCGCGCACCACGCTTTCGATCGCCGCCGGTGTGTCGGTCAGTCCGGGAATCACCGGCATCATCAACAGGTTGCAGCGGATGCCCGCGCGGCTTAACTCGCCGAGCGCGCGCAGGCGCAGTTCCGGGCGCGGCGCGCGCGGCTCGAGCGTGCGTTGAAGGCGGCGGTTGAGCGTCATCAGCGAGAAGTTTACGCTGAGCTTCGAGCGCGAGTTGATCGCGCCTAGCAGGTCGAGATCGCGCAGGACCAGCGCGGACTTGGTGGTGATCGAAAGATCGAGTCCGCCCAGTTGCGCAAACACCTCGAGCATCGAGCGCGTGAGGCCGTACTTGCGCTCGGCCGGCTGGTAGGGGTCGGTCGCCGTGCCGATCGCGATTGGGTCCGAGCCGATAGGCGTGCGCGCGAGCGTATGCGAGAGCACCTGCGCGGCCATCCGCTTCACGAAGATGCGCCGCTCGAAATCCATCGGGTCGCGCAATTCCAGGAACTCGTGCGTATAGCGCGCGTAACAGTAGACGCATCCGAACTCGCATCCGCGATACGGATTGATCGTCCACCGAAAGGGCATCCGCTGGTTCTCGCAGCGGTTGAGTATGGTGCGCACGGGCATCTCGACGAACTCGACGTCGCGCAGCGGCCCGAGTGCGGCCGCTTCGTTGATGGAGTCGTCGAACAGCGCTGTCGATGCGAGCTTCATCCATATAGATTCGCTTTTATTTCGCCTTTCGTCAAGGGCGATTATGTTGCACTTGACAGAGGCACTCGGGAACTCCTTTCCCTGATCACCTCCTGAGAGACGCCAAACCGCCGGGGCGGCGAACCATCGGAGGTTGACCACGGCGCTAGATGACAAATAGGACAGAAGTACGGACGGCCGCGCTTCCGTGGAGATGCCTAATGTCCTATCCGTTCAAGAAAATTCTTTGTCCGATACAGTTCGAGGATTCCGAGCAGATAGCGCTGACGCTGGCCGCGCAGATGGCCAGGGACATGGACGCGACGGTCTACCTGCTGCACGTCGTGCTGATCATGGAGGCGGTCGATGCGCCCGAACCCGCGGTCACCGCCAACAAGAGCGCCGAGGACGCTGCGCGCCTCAAGCTCCAGGGAATAGCCGCCGAAAAGCTGGCCGGGCTCAAATTGGAAGTCGTCACGCGAGTCGCCGGGCCGGGCGACACCTCCAGAGCTGTGCTAGAGGCGGCGACGGACCTTGATACCGACCTTATCATCTTGAAAACCCATGGGCGCCACGGACTCGCCCACTTCGTCATGGGCAGCGTGGCGGAGCAGGTCGTGCGCCGGGCGCATTGCTCGGTGCTGACGCTGACTTCCGCGGCCAAGGAGCGCCACCTGGGGTCCATGCGCGCCTGACGCGCGAGCGAGGACCAGGTACGACGCGCCGGAGCGGGAGCGCGATTACGGCAGCGTGACCAGGTCGTAGGCCGGGGGTAGCCCCTCGCCGATAAGCGTGGCGGTCTCGCCCATCTCGCGCGTGCGAATCACGCAGCCGTCGGTGGTCACGGCGAAAAAATCGCCTTGGTTTTCCGGGTCGGCCCTAAAGCGCATCACCATCCCGCGCTGGGGCAGGGTGTCGTCGCCGAGCGCCTCGAAGCTCTGGCCTCCGTCGAGGCTGCGGAAGATCACCGCGTCCGCGCCGGCTCGTCCGGTCGACCAGAACGGCGGCGGACCCGCCGCCGCGGCGGTAAAGACCCGGCTCGACTCCCCCGCCGTGGCCAACAGCGGCACCGTGTAGCTGCGGGACATGCCGCGCTTGATTTTGCTCCACGAGCCGCCGCAGTTTTCGGAGACATAAAAGCCGGCGCCGGTGGTCGCGTAGAGGCGTTGGTTACCTTGCGGATCGACCGCGATGCAGTGGACGTCTTCGTAGAGTCCGTTGTTGAGCAGTTCGAAGCTCATGCCGCGGTCGAACGAGCGGGCGACGCCGCCCTCCTCGATCCCCACGTAAAGGGTCCCGTGATCGTGCGGGTCGAATACGATCGAGCGGGCGTGCGGAATGTGCGGCGGCGGCGGAAAACTCCAGCGGTCGCGTCCCGGCAGTTTGAGGAACTCGACGCATTCGCGAAACGTGCGGCCGTGATCGAGGCTGTGAAACAGGCGCGCGTGCGAGGTGCCGATAAAGAGCTCGCCGGGCGCGTCCGGCGCCGTGGCGATCGCCCATACGTCCTCGTTGCGCGCGATGCCCGGCGTGATATCGGCCCAGGTGCGGCCACCGTCGCTCGATCGCGCCAGCGTCACCCGGCCCCGCGCGCTGCCCATGTGGCTGTGGTCCACCGAGCCGGCGTAAATGGTTCCCGGGTCGCGGCAATCCTGCGCCATGCACCATACCGACGGCGGATCCGCGAGCACCATCAGCGGTCTGCCGTTGCGCTCGGCGTCGAGGATAACGATCCCCTTCGACGTACCTACGCAGAGTTTCATCCTCGCCTCCCCCTATGAGCCGCGACGATGCGCAAGAGCGAGCGCGTGCCTCGCCCGCAGTTCAGCCCGGCGTGCTCGCGCGCGCGTCGCGGCTTTCAATCCTATGACGCGCCCGCCGCGAAAGCATCACGCCATTCACGCAAGACGTATCGAGGTACGGAGCCGGCCGCCGGCGGCGAGTTCCAGTGGCGCAACCTTCTTGGGACTCGAATCGAAACGCACCCGCCGCACCACCATCGTGGCGCCCTCCAGCGCGACTCGCATCCCGGCCGTGTCGATCGACACGACCGTGCCGGCCGGGCTCTCGCTCCGCCGATGCTCCAGGATCGGTTCGTAGAGCCGCAGCCGCTCGCCCCCCGCCTCCGCATACGCGCCCGGCTGCGGATCGCATCCGCGCACCAGGTTGAAGACTTCGCGCGCGCTCCGAGCGAAATCGACCCTGGCGTGCTCGTCGCGGCAGGGCGGTTCGTAAGTCGCGAGGCTTTCGTCCTGCGCGACCGCCGGCGCGCGTCCGGCCTTGATGAGTTCGATCGCCTCGACCATGGTCTCGATGCCCAGCGGAAAGAGCCGGTTGAAGTAGAGCGAGCCGACGGTGTCCTCGTCGCGGATGGGCTCGCTGCGCTGCAGCAGGATGGGTCCGGTGTCGATGCCCTTGTCGGGCCAGAACCAGGTCACCCCGGCGCTCGCGTCGCCCATGATGAGGGTCCAGTTGATCGCGCTGGCGCCGCGATGGCGCGGCAGGAGCGAGGGATGAAAGCAGATCGACTTGTGCCGCGGCGCGTAGAGGATGCGCTCGGGCACGATCAGCGTCACGAACGCCATCACCAGCAACTCCGCCTCGAGCGCGCGAAATTGCTCGAAGGCCTCGTCGCTCTTGAAGGTCGCCGGCTGGCTGAGCGGCACGCCCAGCCCGAGTGCCTTGGCCTTCAACGGGTCGGGACGACCGCCGGGCGGGTCGGGTGGAGCGAAGACGTGGACAATTTCCTCGCCGCGCGAATGGAGCACCTCCAACGCGCGCTCTGCAAACGCCGCCTGTCCGATGAGCGCGATACGCACCTGCTCTAAACCTCCCCGCCCATGAATCGCACGCTACCAGGTCGGACGCTACCAAATAGATCGTCCACTGGCACGCGCCGTCGCCGATGCGCGCCGTGCTTCCGTCCACAGCGCTCCCGGCGGGTTGGCGCGCGCGGGCGTTCCCGTTGTATAGGTGGGCCAAACCATGCGGCGGGAGGAAGCGCGATGCCGGACTACAGCCGTTACGAATTCATCAAGGTCGAGAAGGCCGAGCGTGTCGCCACCGTGACGCTCAACCGTCCCGACAAGCTCAACGCCGTCAACCCGGGGCTGCATCACGAGCTGATGACGATCTGGAACGACCTGGCCGAAGACCGCGAGGTCAACGCGATCATCCTGACCGGCGCGGGGCGCGCCTTTTGCGCCGGCGGCGACGTCAAGGGGATGGCGTCGGGAACCCTGGCCAGCGCCAGCGGCAACAAGGCGGAGCGCATCACCGCCGCCGAGGGCCGGCGGATCGTGCAGAACATGCTCGACGTCGAGCAGCCGATCATCGGCGCGATCAACGGCGACGCGGTCGGCCTCGGCGCGACGATCGCGCTCCTGTGCGACATCATCGTGGCCTCCGAAAAGGCGCGCTTCGCCGACACTCACGTGAAGGTCGGAGTCGTGGCGGGCGACGGCGGCGCGGTAATCTGGCCACTGCTGATCGGCCCGGCGCGGGCCAAGGAATTCCTGATGCGCGGGCATTTTGTCAACGGCGCGGACGCTTTCAAGATGGGGATGGTGAATTACGCGGTCGCGCCCGAACAGGTGATGGCGAAGGCGCGCGAACTCGCGCAGGAGCTGGCCGACGGGCCGACCTACGCGATTCGCTGGAGCAAGCTCGCGGTCAACAAGTGGCTCAAGCAGCAGACCAACCTGATCCTCGACGCCTCGCTCGCTTACGAGATGGTGACCTTCACGACGGAGGACCATCGCGAGGCCGCGCGCGCGTTCGTCGAGAAGCGCAAGCCCAACTTCAATCGGGACTAGCCGGTGGCAGGACGATCCGGCCGCAAAAAAGGAGCGACAGCGATGCGTAAAGACATCGAGATCAACGCCGAAGGGACGATTCTGCGCGGATGGTTCTACACGCCCGACCGCGCAAGCGGCAAAGCGCCGGCGATCGTGATGGCGCACGGGTTCTCGGCGGTCAAAGAGATGTACCTCGACCGCTTCGCCGAGCATTTCTGCGCGGCCGGATTGGCCGCGGTGGTGTTCGACAATCGCAACTTCGGCGCGAGCGATGGACAGCCGCGCCAGGAAATCGATCCGTGGGCGCAGGTGCGCGACTATCGCCACGTGATCACGTGGATCCGCTCGCAGCGCGAAGTCGATCCCGAGCGTATCGGCGTATGGGGTTCGAGTTACTCGGGCGGCCACGCGCTGGTCGTCGGTGCGATCGATCGGCGGGTCAAGTGCGTGGTCTCGCAGGTGCCGCTCATTAGCGGCTACGGCAACATCCAGCGCCTGGTGCGGCCCGACTTTCTCGGACCGTTGCGCGCCCAGCTCGACGCCGACCGCGAGGCGCGCTTTCGCGGCGAAGCGCCCGCGATGATTCCGGTGGTCGCTCCCGATCCGCAGGCGCCCTCGGCGCTGCCGACGCCCGATTCCTACCAGTGGTTCACCGAGACCGGCCGCGAGCGCGCGAAATCCTGGCGCAACGAGGTCACGCTGCGCACGCTCGAGATGTTGATGGAGTACGAGCCCGGCAGCTACATCGCGAAAATAAGTCCGACGCCGCTGATGATGGTGGTCGCGGTGGGCGACGTTTTAGCGGTCGCCGACCTGGCGATAGCGGCCTTCAACGCGGCGCTGGAGCCCAAGCGGCTGGTGCTGCTCGCGGGCGGCCACTTCGACGCCTACGTCAGCGATTTCGAGCCGGCGGCGAATCCGGCGCGCGACTGGTTCGTGACGCACCTGATGCGCTGACGGGGGCTCGCGCGCGGGACTCAGCGGCACTTGATCGGTCATCCTGAATGAAGTGAAGAAGCTCGCGCGGTGCTGCGCTCCGGCAGTCTTCGCTCAGGGTCTGTGTTTTTGGGGTTCAATTCGATTTTGTGTCATCTTGAGCGAAGGCCGCCGCGGCCGGAACCGAAAGACCCCGAGTTTTTCCGGGTTCCTTCGCGGTCGCGCGGCGCGCGCGATGGATTTTTTTCGCCAGGGAGGCAGGGAGGATCGTCATGGCCGATCGGGTAAAAGGTAAGGTAGCTCTGATTACCGGGGGTGGCTCGGGTATCGGGCGCGCGACCGCGATGCTTTTCGCAAGCGAAGGGGCAAAGGTGGTCGTCGCCGACTACAACGTCGAGGGTGGCGAGCGCACTGTTAAAGCGATCAAGGAGGCCGGTGGCGACGCGATCTTTCACGCCGCCGACGTCGCGAATCCAAAGGATGTCGAAGCGCTGGTGAACAAGACGGTCGAGACCTACGGCCGGCTTGATTGTGCGTTCAACAACGCCGGAATCGAGGGCGAGTTCTCGTCCACGCCCGAATGCTCGCTCGAGAACTGGCAGCGCGTGATCGGCATAAATCTGAGCGGCGTGTTTTATTGCATGAAGTATGAAGTTCCCGTGATGCTCAAGACCGGCGGCGGCACGATCGTGAACACCTCGTCGATCTGCGGCCTGGCCGGGATCGCGAACACCGCCGCCTACACCGCCGCCAAGCACGGAGTCGTCGGATTGACCAAGACCGCGGCGCTGGAATTCTCGAGCAAGGGAATCAGGGTAAACGCCGTATGTCCGGGATTCATCCGGACGCCGATGGTCGCGCGCGTAATGGATCGCGGGAGCTTCGACGAAAAGGCCGTCATCCAGACTCATCCGATCAACCGGCTGGGCAAGGCCGAAGAAATAGCCGAGGCGGTGCTCTGGCTATCCACCGACGCGTCGTCGTTCGTCACCGGCGTGCCGATGCCGGTCGACGGCGCCTATATGGCCCAGTAGCTACGATACGACGGCGGAGATTATTCGTCGGCGCAGGTTTCGCAATCGAGGCAGCCGCCGTGGATACGGCTTAGCTGCTTGGCCAGCGCCGCATCGGGGAAGCCGACGTGCTCACCGGCCTGATGTCCGCATGCCCGGCAATTCTGCTGGGCGTGGAGTGGAAACAGCGGCTGCCGAGGGACGAGCCGCAAAGCGGCAGGAGATTGATTCATCATAGGTTATGAAACGACCGCAAGGCTAAAGCGGGAACCCGCGGCAAGACCGATGGTGCCGGAGCGCATTCGCTCCGCCGGGGAGAAATCGGGGGCCGAGGCGTTGCAATTCATTGGACTGGACGATGCATCATCATCGATAAAGCGAGCGTGTTAACGAGACAGCACTTAATGTGCCAGTAGCCTTTAACCTGAAAACCAAACATTTACCTAGGCTTTTAATCCCCAGGCTGTCGGTTCCGGCGACGGCGTGTTGCAGCTCTGCAATAGCTGTCGCCGAATGCGCCCTCCATTCCAGCCACACTGCCAGCTTCCTCTTCCGCCCGCAGAAACGCGCGGCCATAACAGCGGCGCAAGGCAATTGAGCTTGACGGCGAAAGGCGCTGATTTGACACCTGCGGGCCCCGCCTTCTAAGTTACGCACATCCGTTCCTGACAAATCATCATCCTTGGAGGACCGCGCCCATGAAGGCCGCCGTATTGTATGAAACGCAGAAGCCCCTCGTCATCGAAAACCTCAAGCTCGCGCCCCCGAAGGCCGGTGAGGTGCGGGTAAAGGTCGCCGCCAATGGCGCTTGCCATAGCGATCTCCACGTCATGACCGGCGACATGCGGATGCCGCTGCCGCTGGTGCTGGGCCATGAGGGAGCGGGCATCGTGGTCGAACTTGGCCCGGGCGTCGCCTCGGTGAAAGAGGGCGACCATGTGGTGCTGACTTTTTCACCCGTGTGCGGCCACTGCCGTTACTGCACGCAAGGACAGGTGAACCTGTGCGAAACGCGCCCGAAGGGGCTCGGCACGCTGCTCGACGGCACAACTCGCCTCAGCAAAAACGGCACCGAGGTTTTTCACTTCGCCTACGCGGCGACCTTCGCCGAGGAGGCGGTGGTGCCGGAGAGTTGCGCGATCAAAATCCGCGACGACGTCCCGCTCGATCGCGCCTGCTTCGTCGGCTGCGGCACGATGACCGGGATCGGCGCGGCTATCAACACGGCCAAGGTGCGGCCGGGAGCGAGCGTCGCGGTTATCGGTTGCGGCGGCGTGGGGCTCAACGTGATCCAGGGCGCGGCGCTGGCGGGAGCGCACGACATCATCGCGATCGACCTGCTGGCGAACAAGCTCGAGCTGGCAAAAGTGTTCGGTGCGACGCACGTGGTCAATCCCTCGCAGGACGACGCCTACAAGGCGGTAATGACCTTGACGCACGGGCGCGGCGTGGATTACGCATTCGAGGTAATCAGCACGCCCAAGACGATCGAGCTGGCGTTTCGGATGACCGGACGTGGCGGCACCTGCACGATCGTCGGGGTCTCGCCCGAGACCGCGCGGATCTCGCTCAACCCCAATGTCTTCACGATGATGGAGAAGCGGCTCATCGGTTCCTTTTACGGATCGACCCGGCCGCGCGTCGACATGCCGCTTCTGATCGACCTCTACATGGACAAAAAGATCAAGATCGACGAACTGGTCTCGCGCACCTTCCCGCTCGAAGGCGTCAACGAGGCCTACGATCTGCTGCGCAAGGGCGAGGTCTCGCGCAGCGTGATCAAGTTTTTCTAGATCCCTTATCAGCGCGAGGCGGTTCAACAGAACAAGGAGTAAATCGCATGTCCGTTCAGATGCCGACCCGGGATCAACTGCGCGCGGTGGCGCGACAGTGCGGACTGTCGCTGGATGACGCCAGCGTGGATTCGTTTCGCGCGCTGTTTACGACCTACGTGGACGCCTACAACACGATCGCCGCGATGCCCGACGAGGTGCCGCGGGTCAAGTATCCGCGCACCCCGGGCTATCGGCCCGGCCCCGCGGAGAACAAGTACAACGCCTGGTACTACAAGTCGTCCGTCAAGGGCGCGAGCGAGGGCAAGCTGAAGGGCAAGACGGTCGTCCTCAAGGACAATATCATGCTCGCGGGCGTGCCGATGATGAACGGCGCGGCGACGATGGAAGGCTACGTGCCCGACTTCGACGCGACCGTGGTCACCCGCATCCTGGACGCGGGCGGAGAAATTGTCGGCAAGGCCCATTGCGAGTGCTTCTGCCTCTCCGGCGGAAGCCATACCAACGCCACCGGCGCGGTGCACAATCCGCGCAAGATGGGTTACTCGGCGGGCGGCTCTTCCTCGGGCAGCGCGGCACTGGTGGCGGCCGGCGAAGTCGACATGGCGATCGGCGGCGACCAGGGCGGCTCGATTCGGATGCCGTCGTCGTACTGCGGCGTGTACGGGATGAAGCCGACGTGGGGACTGGTTCCTTACACTGGGATCATGCCGATCGAGATCTTCGTCGACCATACCGGCCCGATGACCGCCAGCGTCGCCGACAATGCGCTGCTGCTGGAGGTCATCGCGGGCGACGACGGCTACGATCCGCGAATCAAGGCGCCGCAGGTGCATCCCTACACGCAGGCGCTGGGGCGCGGCGCGAAGGACCTCAAGATCGCAATCGTCAAGGAAGGCTTCGGCCACCCCAATTCCGAACGCGCCGTCGACGAGAAAGTGCGCACGGCCGCAAAGCATCTGGCCTCGCTGGGCGCGCGCGTCGAGGAGGTTTCGATCCCGATGCATCTCGCGGGCGCCGCGATCTGGACGCCCATCGGCATCGAGGGCCTCACCCAAACCATGATGTACGGCGACGGCTTCGGGGTGAGCCGCGACGATCTCTATTCGACCTCGATGATGGACTTTCATCGCGGCTGGCGTCAGCGCAGCAACGAAATGTCGGAAACGACCAAGCTGTTTCTGATGTTCGGCACCTACGTGCGGGAGAATTACGGCTCGCGCTACTACGGCAAGGCGATCAACATCGTGCGCCGGCTCCGCGCGGCCTACGACGAGGTCCTGGCGAAGTACGACCTGCTGCTGATGCCGACCACTGCGATGAAGGCGACGCCATTGCCCAAACCGAACGCCAGCCGTGAGGAATACGTCATGCGGGCGCTCGAGATGATCGCCAATACCGCGCCGTTCGATCTGACCCATCATCCGTCGATGTCGATCCCGTGCGGAATGATCGACGGGCTTCCGGCCGGGCTGATGCTGACCGGCAGGCACTTCGACGAGCCGACGATCTATCGTGCGGCGGAGGCTTTCGAACAATCAGGCGACTGGAAAAAGATGTAGCGCGGCGAGGCTTGGCGAAGGCGGGCCGGCTGCCAATCAGACGCCGGCCCGCTCGACGCTACTGGAACGGCGATCCTCATTCCTGAAATACCGATCCTCATTCCTGAAATACGTTGATTTCCAACGCCGTGTACGCCTGATCGCGTAGCGGCAGCACCTTGCGATAGTCCGGATCGTTGTACCAGCCGTCGGCCGCAGCCTTGTCCGCAAAGCGGAGCACGATCCCGATCTGGTACTTGCCCGAGCCATGAAGGCTCCCAAGGCCGCTGCCACGCGCGATCACTTCGCCGCCGTGTTTTGCGATCACGGCGCGGGCGGCCTGCTGATACTGTGCCAGCGCTTCCTTGCGATCGGGATGCGGGGTGCCCTGGACCAAAACGAGTACGCTCATAATCTTTCTCCTCGAGCTTTGCGCCAAAGGCTACTTCATTGATCGACGATTTGCACCCGTAACCGCCTTCGCGGTGCGCGCACCTTCACGGTAATATCTTGCCTGACAAAAGCCACTTACGAAGCGGACCGAGGAGATCGACATGACCAAGCGCGTGAACGTCGTCCCCAAAGAGATGGAGGTGATCAAGCAGCGCTTCCATTACAATCCCGGCGTGAAGGCGGGTAATCTGCTGTTCATCGCCGGACAGGTTGGTCGCGATGAGCAGCTCAATGTGGTCGAGGGCAAGGAGGCGCAATTCGTCCAGGCCTTCGAAAATCTGAAGAAAGTGCTGACCGCCGCCGGCGCCACTTTTGACGACGTGGTCGATATGGTCACCTACCATACCGACATGCGCGATCTTCAGCTCTTCATCACGGTGAAGGATCGTTACTACACCGGCGAGTATCCGGCGTGGACCGGAATCGGCGTCACCGCGCTGGCGATGCCGGGCCTGATGGTCGAGATCAAATGCGTCGCGATGCTGAAAGAGTAGACAAGGAGTAGAGCGGAGCGGCAGCGTCTTGCCGTGCGCGAGAAACAGTGCGCGCTTGGCAACAGGGGAAGGAGGCCAGAACTTAACCGGCCTCAATACTGCAACCGCCGAATCGCTAGAGCGTGCCGAGAAACGCGACCAGGTCCGCTTTTTCTTCCGTCGTGAGCCCGACCTGAAAGCGGTCGTTGTAGAAGTTCACCACGTCCATCAGCGTGGCCGACTGCCCGTCATGAAAGTACGGCGGGCGTGAGGCGAGCCCGCGCAAACTCGAGGTCTTGAAGCGAGCGATGTCGGTGCACTTGCCGGTAATCAGCGCCTGACCCGGGTCCGTCACCTGGAAGGTCTGGCCTTTGAGCGCTCCCGCGTCGCATCGCAGCGTAAACAACGGCATGTCGGGCGTGCGGCGCGTAACGTCGGCCGTACCGATGTTCATCAGGATGTTGATCGAGCGATTGCCGACGTTCGGGGTGTCGTGGCAGGTGGTGCAGAAGCCCTCGTGGGTCGGATGGTCCTCCGCGTCGTCGAGGCCCGGGACTCCCCCGATAATCATCGGTGTCGCGTTGAAGATTGCCTGACCGCGCGCGATCCGCGCCCGCTCGGGATTGGCATCGCCGCGCCACAGGTCGTAGAGGTTGAACACGTGCAGCGAGGTCTGCTCGCCGGTGGGATTGTTGCCGAACGGATCGTTGACCCCGACAAAGAACGGCTGGCGCGAGAGCGCCACCGGCCCGCCGCCCACCCCGCCGTCCTGCAGCGAGCCCGCCTTGGGCACCCACACCTGCGCGTCGTAGGTTCCGGTTTCGAATTCGATGAGCCGCGCGAGCTGATCGGGCATCGGCCCGTCGATCGCCTGTTCGTGCCCGCGCACCGCGTCATTGGCCTGATGCTCGAGGTCGGGCATCCGCCCGTCCCACATTATCGAGTCCTCGAAGCGCAGATTGGTGGCCTGCAGCGGGCGGCGGTAGACCGACAGCACTCCGCTCCTCGGACTGCTCAGCTTGGTGCAACGGTAGGGGTCGTCGACTTTGACCACGGAGAATTCAGCGTTCGGCGGTATCGGGATACCGATTCGGATGAGCCCCTTGTTGAGCAGAAGGCCGTACGCTTTTTTCATCGCCGCCGGCGTCGATACGTCGGCATCGGGACACGTGGCGGCGTCGATCGGCCGGAACAGCGGATCGGTGCCGTGGCTCGCTTCGAAGCGCACTCGGATATGCACCGGCGTGATGGTCCATCCGGCGCTCGGATCGTGGCAGGTGACACAGGCGCGGCCGTTGGTCCCCAGCGGTTTGAAGAAGGGATTGTCGGCGGTAAAGGGTCCCTCGGGCTGGTAGGTCGCCGACTTGCCGTCCGAGTTTTCCCAGGTCGAATAGCGCTCGAGGCCGTAGTTGGCCGACGCAGTTGCGTATTCGCGGCTCGCGCCCTGGACATAGGCCGGGCCCTTGCCCGCGGCCGAGGCGTGGACCTCGCTCTTGGCGGCCGCTTCGTCGCTGCCCGCGTTGGTCGCGGCCCATCCCGCGAACAGGCAGAGCGCCACGACCGCGAAAGTCATCGCTACATATTTCACGGCCGCATATTTCACCACGCCGAGGATATTTGTTGATCTCGAACGCAAAAGTCTCTGGCCGCACGTTAAAGGCTGCGGCGCGTCGTCTCCTTTATCGTGTTTCAGCCATGATTTCCACGACTTCCGCCATCCCTATCACCGCAGGCTCGCTACCATTTTGCCGGGCTTTGATTCCTTCCGAAAGCGGCTACAAGATAGGCTCCAGCCTGCGATTGCAGCATCCGCTTCCGACGGGAGACCAGCCATGAATGAGCCCAAAGCAAAAGCAACCCGGCTGATTGAAAATCGGCGTGTGATCGTGACGCGATGGACATTCGCTCCGGGCGAGGCGACGGGTCTTCATGTTCACGCGCACGACTACGTGGTGGTGCCCCTGACCACGGGAAAGCTGCGGATCGTCGCCCCCGACGGCGCGGCGAGTGACGCCGAACTGGTCACCGGCGCTCCCTACGCCCGCGACGCCGGCGTCGCTCACGACGTGGTAAATCAGAACGCGTTCGAATTCAGCTTCATCGAGATCGAAGTGAAGTAGCATCGCGGCGCCGTCTGGATTGGCCTTCTCGTGACCCATCGCGGCAGGGGCGAGCCGTTTCGTTGCCGAGGCCCGAGGCCGGTCTTCTTGAGCCTCCGGGCTGCGCACAGCCGTCACGAAGCTTTTCCGGGTTATGCTTGACCGCACAAGCTTGTCATATTATTATAATGCTCGGTACCCTTCATTTACATGTGATCAGAGCAATCTGGCACGTCGAACGGAAACGCTCTTAGGGACCTGCTTCACATTTATGCGTAAACGCGTGAATAGATCATCGGAGATCAGCGTATTGGCCTCGCAGATCATGCGATCGATTCGAGATCTCGACGTCGGCAACAAAAACCCTGCCGCTGTGGCGCTCGGGCGTTTGGGCGGCCAACGTGGCGGCAAGGCTCGCGCCGAAAAGCTATCGGCGGAGAAGCGGCATGAGATCGCACAAGGCGCAGCACGGGCCCGCTGGAAGAAGTCGCCCAAGAGCAAGTGATGGCTATCAAGACAATTGGAGCCAATCAACTCGTCGAAGAAGGACTGGCTAGGCACCTCGACAGCTTAAGTAATATTCTCACGGCCGACTGTTTGACTTACGTAGGACCAATTATTTTCGGAGTCGACGACACTATACGCGATGCAGTGGAGGCAATTGAACCCAAGCGAAGTAAGCTGGTCTTCCTTCTGGAGACAGCAGGCGGCTTCGCGGAAACGGCGCGACGGATCGCAGATGTCCTACGTCATCATTACAACACGGTGGATTTTCTTGTTCCGAGTTTTGCGATGTCAGCGGGGACGGTTTTGGTGATGTCCGGCGACGCCATCCATATGGACTATTATTCAGTTCTTGGGCCAATCGATCCCCAGATTGAGGACAAGGATGGAAAACCTGTGCCGGCACTTGGCTACCTGATTCGATATGAAGAGCTTCTGAAAAAAGCCAAAGACGGGCAGATCACTACCGCCGAGATGGAAATCCTGATTAATTTTGATCAGATCCGGCTTTACGCATACGAGCAAGCTCGCGATCTTTCACGGTCACTTTTGGAAGAATGGTTGGTCAAGTATAAGTTCAAAGATTGGGACGTAACTGAGAGCAGAGGTATCAAAGTAACGGAGGAAATGAAACGAGAAAGAGCGAAAGAGATAGCAGACGCTCTTAACGACGTGAGACGTTGGAATTCGCACGGCATCGGCATCAACATCGAGCGACTTTGGCGTGAACTCAAACTTAAAGTCGACGACTTTGGTCAAAATGCTCAGCTGAATGACGCCGTGCGTCAATATCATAGACTCTTCATTGACTATATGACGAAGATGAACCATGAGAGTGTCATTCACACAAAACAGGGGTACATGGCCATCTTTTAGGGAGGTAATCATGGAAAAGCTTGATCCAAAAGCTATGGAAGGCCTCCTGGATCTGAATCCGCAGGTTGATCGTGAAGCAATCGAGGCCCGCAAAGAGAAGATAGCAAAAGAAGGTCCCTGCGTCCGAATTACCGGAGACTCTGCATCGCCCTACGGCAGAAAGCGCGTGACATCAGATGAGCAGGTGAAATGGCGGACTGCAAATCGTCCGGGCCGTCGTCGAACGCGCTATCAAAGTATGTAGGAACCCGCTAACGCAGCGGCAATTTCCTTGAAAGCGAAGGAGGAGTAAACCTCGATGCGGGATTTGCTGCCGATAGCCGGGAAGTTGGGCGCTCTGCTTAAGGATCGCCACGAAACCATCGCCATCGCCGAATCCTCGACCGGCGGCCTGATCTCGGCGGCGCTGCTCGCAGTGCCGGGTGCCTCGGCCTATTTCCTCGGTGGCGCGATCGTCTATACCCGCGAATCGCGCCGCACGCTGCTGGACATCCCGGACTCGGCCTTCGCGGGCATCCGGGGAGTAACCGAGCCACTGGCCGAGGTGCTGGCGCGCGGGACGCTCAAGCGCTTTTCAACCACCTGGAGCGTGGCCGAAGTCGGCGCCGCTGGCCCTACCGGCAATCGCTATGGCGACCCCGCGGGGCACAGTTGTATAGCCATCGCCGGGCCGCTCGAGCGCGCGCTCACGGTCGAGACCGGCAGCAACGATCGCATCGCCAACATGCGCGCCTTCGCGGCCGCCGCGCTGGAGTTGCTCTCGCAGAGCCTCGCTTCGTCGCCCGCGCCGCGTCCGTGAGCACGCCGGGCAATCGATTGACGCGAGTTTGGCCAGTACCTGGCTCGGCAGTACCTGGTCGACGCGCCCGTCGCAGTCATGGACGCGCGCGGATCCGGTAGCGAATCGGCATGTGCTTGATGCCGCCGACGAAACTCGAACGCATCCGCTGCACCGGGCCGGCCAGCTCCACGAATTCCATGCGCTCCGCCAGTTGGCGGAACATCACCTGCAGTTCCAGCCGCGCGAGATTGGCCCCGAGGCAGAAATGCTCGCCGATGCCGAAGGAGATGTGCGGGTTAGGATAGCGTCCGATGTCGAAGGTCGCGGGCTGGTCGAAGACCTCTTCATCGCGCGCGGCCGAAGGATAGAAAAGCGCCAGCAGGTCGCCCTCGCGAAGCTGTTGGCCACCTAGCACTGTGTCGGCGGTGGCGATGCGCGTAAACTGGATCACGGGCGAAGTCCATCGGACAATTTCCTCGGTCGCTTTGGGAGCCAGGGACGGATCGCTTCTCAGGCGCTCCCATTGCGCGGGATTGCTGATGAGGGCATGGAGTCCGCCGGTAGTGGCGTTGCGTGTGGTTTCGTTGCCGGCGATGATGAGCAAGGCGAAATAGGACAATAGCTCGAACGGCGGAAGCGGTTCGCCGTTAACCGTGCCGTTGGCAAGGGCGCTCGCGAGGTCGTCGCGCGGGCTCTTGCGCCGGTCTTCGCAGAGCTGGTTGAAGTACTGGAAAAATTCCAGGCGCGCGCGTTCGAGAATCTCCGTGATGTTTTCGCTGCCACCGTATTCCGGGTCGGTGGGACCGATCATCGTATTACTCAGCCGGAACATCATCGCCCAGTCGCCGCGCGGAATGCCGAACATCTCCGCGATCACCGCCAGCGGAAGTTTGGCCGAGACCTCGGTGACGAAGTCGCATTCTTCGCGCCCCACCAGGTCGTCGAGCACCTCGGTCGTAATCCGCTCGATCTGGTCCTTCAATTGCCGCACGGAGCGCGGCGTGAAGCGCTGATTGACCACCCGGCGAAATTCGCCATGTTCGGGCGGGTTCATGTTGAGGAGCTGGCGCAGGACCGGTTCCTCGGGAAGCGGCGAGCCCGGCTCCTCCTGGACCACGAAGAGGAATTGGCTGCTTCTGAACAGCTCGGGCTGGCGCGAGACGTTCACGATGTCGGCGTACCTGGTGATGGCCCAGAACGGCTCGACACTCGGGCGCTGGTAGCGGAAGACCGGCGCCTCCTTTCTAAGCAGCGCCCATTCCTCGTGCGGATAACCGCGCTGGACGTAAAGATCGGGATTGATGATGTCGAGTGTTGCGAGTGTGAGAGCTGCCATGGCCCTGGCTAATCCTCGACCAGGCGGATGGCCTGGCGCGGACAGAGCGTCGTCGCGAGCTGCAGCTTGGCGCGCAGCTCCTGCGGTGGACTCTGCATCAGCACGTAGCTGAGGTCGTCGTCGCGAAGCTCGAACACCTGCGGCGCAACCTCGACACAGCGGCCGTTTCCCTCGCAAAGATTGTGATCCACAACGACTTTCATCGGATCGCTCCTGCACATCTCGAGGACTTGGAAGTGGATTAGTAGTTCAGGTGTTCCACAGACGAAACGATAGCCACACCGGTCGCCCTGCTGCAACGTGCCGCCTTCGATCGTCGCGCGCTCCTGGCCGGCGCCGCTGCGCCGGGCTGGAGTCGATGGTCGCGATGGCGCCGACTCTCCTGGCGGCGCGAAACTAGCGGCCCTTGAACTGCGGCTTGCGCTTTTCGATGAACGATCGCCCGCCTTCCTTGGCATCCTCGGATCGCGCGACGCGCAGCAGATGGCGGCGAGCGAGGGCCGACAGCTCCGACGGGCCACGCGGCACCAGCGTGTCGCGGGTGAAGGTTTCGAGCAGGCCCAACACCAACGGCGCGCTTGCGGCCAATTTGCGGGCGTACTCGTAGGCGGCCTCCATCCGTTGCTTCAACGGAACGACGGCGTTGACCATCCCGACTTCGTAGGCGCGCTGCGCTTTCATGTGTCCGCCGGTCAGCATCAGCTCCATCGCCACCTTGTACGGAATTCGCACCGCGAGCCCGGCAATGAGGCCGCCGCAAAATCCCAGTTGCGCCTCGGGGTAAGAAAAGTCCGCGTTGTCGGCGGCCACCGCCAGGGTGCAGAACTCGACCAGGCAGCAGCCGCCGCCGACACAATGTCCCGCCACCGCCGCGATAGTCGGCTTGGTGAGCGGCACCCCGACTCCCGGTATGCATTCCCACAGCTCCGGGTCGCGCGGCGGATCGCGAAGGTCCGCGCCGGCCGTGAACGCGCGCTCGCCGGCGCCGGTCAGGACAGCGACGCGATCCCCGCTCGCTTCAAAATGGATGAGGGCGTCGCGCAACTCGGCGACCAGCGCGTTGGACAGCGCGTTGAGCTTGTCCGGACGATTCAGGGTAATCGTCGCAATGTTATCCTTGGAATCGTACAGGACAATATCGGAGCTCATCAGTTGCCCCACACCGTGCCGCCGTCGATGTTGAGCGCCTGGCCGGTTATCCACTTGCCGCGATCGGTGACCAAAAAGCGGACCAGCTCGGCGCACTCGTTGCCGTCGCCCGGGTAGCCCAGCGGAATGAAGCTCTTGACGAACTTCTCCCAGCTTTCGCCGCGGCCGAGATCGTCGAGACGAAACGTGTCGATGATGCCGGGGCAGATCGCGTTGACGCGAATGCCGTGCGGCGCAAGATCGAGCGCCATCGAACGGCTGAGCGCGTTGACCGCGGCCTTGGAGGCCGAGTAGGCGGCAGCCTTGGCCTGCGCGATTTTGCTCGCAATCGAGGAGATGTTGACGATGCTGCCGCCCTGGCCCTGGGCGATGAGTTTGCGCGCGACGGCGGCTGACAGCAGAAAGGTCCCGTCGACGTTGGTCACCATCACCTTCTTCCAGATTTCGTAGGAAAGCGCGACGGCCTCTACGCGGTCCGGACCACGAGCGGCGCTGGCGTTGTTGATGAGGATGTCGACGCGGCCGAACTCGGCGACGGTGCGATCGACCAGCGCCTCGACCGCGTGCGGATCGGCGACGTCGGAGACCAGCGCGAGGCAGCGGCCGCCGGCCTTCCGGATCTCGCCGGCGACGCTCTCGATGTCGTGCCATCCGGCCGCCTTCTCGTCATCCGGATAGCGCTCGGGCGGACGTCCCGTGCCGGTAATTACAATCGCCGCACCCGCCTGCGCCAGCAGTTTGGCGATCGGGCGGCCGATGCTGCGCATCCGCCCGGCGCCGGTGATGATCGCGACCTTGCCTGCCAATTCCTGTTCCGTCGGCAATTCCTGTTCCTCCGGGATGACCCTCAAGCTGGATGATTGATTTCGGGCTCTGACACTAGCCAACCGCGAAGCGATTGGACAAGCGCCCGCGAGCGCGGCGGTCCCGCGCAGCGCCCGCCCTGTGCTACAGTCGCCGCCGTAACGATACCAGCGAAGAGCGCATCGGAAGGGCGTATCGATGGATTTCAAATTCAGCGAAGCAGACGAGGTGTTTCGGCGGGACTTCAGAAGCTGGCTGGAGAAAAACCTGCCGCGCGACTGCCACGACGAGGGCGAACTGCACGATCCCGACACCCAGGAAGAGTTCGAGCGCCGCCGCCGATGGCATCGCAAGCTCTACGACAGCGGCTGGATGTGTATCCACTGGCCCAGAGAATACGGCGGGCGCGGCGCGAGCCTGTTGCAGCAGATAATCTATTCGCAGGAACTCGACCGCGCAAAAGCGCCGCCCACCGTCAACTTCCAGGGGGTCGCGCGCGTGGGCCCCACCCTGATGCAGTGGGGCACGCCGGAACAAAAGCAACGCTATATCCCCAGAATTCCGTCCGCCGAGGAGATCTGGTGCCAGGGATTGTCGGAGCCCAATCACGGCTCCGACCTGGCGGCGGTCGAGACTCGCGCGATCGACCAGGGCGATCACTTCATCGTCAACGGCTCCAAGGTCTGGACTTCCAACGCCCATCACGCCGACCTCACCACCCTGCTGTGCCGCACCGACCCCTCGCTGCCCAAGCACAAGGGCCTCAGCTATCTGCTGGTCGACATGAAAAGCCCGGGCGTCACCGTGCGCCCGCTGGTGCAGATGACCGCGGAGAGCGGCTTCAATCAGGTCTTCTTCGAAGATGTCGTGGTGCCCAAGGCGAACCTGGTGGGCCAGAAGAACCAGGGCTGGATGGTCGCGATGACCAATATGATGTTCGAGCGGACGATCCATGGCGGCCGCACTGACATGATGGTCGAAGTGAGACAGCTCGGCGAACTGGCGCGGAAGGTCCAGCGCAGCGGCCATTCCGCCTGGAACGACAACTACGTGCGACAGCGAATCGCCCGCTTCGCGTGCGAGGCGGAGGCGCTCAAGTACACCAGCTATCGCCAGCTCACCCGCCAGCTCAAGGGCCTGCCGCCCGGCCCCGAAGGCTCGATCATGAAACTGGGTACAACGGACCTGAACCTGCGGATCCAGACGTTCGCGATGGAGCTGCTGGGCGCCTATAGCCAGTTCGAATACCAGGCCGCCGGGGCCATCGACCATGGCAAATGGTCACATCGGATGCTCGCGGTGCGGCGTGGCACGATCGCGGCCGGCACCAACGAGATTCAGCACAACATCATCGGTGAGCGCGTGCTCGGCCTGCCCAAGGGCTAGCATTCGGGACCGCGGCCGCTCACAATCGTTGGCTTGCGGAGTTGCGCTATAAGCGGGCGCCGGCGTCGGAAGCCTCCCGCGCAAGGAGCGTCGTCGTGTCGATTCTCTATCGTGCCGAAGTGATTGGATCGCTCCTGCGGCCCGCCTTCCTGAAGGAAGCGCGCAAGCGGTGGCAGGCGGGAACGCTCTCCACGGCGGAATTCAAGCGCGTCGAGGATCGCGCGGTGGATGAGGCTATCGCGCTGCAGGAAAGCGCCGGGGTCGACGTGGTAACCGACGGCGAGATGCGGCGTACTCACTTCATCGCGCCGCTGACCGATGTCATCTCCGGGGTGAAGGAAATTCCGGCCTTCAAACGCGTCTGGCGGCGGCCGCATGAACAGGGCGTCCCCGCAGAAGAGACAGAGATCCAGGTCCAATACGCGGTGGTCGAGAAAATTCGGCGCACGCGCTCGCTCACCAACGAGGAATTCACCTACGCTCGCGGCCGGGCCAACCAGCCGCTGAAGGTCACGCTGCCGAGCCCGCTGATGATGACGCTGCGATGGTCGTCCGAATATTCGCGCGACGCTTATCCGGATCCGTTCGGCCTGTTTGCCGACGCGGCCGAGATCGTGCGCCAGGAGGCGCGGGAACTGGCGGCGCTCGGATGCCAATATATCCAGATCGACGCTCCCGAACTCGGGATGCTATGCGACCCGGAGCGCCGCCGCCAGGACTTCGCCGAGCGCGGGATGGCTCCCGAGCGCCTGCTGACCGAAGGTATCGACCTCATAAACTCGGTGGCCAACGTCCCCGGCGTCACCTTCGGCCTCCATCTATGTCGCGGCAACAACCGGGGCTGCTACGTCGGTGAGGGCGGCTACGAGGCGATCGCCAGGCAGGCTTTCAGGCGCGCCCCCAATTTCGCCCTATGGCTCCTGGAGTACGACGATTGGCGCTCGGGATCGTTCGAGCCGCTGCGCGACATCCCGTCCGACAAGGGCGTCGTACTCGGCCTCATCTCGACCAAGCGCGCCGAGCTCGAACCGGCCGAAGCAATTGCGCGGCGGATCGAAGAAGCCGCCCGTTATTTCCCGCGCGAGCGGCTCGGGCTGTCGACCCAATGCGGCTTCGGCACGGTGTGGGAAGGCAACCCGATACCCGAGGCGATCGAGCGCGATAAGCTGCGCCTGGTCGCCGACCTCGCGCATCGGCTATGGCCTTAATGTCTTGCAGACCCGCGTCCATCAATACACATCTCCAACTGGCTATCGGACCGGATATCGTGAGGCCGGATATCGTGAGGCGATATGCATACGCAAGGATGTTCTCAATAGCTAATGGAACAGATAAGTAGTTATAAATCCAGACACGCGCCGTCTGCGATCCGTCCGTCGCTCCTCCTGTTGACGCCGCTTCTCTTCGCGCTGTGCGGCGGTTTGGTATCGAGCGTCGCCCTGGCGGTTGACGCTTCACCTACGCCCGCCGCGCAGGCGTCGACTACTCCGGTGGCGCAAGCGTCGGCTACTCCTGTGGCGCAGGCGCCGGGCGAACTGGGCGCTCTGATAGCCGCAGGCAAGCTGCCCGACCTGCGGTGGCCGAACTTCCGCGACGTCCAGGCCGACGTCGTCAAATTCTACGCTCTGGGCGCAAACGCGCCTGGCTGGGTTCACGATGGCCAACCGACCCCGCAGGCGCAGGCGATGATCCAGCTCTTCAAACAGGCTTCGCTAAAGGGCCTTAACCCGGACGACTACGACGCCTCGCGATGGGACGGCCGCCTGGCCGCGCTCGCCCCCTCGAACCCGCATCCCACCGACTCCGATCTGGTGCACTTCGATCTGGCGCTTACCGTTTGCGCGGCGCGCTATTTCTCCGCCCTGCATGTCGGAAGGGTCGGCCCACAGCATTTCAAGTTCAGCCTGAACGCGGGGACTAACGAATCCGATCTGGCCGAGGTCCTGCGCAACCAGGTGACTCAAGCCCCGGACGTTGGCGCGGTGGCCGCGAGCGTTGAACCTCACTACGATGGTTATGGGCGGGCGGAGACCGCACTTGCCGCGTATATGAAGCTGGCCGCCCAGGGTGACGGCGCGCCTTTGCCGTTGCCGGTCAAATCCGTGCATCCCGGCGATACCTATTCGGGAATCGCGCCGCTGGTCTCGCGTTTGCGCCAGCTCGGCGATCTCGCGCCTGATGCCAGCGCGCCCGCCGACGCCACCACCGTCTACCAGGGCGCCGTGGTCGACGGGGTCGAGCACTTTCAGCGGCGCCACGGCCTTCAACCCGATGGCGTGCTCGGCAAGGAAACTATCGCGCAGCTCAATGTGCCGCTGAGCCAACGGGTCCAACAGCTCCAGTCCGCGCTCGAACGCTATCGATGGATCCCGCCCAACTTTCCGCAGCCGCCAATCATCGTCAACATCCCCGAGTTCAAGCTGCGCACGATGCGCCGGCAGCCCGCGCCGTTCTTGTCGATGCGAGTGGTCGTCGGCAAGGCTTATGGCCACGAGACGCCGGTGTTTGCGGACTACATGCGCTACGTCATCTTCCGGCCGTATTGGGAAGTGCCGATGTCGATCCAGTTTGCCGAGCTGGTTCCCAAGGCTCGGCGCGATCCCAACTATCTCGCGGACCATGGATTTGAGGTAACGACGAGCAGCGGCGAAGTGGTGACAGATGGCGCCGTTGGCGACGACATACTCAGTAAGCTTCGATCCGGCTCACTAAGTATCCGGCAGAAACCCGGACCCAAGAACGCGCTGGGGCTGGTCAAGTTCATTTTTCCGAACCGTTACAATGTGTATCTCCACAGCACACCGGCACCCGAGCTTTTCCTGAAAGCCCGGCGCGACTTCAGTCACGGATGCATCCGGGTACAGAGACCCGCGGATCTCGCGGCCTGGGTTCTGCGCGACAGATCCGAATGGACTCCGGACAAAATAAACGCCGCGATGAACGGCGATCAAACTATACAGGTAAATCTCGACCAGCCCATCCCGGTACTCATTCTGTATACTACAGCCGTGGTCGAGCCGGACGGCGAAGTGCGATTTTTCAGAGATATATACAAGTACGATTCCACGATGGAGCAGGCACTGGCGAGCGGCTATCCATACCCGGCCCAGTGATGACGCTTAAATTGGCGGCGCGGTTCAGCCGATCCTCCCGCAATTGCGATATGCCGCGCGCGAATTTTTTCGCCCATCGCGCGGCGGCGATACGTCTTCGACTCGTCCGGTCGATAGCGATCGCCGCCATGTTTTTTCTGCCGATGATGCCAGGCTCCGGCGGCGCCGCATGTACTCCGCGGCCTGGTTCCGCCAATCGATGGAGGCTTGAGTCGCACAACCGCGTAGCCTGGCTGGTAACGCCGTGCGGCGAGCGATTTTTTTCCATCGGGGTGAACAGCCTGACCGATATCGCGACTCCGCCGCTGCGCTGGAGTCCCGAGCGGAACTCATGGCTCCCGATATACCAGGCTTCGGATGCATGGGCACGCCACGCGGCCGCGCAGGTCCGCGCGTGGGGCTTTAACACGGCCAGCGCCTTCAGTTCCGCCAACGTGCCGCTTCCAAGCGTTCCCGATCTCGACCTCGGTTGGAGGGCGCGATTTCTCTGGGCCGACCCTTTTGATCCGTCGGTCGAGCGGCTGATGATTGCCCAGGCCAGGGAAGCGATCATTCCCTATAAAGGCAATGCCTACCGTATAGGGTATTTTTCCGACAACGAAGTCGGATGGTGGAACGGAACACTGTTCACTTACTATCTCAAGCGCTCCGCAACAAATCACACCAAGCAGGCTTTGGTTGCTTTCATCGTTCGCCATTATGATGATGATTGGCGTCGGTTCATCGCTGACTTTGAGGTGACAACCGGGATTTCCTCCTTTCAGGAATTGCTTCAAAACGTGGATATACACGTCCGCCTGCGCCCGGGAGGAAACGGGATCAGGGTGGTTCGCGAGTGGACTGCCATCATAACGCGCCGTTACTACGAACTCGTTCATCGCGCACTGCGCGAAGCGGATCCGACCGCGCTCATTTTCGGCGACCGCCTTCCCAGCTACTATGACCCGGATGCCGTTCGAGCGATGGCGCCTTTCGTCGACGCTGTCGCAACGAATTACAACGTGGACAGCCCGGACGGCTGGATTGCGCATTACTATTTCGATGGCTTGCGCCGGTTGACCGGCAACAAGCCCGTGCTGATTTCCGAATGGTATTTCGCCGCCCAGGAAAATCGTACCGGAAATCTGAACAATGGCTATCTGATGACCGTACGAACCCAGGCCGAACGCGCCCGGGGTGCGGCGAGTGCGGCGCGGCACTTCGCGCTCGAGCCCGGGATCGTTGGAGTTCACTGGTTCCAGTACTACGACGAGCCCAAGGGCGGCCGCGGGGAAGACCACGAAAATTACGATTTTGGCCTGGTCGACATCGATGGACGGCCATACGAAGAACTCGTTGCCGCTCTGACCGCGGCAAACCGCGGTCTCGCCGAAATCCATCAGAGCGCATCGCCGCAAGCCCCAGCAAAGGAAACCGCCCCGATTCAGATCCCCGAAGCTGACATCGATGCCGGTTCCATCGCGCTGGCACGGTGGCCAAAGGACCAGGCGCTGGTGAAGGGCCTTCTGGCGCCTGCGCCCGAAGTCGTTTTTGGGGACCTGTTCCTGGCGTGGAGCCCGCAAGGGCTGCACCTGGCCACTATCAGCATGGACCACTACGATGCGCATCTGCTTGCGTATGATGGCGCGTTTCCGCGCAGCGAAGCCTTTCGAATTGACCTCGGTGTGGATGCGGGAGCCGGCGCGCGCCGCTTCGCCTTCTTTGCCATTCCACCGCAAGTGTTTCAAAGAAAGAACGGCGTGACGATGCGTATCGAAGTCTGCCGAATGAATCATGAGACCTGCGACGCTGTGCCCTCGGCGACCGCCGTATATCAGGTCAGCGATCGGCCTCGGATAACCGCGCAGGTCACTCTTCCCTGGGCGGCTCTTGGCCTATCCGGACCTCCCGCCGACAGGCATCTGCGAGTGCAACTGGCGGCTACCACATTTTATCGTTCCCGCTGGATGTCGCTTGGCGGTGCCCCGCCCGCGCAGGCGATGGAAAACCTGGCGGCCTGGAGACCGGCGATGCTCACCGGCCGTCCCAGCGCTTCACCCGCTACGAATTGAGCCGGGCCGCGAGCGCGCAGGCCGCTTCGCCCTATTCGCGACGCCGCGCCGCTGCGCGACAAATCCGCGTGAATACCCGCGCACCTTCGCCGGCCGGATGGTCAGCCCGCTCGAGCGCCTCTTCAACCAGCCGCGCGCTGGTGACCGTTGCTTGCGCGAGCGCCTGTGCCGTTTCGATTATGCGCGTAGCCGCCATAGCGGAGTGCCCGCTAAGCGGCTTAGCAAACCCGCTCGGCTATTGCGACCGAAAGCACGCCCGCCGAATCCAACCACGTGGGAGGTTTGTCGGGCGGAGCGAGCGCGTACTGTCGCGCGAGTAATCGGAATCGGGATCGCGTCAGGCGGATTCGCTAAGCGGACTTTCCGACAGGTCTTCTTGCAGACTTTCCTGGCGGATGTGCCGGACGTCGGTTGCAAGGCCGATTTTCTCGAGCAGACAAATCGCCAGATAGCCGACGTCGGGCTGCCGCCAGTTCCATCCAAGCCGCGCGATACCGGGCCGCGCATGATGGTTGCGATGCCAGTTCTCGCCCTGGCAAAACTGCATCAGGGCAAGCCAGGTCACGTTGCGGCTGGAATCCTCGCCAGGGGAAACTCCGGGCTCCGTATGGCAAACGCTGTTGACGAAGCATTGCGCATGGAGCGCGAAGACCAGCCGAATCGCCCCCATCCAGAAAAAGGCGCAGGCGCCGAAGTACAGGCCGCCGAAAAATGACACCGCCAGAATCGGCCCCTGCACATACCACCACAACGAGTACAGCGGGCGATTAAGCTCGGGGCAAAAGCGCTCGACCGACGGCTCGCCGGACTGCCACAGCCATCGCATATGAGCCCACCAAAAACCGTTGACGGGGCTCGAAATATCGTTTTCGGTATCGGCGTACGCATGATGGCGCCGATGGCCGGCGGCCCAGCTCAAAGGCGTTCCAGAGCCATTAAATACCGCGAAGAAAATCAGTATCGATGACAGCCACGGATTGAGCCGCAGGGCGCGATGGGCAAGCGCGCGATGATAGCAGACGGTGGTCGCCATCCCGCCCAGCCATACCAGGCAAAACGAACCCAGGAGCACTCGCCAGCCGGGTAGCGGGAATAGAATCAAGCCGACCAGCGCGGTGACGTGGATCAACACGAACCACGGCAGCACCAGCGAATCTTCACTACGCGCGCGCCACCACGGCCACTCCCACGGCGGGTCGACCGGCCCCTCAAAGGCTCGTGCGCTATTCAACTAATTGGCCCGGAAAGTGAGGCGGAAATCTCTGCGGTGAACGATTCGCGTGTCGCGCGGTTCGATGGACGGTCTGATAGACATGGCGCTGCTCTCCCTTGGGCAGTTGGCCGGAGAGCGCGCGAACAAAAAACCAGAGGACGAAGAAGGTTAACTGAAAGGCGTTCTGGCCGGTGATTCGTAGGTTACACGGGTCAGGAGACCAAGTCTATGACTGCCCGCCTTCAGGCGTGTCTTATTGTGATACGATCCGCGTCTGTCGCCTCCAGTCCGCGCTAGAAATCACCGTTTTTTATCTTCGCCATGAAATCCTTGCCGTCGGCATCGAGGTACACAATTTCCATTATCGAACCGATCGCCGCTTCGGTATCGAAATAGGTGTAGCGCGTGGTGCCGAACCGTCCGCTCATCAGAGGCGAATAACCCCCGGCGCCGAGCGCGTCCAGGGCGCGCTGGTACGCCTGGGGGTCGTAGAGGAAAAATCCGAGATGATGGAGGCCCTCGCCCCTTCGCTCCAGATGCTCCTTGTAGCAGGTCTCGCCGGAGAGGTGCTGGATTAGTTCGATCTGGGTGTCGCCGGAATAGGCGAGCGCGAGCTTGAAGTTGTGCTCCACCGGCCGGCCGCGGAAGGTCTTGTCGCGAGCGTGCAGTCCAAAGTCTTCGATCACATAGAACCGCGCCACCCCCATCGTGCGGTTGAAAAACTCCATTCCCGCCGTCAGGTCTTTGACCACGAACGCGACCTGCTGCAGGCCGCCGCCAAGATAGTGCAGGGGTGATTGTGCGTCCATCGGACTTTCCTCCAGCGGCTCAGGCTACCACATCAGAGGCATCGGACGATGGGGTCGGCTCCCAGGTGTTTTCGCGCGGCGCTTGGTTAGCGGCTCGGTTTGCGTGCTAGATCACACGAGGATTCGATGATGATTTAGCCGAACAGCCCAAGAGGAGTTCGCATCAGCTCTCATGCTTGCCCGCAGTCTTCTGATCGCCAACAGAGGCGAGATAGCCATCCGCATCGCGCGCGCCGCCGCCGAGCTGGGGATGCGCACGGTGGCCGTCTTTTCCGAGGACGACGCCCGCTCACTCCATATCCGCAAGGCGGACGAGGCCCGCGCGCTCACCGGCACCGGCGCCGCCGCCTATCTCGACATCGAACAGATCGTAGCGATAGCGAAAGCGGCCGAGTGCGAGGCCGTCCATCCCGGTTATGGCTTCCTCAGCGAGAACGCCGGCTTTGCCCGGCGCGCGGCCGCGAAAGGGATCAAGTTCGTCGGCCCGCGGCCGGAGGTCCTCGAGCTGTTCGGCGACAAGGTGCGCGCGCGGGCGTTGGCGGAGCGCCTCGGAGTGCCATTGCTGCCCGGCACCGCGGGTGCGACCAGCCTGAGCGAGGCCCGTGAGTTTCTGGCTTCGCTGGGCGACGGCGGCGCGATAATGATCAAGGCGGTCGCAGGTGGCGGCGGCCGCGGGATGCGCGCGGTGAATCGTCTCGACGAACTGGACGAGGCGTACCGGCGATGCCAGTCCGAAGCGCGGGCGGCCTTCGGCAACGCCGACGTATACGTGGAGCGGCTGATGCCGCGTGCGCGCCACCTCGAGGTCCAAATCGCCGGCGACGGCTCCGGCAGCGTCACCCATCTGTGGGAGCGCGAGTGCACCGTCCAGCGGCGCAACCAGAAGCTGGTCGAGGTAGCGCCCAGCCCCGGCCTGTCCGAACGCCTGCGCGACCGGCTCACCGCGGCGGCCGTGCAGATGGCCGAAGCGGTCCGCTACGACAGCCTCGGCACCTTCGAGTTCCTGCTCAACGCTGACGCGGCGCACGACGACGCCGAGTTCGCCTTCATCGAGGCCAACCCGCGGCTCCAGGTCGAGCATACGGTAACCGAAGAAGTGACCGGCATCGACCTGGTCAAACTCCAGTTGCGGTTGGCGGGCGGATGCACGCTTACCGAATTGGGAGTGCGCCAGGCCGACATCCCCAGGCCGCGCGGCTTCGCGATCCAGATGCGTATCAACATGGAGTCGATGAGCGCGGACGGCACGACCAAACCCTCGGGCGGGACGCTGACTGTGTTCGAGGCGCCGTCGGGGCCGGGCTTGCGCGTGGATTCGTTCGCCTATGCCGGCTACACCACCAACCCGAACTTCGATTCGCTGCTGGCCAAACTCATCGCGCACTCGCCGTCGGCGGATTTCGCCGCAGCCGTGACGCGCGCGTATCGCGCGCTGTGCGAGTTCCGGATCGAGGGCGTCGCCACCAACCTCGGATTTCTCCAGAGCCTGCTGCGCCATCCCGATTTCGCCGCGAACCGGCTCTACACCCGCTTCGTCGAGGAACACATCGCCGAGTTGGTCGCCGGAGCGGATTCCATTCATCGCCGGCTCTTTTTTGCCGACGGAACCAAGGCGGCCGAACCGGCTCAGATTCGCCGCGCTGGCGGCAGGCGCACGCCGAGCGCCAGGCAATTGGCCGGGGCCAAAGTAGACTCGATCGATCCGCTGGCAGTGCTCAGCCACGGCAAGAGCGCGGTCAGTTCGACGCCGACGACCGCGGTCGCGACGGCCGAGAACGACGCCGCCGCGGCTCACGAAATTACCGGGCCCGAAAACACGGTCGCAGTCATCGCGCCGATGCAGGGAACGATTGTCTCGATCGACGTGCGCGAGGGCGAACTGGTGCGCGAGGGCCAGCAGCTCTTCGTGATGGAAGCGATGAAGATGGAGCACGTCATCCGCGCGCATGTGAGCGGGCTGGTGCGGCAGATCGCGGTCGCCGAACGCGACGCCATCTTCGAGGGCCATCCGCTCGCCTTCATCGAAGAGGCCGAGGTCGAAATGGTCGAGGCCGCCAAGGCCGAAAAGGTCGACCTCGACCGCATCCGCCCCGATCTCGCCGAGGTCTACGAACGCCACGGCAGGGGACTCGATGCCGCGCGGCCCGAGGCCGTCGCGCGCCGGCGCAAGACCCATCAGCGCACAGCGCGCGAGAATATCGAGGACCTTTGCGACCGCGGCAGCTTCGTCGAGTACGGCGCGCTGGTGCTGGCGGCGCAGCGCCGGCGCCGCGCACTTGACGACCTGATGAAAAACACGCCGGCCGATGGCCTGGTCGCCGGAATCGGCCGGGTCAACGGCGATCTCTTCGACGACTCACGCGCCCAATGCGTCGCGATGTCCTACGACTACACCGTGCTCGCCGGAACCCAGGGCCAGCAAAACCATCGCAAGAAGGACCGCATGTTCGAAATCGCCGCCAAGCTGCGCCTGCCCGTGGTGTTCTTCACCGAGGGCGGCGGCGGACGCCCGGGCGACACCGACGGACTGTGGCTCTCCGGGCTCGACGTTCCGGCGTTCCACTACTGGGGCAAACTGAGCGGCCTGGTGCCGATGGTCGGAATCAACTCCGGCCGATGCTTCGCGGGCAACGCGGCGCTGCTCGGATGCTGCGACGTGGTCATCGCCACCGCCAACTCCAACATCGGAATGGGCGGTCCGGCGATGGTCGAGGGCGGCGGGCTCGGCATCTTCCGTCCCGAAGACATCGGGCCGATGAGCGTGCAGGTGCCCAACGGCGTGGTCGACCTCCCGGTCGCCGACGAGGCCGAGGCCGTGCGCGTGGCGAAAAAATATCTCTCCTATTTCCAGGGTCCGGTTGGCCGATGGGAGTGTGCCGACCAGCGACTGCTGCGCGGGATCATCCCGGAGAATCGCCTGCGCATCTACGACGTTCGCGCGGTGATCGAAACGCTCGCCGACACCGCCTCGGTGCTCGAGTTGCGCCGCCACTTCGGGCTGGGGATGGTGACCGCGCTCATCCGAATCGAGGGGCGCCCGCTCGGCGTGATCGCCAATAATCCCACGCATCTGGCCGGCGCGATCGATAGCGACGGAGCCGACAAGGCCGCCCGCTTCATGCAACTGTGCGACGCCTTCGACCTGCCGCTGCTCTTCCTGTGCGACACCCCGGGCATCATGGTCGGGCCGGAGATCGAAAAGACCGCGCTGGTGCGCCACGCCGCCCGGATGTTCATCGTGGGCGCCAACATCAGCATACCGTTCTTCACCATCGTGCTGCGCAAGGGCTACGGCCTGGGCGCACAGGCGATGGCCGGGGGCAGCTTCAAGACCCCGACCTTCACGGTCTCGTGGCCGACCGGCGAGTTCGGCGGGATGGGACTGGAGGGCGCGGCCAAGCTCGGTTATCGCAAGGAACTGGAGGCGGTGAGCGACCCGGCGGCGCGCAAAAAGCTCTTTGAAGAAATGGTGGCGCGGATGTACCAGCAGGGTAAGGCGCTCAACAGCGCCTCGCATTTCGAGCTCGACGACGTGATCGACCCGGTCGAATCGCGCCGCTGGATTTTGACCGGTCTGCGCTCGGCGCCGCCGCCCGCGCCGCGCTCCGGCAAGAAGCGCCCGCACGTCGATTCCTGGTGAGCGCCGCCGCGGAGCGCGGTATCGGCCTGCCGCCGGGGCTGGCGGATTTCGATTGCCGCCGCCGGGCGACTCGGGTTAAGGTAGCGCCCTAACAACATTGGAGGTAGCCCCCTATGCATTGGAAGATTGGCGACGTCAAAGTCACGCTGCTGCGCGAACAGGAACCGCACTGGCCCGGCACGATGATAACGGCCAATGCGACGGTCGATGCGATTAAGCATGAACACGAATGGCTTAAGCCATTTATCGACGAGAGCGACAAAATTCTGCTCAGCATTCATGCCCTGCTCGTGGAGTCCGAGGGCCGCCGCATCCTGGTCGACACCTGCGTCGGCAACGACAAGCCGCGTCCGGGCTTTGCGGATTTCAACAACCTGCACACGCCATTTCTGGCGGATATGGAAAAGGCGGGAGTTCCGCGCGAATCGGTCGACACCGTCATCTGCACGCATCTCCATCTCGATCACGTCGGATGGAACACCATGCTGGTTGGCGGCAAATGGGTGCCGACCTTTCCCAAAGCCAAGTACATGATGTGCAACAAGGAATGGGACCATTGGTCCAAATACGACGGCAGCCCCGACTTCCAGAAGCCGATCGAGGACTCGGTGCGTCCGGTGATCGAGGCGGGACTCGCCGAGCTGGTCGAGCCGGCGCGCAAGCTGACCGGCGAAGTCTGGCTCGAGCCCACCCCGGGTCATACTCCCGGCCACACCAGCGTGCGGATTTCCTCGCGCGGCGAGAACGCGGTGATCACCGGCGACATGATCCACCATCCGATCCAGGTCGCCCATCCGGAATGGGTCTGCGAGTTCGACACCGACCCGGTGATGGCGTCCGACACGCGCAAGAAATTCGTCGAGCGCTATTGCGACCAGCCGGTGCACGTCATCGGCACGCATTTCGCCGGCCCGACTTCGGGCCATATCGTGCGCCGCGGCGGCGGATTTCGCTTCGAGGCGTAGGCCGCGGCAAAGCGGCCGCGATGGAATTGGAGGCGGCGGGACGCCCGTCCCGCCGCTTTTTTCTATTCGACGCCGTCTTTCACGCGCAAAACGATCTTGCCGCGGAGATGGCCGCGCAGCAGGGTCTCGTAAGCCTCGCGCGCCCGGTCAAGCGCATACACCTCCGACACGAACGTCCGCAATTGGCCCGCGTCGGTGAGCCTGGCCAATTCGGACAACTCGGCCCGGTTGGGCGCCACGATGAAGAATATTCCACGCGCGCCGGCCCGGGCGGCGTCCCGCTCCGGCGGTGGCTCGGCAACCGACACCAGTGTCGCGCCCGGCTTGAGCACAGCCCACGAGCGTTTGAGCGCCTCTCCACCAACCGTATCGAGCACCAGGTCGACGTCATGCGCGACATCCTCGAAGCGGGCGGTTTCGTAATCGACGACCTTGTTCGCACCGAGGTCCTGGAGAAAGTCGCGATGGCGGCCCGACGCGACCGCTATCACTTCCGCGCCTTTTGCGCGCGCGAGTTGCACGGCGAAACTGCCTACGCCACCGGCGGCGCCATGGATCAGCACGCGCTGGCCGGCGGCGAGCCCGCCGCGATCGAACAGCGCCTGCCATGCCGTCAGCGCCGAGAGCGGCATCGCGGCCGCGTGCAGATGTCCGATCGAGCGCGGCTTGGGCGTCAGGTCGGCCGCCCGCACCGCGACGAATTCGGCCGCCGCTCCGTCGCGCGAGAAATCCGTGAGGCCGTACACCGCTTCGCCCGGCTTGAAATCGGCGACGCCCTCGCCCAGCGCGGCGACAACGCCGGACACCTCGTGCGACGGAATTATCGGCAGGCGGCTTTTACCCGAGTGGTCGGCCCAGGTCTCCTTCCAGGTAAGCTCGGCCGGGGTCAGCGCGGCGGCATACACTTCGACCAGCGCATCGCCGCTTGCCAGCCGGGGCCGCGGCGCCCGCTCGAAGACCATGCGCTCGGGCCCGCCAACCTCGTGAATCCGGATTGCATTCATGTAGTCCGCCGCGCTCGCCATGACAATGTTCTTCTCGCTGTGGTTCTAGGACGGATTGAAATGCGAGTATTCGTGGAATTCGTAGCGCAACGGAAATCCGTGCGGATTGTCGATCGCCTGGTCGAGTTCGAAATCGACGATACGCGCGGCACCGGTCAGGGTCGCGGCGCGCTCCGGGTCCCAGTCGATTGCCGCGCGCCCAGTGAGCTGGAGCGTTCGTCCGTCGTCGAAGCCGATAAAAAGCAGCCCGACGTGCGGGTTCACGACGATATTGCCGAGCGTGTTGAACATGTTATTGCCCGAGTAATCGGGAATCACCAGGTGGCGGCCGTCCACGATCTGCACGAAGCCGGGATTGCCGCCGCGATGCGAAACGTCAGCGCCGGACTCGGGATGGTCGGTCGCGATGAAGAAGGTGTCGGCGCGCGCGATCCGCTGTTGCTGCTCGGCTGACAGTTCCGCCGTTCGCACGATCGCCGCATCATCACCAGCGCTCCATTGCCGCTGGCCGATTGGCGAGCGGGCCTGGATGTAGTGCGGACAATTGCCATAGACCTGGGCGTCCCGAATTTCGATCGTGCCCGCTTGTACTATATGACCCTCTCCGTTCAAGCGAAGTCTGCGCCGCGTGGCGAGGTCGGGAACAATCACCGCCGCATGCGCCGGTGACACCAGGTTTTCCGCCAGCGGATCGCCGGCGGCGGGAACGGCCGCGATCCCGATCGACTGATAGTTGAGCACCTGCAGGAATCCCGCGTCACCCGTCAGCACCGAGGCCCACACGGCGCCGCTCCGGTCGACTGTTCCCAGCACCGCCATCCGTTGCGCGGCTACGAAGCCAGCCAGCGAGGGCAAAATTGCGCCGCGCATCGCCGCCGCCAATTTATCGGCCTGCTGGCGAACTCCGGCCCTCGTCTGCACCGCGATTTCTCCGTCGTGATATTTCATCATCGAACCGCCGCCGCCGACCAAGCTGCTCTCATCCGTGAGTCGGCTTTTTCATGATCACATTCACGTCCGTTGGATTGATCAGGTCCGGCACTTTCCAGCCGTCCAGATCGTACTCGGCCATGCATCGATCGACGAACCCGGTCAGTTCCTCGGCGCGGCCGGTGGCGATTGCCATCGGCAGGTTCTCGAGCCTGATATTCTCATAGTTGCCGGCGTAGTTGCGCTCGTAAAGCTCGTGGCGCCCGCCGAACTCGGTGCCCATCGCGTCCCACAAAACCTTGAGCAGCTTGACCCGTTCCAGCGCGTCGTAACCGTTGGAGCCGCGCAGGTATTTGTCGAGGTACGGGCGCAATTCCGGGTTCTTGAAATCGGCTGCGTGCGAATTGAGATAGATGAGACCGCTCGAAATAGTCTGCTCCGCGATTTCCTTGATCCGCGGATACGCCGTGGTCGCAAGAAAGCGGTACGCCATCCCGTACTCGGCCTTGGGCAGGACCGTGCCGTTCACCCACGGATCGGGCGTCTTGGCCATCGCGTCGGTCAGCCCCCAGAACACGTTGCGCCAAGCCAGCACCTCGCCCGCCTGCACCTGGGCCGAGCGCAACTCCTTCGAGCCGATCGCGTCGATCGCTTTCAGAATCAGGCCGGCCAGAAAATCGAGCTTCACCGCGAGCCGCGTGCATCCGTGCAGTGTGAAACGGGGAATGAAGCCCGAGCGTGGAAAGAAGGTGTTGGCTTTCTCGACGTCGCGGTAGACGAACAGGTTCTCCCACGGCACCAGCACCTTGTCGAGGATGAGGACGGCGTCATTCTCGTCCAGGCGCGAGGAGAGCGGATAGTCGAACGGACTGCCCATCGTCGCCGCCATCAACTCGTACGACGGGCGGCAGATGAGTTTCACGCCGCGGGAGTCCATCGGGATCATCGCGAAAATCGCCAGCTCCGGCTTGCCGAGCGGAGTCGGGCCGTAGAAGCCGATGAAATTGTAATGAGTTAGCGCCGAACCGGTCGCCACGACCTTGGCGCCGCTGACGACCACGCCGGCGTCGGTTTCCTTCTCGACGTGCACGAAGACGTCGGTCACTTCGTCGGGCGACTTGCTGCGGTCGGTGGGCGGATTGACCAGCGCGTGGTTGAGGAACAGGCACTTTTCCTGCGCCGCACGATACCATCGGAGCGCGTTCTCCTGGTAGGGCGCGTAGAACTCCGCGTTGGCTCCCAGCGTGCCCGTGAGGCTCGCCTTGTAGTCGGGCGATCGTCCGAGCCAGCCGTACGAGACTTTCGCCCACTCGGCGATCGCGTCGCGCGCGCCCACCAGATCATCGGCAGTGCGCGGGACCTTGTAGAACTTGTGCGTGAAGCCGCCGTTGCCGGTATCCGTGGGTGTGGTGAGGATCGGGCCTTTTTGCGGATCGTAGAGCGCGTCATACATCCGCGCCAGCATCCTGGCCGTGTTGCGAAATGCGGGATGCGTGGTCACGTCCTTGACGCGCTCGCCGTAAATCCAGACCTCGCGTGAATCGCGGATGCTCTCCAAAAATTGCTTGCCGGTGAACGGCCGCTCGGATCGGCGCTCACTTTCCGTCTCGGGTGCCTCGCGTTTCATCCGGAACCTCCGTTGCACGCTCAACCGCCGGGGCGAGCCGCTCGCCGGCGGGCCACGGCCATGACGCCAGATAGCGCAATTTTGCTCGCGCGAGAAGCGCCGCGCGCAGGCGGGACGCTTGTTGACGCCGCCGCCGCCTGCGATCTTATTAACTGGTGCGATACCGCCCCAGCGAGGAGCCGAGTTATGCCGCCGTCATTGAAGTCCCCAAGCCCGGTTGTGTGCCTGCTCGACGTCGACAACACGCTGCTCGACAATGACCGCGTGTCCGATGATCTGCGGCGCCATCTCACGCGTGAGGTCGGCGCCGATTCGCAGGAACGCTACTGGGCGATCTTCGAGGAGCTGCGGGGGGAACTCGGCTACGCCGACTACCTGGGCGCTCTGCAGCGCTACCGCGTCGAGCATCCCCACGACACGCACTTGTACGAGGTCTCCTCGTACCTGGTGGACTATCCGTTCGCCAACCGGCTCTACCCCGGTTCGCTCGACGCGATCGCGCATCTCGCCGCCTTCGGCCCGACGGTCATCCTGTCCGACGGCGACGTGGTGTTCCAACCGCGCAAGGTCAGCCGCTCGGGACTGTTCGAAGCGGTCGAGGGACGCGTGCTGATTTACATCCACAAGGAGCAGGAGCTCGAGGATGTCGAGCGCTGCTACCCGGCCACGCGCTACGTGCTGGTCGATGACAAGGTCCGCATCCTGGCGGCGGTCAAAAAAGCCTGGGGCGCGCGCGTGACCACGGTCTTCCCGCGCCAGGGGCACTATGCGCACGCCGCCGACGTGGCGAGCTATCCACCGCCCGACATCACCGTCGAGCGCATCGGCGACCTCGTCGGCTACGACCTGCCGGCGCTGCTCGGTACGCGATGAGCGTTGGGCCTGTGAAACGGCCGGCGAGGTTGCTCGCGATAGCGCCGCGCTCGGCGCGGGTCTAGCGGCCGGCCGCCGCCTTTGGAGCCGCGTCGCGCACGCCGATCGCGCCGCTTGAGCGCAGCCGCTCGAGCTCGGAATCGTTCAAACCCCACTCCCGCAGCCCCTCCTCGGTATGCTCTCCGGGGCGCGCCGGCGGGCGCTGGATTTTGCTCGGCGTGCGGCTGAACCGCGGCGCCGGGGCCGGCTGCACCACACCGTCGACTTCGACGAAGGTCCCGCGATGGCGATTGTGCGGATGCTGCGGCGCTTCGATCATCGTCAGCACCGGCGCGAAGCATATCTCGCTGCCTTCCATGATGGCGCACCACTCGTCGCGGGTCTTGGTTTTGAACAGCGCCTTGAGCCGCTCCTGGAACGCCGGCCATTGCGTGCGGTCGTTCTGGCGCGGCAGTTTCTCGCCCTCAAGCCCGGTGAGCCGCAGGAGTTCGGCGTAGAACTTGCCCTCGATCGAACCGATCGAGACGTACTTGCCGTCGCTGGTCTCATAAACGTTGTAATAGTGCGCGCCGGTGTCGAGGATGTTTTCGCCGCGGTTGTCGTTCCACACGCCCGCGCCGCGCAGGCCGTAGATCCCGGCCATCAGCGACGACGCGCCGTCGATCATCGCGACGTCGATCACCTGGCCCTTGCCTGACTTCTGCGCTTCGAGCAGTCCCGCCACCACTCCCAGCGCGAGATACACGCCGCCGCCGCCGAAATCGCCCACCAGGTTGAGCGGCGGCACCGGCGCCTCGCCGCGCCGTCCGATCGAATGCAGCGCACCGGTGAGCGCGATATAGTTGATGTCGTGGCCGGCGGCGAGCGCGAGCGGGCCGTCCTGTCCCCAGCCGGTCATCCGTCCATACACCAGCTTTGGATTGCGCGCCTGGCAGACGTCGGGGCCGAGCCCCAGTCGTTCCATCACGCCCGGGCGGAACCCTTCGAGCAGCGCGTCGGCCCGTTCGATCAGCCGGAGCGCGAGTTCGGTGCCCTCGCGGCGCTTGAGGTCGATCGCGACCGAGCGGCGGCCGCGGTTGAGCAGGTTGTACTTCGTCTCGGTGTTGATTCCGAGGTTCGCGTCCTCGGCCCGGTCAAGCCGCAGCACTTCGGCTCCCATGTCTGAGAGCAGCATCGCGCACATCGGGGCGGGGCCGATACCCGCGAATTCAACGATTTTGTAGCCGGACAAAACTCCCATGGCGGACCCCTCCTGCGGGTTAACTGGTACTCGGGTTGCCGATCATGCTCTCAGCTCTGGAACAGCGGCACCTTGGTCTTGGCGTAAGTCAGCTTCTGCACCAGCTTGTCGCCCTTGAAGTGCATCAGGTCAAGCCCGCGCCACGAGGTCGGCTCGCCCTTGATGCTCAGGGTGCAGCGCCAACTCGCCATCACCTTGCCTGCGTCGGGGTCGACGAACATATCCTCGTCGATGAATTTCATCTCGCCGTAAGCGCCGTTGAATTGCGGCTGGAGGGCGGCGCGGACCGCGGCTTTGCCCACGTTGCGCCGGCCATTGAACTCGTCGTACACGCCGTCGTCGGCGAAGAACGCCATCACGGCGTCCAGATCGTTGCGATTGAACGCGTCGACGAAGCGATTGGTGAGATCTAACAGATGAGAGCGATCCATAACGGATCTCCTTATCAAATTCCGGCGCGGCCGGCGCCGGCCGGCGCGGTTCGCCGGCCGGACGCCACGCAATTGCCAGCCCTACGGCAGGCTGCGAGCCTTCTTGAACGTTTCGCGTCCGAGGCATTTCTGCAACCACGCCTGCGCAGTCGGGGTCGCCGTCATATCGAGCTTGGCGAACACCGCGAAGCTCAGGATCGCGGACAGGTTGAGGTCGGCGATCGTGAAGTCCTTGCCGAGCAGATGGTCACGTCCCTTGAGCGCGCCGTCGAGCACCTTCAGCGGCGCCTGCATCGCCGTGACCGCCGCCACCGCCGCATCCTCGTTGCGCTGGTCGGGCGGCAACAGCATCCGGTTGCGCAGAATGGTCAGCAGGTGCGGCTCGGCCTCGGTCATCCCCCAAAAGCTCCACTGCACCGCGTGGCCGCGATCCTCGTGCGACTCGGGCCAGAACGGCGCTTTGCCATACTTGGCCGCGAGATACAGGTTGATCGCCATCGACTCCCAGAAAATCTTCCCGTCGTCTTCGAGCACCGGGACGTGACCGTTGGGATTGAGCCTCAAGTGCTCGGGCGACTTGGCCTTGGTCGTTTCGACCGGGACGTGCTCGTACTTGAGCCCGAGTTCTTCGAGCGCCCACAAAGAACGAGCCGAACGCGACTTGGACGTGCCATAAAGTTTGATCATCTGTATCCTCCGATACGCTTGGAGCGGTTTGGTCTGTTTGATTCTATGTAGCGCGCCGGCTTCCTCGCATACAAACCCTCGTTGGCAATCTGGGGAGGCAAACGGGTCGCGCTCGGCCTCCGGTTGGAACACCGGCGCGTCCGTGTAAGGATTTGCTTCGAGGCCGACCCATATGCGACGCGACATTTTCACCGAAGAGCACGAGATGTTTCGGGCGCAGGTGCGCCGCTTCGTCGAAACCGAGCTGGTGCCCAAGATCGACGGATGGAACCGCGCCGGGATGAGCGACCGCGAGAGCTGGCGCAAGCTGGGCGCAGCCGGATTTCTCGCGCCCAATGCGCCGGCCGAGTTCGGCGGCGGCGGCGTCGACTTTATCTACGACGCGATCGTGATCGAGGAGATGGCGCGGGTGCGCGCGCACGGTTTGATGATGGGGCTGCACTCGGACATCTGCCTGCCCTACCTGACCAGCTTCGGCAGCGAGGAACAGAAGCGGCGCTGGGCCCCGGGCGCGGTCAGCGGCGATGTAATTCTGGGAATCGCGATGACCGAGCCAGGCACCGGCTCCGACCTCGCCGCGGTCCAGACCACCGCGCGGCGCGACGGCGACAGCTACGTCATCAACGGCTCCAAAATCTTCATCTCCAACGGCCAGATCGCCGACCTCTTCGTCGTGGTGGTCAAGACCGACCCCAAGGCCGACCCGCCCCATCGCGGCGTCAGCCTTATCCTGGTCGAGGCCGACGCGCCGGGCTTCGTGCGCGGCCGCAAGCTCGACAAGCTCGGCTTTCGCGGCCAGGACACCAGCGAGCTGTTCTTCGAGGATTGCCGCGTGCCCGTGAGCAATCTGCTCGGCCGCGAGGGCGCGGGGTTCAAGATGCTGATGGACAAGCTCCAGCAGGAGCGGCTGGTCACCGCGGTCGGCGCGATCACCAGCACGCGGCGCTGCCTCGAGGACACCGTCGAGTACACTCGCCAGCGCAAAGCGTTCGGCCAGCCCATCGCCTCGTTCCAGAACACGCAATTCAAGCTCGCCGAGATGATGACCGAGGTCGAGGTCGGGCAGGCCTTCGTCGACCGGCTGCTGGCCGCCCACGTGCGCGGCGACGAGCTGGTGACCGAGGTCAGCATGGCGAAATGGTGGGTAACCGAGCTGCTCAAGCGCGTGTCGAGCCAGTGCCTGCAACTGCACGGCGGCTATGGGTTCATGATGGAATTTCCGGTGGCGACCGACTACGCCGACGCGGCCGTGCAATCGATCTACGCCGGCACCAACGAGATCATGAAAGTGATCATCGCGCGCCGGATGGGGCTCGATGCGCGCGAGTAGCCGGGCTGCGATGTCGACAGTGAAAAGGAAATAGCGATGGCTGAGCAAAAAAATCCCAATCGCGTGATCAGCATCTTTCGCTTTCGCATGAAGAATCTCAGCGCGGCCGAGCGCGATGAATACAACACCACCGCCGGCCGCCTGCTGGAGATCGTCAATGCGATGCCCGGCTTCATCTCGTTTCGCGAGTACAAGAATCACGCCGGCGAGTTGCTCGGCATCACCGAATGGGCCTCGGCCGAAGCGCTGGCCGCGTGGCGCGAAAATCCCGAGCATCGCAAGGCCCAGGAGCGCGGACGGCAGGCTTTCTACGCCGAGTACGAAATCTCCGTCTGCACGCCGCTGCACGAATACAGCTTCAAGGACGGTCAGCGGTCGGCTCAATGACCGACGGCTCCGGGGTTGGCTCGAAGACCGGCGCTTCCGGCCTCGCACGAGCGGACGAGCACGACGCGCGGCTGCTCGCCAACGTCCATCCCGAGGGCTGGGTAAACCCCGAACCGACGGCGCGCTACAACCTGGTGGTAATCGGCGCCGGCACGGCGGGCCTGGTCTCCGCGGCGGGCGCGGCGGGGCTGGGCGCGCGCGTCGCACTAGTCGAGCGCCGCTTGATGGGCGGCGATTGTCTGAACTTCGGATGCGTCCCGTCGAAGGCGCTGATTCGCGCCTCGCGCGTATGCGGCGCGATCAATCGCGCGGCGAGCTACGGAATCACGCCGAACGCGCCGGCGCATCCGGAATTCGGCGCGGTGATGGAGCGGATGCGCCGGCTGCGCGCGGAATTGAGCGCCAACGACTCCGCCGCGCGCTTCAAGGGTCTCGGGGTCGACGTTTTTCTCGGCGAGGGCCGATTCGTCGGACGCGCCGCGGCCGAAGTTGAGGGCAAGCGGCTCAACTTCAGCCGCGCGCTGGTCGCAACCGGTGCGCGACCGGCCGTTCCGCCGATTCCGGGCCTCGCCGAAACCGGGTTTCTCACCAACGAAACGGTTTTTTCGCTGACCCAATTGCCGCGGCGGCTCGCGGTGATCGGCGCGGGGCCGATTGGATGCGAGCTGGCGCAAGCCTTTCAGCGCTTGGGCTCGAAGGTCTGCCTGCTGGAGGCGTTGGCGCAGATCCTGCCGCGCGAGGACCGCGACGCCGTCGCGATCGTCGAGCGCGCAATCGCCGGCGATGGCGTCGAGCTGATCGCCGGATGCAAGATCGCAAGCGTCGGGATGGGCGCCGCGGGCCGCGTCGTGCGCCTGGAGCATCGCGGCGCATATCGTGAGATCGAGGTCGACGAAATCCTGGTTACCACGGGACGCGCGCCCAACGTCGAGGGAATCGGCCTCGAGGCCGCCGGCGTCGAATACGACCGCAAAAGCGGCGTGCGGGTCGACGACTATCTGCAAACCAGCAACCCGCACGTCTTTGCCGCCGGCGACGTATGCTCCGCACTTCAGTTCACGCATTTGAGCGACGCGCATGCCCGGATAGCGATTCGCAACGCGCTGTTCTTCGGACGCGACCGCGCGAGCCGCCTCACGATTCCGTGGTGCATCTACACCGATCCGGAAATCGCCCACGTCGGCCTTGGCGAAGCCGAAGCCGCCGCGCGCGGGGTCGCGATACGGACCTTCACGCAGGAGATGAGCGCGGTGGACCGCGCGGTGCTGGACGGCGAGACCGCGGGAATCGCCAAAGTACACGTGCGCGAAGGCGGCGACCAAATCGTTGGCGCAACGATGGTCGCGGCCCACGCCGGCGAAAGCATCTCCGAATTGACGCTCGCGATCGCCGCCGGGATTGGACTGGGGCGGATCGCCGGCGTGATTCATCCCTATCCCACGCAGGCCGAGGCGATCAAAAAGATCGCCGACTCCTACAACCGCACGCGCCTGACCCCGGCGCGCAAGCGCCTGCTTACGCGGCTGCTCGCCTGGCGGCGCTAGCGATGCGCCGGAGGCAACCTCGAGCGCCTTCCCTTGGGCAGGGCGCGCGATTTGCGCTATCCTCGCGTTCGCGCTAGGTCCCGGTAAAACGCGCGGAACTCACATCAAGGAGCTGGTCCTATGCAGTTGAATGCCCAAATGAAGGCGATTCTCGACCAGGCGGCCGCCTCCGGCGCCAAGCCATTCCATTCGATGACGCCGGTGGAGGCGCGCCAGGGAATCACGGCGCTGCTGGAGCCTTTCAACAGCGCGCCCGAGAAAGTGGCCAAATCCGAAAAGCGCACCATCCCCGGGCCGGGCGGCGAAATCCCGGTGCAAATCTATACGCCCGCAGGCAACGCGCCGTTTCCGGTCCTGGTCTACTTTCACGGCGGCGGATGGACGATCGGCACGATCGAATCGTGGGACACGTTCTGCCGTTCGTTGTGCAACGCCTCCGGATGCGTCACCGTGTCGGTCGATTATCGGCTCGCGCCCGAGCACAAATTTCCGGCCGGCCCGGAAGACTGCTATGCCGCGACCGCCTGGGTGGCGAAGAACGCCGCATCGATCGGCGGCGACCCGGCGCGCGTGGCGGTCGCCGGCGACAGTGCGGGCGGAAACCTCGCGGCGGCGGTCGCGCTGATGGCGCGCGATCGCGGAGGCCCTAAAGTCGCCTTCCAGCTTCTGATTTACCCCGCCACTGACGCGGGCCTCGACACGCCCTCGCAACAGCAGTTCCAGGATGACGGCTACATCCTGTCCAAGAAGGACATGGTCTGGTTCTGGGGCCACTACCTCAACGGCGACAAGGACAAGACCAACCCGTACGCGTGCCCGGCCGAGGCCAGCAGCCTGCGCGGGCTGCCGCCGGCGATGGTGGTGACGGCGGGCTTCGATCCGCTGCGCGACGAAGGCGAGACTTACGCGGCGCGGTTGCAGGAGGCGGGGGTCAAGACCGAGTGCATCCGCTACGAAGGCGTGACACACGGCTTCGTGCTGATGGCGGCGGTGCTGGACGAGGCGCGCAAGTCGATCACGGACATGGGCGCGGCGCTCAAAGCCGCGCTCAAGAAGTAGCGCGCAGCGCCGCGGCGGCGGCAGTGGGGCGGGCGGCGGCGCGCTACGCGTGCCGCCGCCCGCCCCACACCGCATTTTGCGCCGTGCTCGCTCGCGCATGGCGCGAACGAGCACGGCGCATCGGGGAGGAACCCGCGTATGCCACTGGACCCGCAGATGAAGGTGATACTCGACAAGGCCGCCGCCGCCGCCGTGCCCTCGTTTCACGAGACGACCCCCGCGCAGGCGCGAGAGTTCCTGCGCAAGCGCCCGCCGATGGGCACGCCGGAACCGGTCACGCACCTCGAGGACCGCGGCATCCCCGGCCCGGCCGGCGACATTCCCATTCGTATCTACCGTCCGCAGGCGGACGCGCCGCTGCCCGCGGTGGTTTTCTTCCATGGCGGCGGATGGGTGGTCGGCGACCTCGATACGCACGACGCCGTATGTCGGATTCTGACTAATGCCGCGCGATGCGTGGTGGTGTCGGTCGACTACCGGCTCGCGCCGGAGCATCGGTTTCCCGCGGGCCCCGATGACTGCTACGCGGCGACCGCATGGGTCGCCAACAACGCCGCGTCGATCGGAGCTAATCCGTCGCGCCTGGCTGTCGCCGGCACCAGCGCCGGCGGTACTCTCGCGACGGTGGTCGCGATGATGGCGCGCGACCGGCGTGGCCCGCGGCTGGCCTGCCAGGTGCTATGGTACCCGGCGACCGATGCCGCGATGGATACGCCGTCGCATCGCGACCACTCCAGCGGCGCCTACTACCTACTCTCGCGTGCCGACATGGAGTGGTTCTGGAATTACTATTTGTCGTCCGAGCGCGATCGCGCGAATCCCTACTGCTGCCCCGGGGTCGCCAAAGACCTAAGCGGTCTGCCGCCGGCGCTGGTCATCACCGCCGAGTACGATCCGCTGCGTGACGAAGCCGAGGAATACGCGGCGCGCCTCAAACGCGCCGGCGTCGCGGTGAAATGCACACGCTACGAAGGGGTGACGCACGCGTTTACCGGGATGGCGCCGATTCTGGACAAGGGACGCCAGTCGATTATCGAGGCGGCCGCCGCACTGCACGAAGCCTTCGGCCGCTGACGGGATGCGCGTCGCGGGTCGTGCCCAGGATTTTTCTTTAGCATCGCGCGCGCGGACGCTGATTCAAGAGTGACCATGGCTGCGAAAGTACGACGAGCGATACCGAACCCTAAAGTCAAGCCAGGAACGTATAGTGATGGGCATCCACTCGACACCGTGCATTATCTCGAGTCCAAGCTGATTCTGAAACCGGATCGCTTTACCACTCTCCCGTCGTTTCATGATTTTGGCAAACTCGTGCGCCGCGCCGCCGAGCAACTGGATATCGATTTTTCAAGCCGAGGTTCCAAGGGCTTGCGGCCCCGCATTCGAGAGGTAGTTTTCCTCGATACCAAGGACTTCAGCCTATACAACAATTCCTTCATCCTGCGCCGGCGAATCACTTATGAAGATGGTTTTCCGGTGGGTAACCCGGAGATCGTTTTCAAGTTCCGTCATCCCGACCTGCAGCTTGCCGCCGAGACGGATGTGCGTCCGAATATCCCGGCTGATTATCGGATCAAGTTCAAAGCTGAGGCGTTGCCGCTAAAGGATAAGCTCGGCGGCGCTCGCCTGCTCTATTCGCACAACGTTCAATTCGAGCTGCAGCGCGAGATGCATAGCGCTTCGATGGCGGAGCTGGCGGAGTTTTTTCCCGCGCTCGCCAACCTCGGCAAGTCGGCCAAGAAGGTCCTTTTGGTCAACCATACGATTGTCGAGGAGGTGTTACAGGATATCGGCGTGCTCGATTTCGGAAAAGGAGTAACCGCCAAGTCGAACGCCGCACTGTGGCGGGAGCGTGGCGATCACAAAATGCTCATTGGGGAGTTTGCCTTCGACTGCAAGTTCAAGCGCCGAGACGATCTTCACGACAAGGCGCTCGAACGCGTCAGACGCTTTTTCATTCTGCTGCAGGACATTGCGAGCCACTGGATCTCGCTGGGCACAACCAAAACCGGCATCGTCTATCGGCTCAAGGGCAATCCGCCTCAGAGCCACGAGTAGGCATCGGGTGCAGGCGTGCCGCGCTGTACGAAGCTTTCGGTTTTTGACTTAAGTCCGCGCGCGCGGCGGGTTCCGCTCAGGATTTGTTCTGAACGCCGCCGCCGAGGCCGGCATCTTCAAGATCGGAAACCGGGCGATACTCGGTGCTCGGCTCGAGCGCCGGATTGCGCGACGAATCGAGCGGCGGGAGGCGTCCGTCGCGTTTCGCGGCGGCCTCGACGAGCGCCGAGTCGGGCCGCCACGCTTCGGCCTCGCTGTTGCGGACGGCGGTGCCGCGAAAGTCGTAACGCATCCAGTAGACCGTGCGCATCGCGGCGCCCGCCGGGTCGCGCCGCAGACGCGTGTACATCCATTTCTCGTTGAAGCGCACGCCGTCTTCTTCACGCTCGCGCGGATCGTCGAGGCTGCCCTCGGTGCGGTCGGGTGTGCCGAGGATGGCGACGATAGCGTTGCGGGCCGGACGATCGTTCACATTTCCGCTCATACCTCGAAGCTCTCCGGGAAGGGGCATCGACGCTCCGCGATATGGGCCTCGAAGTCGGCGCGGAACTGCTTGAGAAACGCGCGCGCGGCCCACGACGCGCCGTCGGCGAGCGCGCAGATGCATTTGCCGTCCATGAAATCGAAGGTGTCGGCCAGAGTCTGGAGGTCCTGCGGCTCGCCCTCGCCGTTTTCGATCCGGCGCAGCGTCCTGTAGGTCCATCCGGTGCCCTCGCGGCACTGGGTGCACTGGCCGCACGATTCGTGCTCGAAAAAGCGCGCTACCACCAGCGCGGTGCGCACCATGCAGGTGCGATCGTCCATCACGATCGCGCCGCCGGTGCCGATCAGCGTGCCGGCCGCGCGCAGCGACTCGTGATCCATCGCGACGTCGATCTGATCGCCGCGCAGCACCGGCATCGAGACGCCGCCCGGAATCACCGCCTTGATCGGCCGCCCGCCGGGCACGCCGCCCGCGTGCTGATAGATGAGATCGCGCAGCTTCACGCCGAGCCGGAGCTCGAAAATCCCCGGATTGTTGACGTGGCCGCTTACGCCGAACAGCGTGTGGCCGGAGGCGTTTTTGACCCCTTCGTCGAGGAACCATTGCGCGCCGCGCGTCACGATCGCCGGTACGTGCGAGAGCGTCTCGACGTTGTCGACCGTGGTCGGCAGGCCCCACAATCCGGCTTGCGCGGGAAACGGCGGACGCTTGCGCGGCTGGCCCTTGCGTCCCTCCATCGATTCCAGCATCCCGCTTTCCTCGCCACAGATGTACGCGCCCGCGCCTTGCTGGATGGTGATGTCGAAGCGGCGCTTGAAGCCGAGCGCGTGGTCGCCGAGAATTTTGGCCTCGTAGAGCGAGCGGATCGCCGCGCTCATCGCCGCGAATTCCTCGACGTATTCGCCGCGGATATAGATGAAGGCCGCCGTCGACTCCATCGCCATCCCCGCGATCATGATTCCCTCCAGCGGCAGGAACGGATTGCGCGACATGATCTGGCGGTCCTTGAAGGTGCCGGGCTCGCTCTCGTCGGCGTTGACCGCGAGGTAGCGCGGGCGCGCGTCGCGCGGCGGCATGAACGACCATTTAAGGCCGGTGACGAAGCCGGCGCCGCCGCGGCCCCGCAGGTTGGAATCCTTCACCAGCGTGGCGAGGTCCTTGGGCGCCATCGCACCCGCCTTGGGCGCCGCCTCAAACCCGCCGTGCCCGCGGTATTCCTCGAGCGTCAGCCATTTTTCATCGCCGCGCGGCAGCAGGTAGCCGTCGACACCGTCGGGAACGCGCGAGATGAGCGGCGTCGGACGGGACGCCGCACGCGCCACCTCGGGCGACTCGAGCAGGCTTGCGGCGAACTCCGAGGTGATGTTTTCCAGGTACGGATTGCGGTTTACTTGAATTACGGGCGCGGTCGCGCACGAGCCGAGACATTCCACTTCCGCGATCGCGAAGCGGCCGTCGGGCGTCGCCGTGCCCGACTTGATCCCGAGCCGGCGCTCCAGCTCGCGCACCACGCCGCGCGCGCCGCGCAGGCAGCATGGCAGGTTGGTGCAGACCTGGATTACCGCCTGCGCGCCGGGCAGGTTGAAAAGCGAGTAGAACGAGGCGACCTCGGCGACTTCGTTGGCGTGCATGCCGAACAGCGGCGCCAGCTCGGCGAAAGCCTCGGGGCCGAGCGCGCCGAGGTCCTCGCGGGCCAGATAGATCGCGGCCAGCAGCGCGCCGCGCGGATTGGGAAAGCGCGCCTGCTCGGCGCGGATCTTTTCCTGCGTTTCAGCCGACAAGCCCATCGTCTTTCACGTCCACGCTATCGTGCCGGCCGCGCCTTAGCGGTCGCACTCGCCGCCGATCATGTTGATCAAGTCGAACGTCGGCACCACGTCGGCCAGCATCCCGCCCGTGATCATCTTCTCCAGCGCCGACATGTTGGAGAAGCTCGGCGCGCGGCATCGGCACTTGTACGGCTTGCCGGTGCCGTCGCTCACGATATAAAAGCCGAGTTCGCCGTTGGCGCCCTCGACCGCGTGGTAGACCTCGCCCGGCGGCACGAGTCCGCCCTCGGTGACCAGCTTGAACTGGTCGATCAATTCTTCCATGCGGCCGAACACCTTGCCCTTGCGCGGCCAGCGCACGCGCGGGTCGTCGGAGTTTACGGGTCCGGCGGGAATTTTCGCGAAGCACTGCGCAATCATGCGGCGGCTCTGGCGCAATTCTTCCAGGCGCACCAAATAGCGATCGAAGTTGTCGCTATGCTCGCCGACCGGAACGTCGAAGTCCAACTCTCCGTAAACGAGATACGGCTGCACGCGGCGCACGTCGTAGGGCACGCCGCCGGCGCGCAGCAGCGGACCGGTCACGCCATGCGCGATCAGCGTTTCGGGCGCGAGATGGCCGGTGCCTTCGACGCGTTCGCGAAAAACCGGATTTTGCGTGAGCAGCTTGTCGGCGTCGCCGAGCAGGCCGAGCGAGCGGTCCAGCCGCTCAGCCGCGAAGCGATCGAAGCCCTCGGGGAGATCCGCCGAGACGCCGCCGATACGGATGTAGTTGGTGGTGACGCGCGCGCCGCAGAGCGCGTCGAGCAGATCGCACATCAGCTCGCGCGCCTCGAGCAGGTAGAGAAACGGCGTCATCGCCGCCAGCTCGAGCGCCATCGCACCCAGGCACAGGTAATGATCGCTCATGCGCGAGATTTCGCCGGCGATCACCCGGATGAAGTCGCAGCGCGGCGGCGTGCGCAGATCCATCAGCTTCTCGACCGCGAGGCAATAACCGACGTTGTTGAGCATCGGCGAGCTGTAGTTCAGCCGGTCGGTGTATGGAATGTTCTGGTAGTAATAGCCGGTCTCGCATTCCTTCTCGAAGCCGCGATGGAGATAGCCGACCTGGATGTCGGCCTTGACCACGCGCTCGCCGTCGAGATCGAGCACCATCTTGACCGTGCCGTGGGTCGCCGGATGCGACGGGCCCATCTGCATCCGCATCAGCGGCGTTTGCAGATCGCGCGCCGGATCGGCGGTCGGCGCGTCAGTGGGGACGGCGGGGTTCTTGGGCTCCAGGTCCGGCATAGGGTTCAAGTGGTTGTTCGTCGTGCTTGGCGTAGTCTTTGCGCAGCGGATGGCCGACGAATTCGTCGTAGAGATAGATGCGGCGAAGGTCTGGATGGCCGTCGAAGCGGATGCCGTAGAGATCGAACGTTTCGCGCTCCAGCCAGTTGGCACCGGCCCATAGCGCGCTCAGGCTCGCGATCGCCGGCTGGTCTTCGGGCACGCGGCACTTCACGCGCAGGCGATGGAGCAGGCGGGTCGAAACCAGATGATAGACCACGGCGAAACGCGGAGCGTCGCCGCGCGCGGGCAGGTTCACCCGATGGCGCCACTCGGCGCGCTTGCGCACCAGGTGGTGATTGCGATCCCAGGTCTCGGGCGCGTTCTGGAAACCGTCGGGCTGGCCGAAATAATCGACGCAGGTCACGTCGAGCAGCAGGTCGAAGCCAAGCTCGGGCGAGTCGCGCAGCGCGCGCGCGACGTCGAGAATATGCTCGCGCGCGACGTGGATGCAGTCCTCGCCGCGAAAGCTCTGATGCTCCGCGACCAGCGTACCGAGCCGCGCGATAACCCGCTGCAGCAGCGCGGAAGGCTCGGGCGGCGCGGCGGCCGGCGTTTTTGTCTCCTCGGCGGCGCTCATCGGTGTCTATTCGTAGTGGCCGCGCAGAAAATCGGTTCGGGTCTTGAGGCGAGCCTGTGGGACCAGCAGATCGGCCTTGTGCCAGAGCGAGCCGCGGCGCGAGTAGGTCGCGATCTCGACCTCGCGGCTCATCACGATCGCCTCTTCGGGGCAGGCCTCCTCGCACAGCCCGCAAAACATGCAGCGCGACATGTCGATGTCGAAAATCTCGGGATAGCGCTCGACCTCGTCGGCGGTCTCGGCGGGAAAAATCGTGATGCAGGTGGTGGGGCAGGCCCATTCGCATAGCCCGCACGCGACGCATCGCTCCTTGCCGTTTTCCATCTGCACCAGCACCGGCATCCCGCGCATCGCCGGCGCCTGCACGAAACGCTGCTCGGGAAAGTAGATCGTGAAGTCCTGGCGCCCGCGCATGAAACCAAACAGGTTGCGCAGCAGATGCGCCGTGGCGACCCACAGCCCCACCAGCACCGCCCACAACGCTTGCGGCCCGACCAGGCTTGGCGCCGGCCGCACGACCTTTACTACTCGAATCGCCATCCTGCTCGCTTCACCTGTCCGCAGCACCAGTTTTGCAGTATCGGCTTCGCAGTATCAATCTTGAGTATCGGCTTGAGTATCAGACTAAGCCGGCGACGGCCGCACCGTCGGCGCCGCGGCCTGGCCTGAGTCCTGCGCGGCCTTGGCCGGAACCCATCCGCCGCGCACCGCGAGCATTGCGGGAATAAGGATCACCATACCCGCCGCGGCCACCCACATCCATGCGGCCCATCCGTAATGGCTCGAAACATAGGCGACCAGCGGGCCCGAAATCGCTATCCAGCCGCGATAGATCAACTGGAAGAACGACCATCCGCTCGCCTGCAGCGCCGGCGAGATGTCCTCGAGCAGTTCCGAATACTGCGCGCACCAGGGAATGAAGGCGAAGGCAGCCAGGCCGCCGAGAATGAACATCACCGCGGCCAACTTGAACGGCGGCAATGGGTTGGAGAACGTTCCAATCCACCAGACCAGCACCACCAGAGCGGCGACAGTGCCGACCAGCACAAGCGGCTTGCGCACCCGCAGCTTGTCCGAGAGCAATCCGGCCGGCACCAGCATGAACAAATTGAGCAGCCAGAAGTACGACGCCATCTTGGCCGCCGCGGCCGGAGAGTAATGGAAGGCCCGGTTGAACATCACCGGGAAGAACGTCTGGCTGGTGATCGGCAGCGTCAGGAAGGCCACCGACCCGACCACCAGGACCCATACCTCCCAGCGGCTCAGCAATTCTTTGAAGGCCGCGCCGCCGCTCGCCGGAACTTCCATCGCCGTCTCGCGCATGTGCTCGGCGGGCGCGGCGGCCACCGTCGCTTCGCTCTCGACGATGGTCAGGCGCAGGTTCGGATGAAGATCTTTTAGCCACAGCAGCACCGGGATGTACATCAGGATCGACAGGATCCCCATTATCCAGATCTGCGATTGCCAGGTGCCGAAGATGGGCAGCGTCACGCCGCTGATGAAGTTCCACAGGAAGATGCATCCGACCGCGCCGACCGTGAGCAGGCCGAAGGCCGCGCCGCGGCTGACGCGCGGCGACATATCGCGAGTGAGGCCGCCGAGCGCGCCCCACATCAGCCCCGCCGTGAGATTCATCGCACCGCGGACGATCACGAACGACCAGAAGCCGGTCATCAGCAGATTGGCGAAGGTCAACGCGATGATGATCGCGAGACAAACGTCGATGATGATGATGCGGCCGTGGCGATCGGCAAGCGGTCCGCCGATCATCGCTGAACCGCCGGAGAGCAAGACCGCGAACAGAAGAAACAGGGTGAAGTTTTCCAGGCTGAAGTGCAGGGTCGGAATCCACAGCGGCAGCAGCGGCGCAAACTGGAATTCGTAGAACGAGACGATCGTGGCGAGCACCGTGAGCATCAGCATCGCCCAGCGATGCGCGCCGACCGGATAGGTTTCGAGCGTGCGATGGGTCGCGAGATAGCCTTTGAGGCCACCGGGTTCGGTAACCGCTGCGGTTGCCATAGCTTTTCGTCCCCCTGCGGCTTTTCGCCGGCGCGCGATACCGGTTCGCAACCACAGAGTGCGTCAATCGATCGCCCGACGGCAAGCGGTTAAGCGATCGGCCGTGCCCTACTTGCCTTCGCCGTCCAGCATCGTGCCGCTGGCACCCAGGGTCTCCAGCGAAAGCCCGGCGAAGCGCGGATGGGCGCGCCGAATCGGCTCCCACATCGCGTCGGCCTCGAAGCGGCGCTCACCGCCATCGATCATGTTGAGCAGACGCGTGAAGACCTCGCCGTCGCTGAGCCATCCCGGCGGCGTCTCGATCGCCTTGAAGATGCGCTGCACGCGCCCGGCGTGATTGGTGAACGAACCGTCCTTCTCGGCGAACGTCGTGGTGGGAAACGCCACGGTCGCGCGACCCAGGCGCGGATCCAGCTTCAGCGACTGCACGATCAGCAGTTCGAGCCGGCCCAGGATCGCTTCGAGACGTTCGGGCGCGAGCGTGTCAAGCAAATCGTCACCGCAAAGATAGAGTCCCTTGAGCTCGCCCGCTTCCGCGGCTCGCAGCAGCTCGCCGAGCCCGTCGTCGCCGCCGCTCACCAATCCGAGATCGCGCACGCCGCGCGCGTTCGGCGCCTTCTCGGCCTTGATCAGGAAGTTGTCGGACGCGCCGCGCCGCACCGCCATCGCAACCTTGCCGGCACCCGCCGCGCGCATCAGCTCGCCGAAGCAGAAATTTTCTTCGTTGGTCAGATGAGGCGACACGATCGCGCCCATCGCAAGGTCGCCGTGACGCGCCTTGAGCGCGGCGATCGCCGCGGCCGCGCGCGCCAGCGCCTCCTGCCACGACGCCGGGACGAGCGCGCCGCTCTCGGCCACCATCGGTGCGCGCAGACGCTCCGGCGCGTCGACAAACTTGTAGTCCAGGCGCCCGTGGTCGCACATCCAGGTATCGTTGACCGCGTCATTGCGGCGCGGGATCAGCCGCCAGATGCGATTGCGATACTCCGAGACCATGATGTTGCAGCCGTTGGAGCATCCCGGGCACACGCTGGCGGTCTCCTGGAGAAACCACACGCGGATTTTATGATGGAAGTCCTTGCTTTCGAGCGCGCCCACCGGGCAAACGTCCGCGGTGCAGATGGAGTAGTCATTGTCGAGCCGGCGATCGTAGACGTCGAGCACCGAGCGGTCGCCGAGGTTGAAAACCGCGAGCTCGCCGGTCTTGCTGATTTCCCGGCAAAAGCGCACGCAGCGCCGGCACAGGATGCATCGTTCCTGGTCGAGCAGCATGCGCTCGCCGATGTCGACGCGCTTCTGATGCTTGCGCCGCGGCTCCAGCGTGCGCGCATGGCGGCTCCCAAAGCGCATCGCGTAGTTCTGCAGCCAGCACTCTCCGGCCTTGTCGCAAATCGGACAGTCCAGCGGATGGTTGAGCAGGAGCAGCTCGAGCACGCCGCGGCGCGCCAGCGCGACCTCCGGGTCCAGCGTGTTCACGACCATCCCGTCCCGCACCTGCGTGTTGCACGAGATCTGCAGCTTCGGCATCCCCTCGATCTTCACCTGGCAAAGGCGGCAACTGCCGTCGATACTGAGCTTTGGATGATAACAGTAGTGCGGGATGTCGAGTCCCGCATCCAGCATCGCCTGCAACAGCGGCGTGCCCTCGGGCGCCTCGATCGCGCGGCCGTCGACCGTGAGTTTCGCGGTCTTGGGAGCGTTGGTCTTCGATGCGCTAGTCGAGCTTGCGTCCGCTGCCATGAAGATTGGACCACAGTTGAGGCTGACGTTCGTTCTGGACGCGGTACTGCAGCTTGATCAGCCCGTCGAGCACGGCCTCGGGACGCGGCGGACATCCGGGAATATAGACGTCGACCGGGATGATGCGATCGATGCCCTGGAGCACGGCGTAGTTGTCGTAGGGACCACCCGAGCTGGTGCAGGCGCCGAACGACACCACCCACTTCGGCTCCGCCATCTGCTCCCACACGCGGCGCAGGATGGGCGCCTGGCGCTGAGTGATGGTGCCGACCACGAACAGCAGGTCGGCCTGGCGCGGAGTGAAGCGCGGCAGCGCGGCGCCGAAGCGGTCGATGTCGTAACGGGGGCCGGCCACCGAGAAATATTCCATCCCGCAGCACGCGGTGACAAACGGGTAGCTGAAAAAGGAATACTTGCGCGCCCACTGCACGGCGTCATGCAGTCGCGAGAGCGCGAAGCTTTCGGGGAAGGCCGCGCTCTCGTCGTTGAGCGAATGGCGCGCGAGTCCGCCCCGCACCATGAAGGCCGAAAATCTGCGTCGCCGCTCAGCCATAGCGAAAATCCCCGTCGCGTTCGATTCATCTTTTCGCGAAATGGCCTTCGAGGGCAAGGCCACTGGATTTGCAATTGCGGCGCTATCGGTGGTTAGAAAAAGAGCAGACACCTTGGCGGCGACGAAATCCGGCGAGAGAGGGAAACCACGATGGCGAAAATCATCGACTCCGACGCACACGTCGTCGAGCCGCGCGCACTATGGGAGGAATACGTCGAGCCCGCCTTCCGCGACCGCATCCCCAGGGTCGTCAAAGATGCGGACGGGGTAGATCGCTTCGCCGTGGGCCAGGCGGCGCGCGCCGGCATCTACGCTCCCGCCGCGATGTGCATTCCGGGCGGGCTCAGCCGCCCGGAACTGGCAAGCCAGCTTTCGTGGGACGACCTCAGACCCGGCAGCTACGACCCCCACGCGCGCATCCAGGACATGGACTCCGAGGGAATCGACGTGTCCTTTCTTTTTCCCTCGCTCGCGCTCGCCTACGTCGCGATCCGCGAGGCCGACCTCGCGGCCGCCGCATGCGGCGCCTACAACAACTGGATGGCGGATTTCTGCGGCGCCTATCCCGAGCGGCTCTACAGTATCGCGCCGGTTCCGCTGTTCGAAGTCGACGCCGCCATCGCCGAGATGCGCCGGGTGGTCAAGGAGCACGGCGTGCGCGCGGTGCTGGTGCGGCCCAATCCATACGGCGGCCGTCTGTTGAGCGATCCGGCCTACGATCCTTTCTGGCGCGAAGCGCAGGAACTCGACTGCACCATCGCGGTACACGGCGCGGTCGGCGGCGACATGCCGACCGCCGGGTTCGATCGCTACCGCGACTTTTTCCAGCGCATGATCATCTCGCATCCGCTGGAGCAGCAGATGGCCTGCATGACTTTGATCTGCGGCGGCGTGTTGGAGAAATATCCCCGCCTGCGCGTCGCGTTCCTGGAAGCAGGCGGACTCTGGGCGCCTTACTGGCTGGCGCGGCTGGACGAGTTCCACGGCAAGATCGGTCACATGGCGCCCAGGATCAAGCTGAAGCCGAGCGAATATTTTCGCCGCCAATGCTTCTGCTCATGCGAGCCCGACGACGTGGCGCTCAAGACGGTCGCCGCGCTCGACGCCGGCGATTTTCTGATGTGGGCGTCGGACTATCCGCACTATGACTGCGAATTTCCCGGCGCGGTGCGGGAGTTGCGCGAGCATTGCGCGGCGCTCGGCCCCGAGACGCAAAGAAAAATCATGGGCGAGAATGCGGCCCGCTGTTACGGGCTTGGCTGAGGTCCGGATGGCCGCGGCCGCGAGCTAGCGCCCGCGGCTGCGCAGCTCGCGCTCGGCCAACTCGAGGTCGGCCTCGACCATCATCTCGACCAACTGCTGGAAACTGACCCGCGGCTGCCATCCCAGCAGGCGGCGCGCCTTGGAGCTATCGCCCTGCAGCAGGTCGACCTCGGCCGGCCGCAGGTAGCGCGGGTCGGTCTGGATGCATTTGCGCCAATCGAGCTTGAGCAGCTCGAACACGCGCTCGAGGAACTCCTGCACGGAATGGGTTTCGCCGGTGGCGACCACGTAGTCGTCCGGCTGCTCCTGCTGCAACATCATCCACATCGCTTCGATGTAGTCGCCGGCAAAGCCCCAGTCGCGGCGCGCCTCGAGGTTGCCCAGCGCAAGACTGTCCTGCATGCCGAGCTTGATGCGGGTGGCGCTGCGGGTAATTTTGCGGGTGACGAAGTTCTCCCCGCGCCGTGGCGATTCGTGATTGAACAGGATGCCGTTGGCGGCGAACAGGCCGTAGGCTTCGCGGTAATTGATGGTCTGCCAGTGGGCGTAAACCTTGGCGCAGGCGTAGGGGCTGCGCGGATGGAACGGCGTGGTCTCGCGCTGCGGGACCTCGGCTACCCGCCCGAACATCTCCGACGAACCCGCCTGGTAATAGCGCGCCGCGCGGCCGTGACGCTTGTTATGATCGCGCAGCGCCTCCAACAGGCGAAGCGCACCGAGGCCGACCACGTCGGCGGTATATTCGGGCTGGTCGAAGGAGATCCGCACGTGCGATTGCGCGGCGAGATTGTAGACCTCGTCGGGCCGCACCTGCTCGATGATCGCGCGCAATCCGGTGCCGTCGCCCAGGTCGCCGTAGTGCAGTTGGAGCGGCGACGGGCCCGGGCCGAAGCCCTTGCGCATATGATCGATGCGCCCGGTCGCGAAGCTCGAGGTCCGGCGCACGATGCCGTGCACCTCGTAGCCCTGCTTGATGAGAAACTCCGCGAGGTACGAGCCGTCCTGCCCGGTAACCCCGGTTATCAACGCAACCTTGGCCATCAATTATCCCGTGTCCCGCCCGCGCCGCTTAGTCGCCCGGGACGATACGATGCGAGTCGCTGTCAAAGTGCTGCGTGGAGAACTCGTACAACTCGGCGTCCTCCAGGGCTTCCATCTGATGCACCAGGCCCAGCGGAACGTCCATGCACTCGCCGGCGGCGAGTTCGAACTCCTCGATAATCTCGGAATCAGGTGATTCCTTGACCCGGACCTTGAGCCGGCCCGCGCGCAAGTAGAATGACTCGTTCTTGATCTTGTGAAAATGCAACGAGCAGCGCTTGCCTTTGTTAATTTCGAGGATCTTGCCGCAGTAGAGGTCGCCGTTGACGATCCATACCTCGCGGCCCCAGCCCTTGGGCACGATTTTCACTGGCTTGCGTGCGCGGTTCATAACTGTTCGCGGCCCCTTTCAGACGCTCGTCTCGCGCCCCGCCAGACGCCTAGACGCCATGCCCGGCAGCCTCACCCCCAACTAGAATGCCAGAAGCAGGCAATGCACACTACTCCCCCGGCCGGGTAGTGTCTTAATTTGAAAATTAGGACACTACCCCCGGCCGCAGGCCCCGACGGTCCGCCGGGCGCCGCGTTTCGCCCTGCAAGAGTTCTCAAGCGGCCGAAGGCCGCACGACAGCCGGCGACGACGCCTGCGCGGCCGCGGCCTTGTCATCGCCGTTGGCGATGGCGGGCACGAATTCGTTCACTTCGATCGAGAGACGCTGTAACGGCAGATGATGGGCGTCGGCGAAAGCCTTGACCATCGCAAGACGGTCCTGGCCGATGCCGTCGGCGGCAATAAGAATCCGCTGAAACCCGGTCGTGGTGTGAATCCGCGGCAGATCGTCCAGCGGGCCGAGCACCTGGTGGCCGTGAACCAGCTTGCCTTCCTTGAACGCGTCATCGTCGACGAAGCCGATGAGCCGTACCCGCCGGTCATTGCCGGAGAAGATATAACGTACCGCCGCTTCGCCCATCCGCCCCGCTCCGACGATCAAGACCCGCTCAGTCGGCAGCGCGACCATCGCAAGCGCGCGCCGCTGGATCTGAAACGACATCCGCGTAAACACCAGCAGGTTGAACAATAGCACCACGTACAGGACGGCGACCGATCCCGAGACCTCCAGCCGTATGAACAGCGAAGCGATGCCGACCAGCACACCGGCGAGCAGCGAGGCGTTGGCGAAGCGAATGAGGTCGGCAATCCCGGCGTAGCGCCAGATTCCGCGGTAGATACCGGTCAGCGCGAAGGCGGTGTAGGTGGCGACGAAAAAGACCGGCGTGCTCCTCATCATCGAAACGACCAACGTGTCGTTGATCTTGAAGTCGCGGCGCAGAAGGCAGGCGCCGAAATAGGCCGCCGGGATGAGCGCGAAGTCGAGCACCGCCTCCGGCAGGCGCCGCTTGTAACCGAGACTCAGGACGGAGCGCGCCAGACCCTGCAAATAGCCGAAGGCCATGCCGGGCGCGCGGCCCTCGAAAGTCAGATCGATCATGAACAGCCCGATCACGCCGATTCCGCCGACCACGAAGGGCAAGGCGCTGAGCAAATAGGCATGCGACAAAAGGGTCTGGCCCGCCGCCAGCAGCGCGCCGATCGCCGCCAGCGTCCAGCTTACAGCCACTGCGCGCCGCACGTTCAGGCCCAACATCAACAGACGATGATGCGAATGGTCCAGGCCGCGGCGCGAAATCGGGTTTCCCGTGGCCAGCCGCGACACCGTCACAATAGCGGTGTCGAGCAGCGGCACCAGCATCACCAGCAGCGGGAAGACGGCGCTCGAAAGATGCGAATTCCGTTGCAACGCAGCCCCTTGCAGCGCCAACGCCCCCAGCAGGAAACCAATCGGCAGCGCGCCGCTATCACCCATGAAAATCGACGCCGGATGAAAATTGAACAGCAGAAAGCCACCCAACGCCGCCCCGGCCGCCAACGCCGCACATGCCAGTCCCACGTCGCGCGACCACCATGCGACGACACCAATAGCGCCCACCGCGGCGATTCCAACCCCGGCGGCCAATCCGTCAAGCCCATCAACCAGGTTGAACGCGTTGATCACGGCGACCATCCAGAAGCCCGCCAGCCCCAGGTTGACCAGCGGCCACCGCGTGACCTCAGGCGCGGCGGGCCCAGCCCACAGGAAAAACGCGACCACCGCCAACTGTGCGAGCAACTTGCGTGACGGCGTCAACACCACTGTATCGTCGAGGGCTCCGACCGCCAGCAGCGTCAACATCCCGGCCAGCATCCACAGTGGCAATTCCCCCACCAAGCCGAGCGTCGCGACGACGGCGATTACAATCGCCACACCGCCGAGTACCGGCCTCGGCTCCGGATGGCCCGACTCCTCGCAGGGCTGTGCCACGATGTTGAAGCGCAAGGCGAGCGCTTTGACCGCAGGCGTCGAGACGAGCACCAACCCGAAGGCCGTCACGGCGGAGGTCGCAAGCTTCTCGGCGATCGCGGTCACTGGACTAATTCAACCGCCCATAGTGCTCAGCACAGGCAAAAATAGACAGCGTTGTGCGATGGGCAGATTTGCCCACGGTCTCCATATTCCGCATAAATGCGCGCTCTGTGGCAAGAAGCAGAAATTCACCGACGCGTGGATGCATGTTTTAGGCATCTTTACGATGTTTGAATATAGTTCGAGTCCACATATGACGCAATAACACAACCTGTGGACAGGAGCCTATTACCAGCATCCGCTGGCACGAGCAGGAGAAAAGAGCCCTAATCAGGGAGCAGATCGTCAGTCAGCGCCACCGCCAGTGGGCCTTCGACGGGCGTGCGGACGGAAAGATGCGGGTGGTCGACTTCGATCGCGACTTTGCCCGCCGCCGCCAGTTCTCCGAAACGGCCAGCGTCCGCGCCGAGCGGAAAAGCGATGAACTGGACCGCGCTTATCTGGTCGGACGCCATCTGGCGGTCGTCGAAACGCGCGCCGAAACGGTGTCCGTCAAGCACCATCCAAAGGTGACGCTCCAGGCCCACCAGTCGGGCAAGCTCGGCGTCGCGCTCCGCCGGGTCCGCGTACTCGACGAGCAGGGTCGCGAAGAGTTCGCCCGGGCGCGGGATGAGTTCGTTGTAGGTCTCGACCTCGTGGTTGACCGCGGCGTCCTCGAAGATGCGTTCCGCCCGCAGAACCTCCTGGATTTGATACCAGAGGGTCTGCCGGTTCTCGAACATCAACGTGAGATGCTGGCCGACGGCAAGGCGGCGGCGCGCTTTCTCGGCGATGCAGAGCGGACGCAGCAGCGGGCGGACGCGATCGTAGGTGGTCAGCGGCAGCACTTCGAGCGGAGTTAAGGTTTTCACGGCTTTCACTCCTCGGCAGCGGGCGGCTCCGGCGGCGGCACTGGCGTGGCGAAGCCGTCGGCTTCGTAAGCGCGCGCCAGTATTTCGATCGGGTTGAGGGGACGCACGCCGATGGCCTGCTCGATCTGGATCGCGGCCAGCGGACAGTCGCTGGCCAGCACCTGCGCCTCGGCGTCCTTCATTCCCGCGAAGGCCTTGGCGCCCCACTTCATCGACAACTCGAAGAACTCCTTCTTCATCGCCCAGGTGCCGTCGTGCGCCGTGCACGCGTCCACCGTCACGACTTCCGCGCCCGGGATCGAGCGGATGAGATCGCGCGAGCGCAGCCCGATGTTCTGCGCTTTGAGATGGCACGGCACGTGGTACGCGACCTTGCCCGGAGTGGTACGAAATTCGCGGTCGAATTTGCCCGCGCGCCTGAGCGCGTAAAGCACCTCGTGCGGGTCGGCGACGGCGGCGGCCATCTCGCGGGCCTCGGCCGTGTCGAGCAGCGCGGGGTATTCCTTGCGCATCATCAACGAGCAGCTCGGGTTGATCGCGGCGATCCGATAGCCCTGGCGCACCAGCGGCAGCATCGCGGCCAGGTTGGCGCGCGCGAGCTTTTGCGCAAAGGCGACGTCGCCGCCGTCAAGCGCCGGCATCCCGCAGCAGTTCTGCGCCGGCGACGCGATCGCGCATCGATTGCGCGCGAGCACCGCGACCAGCGCGCGCCCGGGCGCCGGGTTGTAGTAATTGACGAAGCAGGTGTGAAAGATCGCGACTTTGGCCGCGGGCTCGGCGGGCGCGGCCGGAACGCCGGTGCGCGCGAGCCACGCCTGGAAGGTTTCGCCGGCGAACTCGGGCAGTTTCTTGGCGCGTGAGATGCCGAGCATCTTCTCCATCATCGCGCGCTGAAAGGGGCTCCGACAGGCCCAGTTGGCGAGCTTCGGAACCAGGCTGCCTATTTTCCCGAGCTGGTCCGGATTGCCGAGCATCTTCTCGCGCAGGCCGACGCCGTGCTCGCGGCTCTCGACCGCCCGCGCCCGCAGCATCAGGCGCGGAAAGTCGAGCTGAAACTCATGGCCGTCATGTGGCGTGTACGGGCATCGCACCTCGCACAGCTTGCAGCCGTAGCACAGATCGATCACCCGCTGGTTCTGCGCCGCGCTCAGGCTGCGCACGTCGCCGTCGCCGCGATCGAGCGCCCCAAACAGCTCCGGGAACGACGGGCACAAGTTGAAGCACAGCCGGCAGCCCTGGCAGATGTCGAAGACGCGCTCGATTTCCTGGTCGAGGGCCGCGCGCTCCCAGTACTTGGGTTCGTTGGGGTTGTACGAAAGGGCGTCGGTCGGTCGCGACTGGATGCGGTCCATTTAGCGGCTCTCGGTTAACCGGTTCTCGGGCGGCCCCATCGAGGTTACGAGACCGCGGCTTCTATGCCAAAGGCGGGCACCGGCCCGCCGCGCGCCAGTTAGCGTCCGGCGGGCCGGAATCCTTGCCGAAACACCAGCCGCCGGCGCGCCCGCACGCCCGGCGGCCATGAAACGGCCCGCTGCTACAACGTGGTGGTGGCTTTCTGGAAGCGCCCGGCGTGCGACTTCTCGGCCTTGGCCAGGGTCTCGAACCAGTCGGCGATCTCGGTGAAGCCTTCTTCGCGGGCGGTCTTCGCCATCCCCGGGTACATGTTGGTGTACTCGTAGGTCTCGCCATGGACGGCCGACTTCAGATTGAGCATGCTGTCGCCGATTGGCTGGTCAGTGGCCGGGTCGCCGACCTGCTTGAGGTAGTCGAGATGGCCGTGGGCGTGGCCGGTCTCGCCCTCGGCGGTGTCGCGGAACAGCCCCGCGATTTCCGGCTGGCCTTCAACGTCGGCGACCTTGGCGAAGTACAGGTAGCGCCGGTTGGCCTGGCTCTCGCCGGCAAAAGCATCTTTGAGATTGGAATGTGTCTTGGTTCCCTTCAGACTTTTCATCGTTACCCTCTCCTGGGCGTGTGTGTGGTTCCCGGCAGGCGGCGCAAATTGGCGCGGTGCAAAGTTTCGCGGCGGGTCGCCGGACGACTGCCGAGCGGCTCAATCGCTCTGCCTACCAGATGATAATTATTATCATCCGGCTCGCGCGACCGTCAAGCTGCGGATCGGGCAGCCGAGGCCTTCGCCGCGCCGGCAGCCTCGGCGCCGGGTGATTCGTGACCGCAATGAGGCGCAAACCCGGTGCATCCTGGTGCTTGGCTTAATTACAATTCAGGAGTAACGTGGGGAACAATTCTCAAATCGTGCGGTGACCACGCGGCTCACGTCGTCAGGTCCGGAGCCTTCTTTGCCATCGATCATTGCACGCGGGCAGTGCGGCGATGGTCGACAACGGCATAAAAGATTCTGGGCCCGGCAACGCGCGCGACGACTATGCTCTTCAGCAGTCGGTCATAGCTTCGCTCAGCCAGCACGCGCTGGGCGGCGGCGCGTTGCAGCAACTGCTCGACGAAGCTACCCACCTGATAAAAGAGACGTTGCGGATTGATTACGCCACGGTGAGCGAGTTACGGCCGGATCTCGAGACCCTGGTCGGCAGGGCCGGCGCTGGATGGAACGCGGACGTGGTCCGCACGCTCGTCGCGGAGACGGGCGCTCGCTCTCAGGCCGGTTATGCGCTGCTGACCAACGCTCCCGTAATCGTGACCGACTTCAGCAGCGAGCGGCGGCTGCACAGTTCAATCGCCGAACGCTGGGCCTTGCGCAGTGGCGTGATCGTGGTAATTCGCGGCCGCGATCGGCCCTTCGGAGTGCTCGCGGCCCACGACCGGAAGAAACGCGAGTACGGACAGGACGAGGTGAATTTCCTCCAATCGATCGCCAACATCCTGGGACTGGCGATCGGACAGAGCCAGACCGAGGGCGAGTTGCGCGCCAGCGAGCACTACTTTCGCTCGCTCATCGAAGACACCAGTGATCTCATCGTGGTCATCGATTTGCAGCACCGGTACCAGTTCGTCAGCCCTTCCGTAGAACGGATTCTTGGCCAAAGCGCCGAGGAGTTCATCGGCCGGAGCGCCCTCGATTTCTGCCATCCTGAAGAACGCGAAGCGATTGACCGCGAACTGCGGCGCATCGCCACTCAAGGTGCGGAAGAACGGACGCTGCGTTCACGACTGCGCCACAAGGACGGTTCGTGGCGGGTGCTGGAGTGGAATGCTCGACCCGCTGTCGACATCAAGGGTGCCCGCTGTCTGGTCGCCAGCGCGCGCGACGTAACGGCGCGCGAGCGGATGTTGGATGATCTGCGCGAGAGCGAGCGGCGCTTTCGTGGCATCTTCGACAGCAGCCGGGACGCGATCGTGATCGCAACCCCCGACGACGGCCGAATCGTCGACGTCAACAGCGCCTTTAGCCGTATCTACGGTCACAGCCGCGAGCACGCGCTGGTCAAAGACCCGCGGGAGCTCGCGCTTTTCGTGAATCCGCAGGACTATGACCGCTTGCAACGCGAGGTCATCGAGCGCGGAGCGGTGAGCAACTTCGAGGCCGACCTGCGCGCCCGCGAAGGCAAGATCGTGCCCACGCTGCTGTCCGCGGTGATGGTGGATCTGGGCGTCGGCGTCCGCGTGGTTTCGATCCTGCGCGACATCAGCGAGCGGCGCGCGGCCGACCTCGAACTGGCCAGCGCGCGCGACGCCGCGCTCGAGTCGACACGGCTTAAATCCGCTTTCCTCGCCAACACCAGCCATGAGATTCGCACGCCGCTCAACGTCATCCTGGGATATACCGATCTCGTCGGCGAGCACCTGGCCAATATCGGCGACCATACCCAGGACGCCTACCTCGAGGCGCTCGGGCGCGCCGGGCGCCGCCTGCTGAAGACCATCCAGCAGATTCTCGACTACTCGCGCATGGAGGCCGGGGCGCTGGCGCTCGAGCCCTCGGCGATCGCGCTCGCCCCGTTCATCGAGGACCAGGCCAACGATCTCAAGGTGCTGGCCGCCGAGAAAGGACTCGAGCTGCGGCTCGAGATCGCGGAGTCCGATGCCACCGTGCGCTTCGACGAATACTGCCTGCAAAGCGCGCTGAGCAACCTGCTCCACAACGCGATCAAATTCACCGACCGCGGCGAGATCGTCCTGGAGCTCGATCGCGACAGCGCCGGCACGCTGAAACTCGAAATTCGCGATACCGGCATCGGCATCGACGACAATTACATGCCGCGGCTGTTCGAGCCATTCTCGCAGGAGCAGACCGGCCATAGTCGGCGGTTCGAGGGTGCGGGTCTGGGACTGGCCTTTGCACGCAAGTGCGTAGAACTCGGCGGCGCGCGAATTTTCGCCGCGAGCCGCAAGGGCGAGGGCTCCACCTTCACCATCGAGTTCCCACGCGCGTGCGAAATCCGCCGCCGCCGCGCCTAGCGCGCGCTCACCGCATCGTCAAGCGATCTTGTGCAGACTAGCGCGACGCGATCGCGCGCGGTGGGCCGGCCGGCGCGGGGCTCAACTCGCGCTCGAGCGCCTCGATATCGGCGGCGGAGAGGCTGAAATAGCGCGCCTCCGGATGATGAAAAACCATCGCGCTCACCGCACTCTCGGGATCCATCATAAAGCCCTCGGTCAGCGTCAGGCCGATCGAATGCTTCTCGACCTCGAGCAGGCGGAACAGCTTCTGCTGGTCCTCCAGGCGCGGACAAGCCGGGTATCCGAATGAAAACCGCTTGCCGTGATAGTGCGCCTGGTGCAACTCCTTCATCGTGATCCCCGGCGGATCGCCGAAGCCCCACATCTGGCGGATCTTCTGGTGCAGCAACTCGGCGAAGGCCTCGGCTCCCTCCAGCGCGAGTATTTGCAGAATATGCGAGCGCAGGTACTCGCCGCGGTCCTTCCATTCATCGGCCAGCGCGCGCACGCCCGCGCCGATCGTGGTCACGAACATACACAGGTAGTCGGTTCTGCCCGATGAACGCGACGCGACGTAATCGGCAAGGCAAAGTCCGGGCTCGTCGCTCTGGCGGCCGAAGGTCAGACTCTCGAGCACCGTCTTGCCGTCGGACGAATAGATCATCACGGTGCGGTCGCCGTCGGAGCGCGCGGGAAAGAAGCGGTAGACCGCGTTAGCGGTGATATCGGTGCGCCCCAGCATCACCTCTTCGACCGCCGCGACCGCCGCGCTTAATTCCCTGGCGCGCGGGTCGCCGCCGGCCAGCGCCGTCTCGTAGTTGCGCAGCCCCAGGTGGCGCGTATAGAGCATCACCGGGTTGATGTAGCGGAAGATCTCGCCCAGGTCGTAGCCGCGCACGACGTGTGGCTTCAAATCCGGCGGCAGCGGGATCTCGACGTCCTGGCGCACGGTGGACGCGCGCCGTCCGGCAAGCGGCGCGGGTGCCGCCGGCTTAACCGCGCCCGCGAGCATCCTTTGCGTCTCGGCCTCCAGCGTCCGGCAGAGCGCCGCGCGCCGCTCCTCGTCCATCAACTGGTTGGCGAGGTCCAGCCCTTCCATCGCGTCGTTGGCGTAAGCGACCGGTCCGTCGTACTCGGGCGCGATCTTCATCCGGGTAAAGCGCGCCGAGAGCGCCGCGCCACCGACCAGGATCGGACATCCGATGCCCGCGCTCTTCAAGTCCTGCGCCGTCGCCACCATCATCTGCGCCGACTTCACCAGCAGGCCGGAGAGCCCGATCGCGTCGGGCCGATGCTCGTTGTAGGCCTTGATCAGCTCCTCGGGCGGCACCTTGATGCCGAGGTTGACGACCCGGTAACCGTTGTTGCTCAGGATGATGTCGACCAGGTTCTTGCCGATGTCGTGGACGTCGCCCTTCACGGTCGCCAGCACGATGGTGCCGCGGCTCGCGCTGTCGGCCTTCTCCATGTGCGGTTCGAGATGGGCGACCGCGGCCTTCATCGCCTCGGCCGATTGCAGGACTTCGGCCACGATCATCTGGTTGGAATTGAACAGCCGTCCGACTTCGTCCATCCCCTTCATCAACGGGCCGTTGATGATCTGCAGTGCCGAGCGCGCGCCCAGCGCCTCGTCGAGGTCCTCGATGAGCCCTTCCTTGGAGCCCTCCAGGATGTACAGTCCGAGCCGCTCGTCCAGCGGCAACGAATGGCGCTGCTCGACGTTGGGCTTGGCCTTGCGCGCGCGGAAGTAGCCGGCGAAGGCCGCGATCGGATCGTTGCCGCGCCACCAGATCAGGTCCTCGGCCAGGCGGCGTTCCTCTTCGGGCACCGAGTGGTAGCGCTCGAGCTTCTCGGAGTTGACGATCGCGAGGTCCAGCCCGGCCTGCACGCAGTGATAGAGCATCACCGAGTTCAGCACCTCGCGCCCCGCCTCGGGCAGGCCAAAGGAGACGTTGGAGATGCCGAGCACGGTCTTGCAACGCGGCAGCGCGGCCTTGATGAGCGCGATGCCCTCGATGGTCTCGACGGCGGAGCCGATATAGTTGCGGTCGCCGGTGCCAACCGGAAAGACCAGCGGATCGAAGATGATGTCCTCGGGCTCGACGCCGTAGCGTTCGGTCAGAATTTTGCACGAGCGCTCGGCGATCGCGAGCTTGCGCGCGCGCGTGATCGCCTGCGCCTGCTGCTTGTCCTCGTCGATGCAGCCGACCACCAGCGCGGCGCCGTAGCGCCGCGCGAGCGGCACCACGCGCTCGAAGCGCTCCTCGCCGTCCTCGAGGTTAATCGAGTTGATGATCGACTTGCCCGGCGCGCGCTTGAGCGCCTCTTCGAGCGCGACCGCGTCGGTCGAATCGATCATCAGCGGAACTTTTACCTTCTTGACCTCGATTTCGAGAAACCCGGTCAGGTCGGCGATCTCGTTGCGGTCGGGATCCTGCAAACAGACGTCCAGCACGTGCGCGCCGCGGCGCACCTGCAGGCGGCCAACCTCGGCCGCCTCCTCCAGCTTGCCCGCGGCGATCAGCCGCTTGAATTTGCGGCTCCCGAGCACGTTGGTGCGCTCGCCGACGATCACCGGGCGCGTGTTATCGTCGATCACCAGCGCCTCGATTCCCGACACCACGGAACGGCGCAGGCTCGAAGGCTTGCGTGGCCGCTTGCCCTCGGCCATCCGCGCCAGCATCCGGATGTGCTCGGGCGTGGTCCCGCAGCATCCGCCGATCAGGTTGACCCACCCGGCGTCGACGAAGCGCTCGAGCTTGCGCGCCAGGGATTCGGCCGATTCGTTATAGTGGCCCTCCTCGTCGGGCAGTCCCGCGTTGGGCACGCAGGCGACGTCGAAGCGGCAGATCTCCGCGAGCGTGCGCAGATGGTCGGTCATGAAGTCGGGGCCGGTCGCACAGTTAAGACCCATCCAGATGAGCCCGCGATTGGCGAGCGAGGTATAAAAGGCCTCGATATCCTGCCCCGCCAGCAGCGTGCCCATCGTCTCGATCGTGCCCGAGACCGCGATTCCGACCTCGATGCCGGTCTTCGCGATCGCGCGCTCGATTCCGACCAGGCCGGCTTTGCAGTTGAGCGTGTCCTGCACGGTCTCCAGCAGCAACAGGTCGACGCCGCCCGCGATTAGCCCCTCGGCCTGCTCCTGGTAGGCGTCCGCGAGCTGGTCGAAGGTGATGCCGCCGGTGACCGAGATGGCCTTGGTCGTCGGCCCCATCGAGCCGGCGACGAAGCGGGGCCGCTTGGGCGTGCTGGCGGCGTCGGCGGCCGCGCGCGCGATCGAGCCGGCCAGGCGATTCATCTCGCGCGCATGTTCGGCCAGTCCATACTCGGCCAGCACGACGGACGCGGCGCCGAACGTGTTGGTCTCGATGATATCGGCGCCGGCGTCGAGAAAACTATCGTGCAGCTCGCGAATCTTGTCGGGGCGCGTGCGGACCAGGTTCTCGTTACAGCCCTCGAGCTGCGGACCACCGAAGTCGGCCGCGCTCAGATGCATGTTCTGGATGGAAGTCCCCGCCGCGCCGTCGATAATGACGATCCGCGCGGCCAGCAGGTCGCGCAAAAGCCCGATTCGGTCCAAACTTCTTCTCATGCTCAACGGAAGAGGCCCTGCGGCCTCCGCCCAAAGCTTATCCGACTGAGGCATGACGGGCAATTTCGGCCGGCGCGAGATACGAATGTTTTGTATTTACGCGGTAACTGCTGTAACGGATCGCTGAGTTGCCGCAATTTGTCACACGGGAGTTGAATGGCCAGGCCGCGGCGCACTGGGAACTTTGGCGCGCCGGGCCGGTTCACTAATGCTGGACGCGGCCGTGAGCGACGCGCAGCGCCGCCCAGCCAAGGAGAAACGACGATGATCCCGGCCTGGCTTTCCACATTTGACGCGATACTCGCGGTGCTGCTGGTAGGACTGGGCGTGGTGGGAGCCCATATGGGCGTGATTCCGCCGATGACCGGCTTCCTCGCGTTTCTGCTGAGTTTCGTGATCGCGATCCTGGCGGTGCTGTTGGGACTGCTGGGCCTCGCCCGCACCTCGGCCCCACAGCGCCGGCCCGGGCGGCCCAAGGCCGTCGCCGGCATCGTGCTGGGCCTGCTCGTCGCCGTCCCGGTCGGGTTCACGATGTGGCGCTGGATGTCGATGCCTTATCCCGAGATCAACGACATCACGACCGACTACGCCAACCCGCCGGAGTTCGTCAAACCGCCGGAGCTTTCACCCGACTCGATGAAGTACGATCGCGGCAAGTTCGAGCCGGTCCAGAGCAAGGAGTATCCCAAGCTCGACCCGCTGCGGCTCGACGAGAAACCCGACGACGCCTTCGCCAAGGTCAGCGCCGCAGCGCATACGATGCCGGGTTGGCAGATCGTCGACGACGACCGGACGACGCGCACTATCGAAGGCGTCGAGACTTCCTACCTGTTCCGGTTTCGCGACGACTTCGTGATCCAGGTGCGGCCGGGGCCCGACGCGAACAGCAGCCTGGTCGAGATGCGCTCGCGCTCGCGCGACGGCACCGGCGACTTCGGCGTGAACTACCAGCGCATCAAGGCGTTCTTCGCGATGCTGAAGCCGGGTGGCGACGCCGGCACGGCGTCGCCGTCGTAGCGCGGTGGCCGTGCGACGGTCCCGTCAAGCGGCGCGCGCGCGAAGCGTGCGCGCCGCCTGACGGGGCCCGGCATGCGCGCCGGACGGGCGCGGCGTGACCCGCCGCGCCTTGCGCGCGCGCGTTTCCCTGCTGCTGCGGGCGCTGCGCCCTTACGGGCGCAGCGCCCGCAGCAGGCGGCGAACCGCCGCTTCGCGCGGTTCGTTGACCGGGTTGGCGAACACGATCGCCGTGCCGATCCCCGGCGCGCATAGCTCGGCCAGCCGCTCGCGCACCCGCTCCTCGGACCCGACCAGCAGCGTCGCATCGATCATCGCGTCGCTCACCGCGGCGAGCGCGGCGGCCGCGTCGCGGCCCGCCGCGCGAATCGCCGCGATCTCCCGCTCGAAGCCCGCCTTCGCCATCATGTTGCCGTAGTAACGCAACGCCCCGTAGCGCGAGAGCAGCGTGCGCGCCGGACGGCGCGCCGCCTCCAGATCCTCCGCGATGAACGCGGTCGCGAACAGCGCGGTCTCGACCTCGGCCGGGTCGCGCCCGGCTAAGCGCGCGCCCTCGGCGATTTCGCCCAGCGCTTCGCGCACGCGGGCGGGCGGAAAAAAATTGAAAATCACCCCGTCGGCGATCTCGCCCGCCATCCTCACCATCGGCCGCGACACGCCCGCCAGATAGATTGGCAGCTTGCCGCTTATTTTGGGCCCGGTGCCGCCGCCTTCGAGCATCTTGCGCAGCGTCGCGACCGTCTCGCGCATCTTCACCATCGGCTGCCCCATCTCGATCCCCAGCCGCGAGTTGCCCTCGCCGTGGCCGGTGCCGAGGCCCAGGATGAAGCGTCCGCCGGTGAACTGATGCACGGTCGCGGCCTCGTTGGCCAGCAGCGCCGGATGGCGCAGGTAGATATTGGCGATCGCGGTGCCGAGCCCGATCCGCCGCGTTTGCATCCCGAGCGCCAATGCGCACGCGAGCGAATCGTTGTTGGCCTCGGTCATAAAGGCCGCGGCATACCCCATCTCTTCCGCATCCTTCGTCCACTCGACGATCTTCTCGATCGGGCTGTCGGGCATCACCGAGAATGCAAGTGCCGTCCTCGCCATCGCATACCATCCTTTCGGGTCTTCAATCGCGCACGGATCGATAACCCGAACCGTCTTTGCTGCGCAACCGCTTGATCTGATCCACCGGCCGGCGCGATAAGAAGAACGGGCAAAAGAGAGCGCCGTGGACAATTACGATTTCATCGTCGTGGGCTGTGGCATCGCGGGCGCCTCCGCCGGATATGAACTGGCGGCGCACGGACGCGTGCTGGTGCTCGAACGCGAGAGTCAGCCCGGTTATCACACCACCGGCCGTTCCGCGGCGCTCTTCGTTCAGACCCACGGACCCTCGGTGATTCGCGCGCTCGCCCGGGGTGCGAAAAATTTTTTTCTCGACCCGCCCGCCGGATTCACCGAGCATCCGTTGCTGACGGCGCGCGGGATGCTGCTCATCGGGCGCCCCGACCAGTCCGCATTGCTCGAACAGAACTTCGCGCAATCGTCACGTCACATCGCCGGGGTGCGGCGTCTCGACGTGAACCAGGCGTGCAAACTCGTGCCTCTGCTGAAGGAGGACTACCTTGCCGGGGCGGTGCTCGACCCCGAGGCGATGGACATGGACGTGCACGCGATCCACTGGGGCTTCATCCGCGGGATGCGCGCGCGCGGCGGCAAGCTCGCAACCAGCGCCGGGCTGCAAGGCCTGGAGCGCAACGGCGGCCAGTGGATCGTGCGCACCGCGGCGGGCGACTTCGCCGCGCCGGTCGTGGTCAACGCGGCGGGCGCCTGGTGCGATAAGGTGGGCGCGATGGCCGGTGCGGGCGCAATCGGTCTGGTGCCGAAACGGCGCACCGCGTTCATTTTCGATCCGCCGTCGGGCGCCGACATCGCGAAGTGGCCCTCGGTGATCGACATCGGCGAGGAATTCTATTTCAAGCCCGACGCGGGCAAGTTCCTCGGCTCACCGGCCGACCAGACGCCGATGGAGCCATGCGACGCGCAGCCCGACGACTTCGACGTCGCGCTCGCCGTGGACCGGATTCAGCGCGCGGCGCGAATTCCAGTCACGCATATCAGCCGCAAATGGGCGGGCCTGCGTTCGTTCGTCGCCGACGGATGCCCGGTCGTCGGCTATGACCCGCGCGTGGAAGGATTCTTCTGGCTGGCCGGCCAGGGCGGCTACGGAATCGAAACTTCGCCCTCGATGGGGCGGCTCACCGCGAGCCTCGCGCTCCGACGCGGCGTTCCCTCCGACCTTGCCCAGCAGGGCGTAACCGAAGCCGCGGTTTCACCGGCGCGCTTCGCACGCGGCTAACTTTTTGATGAGCGTCCATCGCTGGGACATCGTGATTCGCGGCGCGCGCATCTTCGACGGCACCGGCACGCCGCCTTTCGTTGGCGACCTCGCGGTGCGCGGCGATCGAATCGCGGCGGTCGGCGAAGTCGAGGGTGCAGCCGTGCTCGAGCGCGGAGCCGTGATCGAGATCGACGCGCGCGGCCTCGCGCTCGCGCCCGGCTTCATCGACGTCCACAGCCACGACGACTTCGCGGTGCTGACCACGCCCGCGATGGACTTCAAGCTGATGCAGGGTGTCACCACGGAAGTGGTGGGAAACTGCGGGATGGGTGCGGCGCCCTACCAGGCGGTGCGCGAACATTTCGGCACCTTCTTCGGCGACGCGGCGATGCCCGGATGGGAGGGTTATCGCGGCTACCTCGAGGTGGTCGAGCGCGCGCCGCCGAGCCTCAACGTCGCGATGCTGGTCGGGCACAACACCATCCGCGCCGCCGTGCTGGGGATGGGGCATCGCGCGCCCACCGCGGACGAACAGCGCGCGATGCGTGAGTTGGTCCGCGAAGGGCTTGAAGCCGGCGCAGTGGGTTTCTCCACCGGGCTCATCTATGAACCGGGCCGTCATTGCGCAACCGAAGAGGTAATCGAATTGGTTCGCGACGTGGCCGCGGCCGGCGGAGTCTACGCGACTCACATGCGTAACGAGGCCTCGGGCTTGCTCGACGCCGTGCGCGAGGCGATCCGCATCGGCCGCGAGTCCGGCGTGCGCGTCCAGATTTCGCATCACAAGGCGGCGGGAAAGAGAAACTGGGGCCGCGTGCGCGAATCGATCGGACTCATCGAAGAGGCGCGCGCCGAGGGCCTCGACGTGACCGCCGATCAGTATCCCTACACCTCGGGCAGCACGATGCTGGCGGCGGTGCTGCACAACAACGCCTTCAACTCGCAGGGCGACCGCGGCGGAATCGCGCGCATCGAGCCCGAGCGCGTGCTGATCGCCTCCGCGCCGCTTCATCCGGAGTACGAGGGCCAGACGATCGCGCAACTCGCCGTCAGGCTCGACCTTTCACCCGAAGAGGCGGCGCGCAAAGTCGACGCGGACGAGCAGCATCACGCGATCGCCATCCTCGACATGATGGACGAGGGCGACGTGCAGACCGTGATGCGCCATCCGACGACCATGATCGGCTCGGACGGGATCCCGCTGGGCGGCAAGCCTCATCCGCGGCTGTACGGGACCTTCGCGCGAGTGCTCGGCCACTACGCGCGGGAACTCGGCCTGCTCACGATGGAAGACGCGGTCTATCGGATGACCGGGATGCCGGCGCAAAAGTTTGGCCTCGCGGACCGCGGCGTGCTTCGCGCCGGGGCCTATGCCGACCTGGTGATCTTCGATCCGGCAACAGTAATCGACACCGGGACGTTCAGTGAGCCCAAGCGCTATCCGGCGGGCATCGCGCACGTCTTCGTCAACGGCGTCGGCGTGGTCGCAAACGGCCGGCATACGAACGCCCGCCCCGGCCGTGCGCTCCGCCGCGGCTAAGCGCGGCCGACAAGGCGCGTCGCGACAGCCCGGCGTAGCTTCGCGGGTGGCCGATGGATCGCACGGAAGAAAGTGTCGCGCGGGAGCGGCGCTCAGGCTAAGATGCTTACCCGGGTCGCGCAGTCCCGGATTGCTCATGATCGCGATAGTCGACTACAAGGCGGGAAATCTCACCAGCGTGGCGCGGGCGCTCGAGCATCTCGGCCATGGCTGCGAGATTACCGATCGCCCCGAGCGCGTGCGCGCCGCCGACCGCGCCATCCTGCCCGGCGTCGGCGCCGCGGGCGCCACGATGGAAAACCTGCGCGCGCTGGGGCTCGACGAGGTCCTGCGCAACGACGTCGTCCGCGCCGGCAAACCCTTCCTGGGCATCTGCATCGGAATCCAGGTGCTGCTCGATCGGAGCGAGGAGGACGACGCCCGCTGTCTCGGAATTATCGCGGGGCGCGTGGCGCGTTTTCCGGCGGCGGTCGACGGCCGCCCGCTGAAAGTCCCGCAGATCGGATGGAACCGCGTGCGCCAGACGCGGCCCCATCCGGTGTTCCGCGGCGTTCCCGACAACACTCACTTCTATTTCGTCAACTCCTACTATCCGATCCCCGACGATCCGGCGCTGGTGATCGCGACCAGTGACCATGGCGTGCCGTTTTGCGCCGCGATTGCGCGCGACAATGTCGTCGCCACCCAATTCCACCTCGAAAAAAGCGGCGCCGCGGGACTCCGCCTGCTCGACAACTTCTGCCGCCTCAAGCTCTAGCGCCGTGATCGCCAAACGCATCATCCCCTGCCTCGACGTGCGGGCGGGCCAGGTCACCAAGGGCGTCCAGTTCCTGGACAACGCCGACGTCGGCGATCCGGTCGCGATGGCGCGTTACTACTACGAGCAGGGCGCCGACGAGCTGGTGTTCTACGACATCACGGCCTCCAACGAGCGGCGCGGGATCATGATCGACGTGGTGCGCGCGGTGGCGCGCGAAATCTTCATCCCGTTCAGCGTCGGCGGCGGCTTGCGCACGCTCGAGGACATGCGCGCGGTGCTGCTGTCCGGCGCCGAGAAGGTCTCGATCGATTCGGGCGCGGTGCGCGATCCGAGCCTGATTGCGGCCGGCGCGCGCGCCTTTGGCAGCCAGTGCGTGGTGCTCTCGATGCAGGTCAAGCGCACGGGGCGTGCGGGGCTGCCCTCGGGCCACGAGGTCATAATCGACGGCGGACGCACGCCGACCGGGCGCGACGCGCTTGCGTGGGCGCGCGAGGGCGAGCGGATGGGCGCCGGCGAACTGTGTATCAATTCCATCGACGCCGACGGCACCAAGGCCGGCTACGATCTCGAAATAACCCGGATGATCGCGGACGGCGTGGGAATCCCGGTGATCGCCTCGGGCGGCGCCGGCGAGCCGCGCCATCTGCTCGACGCGTTTACCGCGGGCGGCGCCGACGCCGCTATCGTCGCCTCGATCGTCCACTACGGCGAACACACGATTCCCGACCTCAAGCGCTACTTGCGCGCGGGCGGAGTCGAAATTCGCGAGGCTATTCACCTGGACTTGCGCGACAGGGAAATGGAAAGGAGCGGCCCGTGAAAATCGCGATGGTAGTGTCGGAGTTCAACTTTGACGTGACCTCCGCGATGGAGGAGCGGGCCCGGCGCCACGCCGCCTTCCTCGGGGTCGAGGTGAGCCACGTGGTCCATGTCCCGGGCGTCTTCGATATGGGCCCGGCGATCAAGAAGCTGGTGCGCCGCAAGGACGTCGACGCGGTGGTGATAATCGGCACCGTGATCAAGGGCGACACCGGGCACGACGAGATCGTCGCGCACGCCGCCGCGCGCGCCGCCGCCGACCTGGCGCTGCAGTTCGACAAGCCGGTCGCACTCGGGATGACCGGGCCGGGGATGACTCGCGAACAGGCGCTCGACCGTATCGACAACGCGCGCAATGCGGTCGAGGCGGCGGTCCGGATGGTGCGCACGCTCAAGGAAATCGGGGAATAACCGGGCCTCGGGGCCTGGCGGCGCGCGAATCTCGGCGGCGGCGGGCCGGCCGGCAAATTCTGCCGACAGCCTCTCAACAGGGTGCTGTTAAAAGATCGCCGTCTCCGGCGTTGAGACGCCGCGGACGAGTTTTTATACTCGGGCCGTGGTGGGGACGTTGGACGATGCGGCAGTGAGGCGGGCGCAAACTTTCTCGACGCGCGCGGCGGCGCGCATTCTCGCAATCTCGCCCGATCGGATTCGCTACTGGGTCAAACGCTCGCTGGTGCGGCCGCTCAGGGGTGGCCGCCAGATGCGTTTCGGCTTCGACGATCTGCTGGTGATGCGCCTGGCCAAGGAGTTGCTGCCCACGCGACATCACTTGGACCCGATGCGCCGATGCCTGGAACGGGTGCGCGGGATGTTCGCACCGGAGCGCCCGGTCACTTCGCTCAGGCTCGCCAACTACGACGGCCAGATCGTGGTGCGCGACGGCAACGTGATGGTCGAGGCGCTGAGCGGCCAGATACTGCTCAACTTCGGCGCGCCGCCCGCGCCGGGCAAGATCGAGGAGCGTTTCGGCCCGGCCCGCGTGCGCGAGCGTTTCGAGGAAGCGCGCCGGCTGGCCGAGAGCGATCCATTGCGCGCGCTCACGCTGTACAGCGAACTGCTGGGCCGCGAGCCGGGAAATTTCGAGGCCCATGTCGATCTCGCCGGCCTGCTCGAACGCGAAGGCGACCTCGCCGGCGCGCTGCGTGCGTTGCTCGGCGCCGCGGCGATCGTTCCCACCAACGCCGACGTCCACACCCGCCTCGGCCTGCTCTACCGCCGCCGCGAGGACACGCAGAGTGCGCTCGGGAGCTTCCTGCGGGCGACCGAATGCGATCCGCTGTCGCTCGCGGCGCATCGCAACCTCGCCGAGCTGTACGAATCGATGGGCCGCAAGCGCGAGGCGTTGCGCCATCTCGGCATGGTCCATCGCCTCACCCGCAGCTAGCCGCGGCACGGGCCGCGCGATCTGACCTCCTCCCCCGTGTCTTGGGGGAGAAATGAGGTGGGGGTCGAGCGAGGAAGCGCCGGATGTCTTTCCTCTGCGGCGCTTTCTCGTCCTAATCCATTTTCGCGAGCACGCCGCTTCTCTCACGCCGCAAGGCGCAACGACCGCGTCACAACCTGAAACCCGCGTTTGAACTGACCCGCGCCGCGGCGATAAGCTTCTGGTTGATGCCCGACAAGACGCTGAAGCAAATCGACGTGTTGCGCCACGAACTCAAGGCGCTGCGCTATATCCTCGACAACTTCCACGCCGGCAAGCTCACGCCCGCGGCGTTACCGCCGCGCGAGGACTTTCTCTCCGCGCAGGCGCGCGAGATTTACGAGACTATCCTGCAAACCCCCAGCCGCGCCGCGGCCGAGGCGCAGATCGGAGAGCTGAGCCTCGACGACGTCGACGTCGCGTCGTTCCTGCGCTTAAGCGGCGATCACTACTACACCTACCCCGCGCTGGTGCACGAGCGCGCCGAAGCGCTGCGCGCGGGCCGGCTCAGGATCGAGGCGGCTTGAGCGCGCTTGCCGCAAAGGAACTGCATCTGCTGCTCGACTCGTCGGGCGCGCTGATCGTCTACCAGGAAGAGGGCACGCATTGGGCCGGCGTGCTCGGATTCTCGAGCGCGCAAAAGGCGCGCGAGTTCGTCGCCCAGAGTCACCTGGACGCCGCCGAGACCGGCGCTATCGACCCTGCCGATCCGGCCCAGGTCGCCTCGCTGGTCAACGCGGTCAAGCAGCGCGCGGTCCGCTACCTGCTGCTCGACCTCGATTGGCGAAGCGGCGAATGCGTCCAGGTCGAGTTCGAGGGCAACTCCTTCGGCGCGGCCCGCGACCGCCGCTTCGCGCCCCATCAGCATCAGCATTGAGCCGCGCGCGTCGGCGATGCGGATGCGAAGAAAATGAGCGCGACTAGCTCCGAAAGCGTCACGATCCGCGACCTCGAGCTCGCGCGCGAGCGTCTGGCGGGAGTCGTCAAGCCGACCCCGCTCATCCCTTGCGAAACCATCTCGCGAATGCTCGGGGCGGAGGTCTACCTCAAGCCCGAGAACCTGCAGAAGACCGGCTCGTTCAAGATTCGCGGAGCGTACAACAGAGTCGCGGCGCTTTCGCCCGCCGAGGCCGCGCGCGGCGCGGTCGCCGCGTCGGCCGGCAATCACGGCCAGGCGCTCGCCTGGGCCGCCTCGCGCGCGGGCGTGCGCGCGACGGTCGTGATGCCGACGACGGCCGCGATCGCCAAGATCGACGCGACACGCAGCTACGGCCAGACGGTCGAGCTTGCCGGCATCGATTACCTCGAGGCGCATCGCGCGGCCGAGGAAATCTGCGCGCGCACCGGCGCGCTGTTCGTCGACGCTTACGACGATCCGTTCGTGATCGCCGGCCAGGGCACGGTCGGCCTGGAGATCGCCGACGAACTCGCGCCCGACTTCGTGCTGGTGCCGGTGGGCGGTGGCGGGCTTATCGCCGGGATGGCGCTGGCGCTCGCCGCGCGCGCTCCGCGCGCGAAACTGATCGGCGTCGAGGCGGCGGGCTCGGCGCAACTGAGCCTCAGCCTCCGCCAGGGCGTGCCCTCCACCGTACCGACCGCGGTCGACACCATCGCCGACGGCCTGGCCACCGGACGCGTCGGCCGTCTGCCGTTCGAGATCGTGCGCAACCGCCTCGACCGCGTGGTGACGGTCGACGACTTCGAGATCGGCGAGGCGGTGCTGCTGATGCTCGAACGGATGAAGCTGCTGGCCGAGGGCGCGGGTGCGGCGGCGCTGGCGGGCGCGCTGAAGCT